>Ga0315289_10006655_pt1 | contig 16970 bp, 22 predicted proteins | sample YL17G11_40_MG_FD_203452 | JGI IMG/M metagenome (GOLD analysis project Ga0315289, IMG submission 203452) | Sediment microbial communities from Yellowstone Lake, YNP, Wyoming, USA - YL17G11_40 | ecosystem: Environmental > Aquatic > Freshwater > Lake > Sediment | place: USA: Wyoming | collected... | reverse complement strand
AATCAGGTTTTTCTATAACCCAAGAATTTTTTCTAGAAATATTTTTAGGCTTTTTTGGATCTAAAAAGGCTTTCATTACAGTTTCTGTTAAATCCTTTTCTTCTACATTCAATGCAAAACTTAGATCCTGTCGAGTGGGACAAAGATTGCCAACAACCTGTGAATCTACGAACCCTTTGATCCTCTTAAAGAGAATTGGGACTTCTTGACTCTGGCTAATGGTTCTAGAAACCCCAAAATTTATGTCAATTTCTTCTTCTACCTTTCTGATTTTGCCAAGTCCATCAAGTTCTTCTAAATATTCTCTATAGGTGTTCGCCATGTGTTTCCCACTATAGGGCAACCCTATTAGAATATAAACCAACTTTATATCTTACAAAACTTTGCTTGGTAAATAAATATCATTCTAAATTATCCTTTTAATGTCATATTTTCAGTAGGGGCACATCATAATGAGTTTTCACTTGTAAGGATTTCATACAACTCTTTTGCCATTTTTATGAGCAATTGTAATAGCTGAAATTTTATCTTTTTCTTTACCTTGATTTGCTTTAGTTTTCGCAGTCTTAGTAGTTCTCTGTTCGTCAATAAAATATGCTTCCAAATTGCTGAACCTACGTTGAAGGACTTTTCTGAGTTCCTCAGCAGCTTGTGGGTTTCCCTGGCCTATTTTGACCACTTTCCTATCAAATCCTATTTCCTTCAATATTTTAACAATGTAAAGTATCGCGTCTTCCCAAGGAGAAATCACCTCATTCAGTATCAACTTTTTTCCGTAATAGACGGCTACACCAGTTCTTTTTCCTGGATCAACTCCTATGCATAGTCCTTCTTTTCTTCCTCCAAATAATTTCAGGGCGATCTTCTTAAAATCAATTATTGAATCGTAAGTTATCTCTCGTGTTTCTAGAATCATTTTACCAATCTTTTCACTATCAGATACAATTATGTCTGCATCTTTTGAATTATCTTTATCAACAACAATAAAGCGTATGTTCCTCTTTCTAAGAATACCTAGAATATAATACATAACCCTAGAATCTACGGTATCAAAATATATCTTGATATATGGTGCTAAAGCTTTATTTATTTTGGTCATTTGATTCCATTTGTCCTATATGATAAAAAATCCTCAAACGCTTACTATTAATAGTTTATTGAAAGGATCCCCTTCGAACATCCTTTTTGGATATAAAACTAATACTCAAAAGGTATCCTTCCTAAACGACATAGTTGATATTTCTTTTCTACTGAAAAAGCAAATAATCTACGTTGACACATTCTCAATTTTTCTCCAACTTGGGGAAAAGCCGGAGAATCTGACAGTAATTTCTCCTTTTGATATGTCATTGCACCAGTTCTTTTCTACCCTTTTATGTTGTCCTAGAGGTTCAATAATAGTGATCGATTCTTATCCCTCTATCATAAACGCCTTTTTCGGGGAAGAAGAAAAAGCAGATCGTCTTTTTCTGTATCTTCTAGCAAAATTTAAGCATTCTTTTCATATTTTTGTTTTTGTATATGTTGATTCAAAAAAAGGTATTCCTTCATTTCCGATTTTTAACAAAAAGTTCTATGATAAATTTCTTCTAAATAGAAGTAACTAAAGTAAGTATTTTGAGTAGAGAAACAGAATCCCAACTATAGTTGCGGATATCAATACAATTGTTCCAAATACGAAGTTATTTCGAGAATCCCTTTTGTTTATACTGTTTGCTCCCTTGTATATTAGGTATACTCCTGCACTGCCACCCATAAAGTTAATTAAAGCAATAACAAACTCCGTTCCTGTTTCGTAGTCTTTGTTTGGTACGAAGATTACTGTAGCAGGCAGTTTTCCAGCCTCCAAAACTGTGTTGACTATTCCTCCTAAATAGGCTGCAAAAAAGAGAAAGATAATTATGAAAAGAATATTTTGTTTGATCAGATTAAACCTAAATGGTTTGCCTAATTTTGCTCCAGTCCTTGTAACTTTGTTGTACAACGACTCTATTCGTGCCCTTATACTCATATATTCACACCTTCCTATTTTTTAGTTATTAAATATTTGGCTACTTCTTTCACCCATATTCCGTTTTCAGAATTATCTATTAATATTTTCAAATAGGCTTCCCAGGAAAGCTCGTCATATGCTTCTTTCCAATACTCATAATTTTGTTCAATGTTATAATGTGAAATATTATGGTATTCACAAAATTGTCCATCTGATGCTTTCTGTTTTTCACAGATTGCACAAGTAATATTATTGGCGTCCATTTTTTTGTCGCCTCTTTGACGGACAATTCATATTTATACACAACTTCCAAGGAATTCTCCTTCCTCGTACAAGTATTATTGGCCATCCGCACATCATACAGGCTTTTCCTGTATTTTGTATTATTCCTTGTTGCGGTAAAGGTGATGACGCTCGGCAACCGTTTTTATAATTAGTGCATCCCACAAAGCGCTTTCCGGTTTTTTTACTTCTTATTATTATCAGATTTCCCTCTTTACATTGAGGGCATTTACCCAGAATATTCTTTTCAAAATATGTTTGTCTAAGAGCTGTCTTTAACTCCTCTCCAATTTTCTCAATATTGTTAGAAAGTTCGTCTATTGATTTTAACGTAAGATAAAAGGTATCTTCTAGTACATTCTCTGGCGTTTCCTGCCCTACTTCTATCCGTTCCAGTTTACTTTCCATCTCCTTGGTCAAATCTACTGAAACAATTTCTTTAGAGTACTTTGAAAGCGTTAATGTTATTTGAAAACCAAGATTTGTGGGAACTATACTATCCCCTAATATATACTCTCTTTTATACAAAATCTCAATTATTTCTGCTCTCGTAGCTTTTGTACCAAGGTTCTCTTCTTCCATCTTCTCTAATAGACTTCCACGGTTGAATCTTGGAGGTCGTTTATCAAATTTCTCTGCAATTTCAACAGATTTTATCAACACCTTCTCTCCCTCTTGTAATGCTGGCAGATCATATTCCTCCATATCTACATATTTTTCATAGAAAATTAACCAACCTGGATATATTGTTCTTCTGCCATTAACCTTCCAATAATGTTTGTTTCCAACACCAATAGAAAGTTGCATTCTTTCTTTTATTGCATTCTCTCCAAAGACAGAAAAGAATCTTCTAACTATTAAATCATACAACTTTCCTTGTCTCACATCCAAGCCTTGTGTCGGAATTTCTCCTGTGGGATATATACTTGGGTGCGCTGAATCTTCTTTTTCTCCTTCTCTAGGTATCAGCCTCATATTCAGTAGGACTTCTGCTTCTTTCTTATATTCTCCTAATCGTCCTAGTCCTTTTATTATCTTTAAGTAATTTATTGATGCAGGGAGTTTTTGGCTGTTAGTTCTCGGATAGGATATTAGAGCACTTAAGTAGAGTCTTTCTGCAATACTTAACGTTAAGCTTGGTGAGAAGCCAAAGATTCTGAAAGCCTCTTTCTGAAGATCCCCAGTATTAAATGGTGTTGGGGGGCTGAGTTTGATTCTTATCATTTTTAATTGTTCGACTGTTCCTTCCTGTCCCTCGTTTTCATCCTTAATTCGATAACCTTCTTTCCTCTCGGTTATTCTATCTATGGAATATTCTGCATAGAAGGGTCCCTTGCTTGAATCGACAAGTGCTCTTGCCGTCCAATAGGGTTTTGTGACAAATGATCTTATTTCAGTTTCACGATCTACTATGAACTTTAGTGTGGGTCCTTGTACTCTTCCTGTACTTATGGAACCTCCACTACTTGCTTTATATTGTAAAGCTGAAATTAAGACTCTTGAAAGGTTGATTCCCCAAGTGTAATCAATAATATGTCGTGTGATTCCTGCTCTAGCGAGTCCATCATCTATTCCAACTTTAAGATTTTCAAATGCCTTAGAGAGTTCCTCTTTGGTCAATGTCGAAAATTTTGCACGAAATATTTTTGAAGTATCTGCATTACATGAATATTTTATGATATTATGTCCTATTGTACTCCCTTCAACATCATAATCACATGCGTTTACAAAAGCACTTGCATGGTTTGAAAGTAATGATATCGTTTGTATTCGATTCCATATGATTTTCTTTTCTTTGTCGATTTGACTCAAAGGGAACCACATTAAATCAAAAACAGGAAAAACATCTCTTTTTTTCCTTGATGTTCCTAGACTATAAAGATGACCTAACGCAGAACAAATGACATACTTTTTTTGGCTTTTATCAATTATATGGATCTGTGTTCCATTGATCGTGTGGGTCTTAAATTCATCGCTTAATGCCAACGCTATCCTTTTTGCTGCATCTACCTTTTCACAAATGACTAATGTATAACCTGAAATATTTGGTATTTTATCCAAACTGCTATTGCTTCTATTAGCATTATTTATAAAGAGTTTTTATCTGAGTCTTGCTGAACCTATCTAAGTTGATAGAAATCGTTTGTGGAACCTGCAAATATAAAATCTATTCAGATGGGAACCTCAAGTCCGTATACTCCGTACTCAAACTTTATAATTTTCAATGCCCATCATGTGGTTCAAAATTTTCAAAAGATTATCAAATGACGGTCTCTAAGAGCAAGGAATTATAGGCAGCAAATTCTCTATCTTCCATTTATGAAAAATTTATTTCCTAGCTCTAAGAGTCTTTGTTTGATGAATATGTCAAGTTATGCTGTTCCCGAAGGGTTGCGATATAGCCGAGAACATGAATGGGTTAAAGTTGAAGATAACATTGCAATAATAGGCATTACTGATTATGCTATAAAGTCATTGCATGAGGTCGTTTACGTGTCTTTACCTGAGGTCGGGTTAAAGGTAGATCAAGGCAGTGTTGCTGCTACAGTTGAATCAATAAAGGCTGTATCTGAAGTTTATAGTCCTATTGAAGGTATAACGGTTGAAGTAAATAAAGCTCTTGACATGAGTCCAGAGAAGATTAACACATCCCCTTATGGAGAAGGATGGATATTCAAATTGAAGCCGATAAACTTGGAATCTGACGTTAAAAAGTTAATGACAAGCAAAGAATATCTTGATTATCTAGATTCACTTAAAAAGTAGACATACTCTTAATGAACATAAGCCGGCTGTAACCCTTCTTCTGTCTTTGACAGTATTCGACTATGCGACCTACCTGGGCTTTGAGTAAATGCACATTGCCCTGTTTGGTCTTGCTCCGCGTGGGTCGGCCGTTTAACCCAAATTGCTAGACCTTCTCAACTATATATCATCGTCATATGTCTAGGTTGGTGTCGTTTCTGTTCCGTTGCCAACGGTCTACCGTTGCGTTTCTCAGCGCCACGCTTTTACTCGGAGGAAGGAGTTTCCACAGGATTTCTCCCGTAACCTGTCCACCGGCGTATGTTCATTCACGATTTTAAGTCGTTCTTATTAACTCTTTCTTGTACTTCTAAAAATTCATTCTGCAATTCTATAACCTCTTTTGAGGTCTTTGCTTCCGAATACATCTGGAGTAAATTCTGATTCAATTTGAATGCGTTGATTCCCCAAGAGAAAATCTTCAATAATTTTAGAGCCTCCCCTTCAAACCCTGTTATGTATAAAGCAAAGGACAGAGCCTCGACGGTACTTAACTTCGTCGGCATGCCATAATGTGTAGGATTTCCAGCTACCAAGTAGGGCAAGGCACGAAATTCATATTTTCTACGATATATCATAAATTTTTCCTTACTGATTTTATTCCAGCTACCATCCAAAGCGGCTAGTCCTCTCTGCTCTATTATCATTCTATCTTCTCTCGATACTGCTCTTTCCGCAAACGGATCTAGGAAGATGGCTCCTTTTGCCCTACTATCCCTCTCCCGTATAAAATTAACTAGGTCAAATTTTCTCAGTTTTATTGCTGTACATCTTCTAACATCGCATTCCCATAGGTGTATTATATAAATCCTGATCTGATGCATGGTCTATTCTCTTATGATAAAAGGAAAGTTTAATATTCTTTTGTTTTTATAATATACGGATAAAAATGCCACTTGCATTTGTATTAATAAATGCAGATTTAGGCACAGAGGAGGAATTAATTAAGGAACTCAAGAAAATCGAAGAAGTAACAGAAGTCTATGTCGTCTATGGTGTTTACGATATAATAGCTAAGCTTCAAGCAGATACTATGGATAAGGTAAAGGACACGATAACTTGGAAGATTCGCCGTTTAGATAAAGTGCGTTCAACTCTAACGATGATTGTTGTCGAAGAATAAAATCATACATCTAGCCATAGACGATGTAGACACGCCGAACTATGGTTGTACAACTTATGCCCTATCTTTGATTATAAGCAAATTAAAGGCTGAGCAGACAAAATTCTTGGATTATCCTCATCTTGTCCGTCTTAACCCCAACATACCTTGGAAGACACGAGGAAATGGTGCGGTTTCTATTATTTTAGAACATGAAGATCCAGAGTATATTTTTAAGGTCACCAAAAAGATAGTGTATACAAATTATGTTAAAGCAGGAAAGAAGTCAACACCGGCAATGGTTCTGTTTAATGGCAACAGCTTCGATGATGAACTATTAGAGTTCTCAAAAGAAGCTCTCTATAGGGTTTTGAGTGTTAAAAGAGCTAAACTGTTACTTGAAAAGTACAAGTTCACATATTCGACTTATGGTGGTGAAATAGGACTAGTCGGTGCATTAGCAGGGTTATGCAATCCGCTGATAGAGCATACTTACGAACTGATAGGTTATCGTAAAGAAGAAAACTTCGCCCAACCAAGAAAGGTGTATAAAGAATCTGTAATAGAAATGTCAGCAAAAACCTATCCATTTACATACAATAATTATGATCCAATAACAGATCGTGTTATAATAACTCCACATGGTCCGGATCCTATATTATTTGGAATCAGGGGACTATCTCCAGAAAAACTTGTGACTGCATTCAAAATGCTGAAAATCAATGAAGAGATGTCCCATTATATAATCTTCAAAACTAATCAAGGGACTAATTCGCACTTCATAAATTTCGTGAAAATCAAGGATATTAAATCATATTATTCGGTTAAGGTTCAAGGAAAAGTGAAAACAGTTCCAAGTATAGAGTTAGGTGGGCATGTATTCTTCATACTGGAAGATGATACCTCTTCTATTACATGTGCAGCATATGAGCCCACAAAGACCTTTAGATCTTCTATATTAAAGCTAAGACCTGGAGATGAAGTTGAAATAGGAGGTGGAATCAGAGCTCCAAACAAAAAAGATTCTATGACACTAAATATTGAATACCTAAAAATATTAAATTTATCAGAAGACTATGTCTATGAAAACCCTTTATGCCCTAAATGTAGTAGGCATATGAAATCATTGGGTAAAAACAAAGGCTTTGAATGCGATAAGTGTAAGGTTAAATTAACAAAAGCCTCAAAAGTAAAAAAATTTATCCCTCGTGATATTAAACTAGGTCTATACATTCCTCCTCCCTCTGCACATCGTCATCTTACTAAACCTATGCAATATTATTCTACTGACTTAACAGTCAACGCACCTTTCACTAATAGCATATTCTTAAGAATCTTCAAATAGGGCTTTTTTCAAAAGCTTTAAAAAGCAGATTATAACGTCAAGAAAACAATAGCGAGGTGGGGAAGCTAGGTTATCCCGGCGGGCTCATAACCCGCAGATCAGTGGTTCAAATCCACCCCTCGCTACCATTATAAATAATATTAGATTTTTATTTCATGGTTTATTAATATCAAAGCTTTTTTTAATCTTTACTAATAATTGATTCTATCTTTTTCTTAATTAGAGATTCAAGTTCTTTTTTTATCTTCAATATTCCCTTGTTGGCCTTATTCCCGTCACCTAGAATTTCATTAAATTTACTAAGTGTTTCTTCGAGAGGTTTGATTTGATTATCTTCTACATATTTGTCTGCTAAACAAACGATCTTTTCTTCTAATGAGATAGGTATAAAGTCTCTTACAGGCATTCCAAGTTTCGCACAGGCTTGCTTGTCGATTCCACCACCAACATGATTTTCAACAATTCTAATGATTTTCTTATTATATCCATCTTTTCTTAGTATTTCTCCTCCAAAGAATCCATGCTTAACTGAATGTTCTTTTGTGCGACCAATATCATGCAGTAATGCCCCCCTTAAAACAGCTTTCTTATCTACCTTCACTCCTACGCGTTTCAGTTCCTCGACTAGCTTTTCCGAGATATCCATAACAAGTAGGCCATGTTGGATAATGTAGTCGTCACATCCATGTTTTTTCAGCTCTTCTATTTCTTTTTTTACTAATGTATCCTTTTCTCTAGTTCTTCTTCTATCTGTTTTATTTTCCATTTAAGTGTCTCCTTGAATTCTTCATCTTTTATCAAGTTTAAAATTTTGCCACATTTGGGGCATTTGAATAGATTTTCCATTCCTTCTACGAATGGCATCTTTTTACAGCCTGGAGTTTCACAATAATAAAATTCATTCGTTTCTTCATACTCAAGTCTCTGCTTAAGTCTTTCTAGAATTTTTCTTTTCTGGCTCTCTATGAAGCTTTCAGTCTGATCTCTACGTGCTTGCCACCTGTAAACAAACCATCCTTTCTTTGGATCCCTTACTCTTATTCCTGAAATTAATGAATGGCCAAAGAGATCATATAGGACCCGTCTAACGATGTTTATCTTTAATCCTGTAGCGCTTGCTATTTCTTCGTCTGTCGCGTTTTCGTTGTTTAATAGTGCTCTAGCTACTCTTATGTGCTCTTCTCCGCCTAAAAGGCTAGCTGCTTTTACAAAAGAATCTTCATATTCAACTTTCAACTATGTTCTTCCCCCTTTCCATTGGTATAATATTCAATTTTGCATCACTAAATTTTAAACTTATCTCTTTCCCCATGTAAAATCGGTCTAAAAAGATTGCTAATGCTGCAATTTCAGAGTGTGGTTGACTGGTTATAGATATATTATAATCACTTATTTCATAGAGTTCCCTTGGAACTTTTTCTGCTCCAACAACAATCAACTTCCTTTCTTCTCTTTTTCTTATCTCTCCAATTTTTTGATCCACAGATAAACCATACATTGTCAAATGCACAATTATTCCCTTTCCCCTTTTCCAATCGAGGACAAATTTGCGCCAATTCTCTTCAATGATTTCTGTCTTAAATGGGCCCCCCCAAAGCTTAGTTGCCTCATCAGTCTTTTCCTTTATCTCCTTCTCCGTGTTAATAAAGAAGATACCTTTTGCTCCAAAGGCTCTTGATACTAGACCAACATGTGTTGTAACTCTTTTGTCCCTTTCTATTCTATGCCCTATCCTAAGTACGTATATTTCATCTGACATGCTTAATCTGGTTTTCAAATTGCCTTAAAATCGTTTTTCTGCCAGTAACTTCAATATACAAACCGTTTTCGTCCTTTCTTGTTTCTACATGCGAGGATTCCTTTAACCAGTTTAAATGGTGAGAGATTAAAGCAACGGTCTGATAATCAATGAAATATTCTTTCGTTTCTTCATCGATCTTCACTCGTATCTTCTCTAAAAGTTCATTGCTACCAAAGTTGGTTTTAGCAGAGACTATAGTGTACTCTAGCTCCTCACTCTTAAATTGGTTTTCAATTTCCTTGATTTTTTCTTCTGATACAAGATCCTGTTTATTTAAAACTACAATTATGTCATTAGTAATGACTCCTAATTCGTGCAAGATGTTTAAGGAAGTTGAAAATTTATTTCTGGTCTCCGATAGTGGTTCACTGGCATCTACTACTAATAGAATTACATCTGCAAACTTTAACTCTTCTAAAGTGGACTTGAAGGCTTCAATCATATAAGGCGGTATCCTTCGGATGAATCCAACTGTATCTGAAATAAGTACATTTCTCTCATTGAGGATCTTTCTTGTTGTAGTTCTTAAGGTAGTGAAGATCTGATCAGATACTTGTAGTTTCTCGCCAGTAAGTAGATTAAAGATAGATGTTTTTCCTGCACCTGTATATCCTACTAATGAAACTAATGGAATGTCTTTCTCTTCTCTTTGTGTTCTCTGGGTTTCTCTTTGCTTACGAATGTCTGCTAATTTACTGTTCAAATACTCAATCTGTCTTTTAATTTGGTTAACGTAAACTTTAACTTCATATTCTCCTAGACCGAAGAATCCTGGCTGTTCACCTTTGGTTTCCAATTTGACTTTATCCTTTGCTCTGATAAGTTCATATTTTTGTTCAGCTAGCTTTATTTGCAATTTTGCCTCTGAAGTTACGGCATGTTTTGTGAAAATTTGTAGTATTAGCCTTTCCCTATCAATTACCTCTTTCTTTAGAGTCTTTGCGAGATTGTACGCTTGAGTGGGTCTTAACGTCTCATCAAAGAGTATCTTGTCAACTTCTGTATCCTTTACTATTTCTTCTAAGTCTTTTAACTTACCTTTTCCTATACCATAACTGGATCTGTCCAAGTATCTTTGTGTAATAACATTTATTACATTATAGCCTGCTGTGTTTGCTAGCGCAATAGCCTCCTTAATGACATATTGCTCAGGATAAGTGATAAGTACAGCCTTTTCTCTATCGTTTAACATTTATTTTTCCTCAATCATTGTGAATAGATCTATTTTTAATGCGCGTTCTAACTTCTGGCCTATCAAAATGCTAGGCTTCATTTTGCTAGATTCTATAAGACGAATTACAGACGCTTTTTCATTGACCTTTTTTGCTAGGTCGTCTTGAGATAATCCCATTTTTTCTCTAGCCCTCTTAATTATTAGGGCAGAGTCTGGTATGATTTCCATTTCATCTAGATCAATTTTTTGAACATGCGTCATCATCCTCGGCTTGGGCTTTAACTTGTCTCTGGGGCTTTCTTTGACTTCTCTTTCACCTAGGTTAGCACATGAATTACAGACCTCAAGTATTGAGCCATCAACCATAATTTTTCTAGGTTTTTCATCAACTCTTTTTCCGCAGATTTCACAACTCAATAGCTGTCCCCCCAAAATTTAAGTTGTTCTCCATTTTATAAGGTGATGTCAGCATGCGTAAACTAAAAGACCTCCCCTATATATTAGATTATGTATATGGACGTTCAACTAGTGAAGAAGTAGACATTAAAAAGTTTAAGGCTCTAATTTCAAAGAGAACTGGTAAGATTAAACAGTTATTTTACAAGGATAAATTATTTGGCACATTTCGTTCAAATGGAAGTTTTGCTCCCACACCATACACCTACTATGCTCTATATAAGACCAAAAATTTTAAACAAAACACTATGATTGTCAAAGAAGATGCTGTAGTTCATATCAAGGATGGTTCATCTGTTTTCGTTAGGAATGTTGAAAAGATAGGGAGAAACAATCTTGTCGGATCTGATGTTTTCGTACTAGAACCAAATGGAACATTAATTGGTATTGGCAGATCCACGATTTCTTTTGAACAAATAGAACATTTTAAATCTGGTTTATGTGTTAAAAGTAGGGCGATAAAAGATTGGGATTCAGATTAAACCAAAGAGACGCAAAACGAATGATGGATAAGCTAGGCTTGGATATGAAAGAAGTTCCCAATGTTAAAGAAGTGATCATCAGAACAGAAGGCAAAGATATCTTGATAAAAAAGCCCTCGGTATCTCAAGTTAGTGCTCAAGGTATGCAGATATATCAAGTAATGGGTGGTTCAATAGAGGAGCAGGGTGTAGCTAAAAAGTACAGTGAAGAAGATGTTCTTCTAGTAGCTCAGCAAACTGGTGTTACGAAGGAAGTTGCCGAAGAAGCCCTGGAAGAATCTGACGGAGACTTAGCTCGTGCGATTCTGAAACTGTCTTCAAAATAGCACATTATCTTTTGACGAAAAGAAATATTCTTGTATTACCTTGGAGCTCCTCGATTAGTCTTTTAGTTATAAGTTTCACCACATCTCTTAGCCCGCTTCTTTTGCTAATATCTTCAAATGAAACGAAAGGAAGTCTTTCTCTCTCATTCAATATTTGCATCATGTAAGTTTTTCCTATGCCTGGTATTAGTTCTAAGCTATGAAGCCTAGGCGTTACAGGCATAGAGTCATTGAAATATTTTACAAATCTTTGCTCGTTTGCAAAGACTATTTTTTCGCAGACATAAGGTATTTCGTTTCTTGCATTGGGTGAGAGGTCTCCATAATTAAGTCTACCGAGTACACTAATGATCTTCTTTCTGCCCTCTTTTCCTATGTAAATCCTTTCTCCCATTTCAAATGTTATGTTATTTGTCGATAGAATCTCCAAAAGTACTAGATTCTCTTCTCCTATCGCCTGTACAATTGGTCCTTCTCGTCCTCTTATTATTGTAGATCTGCCATTAGGAATGAAATCTAAAAGATAAGCGTACTCTTCAAACTTTCGCTCTCGAAAGGAAATGTTTACTCACCCTTTCTTTTCCTCATTAATAATATTCAGAATTAAATTTTTCTTTTCTGTAGAAAAGATCTTTCTCCAGCCAGCGATAAGTGTGTTCAATTCTCCTACAGAGGAAGGTAATATATTAGTTACCTCTATGGCTTCTTCCTCGGTCAATCCTACTTCTTTAATCAGTCTTCCCTTTATCTTAAGAGCAATTTTTGAACTTACCCTTGTGAATTTTGTTAGATAATCAATGGTTCTTTTTTGAATCTGATCTGCTTCTTCTACATTTATCTTTTCTAGGATCCCTTTCGCTTCCGCCATTGTTATTGGCTTTTTAACGTTCTCCTTCCTTTCCATTGAATTCTCCCCTTATGCAATCAGAGGCTTAACATGCTCAAGTCGGGCAATAATTTTCTTTGTTTTATCTCCTACTTTGACATCAATTAGGAGGGATCTTCTCATTATCTTTTCTACTATTCCAATTTTTCCATGATATCTACGATGAGGCATTCCTTTAACTATTGACGGGTTAATTTTAATAATAACCTTATCATTAACATTATACTCTCTCATAACATAAGATAACCCTTGCTCACTCGTTGAATCCTTCGTGAGTAAGCTCCTAGTTTTCTTTCTATATCCTCTCGACCTTGGCATCTTCGCTCGTCATTCCTCTGCTTTATCTTATGTAATATAGTTTTATTTTAAAACTGTTTCTTTTCTATCCTACTACTCTTCTTTGTTCTGTTTTACTTTAAACCTATAGGTGTATGAAACGATAACTTCCATTTTGATACTTTACGATCTTCTTTTATTATTTCTTCGATTTCAGTGACTTCTATCCCGTCTGGAAGTATAGTTTTTTGATGAGAAACCGTTCTCTTTTTTGGATTGGTAATTCTTAAGGTAAACGAATTTCCTTTAACAAGTGGGTCATGAGAGGGACTAATTTTCATTTTTACAGATTCTGCGTCAAACTCTTTCAGAAAGAATCCTTTTATTTTCTCTTTAATATTTAAATTACTCTCTGCTATATATTGTATGTGTAAAAAAATAGGTTTAGTAGTGATCCTAACATCTAATTGATCTTTTAACGGTTCAAACACAATCTTGATATCTGGATCCGAGAAACGGGTTTCTTTCTTTAGAAGTTCATTTAACCTTAATCCGACTTCACGTACGATATCTTTTCGTAAACTTTCTCCTTTAAGTTTGTATTTTGATCTTAATCTATCTTCTTTTTCTGTTATTTGGAAGGGTATCTTTGCTCCACATAAAAAATTTTCAAATTCATAGTCCCTCAACTCTTCGACCAATCTATTTACAATATTATCGATCTTCTCAAAAATACCGTTACATAACTCACATGATTGCCTTTCAAAAAGATTGGAAAGTTCTACCCAAGTGTAGCCTTCTGAATTCCAGCCTTTAGTCTTTGTCTCGGCTAAGAACCTTAATAATATTCCTTTTTCCATAGTCGTGAGTTCTGGTTTAAACCTAGGAAATTGTCTTCCCAAACAATTATTACAGAGTTGCCTTTCCTTCAATATTCTTTCAGTTAAGATCACTTCTTTTGGCGGTTTCATGAGAGTTACCTGATGAATCCGCGTAGAAATTTACCTTTAGTTCTTTTCATCACAATTTTCATATTATTATATTGTTTAATCATTTCTTTGACTTCTTTTTCATCAACTCCAGATCCTCTAGCTATTCTTCTAATCCTTGAAGCATTAAGTATATCTGGATCTTGCCTTTCTTCTTTTGTCATCGATTGTATTACAAAACGCCACTTCTCTAACCTACCTTCCAGTTCGTCCATGTTTATGGATTTATCAACGTCTGGCATTCCAGGTATGAGATCCAAAAGTTTCCTCATAGAACCAAACTTCTTTAACTTCATCAACTGGTCATAAAGATCATCTATTGTCATCTTTCCTGCCATTATCCTGCGTGCTCTTGGTTCATCTGGCTCTATTTCTGCTTGTTTAACTCTCTCTAATATTGCTTTGATGTCACCTAGTCCAAGCAATCTGCTCACAAATCGCTCTGAAACGAATTTTTCAATGTCATCTATTCCTTCTCCTGTACTTATGAAAAGGATCTTTGCTTGAGTTGATGCAGCAGCAGCTATTGCTCCCCCTCCCTTTGCTGCACCATCTAGTTTTGTTATAACTATCCCACCGATGGAGGTGGCTTCATGGAAAGCTTTGGCTTGAGCAAAACTCTGTTGACCTATTGTTCCATCAATAACAAGTAGTACCATTTGAGGGTTTAGTACAGTATCTATTTCTTTCATTTCTCGAATTAATTCTTTTTCTTCTTTGTGCCTTCCGGCAGTATCTATTATTACAATATTCTTATTTTGTTCAAAAAATTTTTTTCCTTCTATTGCAATTTTTGTAGCATTCTTCTCTTCAGATTTTTCAAATAGGTCTATCTTTCCTCTTTCACACATAGTTTTCAGTTGTTCAAAAGCTCCAGGTCTAAAGGTATCGGCACAAACTACCCCAACTTGGTATCCTTCTCTTAGGAAATATTTTCCTAATTTTGATGCAAAAGTCGTCTTACCAGAACCTTGAATTCCGACTAATAAAATTATGTTGCATTTATTTCTAGGGAACTCTACTTTACTTTCTGTGCCAAGAATCTTCACAAGTTCATTAAAAAGTAGATTAATAATATAATCACGCTTTGATAATCCAACAGGAATGTCACTTTTCAATGCCTCCTTTTCTATCTTAGACGTTATCTCCAAGACAATCTTAACATTGACATCAGATTGTAGCAGGCTCCTTTGTATGTCATGTACAAATTCTTTTATAGCCTGCTCATCTACGACATCACTGTAGATCAACTTCTTTATCGCATTTCTCAAGCCTTCTTTTAATTGATCTAACAAACTTTTCACTCCCAGACCAGATTTATAAATATACTTTCAATTATATTATTCAAATTTAGCCTTTTCCTTGCATTAGAAGAGGCTAATAACCATTTACGTTGTGATTCTCTACAAAATGTAAAGCATACGATAGCAAGATGTGGAATACGAAATCTTAATTTTAGCAAATCTTTTTCCTCTACTATAAAGGAGTTAACCAAGTGAGATTTAATTTTTTGCAGAACGAATTTGATGTTATGGTAACAGTTCACTATTATGTCATCACCATATCTTAGTAATCAAGCTATGATGTTTTCTATTCTTAAAATATTTCTCTCAAGGTTGTTTTTCTATTCATTAATTTTATATAGATATATATTTCTTCTTCTTAGATGATAATAAAGATGATAGTTTTTGAGTAGACCATCTGATCTTGCGAATCTTAAAGAAGGATCCTACATTGTTATCGATGGGGAACCCTGCAGAATTGTGGAGTATGATAAAAGCAAAACTGGTAAGCACGGATCTGCAAAAGCACGTATTGTTGCTATAGGTGTATTTGATGGGGTAAAGAAGAGTCTTGTAAGTCCTGTCGCATCTATGGTTGAAGTTCCAATGATAGAAAAAAGGAGTGGCCAGATAATTTCTATCTCAGGTGATATTCTACAGATCATGGATCTGGAAACATTTGAAACCTTTGAATTACCGTTTCCAAAAGAAGATGAAGTAGCTAAATTAATAACTCAAGGTGTAGAAGTAGAGTATTGGAGAGTCTTGGGTAAAAGCAAGATTATGCGCGTAAAAGGTAAGTCTTAAAGGTGCCCTCGTAACTCATAATCATCTTCATAACATTTAATGTTCAGACGGCTCTTCCTTTAGCTCATTGGGCACCATGCAATTGTTAATATCAGTAAAAATAAGTCTTTCCCGACAATATTTAATATAGCCCCTAAAAAACAAATATGGCTGGCACATTTGACCGCAATAAACAAGATCACGATCGCAGGAAATATCGAAAAGATCAACGAGCATAAAGTGACAGAATATATTATTGAATCATTCAAAAAGAATGGGTTTTGCGTAAATACTGTACTACCAATAAAGTATCAATCTATAAAAGGTCTTAGTATAGAAGACGTCAATCAATCTAATACAGATATTCTATGCGTTCTAGGTGGCGATGGCACGATAATAGGCACAATTAGAAGTTTGTCCAAGCAGCTTCCAATCCTTGGAATAAACGTCGGCTCAAAGGGTGTTTTAACAGAAATATTTCCTGATGGGATAGATTTAGCAATTGATTCCATAAAAAAGAATAGGTTTTATGTTCAAGAGCGTATGATGCTTAAACTTGATGTTGGTCATCCTCCTAAAAAAATAACCGCTCTCAATGAGGTCTATATATACAGGGGATCTTTGACAAAGCTTCCTCTGTTCTCTATTATGCAGAAAGATCTCTTCATAAAAAAGAGAATGGATGGTTTAATAGTTTCTACACCAACAGGATCTACAGGGCACTCTTTCTCTTTAGATGGTCCTGTAATAGATGAAACACTAGATGTTTTTTTGTTAAACCCAGTTGGATCGGTTCAGAGACTGCCCTCTATTGTTGTTCAACCCCTATCGATAAGTTTATCGTGTTCCAACAAAGCGATTCTGGTTGTCGATGGGCAGATAAAACAAAATTTGAAAAAAGATGAGGTAATTAAAATAGAGAAAAACGAAGAAAAAGCTAAATTTCTAAAGGTTTTCACTAGTCGTCTATCACAAATTGAGAAG
>Ga0315289_10006654_pt1:5000-16971 | contig 16971 bp, 12 predicted proteins | sample YL17G11_40_MG_FD_203452 | JGI IMG/M metagenome (GOLD analysis project Ga0315289, IMG submission 203452) | Sediment microbial communities from Yellowstone Lake, YNP, Wyoming, USA - YL17G11_40 | ecosystem: Environmental > Aquatic > Freshwater > Lake > Sediment | place: USA: Wyoming... | reverse complement strand
ACAAGAAACACATCACCCCGCCGCGCGGGCGTCCCCGCGGGGCGCAAAGGCGCCCGGAAGAGCCGTGTCCACTGGCTTCGCGTCAGCGCGAAACGCCCCGGAGGTCCAGGATGTATGGGTTCAAGCGCGGTGTTGCGCGGCGGCGGCCGTTTCTGGGATAATCCCGGCTGATGCGCAAGTGGCTCGTTCTGCTCCTGGCGATCGCGCTCCTCTATGCTATTCCGAAGCTCAACACCCGCGGCCGCCGGCGCGACTTCCCGCTGATGAAGCGGATCAACGAAACCATCAATATCCTGGCCTGGGTCCTGCTCGCCGTCTACTTCGGCGCTTTCCTCTACTGGATCTGGACCGAGGTCGTCCGGTAGGCCGGCCCTGTCGTGCCTGGGCCCCAGGCGTAATTATCTGGAGGGCGGAGGGCAGGGCCCGGCCACCCAAGGACAAAATTTCCGATGGCACAGCGCTCCCTCAATTGTCACGGGGTCATCGATGGTGGCATAGGCTAAAACGGTTATAACGCGGGCAACGAGATCGATGTCTTCATGACCAGTCGCATATCCTAAGCAAACACGAACGCTCTGAACGTCGATGTAGGTGCCGTTGCGAATGAGCCCCTTGAGTTCTGGGAGGACCTTATCCCAGCCAACGAACTTCTTCCCGTCCGCTAACCTGAGTGTGGGGTTTGAGAGATAGGTGTCCCCGAAATTACCGGGACCGATTTGGGGAAGCGTGGTCTTTCCATCCATGAAATTCGGCCGAGCCTGGGCAAGCAGGACCGCCAGCATCGCGTTGTCGCTCTCGACCTTTGCGGCGCAGTTCTTAGCTAGGATGGAGTCCGGGCTTAGCTCAAATGTTATCGGGCATATTTTTTCGTAGCTAGCTTTTTGTGTTTGAAAGGCGGCCGCCGCGAAGAGCGCCACCGCGAAGATGGCGATTCCCACGCCCCCAGACTTGAATAGCCTCACATTTCTCATGTTTCCCTCCTTTAATGGCTGTCGTGTTAGTTCCCTTAAGGTCCCCCCAAGAGAATTTTTCCTCCCCCTATTTATTTAGCCACCCCCTTCCGGGCTCGCGGGCCATCCTCCGACGCCGCGTCAGAACCCCGGCTTTAAAGCTTTTCCAGCGGTTTGAGCTCTTTGACGTAGAACTCTTTTTGCTTTTTCAATATCGTTTGGAAGCGCGCGTCGTCGCGGAGAGCCTTGTACCAGGGATTCCCGATGAGCGAAGGATAGGAATAGAGGTACATCCCGTCCGAGAAGCCTAGTTTGATTCCTGCTTCGATATTGGCTATCGCCTCATCCTTCATGTAGAGCAGAAGATAGGCGTAGGTCCCTTGAGGATTATGCGACGGCCTCTCGTCCCGGAACGGGTCGGCCATTCTCTTATCGCTCCTTAACGCCGCCGACAGCTCTTGGAGGAAGCGGAGTTTGGGTAAGACGGTTTCAGGGAGATCGATATTCCGTAGCGCCCTGATCTCGCGGTCCGCTTCGTCGAGTTTTTTAGTCAGGGTGAGCATGCAAGCGTGCATGATACAAGAATCAGGGTCGTTCCCTTGGACTGCGATCGCTTTTTCGGCATAAGACAGGGCCCTATCGAAGTCCCCGAGGTACAGCCAGCACTGGGCGATCTGGAGGAAGGGAAGCGATTCGTGGGCCGATATCTTTAACGCCTTTGTAAGGAACGGGATGGCCTGCTTGTAGAGGCCGACGCTTCGAAGGAATGCGCCGGCGTCGCGATTGACGATATATTTTTCGGGCTCGAGCGCCAGGGCCTTCCTGAACGAATCGAACGCCCTCGGATTATCGCCCTTGTTGAAATAGTACCATCCCAGGCCTAGGTCAGTTTCGGCGAAGGAAGAATCCATTTGGGACGCTCTATTGAAATACTCATACATTCTTTCGAGGGCGACAGGATCTTTGTTTTCCTGCCGGCTGTAATAGAGGCTTTCGTAGGCGTTGCCGAGGCCCCAGGCGGCTAACGCATAATTCGGATCGATATCGATCGCCCTGCGGTACTTCTCGATGGCCTTGTTGATATCCTCCTCCCCGATCGCTGTTTCGATAAGCTTCATCCCCTCGAGATAGGAGCTGTAAGCTTCGATATTGTCCGTCCCTCTCTTGCCGATCTTTCTCAGCTGCTCTTCGTCGAACGCGATGCCGAGCGCCCGAGCCGTGTATATCGAGATATTGTCCTGAAGGTCGCGGTAATTGATGAGGTTTCCGCTATAGGTCAGCGGGGGCGCGTGCGCGTTCTGTTTGGCGCTGATCAGGTAGATCTTCGCGGCGACCGTATCGCCCTCGACGTTCAGCGTGAGCTTCAGCAGATTCTTGACTCCGAGCATTTTTCCGATCTGGGGAGAGTTCTTCCCTTTGATGTCGACGGAGTTCACCGAGAGAATCGGGGGGATGCGAAGTCCCCGAATGCTGGAGAGCCTGTCGGTCACCTCGCTCTGGAGCCCAGCGAATAAGCTCTGATGGTTCTCTTCCGCGCCGAGCACCTCGATCGGGAGGACGGCCAGGGAGCTTTTCCAGGGCCCCGGAGGAATGAATATCCACGCCGCGATCGCGGCGATCGCGAACGCGCCGGCGGTGATCATCCACGTTATCCATTTATGGGGGTGCGGGACTGTCGGGCCGCGCAAGCAATTGAGAGCCTCCTGCACCTCTGCGGCGGTTTGATACCTCGCCCCTGGGTCTTTTTCCAGGCACTTCATGACGACCTGGCTCAGCCCGGGCGAGATGCCGGGGTTGAGCTCGCGGGGGTCCCGGGGAACCTCGGTTTGGTGTTTATGGAGGAGTTCGCGAGCGCTGTCAGCTTTGAACGGCAGAGTCCCGGTCAGCACTTCATACAGGAGGACACCGAGGGAGTACAGGTCAGCCCGGGCGTCCGGGGGCTGTCCCTGGATCTGTTCCGGAGATATATAAGCCGGCGTTCCTTCGGGCCCTCTTTTATCGGCCATTTCATCGCTGGTGGAAAGGCGCGCGAGTCCGAAATCCAAGATCTTCGTCTGGCCGTCATCGTCGATCATGACGTTCTGGGGTTTGAGGTCGCGGTGGACGATGCCGAGGCGGTGGGCTTCAGCCAGCCCTTCGCAGATCTGGCAGGCGATGGGGATCGCCTGCCCGGCGAAAAGCCGCCCGACTTTCCGGACGAGGAGTTTCAGGTTCTCCCCACGGACGTACTCCATGGTGATGTAGGGGACGCGGCCCTCTTCGTTGAAGTCGAACATCCGGGCGACGTTCTTGTGGACGACTTCGCGGGCCAGCTTGAGCTCCGTTTTGAAGCGCGCGAGCGTTGCCTTCTGAGCGGCGATCTGCGGCCGGATGAGCTTGAGGGCGACCTCCTCGCCGAGCGTGGTGTCCGCTACGCGGTAGACGCGGCCCATGCCGCCCGTACCCAGCTTCTCGATGACCTGGTAGCGCTTGGCGAAGAGAGTCCCCATTTCGAGTTCGGCGACTTGCCCGAGGGAGGCCTTGGTGGCTTCGGGGTAGCTTTGGGTTTGATGAGCGTCCAGGGGGAGCGGAGTCCCGCAATCTCCGCAGAAGTGCTGCGTGTCGGAATTTTCCGCCGAACAGTTAGGGCACTTGGACATTGCCAGCCCCTTTTCTGGTACGGGGCGAAGAATATCAACAGTCTAGGCCGTTGTCAATGCCGGATCAGATACGGAGCAGCTCTATTTCCAGGTGAGCTTTTCGAGGCGTTCGAAGGCCTTCCGCGCCGTCGCGCCCGCGGCGGCCGACTGGTCGATCCCGAAAACGGATACCGAGACGTAGCCGTTGCGCACGGCCCAGATGTCCGTGTCCTCGCCGGCCGGTTCGAGGTGCTTCCAAGACGGTTTGTATTCCGTCGCGCCCCCGGGGGTCACGGTTTTTTCGAAGAGATCGATCGGAGCCCGCGTATCCTGCCGGGTGATCCGGACGCCCCGGATGCTTTCCTTGGGCAGGTCCGGAATGTTGACGTTGAGGAACGTGCCCTTGCCGACCCCGTTCCGTCCGAGCGCCCGGACGATGTCGGCCAGGATCCCCGCCGCCGCCGTGTAGTCCATGTCCTTACCGGCGGCGAGGTTGACGGCGATGGCCGGAAGGCCCAGCAAAGCCGCTTCTCTGGCGGCGCCGACGGTGGCCGAGTAGAACGTCACCGTGCCCAAGTTCTCGCCCCAGTTGATCCCTGAAACGACGAGGTCCGGCCTCTCGGGAAGGAGCTTCTCCAGGGCGAGCCGGACGACGGTCGCCGGCAGGGCGTCGATTGAGAACCAGGTCACGCCCTGTCTCTCGCTTTCCAGGACGGCGATCGGCCGGTCGGTGGTCACGCCGTGGCTCGCGCCGCTGCGGGGGTGCCGGGGAGCGGCGACGGTCACCGTTCCCAAAGGCATGAGGGCGTCGGCGAGGGCCAAGATCCCCGGCGCGTCGATGCCGTCGTCGTTCGAGACGAGGATCTTGAGCGGCCACGAAGACGGCTCGGGGGCCGTCCCGCCGCACGCCGCCGCCAATAGCAGGGCTAACACGACGAATCCCGTCGATGACTGCGGTCGTCTTCTCATCGCTCGCTCCTTTGCCCCGAGACACCCTTTGCACATTCTATGTGCAATCTATCAAAACTATGGGCCTGACAGTTCTTTAGAATCTCGGTCAGCAGCTTTTTCCACAGGGTTATGCACAAAGTCTGTGGAAATCTCCCTTTCATTTTTTATTTTTCACGTAGCGATCGAACCATTCGAACATTTCGGCGAGGACATGAAGGACCGACTCGCGGGCGGAGTAGCCGTGGCTCTCGTAGGGCAAGTAGACGAAACGGGCTGTCGCCCCGAAGCCCTTCAGGGCGGCGAACAGGCGCTCGGACTGGATGGGGAAGGTGCCGGAGTTGTTGTCGGCCATGCCGTGGATGAGCAGGATGGGCTCGTTGATCTTGTTCGCGTTCATGAAGGGCGACATCTTGATGTAGGTCTCGGGGGCCTCCCAGAGGGTTCGCCGCTCGCTCTGGAAGCCGAACGGGGTCAGGGTGCGGTTGTAGGCGCCGCTGCGGGCGATCCCGGCGGCGAAGAGGTCGCAGTGGGCGAGCAGATTGGCCGTCATGAAGGCGCCGTAGCTGTGGCCGCCGACCCCGACCCGCTTCGGGTCGCCGACGCCCATCTCGTCGAGCTTGCGGATGGCCGCATCGGCGTTGGAGACGATCTGCTGGACGAAGGTGTTGTTGACAGTCTGGGGGTCGCCGACGACGGGCATCTCGGCGTTGTCGAGGACCGCGTATCCCTGGGTGACGAAGAAGAGTTGCGACGTCCCCCGGAAGAAAGTGAACCGGTTGACCGAGCCGCGGATCTGGCCGGCTACGGCCGCGGTGTCGTATTCCATGGGGTAGGCCCAGACGACGACCGGCAGGCGGGTGCCCGGCTTGTAGCCCGGGGGCAGGTAGAGTATGCCGCTGAGCTCTAGGCCGTCGGCGCGCTTGTAGGTGACGCGCTCGCGCTGGATACCGGTCAGCTGGGGCGCCGGGTCTTTGAAATTGGTCAGGGCCGTCCGCTTCTTCGTCTTGAGGTCGTAGAGATAGTAGTTAGGAGGGTCGGTCTTGGCCTCGTAGCTCGTGATGATCTTCGTCCGCGAAGCCCCCGAAAAATCGACGAAGCTTTCATAGCCGGGATCCTGGCATTCAAAGAGCCGTTCGACTTTCATCGTCTTGAGATTCATCCGGGCGAGGAACGGGTGGTCGCCCTTGGGCGAGGAACCGGCCCCGGTGAGGTAGATCCAGTCCTTGTCCTGGAGGATGACCCGCTCGCCGGTCTTGAGGCTCGTGGTCACCGGCCGTCCCGGGTCGTTGTACCTGTCCTGGGTACTCCGGTCCCAGATCTTGACCGGCTCGGCGGCCGGGTTGGCCAGGTCGACGAGGAACGTCGTCCGCCAGCTCCGCTTCCACTCGCTCTGGGAGGCCAGGGCTTTTCCGGGTGCAGCGAAATAGGTGATGCCGGCGGCCCGTTCCTTGAGTTTGAGGGCTTCTCCCGGTTCGCCCGCGAACGGCGCGTCGAGCGTCAGGTAGTGGTCGCGGAAGGGGACCGTCTTCTTCGGGTCGCCCTCGTCCAGGGCCTCGGCCCAGATGAGCGTGGCCGGCTTGTGGGTCATCCAGCTGACGCCGCGCGGGCCCTTGGGGACGCCGTTGATGGGAACGTTCTCTTCCGGCGGCAGTTCGGCCAGCACCTTGACCAGGCCGCCGTCCATGTTCCAGATTTCGACGGAGTGGGAGAAGCCGGAGGCCGGAAGCGAGTAAGAATAGGGCCGCTTGATCCGTTCGACGAGGAAGTTATCCATGGCCGGGGAGACGGAGATCGAATCGTAGATGCCGGGCTTTCCGACCTTGCGGAGCTCGCCAGTGGCGATGTCGACGATGACCGTCTGTGACGCGGCGTAGTAGTCGAAGAGGACCTCGTCGAACGAGTTCTTGAGGAGGTCCTGGTAGGTGGCGACCTTGGTCTCCTGGCCGCCGGAGACCTGGATCTCGGGGCCGACGGGGACGCGCGGCGGGGCGGGCGCCAGGCCGCGGCCGTCGGGGACGAGCGGGACGACGAGACGCCGGCTGTCGGGCATCCAATCCATGCCGCCGAGAACGGCGTTGACGACGGCCGGCGTCAGGGCCTTGGCAGTCCCCGCCTTGACGTCGATGGCCCAGAGCTCGACGCCGCCTTCGACATAGCGGAGGAAGGCGATCCTCTGTCCGTCGGGCGACCAGGAGGGGAAGGTGAACTTGAAGCCCTCGGGCAGGGCGACTTTCCGGACCTGGCCGGTTTTGATGTCCGTGAGGCTGAGGCCCGTCGAGAAGCCAAGGACCTGCCGGCTGTTGAGCGCGGGCGTGATGCGCATCCCGGCGATCCTCAGGATGGGCTCGGAGAGGTAGGCAATCGACGGCATCGACTCGCGGTCGATGAGGGCCATAACGTCGCCGGCCGGGCTCATGGAGACCATGGGGGTCGGCGGGGCGTCGACGATGTCGATGATCTCCTTGGGCGGGAGCTTGTAGGGCTCCTGGGCGGTGAGCACGGGGACGAACGCGAGCAGCGCGGCGCAGAGAACGGCCAGACGGGCGGCTGTCTTTTTCACGGGGCACTCTCCAGTCGATCATTAATCATGGTCTAAGAGGGACATTTTATACCGGCGCGCGGTCGGGTTGCAACGGGAAGCTGCTTTTTTGATTCCCTGCTTACTTATCTTATATAATGCCGATGCCGCATTCCCGGAAAGGCCTCATGAGCGACCGCGACCCGAAAAGCATTTTCCTCTCAGTCGTCTTCCCCGCCTACAACAAGGAAACACGGATCGCCGCGAGCATCGATGCTACCGTCGCCTATCTTGCCGGCAAGCCGTTCGCGGCGGAAATCATCGTCGTCGACGACGGCAGCCGCGACCGGACGGCCGAGGCCGCCGGCGCCGCGCTCGCCGGGCGCGTCCCCTCGCGGGTGATCCGGCGCGAAAAGAACCGGGGCAAAGGCGCCTCGGTCAAGGAGGGTGTTCTCGCGGCCTTGGGGGAGGTCATCCTGTTCTCGGACGACGACCTGTCGACGCCCATCGAGGAGTTCGACAAGCTGCTGGCCGCGCTCCAGGCCGGGGCCGACGTCGCCATCGGCTCGCGGGCCCTCCCGGGATCGGACATCCGGGTCCGCCAGCGCCGGCCGCGCGAGCTGATGGGGAAAACCTTCAACCTGCTGGTCAGGCGGTTCGTCCTGACGGGCTACCGCGATACGCAGTGCGGCTTCAAGGCCTTCCGGAGAGAGGCGGCGATCGACCTTTTTTCGCGGCTCCGGACCGACGGGTTCGGCTTCGACGTCGAAGTCCTAGTCCTCTGCCGGGAGCTCGGCTATCGCGTCGCCGAGGTCCCGATCGTCTGGAGCGATTCGCGGCCGAGCCGGGTGAGGTTCATCAGGGGCTCCCTGGGGATGCTGAAGGAAATCATCAGGATCCGGCGGCTGGTCCGGCGCTCTCGGAACGGGTGAGAATTCACCTCGAGAATCACCCCTACGGGTGATTGCCCCCGTCGTCTTCCCCCCGCACAATGGCTGGGAACCCAACAGCGGCCGGGGCCCCGGGCTTGCCCGCCCTCATTCGCTTAGCGCCTGAGGACGGCAAAGCCCGGGGGTCCACGGCCGCCGTACTCGCCCGTGGATATAGGCCACGGGCGAGTGGCGAGCCGAAGGCTCGTCCCTTGACGTCGGGGTTTCTGACGGGAGTGCCACCATGAAAAGACGCAAGCCCCGCAGATTCCAGCAGTGGAACAAGGCCATCATCATGTCCGCCTCCGGCGGGGACGGGATACCGCCCCGTTGTCCCATCGACGCCTACGCCTGGGACCTGTCGCTCGGCGGAGCGAGGATACAGTCCGAAGAGTGCTTCCCCGTCGGCGCCATCGTGCGCATCCACCTCGAGCTGGTCAGGTCGCGGGAGTCCGTCAGCATCGACGGCGCCGTCAGGTGGTCCAGAAGGAACGAGAAGGAAAACATCTACGAGTTCGGGGTCGAGTTCCAGGAGTGCAACCAGACGGCCCTCCAGGCCATCCCAAAAAACCTCTACCGCGAAACAGACCGGAAGGCGAAAGGCGTACAGCCCCAAGTCACCCTGGGCAAGGGTGCCATGGTACCCCGTCCGGGCGCCCGACGGATTTAAAAGGAGCATTATGCAAAAGCGCAAAGACCGGCGTTTCAAGCAGTGGAACAAGATCGTGATCGAGGCCGTGCCGAACGGCCAAAATTCCCATGGTCCAGCCGAAGTCAAGGCCTTCACCTTCGATCTTTCGCTTGGAGGGGCCCGGATTCACTCGGTGGAGCGCTTCGAGTTGGGGGACGTCCTCCGGATCAATATCGAACTCGTCCGGTCCCGGGAAACCGTCAGCGTGGAGGGCCGGGTCAAATGGGTCAAGCGCGACGAGATCGAGAATGTCTTTGAACTGGGCGTCGAATTCGATCACGACACTTCCCAGACGATCATGAGCCTGATGAAGAACCTCCACGGCAAAAGTCTCTGAATCCCCTTCGCACGACGGCTTAAGCCCGGGGAAACCGGACTTAACCTACCCGCATCGCCCTGATTCTTCCTGTTATTGCGATCGTGATCCTATACGCGCCCCTGGAGTTGGAGACGTAGATCGAGGCCAGGTTGGACACGGTTCCCTGGGGATGGAAGACGGGGCTGTTGTTGGCCCGGATGGCGACACCGGGGAGCGAGGCCGTCCTCGCCGTCCGCCAGATTTTTACGGCCTCGTCATAGCGCTCGAAGACGAACCCCGACGGGACGAACCGGACGCGGACCGGTACTCCGGACATGATCGCCCGAAAACGGGCCTGGTTGAGGCCGGACGTCACTTCCCAGATCCCCGACTGCAGTTGGAATTTCGGGACTAGCCTCTGGAAAGAATAGGCGGCCCCGTAGATGAAAAGGCCGGCCAGGGTGAGGGCCAGGACGATTTCGACCAGCGTGAATCCTTCCGGTTTCCGGCCCACTCAATACTCCTTCCAGGCGAGGACCTTGAGCGAGATGAAAGCGAGTTGGGGCGCCGCCGTCAGAGGCGCGTTTTCCGGGAATTCGCCGGCCGCGGCCCGCTCGTCCCGGGCGATGGCCAGCGTGTTCCCGTTTCCGGAGAAGCCGTTCGCATGGAGGGCGCCCAGGACTTGGACTTCCTTTCCGGCGCCCTCGATCGTGAACCCGCCGGTGGCCGCCGTCAGCGAGGCCTGGAGTTTCAAGTCGGAAGGGGCCGCTTCGCCGACGGCGATCCCGCCGCCGAGCGCCTCGCCCGAGACGACGTCCCGTCCCGCCGAATAGATGACAAGCTGGGCCTGCGAGTCTTTGACGTAGGGGACGCCGTCCTGCCAGCGGACGCCCTGGAGGATGAGGTGCGAGGAGATGGTGATTTTATCCGAGGAGACAATGGTCAGGTCGACGCCGCTGAGGACGGAGGGCGTTTCCCCGTCGAGAGCCAGTTCGATCCGGCCGTCGCCCGCGACGTATCCGCCGCCGAGCGATTCTATCTTCCCGTTGACGATGACGATCGGCAACGGAACGAGGTCATAGGCGAAGCTCCCTTCCGGCGCCCGGAAATCCGTTCGGCTTCGCGCCGGGCTGAACTCGAGGACCCATTCCGCGCCGTCCGCGCGGAAGGCAATGACCTGGGCGTCGCCGCTCGTTGCCAGGATCATCTCTTCGAGATCCCCCTGGACGAAGACGCCGCCGAGGCCCAAGTCGTTTTGGATGAGATAGACGCCGGAGGGGACGGGTTCGGTGGATGGTTCGAGCCCGAGCGCCTCCCTCAGCCGGGCGGGCGTCAGGTCTCCGGGGCGGAAGACCCCGATATTCAAGGCTTTCGCGACGACCGGGCCCGGGTCGCCCGGGAGGACGCCCTCGGCCGACGCCGCGAGTCCCGGCCTGAGGACCTCGCCGGATCTCGACAGGAACCGGATTCCGTTTTCTCCGAGGAAGGCGGCTTTTTGCCCTTCCGTCATGTCTTTCCCTATAAAGAGAGGAATGGCCGGCATGGGCAGATGTCCGGCCAGAAGTCCCAGGGAGCCCTCGAGGACGGATAGGCGCCTCGCCTTGACGCGGCTCAGTCCGCCCGAGGCCTCGATCCGCAGAGCCGCCGAGATCCGGAAATAGCCACCCATGTCGGTGAGCCCCCCGAGACCGCAGGTGGCGCGGCTTTCCCAGGTCATCTCCTCGAATGTTTCTTCAACGACCCTCGGAAAGGCGGCGCCCAGGACGTCCTCGAGGAGGAGGGGGAATTCCGCCGCCGGACTCTCACGCAGGCCCGCCACGCGTTCGGCCGTCACCGCGGCCAGAGGCCCCGAGGCCTCGAGCCACTCCGTGAGGTCGCGGAGCCCCCGCTTGAGGCCGTTCTCCGAAGCGCAGTCGAGGAGAACCGCGAACTTGCGGAATCCGTTGATCTTCAGGTGGACTCCCGAGGCGTGGATCATGGCCAGGCCGAGCCCCGAAAAGACGACGAAGAGCAGAAGGACGGCCAGGCTGACGGAACCCCTTGAATGGGGGCATGAATGGGGACATGTACCTGGAGTACGTGTCCCCATTCGAACACCCATTCGAACAGGGTTATGTCCCGGAATTCCCGGCAAGTGCTGGGTTCTTGAGGAAAACAGTCGTTTCATGGGGGTGCGCTCCTTCGACGCTGAGTTCGAGGCGGACGCGGACGAGTCGGGCCCCGGGATCACAAATCCAAATCGCTGCCGCGATGTTCTCGAGAAGGGGTTGAGCCGAACCGGCGTTCACCCGCCGCCGCAGAATGCGGGCCGGCCCGTCCAGGAAATAGGCGACGTTCTCGAGGAGCGAGACGGCTGCCGTGTCTGGGAAATAGCTGCGCTCGAGCGGTTCTCTGAGGATGACGGCGCCGCGTTCGACAGCGGCGACGGTCCGGACTTCACCCGCCGACCCGTCGCTGAGGCATATCTCCTGGCCAGAGACGATATCCACCGTCGAAGCCAACAGAAGCCGGATGTCCCCGGCGCGCGCCTCTCCAACAAGGGTCAGGGCCTTTTCGAGGAAGGTAATCCGGAGCTCCTCGTCCGTCGCCCGGGCGGCCTCGACGAGGCCGAGGGCCGCCTCGGCGGCGAGCCCCCGGCCGGCATGGAGGAGGTCGATCCTCATTTTATCGAGGGCCGCCAGCGCGCCTTGTCCCGCTTCCTCTCTCTCCTTGAGCCGGAAAAAGACCTTCTGGGCCAGGCCGAAAAACTGGAGACTCGACGTGATGATGAAAAGCGACAGGGCCATCCCGAGCAGGGATTCGACCAGGGAGAACCCGCCCTTTCTCATGGTCGGAACCCTAGGTCCCGCGAGATGAAAAGTACCGCCGCCGTTTCCGGTCCCGACCGCCCGGCGTACCGGACCCTGAGCCCAACCCTCTTCATCCTGTCCCGGTCGTCGGTCACCTCCCACTCCTCCTCGATGAGATGGCCCCCAGGTTCGCCGCGGACGATTTCCGCGTGTTCCCCGGGCGAGAG
>Ga0315289_10006653_pt1 | contig 16975 bp, 20 predicted proteins | sample YL17G11_40_MG_FD_203452 | JGI IMG/M metagenome (GOLD analysis project Ga0315289, IMG submission 203452) | Sediment microbial communities from Yellowstone Lake, YNP, Wyoming, USA - YL17G11_40 | ecosystem: Environmental > Aquatic > Freshwater > Lake > Sediment | place: USA: Wyoming | collected... | reverse complement strand
TCGGAAATCTCCAGCATGACGTTCTTGAACTCTCGTGAAGCTGACTCGGAGACCCTATCAGCACCCACGGTCTTGCCAGCTTCCCTTGCGACTTTTTCCAGTGGAGAAACGGGAAATTCCTTGACCAAAACAACACCTTAGTTTAATTAGACTTTTATAAAATAAATCTTTTTAAAGCACGAGATAAAGTAAAGAGTATGAAAGTTGTGCTGGATACTACGGCATTGATTTACCTGAACGACTTCAGCAAGTTCAGCGATATTTTTATCACGCCGGAAGTTGTTTTTGAGACGAAGGACCAAACTTCTCTAATGAAGCTGGAGGGGCTGGACAAAAAAATTTTAGATCCTCTTAACGAAGATGTTGAGGAGATAAAAAAGGTTGCGACGTCGACAGGCGACATTGAAAAACTTTCTGCTACGGACATAACAGTCCTTGCGCTGGCGAAAGGAAAAAACTGCACGATAATTTCCGACGACAGGAACATACAGAATGTTGCGGAGAAGATCGGATTGGAATACATTCCTGTTTTTAGCGAAAAGATAAAGAAACTTGTCACATGGAAAAAGTTCTGCAGGAACTGCAAGGAATATTTCGACGCAGATACGTGCCCTGTGTGCGGGGACAGGCTCTGGAGGGTAATGGGGAGCGCGAGAACTATAAAATAAGACTGCGTTTTCTGAGCTTCGGTGCGCCAAACAAAAGCATAAGCTTAAATACTTTACGGTATAGAATTTATTTACTTTATTGATGTATTGAGGAAAATGGTCACCAAAAAGTGATGAAAAAATGCCAAGAAAAACTTCAAGCCAAAGGATGAGATGCCCTGAATGCGGCAACACTGAATTCATCGAGGACAGCACGCGCGGCGAGCTTATATGCGCTAACCCGCGTTGCGGACTGGTTCTGAAGGAAGACATCACTGACATAGGCCAGGAATGGAGGGCTTTCGACAGCGAACAGATGAGCAAGCGCGCGAGAGGCGGCGCTCCGCTGACTTTCACGAAGCACGACAAAGGCCTGACAACCGAGATAGGCAAAGGCCTGGGCGAGCTGTACAAGGTCCCGGCGAAAAAGCGCGCGCAGTATTACAGGCTGACGAAGTGGCACAAGCGCCTGATAAAATCCAAGGACCGAAATCTTTCATTCGCGTTGAGCGAGCTGCAGAGAATAGTTTCATTTTTGAACCTTCCGAGGCCGATACACGAAAGGATTGCAAGATACTACGAAGAGGCTGTCAACAAAGGCTTGGTGCGTGGTAGATCAATCGAGTCTGTCATAGCTGCTTTAACATATGCCGTTGGCCGCGAGTTCAGCTCGCCGAGAACGCTTGACGAGATTTCTGAGGCGAGCGGTGTGGAGAAAAGAGAGATTGGTAGAACGTACAGGTACATTGCAAGAGAACTGCATATAAGGATTCTTCCTGCTGATCCTGTAACATTTATTCCTCGTTTTTGCTCGATGCTTGGATTGAGCGACAGGGTTCAGGCAAAATCTGTTGAGATACTGAAGAAAGCGAAGAAGTATGACATCACAAGTGGCAAAGGTCCTACTGGCGTGGCAGCAGCATCAATATATGTTGCGTGCGTTTTGGTTGGAGAGAAGAGGACGCAGAGAGAGGTTGCTGACATCGTAGGCGTGACTGAAGTCACGATAAGAAATCGATATAAAGAATTGATTGAGAAGCTCGGAATTGAAGAAGAAGTTGAAAAGAAAGCAAAGGAGGAGTAAAATGCAAGAAATCACTGATGTTTTGAGAATGGTTCCTTTGCATGAATATAGAGCGGGAAGATGGAAAATCGTTAGAAGTGATTTCGAGGTTAAAGAGGAATTTAATTATAGAGGAAAACCTGTTCCCCCGTCATATGACACGTATCCATGGCAAGCTATTTTAATTGGGCTTGATGGAATAGAGGAATTGTCGATTATGTCAACGTTTCACGAACCTTATAATCGTTCATGCCTTTTTGAAATGAAGAATTTAAGAGAAAATAAAAATTTAGGATATTTCACCGAGGAAGATTTAAGAGCTTTTTTTGACAGAACGAGAATTGAAAACAGACCCAATTATCACGAAGCAGCACAACGCACAAGGGAACAGTTCATAAGAGTTCAAAAATTAAGAAGAAAAGTTAAAACTGAAAATCCCGGATATTATTTGGCTGCTAGGTAAAAATAATCAATTTAATTTATCGCAAAAAATTCTCATAATTTCAACTATGCCTTCTCCAGCAATTTTTTGAACCGCAACATCGATTCCTTCGCATCATTCTTGTTAGTGAAAATTTCGAACGTTATCGTCCTGTTGTAATCCATTTTTTTCAGTATTTTCACCACAGTTTTGAAGTTTATCTTCCCCCTACCGACAGGCAAGTGCTCGTCCGTAATCCCGTTGTTGTCATGCACATGCATGTGGACAATGTCGCTTCCGAATTTCAGAAATTTTTTTACGCAATCCATTCCGCCAGCCATAAACGCATGCCCGATATCCAGGTGAAGCTTTAAATTTGGCACCCTCCTCATCAGATAGCAGAAGTCCTTCGGCCTGCATATGCCGCTCGGCGGCATGTTCTCCAGCATTATCGTAATCAACTTTTTGCTGGAATAATCGCCCAGCACTTTCAGGCCATCAATCCAGTTGTCCAAAACTATTTTTTCAAACCTGTCGCTCACGCCGTACATCCCGGGCGAGTTCGCGTGGAAGTTCAGCAGCGGCATCCCAAGCATGTCGGCCACGTCAATAATTCTTTTTGCCTCCTCGAGCCAGCCTTGCCTGACGGGCTCGTAGTCGCTCCCCAGGTCAATCCACCAGGAAGAGTGGCCTATGGCGAACGTGTCAAACCTGCTGGCGAGTTTCAATATTTGGTCTTTCTTTTTCATCAAGATTTCCGGCGTGCCTTCCGGCCCTTCGATGCCGATTTCCACGAAATCAAAGCCGAAGTTATGAATGGAATTTATTTCCTTCAGGATTTCCAAAGACGGGTTCGTGAGCATGCCGAATTTTATCATAAGAAATTATTTCTCTTCCTTACTAATCTCTTTATCCTTCAGCACCTTCGCCAAGTCACGTATCATCTTCCTCACGTACTCGCGCATATCATTGACGTCCTTGTCCTCAACCTCAGCTATCTTCTTCTCGTCGGCCTTCTTTTTCATATCCTCGATCTTCTTCCAGATATCCCAGTAGTAGCCTTCGATGAGCTTGGTGTCGATGAACTCACGTTTGAATGTCGGAAGTATCTCATTCTCCTTTTCAGGCATCTTGTTCAGCGTTTTCAATGCAGTGACTGCTGCTTTTACCATCACTTCATGCGTCCTCTCCAGTATTTTTTCCCTCTTCCTTATCTCCAGTGCGTTCAGCAGGCCGAACATTTTGTCGACAAACTTCTCAGACTTGTCGATCCACTCGTCTACGAATTTGCCTTCGACATCCATCAGCTCCTTGCGCTCGATCTTCTTCCGCACCTCTATGATGTCTTTCAGCCATTCCGCATATTCGGGCTCAAGTATCTTGGCATCGACCAAAAACTTCTTCACATCCCCGTAAGCCTTGTTCGGGACTGGAGGCTCTAAACCCATGAACATCAGCACCGCCTGCGCGCTGTTCAACATGGCGTAGTAGCAGTCTTCTGCAAGCATCAGCAGCTTCACGGTCTTGGCGCGCATTAATTTTTTTGGCGCGCCCTCCATGTAACTTTCTATTGCCTCGCGCGTTGCAGGTATGCGGCCCATCTCAAGCAATCGCTTGATTGGCTCGAAGAACCCGGTGTCGTATATCGACACTCCCTCCTTGATGAAGTTGTAAACTATCGGGTGGCAGACACGCGCATAGTCCCAGAACTCTGTGAGCGTGTAAGAAGGCTGGACTGAAATCGTGTCTGAAATTTTCTCTGCGATTTTTTCCAAGTCATCGTCTATCTTGTCGTGCTGCTCTGGCGTCATTTCGAAGGCAGTGTCGTCGATAACAATGAAAATGTCTATGTCGCTTTTCGGCTTGAATTCATCTCTAGCAACAGAGCCCATCATGACAATGCATTTTATGTACTTGCCGTATTTCTCCATGGCCTGCTTCGTGAATTCTTTGACTTCGGCGAGCCGCTCTTCCTTCGTCACGGGCAGTTCCTTCTTCTTTTCCTCTTCCATAACTATCATTCCCCTAGCTCAGGCAACTCCTCGCCGAGCAAATCCTTTGGCAGCATTTGCTTCATCCTGTCTATGACTTCTTTTGAAACCCGTAGTGCCGTTTCCAAGTGTGCTGTAGTGACTTCCTTTATTTCTTTATGGTCAATGTCCTTCCAAAGCTTGTCCAGCTCCTTGAACTTTTCGACATACTCAGCCTCAAGCTTCTTCTCTGCCACAAGCTTTTCCAAAAATTCCACCGCAGCCTTGTAGTCCGGTTGTTTCTTGTAGTAGTGCATCACGACTGCTTGAACTGCGTCTAACATCGTGTAACGCAGCTCGAAAATCATGGATTTTATGTCCATCTTTATCTTCTTGTATCTAGCCTCAGAGGCTCTAGCCTTTAATGCAATCGTCTCTTCGCTAGGCGGAAGCAATCCCATCTGCAGCATCCTCTGCACAGGCTTGATAAAACCTGTGTCATAAACAGCCAAGCCGTATCTCAGAAAATTGACCAGCTCAGGCGAGCCCATCCTGATCCACTGCCAGAACTCCGTCAGCGTATGAGTCTGTATGTGCAAATCCTTGAGCTCGTGCGCGATTAGATATAACTGCGAATTTATCTTGTCCAAATCCTCCGACCCTTTTGTGGCCGTGTCATCGAGTATGACAAAAACATCAGCGTCACTGCCCTTTACCATCGTGCCTCTGGCAGCAGAGCCGAAAATTAGAACGGTTTTTATCAGGTCGCCGTACTGCTTTCTGGCTTCATTGGTGAACTTGACGACCTTGGCAAAAACTTCTTTTGAGGCCTTCTCAGCCTCCCTGGCTGCGCGCTGCTCCTTCTTGTCTGCCAACTCGGTGTCCTCTAATTCATCTTCTAGCTTTTCCAAAACCATATATATGCTTTATTAGGGGTGGTATTTATAGATTTCTATCACTTAGAAGTAGTTAAATGATTGTAAAACACAACGCTGCACAGGTTCAAATCTCACCTCCCGCGCCAATTTCTATCCGATAGAAAAGTTTAAATCTTTTTAAAAGACTGGATAATCATGGAAGAACTTTGCCCAGAATGTAAAAGTAAAGATATAGTAGAACTTGGAGGTTATTTCATAACTGAGACTACATTAAATATTGTAATTGGTCCGCGAACAACAAAATATGTTTGCAGGAAATGCGGGCGTGTAATTGGGGAAAAAATAGATCCTAAAGAAATCAATGGGTATCGAATGTGAATTATGCCCAGTCTCTCAACGGCTTCAAATCCAGCCTCCTGCAGTTAATTGCTTTTTTTCCGAAATCCACAAACGATTTAAGCAGCGGCCTTCTATTTTTACAGTAAGACTGATTCGATGAAAGCCGTAATTCTCGCTGCGGGGGCGGGCACAAGATTAAAAGATTTGACAAACGACCAGCCGAAGGTCATGGTGAAGATTTTCGGCAAGCCCATGCTGCAGTACCTTGTGGAAACATTGGCGAAGAAGGGCATGACTGACTTGGTTTTTGTGGTGAATTACAAGAAGGAGACGATTATGGAATATTTCGGCAACGGCAGGAAATTCGGCGTCAGCATAGACTACGTTGTGCAGCAGAACTGCAAAGGCGGGACTGCCGACGCGCTTAGATATGTAAAAGAAAAAATAACCGAGGATAAATTTTTCCTCGTCTTTGGCGACAATGTCTTCGATCCAAACGTAATCGACGAGATGGTGAAGGAATGCAAGAGCTGCGATGGTGTGGTGTGCGGAAAGGAGGTCGACAACCCTGCGCTTTACGGTGTGCTGAAGCTCGACGACGGCAGGCTTGTAAAGATAATCGAGAAGCCGAAAAAGCCGCCTTCAAGCCTCGTGCTAGGCGGGATTTTCATAATGCCTAGGCAAATATTTTCCGCGATAGACGAGACGAAGCTCTCGCCTCGCGGCGAGTACGAGCTCACAGACTCCATACAGATACTGATAAGGAAAGGATTGAAGTTCAACTGCATCAGGATGAAGGGTTTCTGGAAGGATGTCGGAACTGCAAAAGAGTTGGAGCAGGCAAAAGAGTATATGGTTTCTAAATTGTAATTTGCTCGCAATCTCTAAATGTTTCTAAAAATTGTTTCATGCGGGAGGTGGGATTTGAAGCCATTGAGAATCACTTTTTCTTTTTGAATAAAAACATTGAAAGCGTGGAATAAATAAAATATGAAACTACAAAAGGTACCACAATAAGCCATATATAATCATAAAATACATCTGATAAACTCACACAACAATTACATCCTGCTGGAACTAATAAATAATTAGCATAGTTTCCTTCAGGACAAATGCCAGAACAGAAACTACATGAAATTTTACTGAGATTAATAAAGGTAAGATACCTCATTAATAAAATCCACAATAAAGTCACAACTATTGAAAAAATCAACTTGCCTCTTGTTGGTTTAAAAAATTCTTTCCAATTCATTAATTCTAAATTCAAATCCAGATTATAAATATGTGCGGGAAGTGGTATTTGAACCCACTGAAACAGATGCCATGATTATCTAATCTACTTTTTAAAGTACCAAGCCATCAAAATCAAAATTATTGCGACTAAAACTAACCACGAATAAACATTCCAATTAATCATTGCTGAGAAGAGTAAGATTATTATTGAAATTGCAGTTAAAACCTGGTCTTTTGTTAGTTTTTTCATATCATTGTTCTCTTTCCCATTTTAATGGGATTTTTCATTTTTTCTTGGGGAGGAAATAAACGAACCACACAAACCATACAAGCCAAATAGCTTGCAAATAATCGCCGTTGATGAGTCCACTTATTCCTTGAAATCCCATGAATCCAAGAAATCCGAGCATCCAATTTTCTCGCATCATAATTATCCTTTGTGAAAATCAGATATTAAACCTTACTTGTGTGGGAGGTGGGATTTGAATCCGCGCACATGGCAAACTGCTGTCGCATCAAGAGCATGCTGTAATTATCTGTGCTCTTCCTTTTCCCATTCCTCCGGCCGCTTGCCCTTCTCTATGGCGGCCCTGCCAAGCACGCCGTGCGTCTCCTCGGCCACGACAAGCATTCCCTTGAGCGGGTCTCGCGCATGCTCTTCAACTATCTCCTTCTGCCTCTCGAAGGAGGCTATCTCGCCTGTCTCCACGCCGTAGAATTCTTTCAGCGGCAGGTTGTCCGGCGAAACGTTCTGCTCGATAAACTTGACAATGAGCTTCATAGCAGTTATCGTCTGCGCTATCGGCGTCGAGCCGCGCTCGTAGATTATGTACCTGTCCTCGTCGTCAGTAAAGCCTTTCTGCCTCAAAGCGAAAAGTATCTCGTAAATGTACTTCTGCTGCTCAGAGCCGAGGTATATCGGCATGTGCGCTGGCTGGATGGGCGTGGGCCAGCCCAAGTGCATAACCTTGACAAACTTGCCCGCCCCTGGCGGAAGCTCCTCAACGATTTTTTTCGGGTCAAGATAATTACCAAGTATATGCTCGCAGTCTATCGCAATTTTGAAGTGCTTGATGCCAGACTCCTTGGCTATGAAGTACATGTGCACTGGGTTGGACAGCCGCATCAAGTTTTCCATGCCGGGCGACGCCATTGGAGTTTCGATAACGAAATCAATATCATATTTGTCCAAAATTTTCTTCGGATCTTCGTAAAGGTTTGTATCTGGATTAAGATGACCGAGTAAATATACTGCTGCAACCGCAGGCACCCACAATTCAAATCTAGTGTAAAACTTTTCGTTTTCAATTGAGAATGGCAATATTTCCTTTTCCTCACCTGGTTTCAAACAGAATTTTTTAGAGACATCTAATATAGGTTTCCAAAGTGGGTGGTTGTTCATTTCCATCCATTTCGCTACAATCACATAAGCAAATCTTTCAGGACCCCAATCACTATCCCTCGCCATAACGTAGGCTTTTAGCCCCTCTTTCATTCCCTCCCTCTCTACCTTATCTCTTTCTTCTTTTGTCAATACTCTCTCCCTTCTATCATATTTCGGTTCGAATTGGTTCTTCATTATTTCATTGTCGATTTGCTCCTCAGTCATAGTTTTAGATTTATTGTGAATGGCTTGAGCAATTTTGTGTTGAGCATAATTATTCATAAAAGTGCCGACATGTACTCCTAACATGTCAACCACTTTTTTTTCTTTTTCTTCGAGCGAGTTTTCTATAAACCAATTTAACACGTTTTGATTCTCTTCCAAAAATTCATATAAAGACCTGCCTTTTGGATCCACTAATCTTGAAGGTTCCAAGCTTTTTGATATTAAAATGAGAGGATGGGACTCAGAAGCGTGCATCAGATAGTATTTTGCACCTATCTCTCCTGCCTGAGTCAGCGTCTCAATTAATCTGCGATGTGAACGCATATAGTCTTCCTCATTCGCAGAGTCCAGTTGCAGCGGGACTTCGCGGCCGCCGCCGAAAGCTCCAGTCTCGCCGTGTATGCCGAAAGAAATGTTCAGCCTCTTTACGTTTTCTATGTTCCTCTTCAGGTCAGGCTCCTTGAACTCTGACATTGACTCCAAGTCAATCTGCGTGAAGCTTACGCCTTGCGTTATGGAAAACATTGCCTTTTTCGATAGTGTCACGTACTGAATCTTTTCCTCTTGCGGAGCAACTCCAAAAAGCCCGCTGGATATTCCGACTATGTACGCCAAGCTTACACCTCACTGCGTGAACCCAGGCCTTCTGAATCCTGGGACGCCGAAAGCGCCCTTCCAAAAGTCAATTGCCGGGGATATTGCAAAATCGTTCATCTCCCTGAAATACGGACCGTTGACCCTGTCCTCGAAATGCGGCTCGTACGGCCCTCTTCTAAAAAGACTGAACCCTTCAAGGCCTACCTTCGACAGCACATCGCTCTTTTTCTTCTTTTTCTCCTTCTCCTCCTCTTTCTTGTATTCAAACAGATCACTGTATTCCTCCAGCAGGTCCTCGACCTTCTTGCCCTCGGGCATCTCTCCGATCATTTCCGCTATGTACCTCTCAAGCTCCAGCTCTTGCGCTTTGATCTCAAGCATCCTCAGCAGCATGATGTTCTGCGTGTCCAAGTAGGGAAGGAACGGCGCTATCGTTATGTCCTCCAGCTCGGAGCCGTTCGGCAACCTGAAGGTCATCCTCACTATAGTCATGTCGAGGACGCAAAAGTACGGATCATACCAGCTCATCTCCTTGCACATGTCGAAGAAGCTTTTTCTTACCTCCAAAATGTTTGCGGGAGTGAATTTTATGCCGTAGTGTTTCTCTATATCAGGAATGTATTTCACAACGTACTTGTCGAGCGGCTCTATGCCGTTTATCGATATTTCCACTTCGTTGAGATTGGCCTCCTTCAGTGCCTCGTAATTTTTAGCTGCCATTTCCCTGAACTCCCTCGGGAAGGGCATGCGTCTCACATCGATTTTTTCTTCGGTCAGGTTTTCAGTCCCGGCCCTGTAAAAGTCAGGCGGGTGGAAGGACTTGAACGCCCATATCACAGACCTGTCGACAGAGACGGCCTGCGCGCCCGGCCTCGTCCAAGACGTGCCTGCAAGAAACTTCCTTCCCTCCAGCGTCGAGCCAAGTTCTACTATCGACCTGTGCCTGGTTATGTAGGGCTTAAGCATGTCCTTGTACTCCTTTATGGACTTTTTCCTGGCCTTGCACATCGCGAACATCCTGTTGAAACGATCATACACAGTCTGCCAGAAAATCTTCTTCCACTCGATGTAAAGCTTGTTTTTCGTAGCAAGCACCACTCCCTCTGCCTCGGAAATATTGTACTTTTTTGCAATGCTCTTCGGGTCCTTGTCCTCATCAGTAATCTGCATGAAGTCTGCGATGATGGTCGGCCATCTCGGCGCTATGAGCTTCAGCGCTATGCCTTCTCCAGTATGCACGTCAACCCCGTCGATGAAAATCGCCTTGAGGCTCTGCTCGCCTTCCTTGATCAAATTTTCCTTTTTTTCCTTCTTACCCTTGTCAATCTTCTCGAAAAGTTCGACATGCTCCCTGTATTTCCTCAAATCATGAAACAATAGCTCGAAGTCCGAGGCTGCGGACATTACGCTTGCCAGGCCGGACTTTATCTGGCCCTCCAGCTGCTGCTTCTGCTGTATTGTCAATTGATAATACTGCGAATGGACGGGCGAGATTTCCATGGAGCTGTGCGCCTGCACAACCCTGAAGCGCCACTTCGAGAGCCAGAACAAAAAGCTGAACAGCACTGCGCTGCCTTTGCCAGGCTCTGACGTGAAGTCCAGTATCGGCCTGTGGTTGTACGGCGGGACATGATAAACCTCTCCTTCAACCATGAACCCATCGCTCGTCTTTGGGAACGACGGCTCGTCCCTGAGCTTGTCTATTGCCAGTATCGGCGGAAAATATGTTGTCATATCACAACCTCAAAAGGTATATCCCCAGTAGGAAGAAAAAAATTCCTAAAATAATTGCTGTTTTTGAAAATCCCCCGGGCTGGAACCCCGGCATGTCCGAAAACATGAAAACGAAAAATATTCCTGCGAGTATCGAAAGGCTGCCGAAGATCTTCAGTATTATCGACATTTTTATCATCCGAGCAACATTTTCAATCCAAACATTATGGCCGGTATGCCGACGATGGAGCTTATGCCAAACACCCCGCCATTTTTGGTCCAGCCGCTCACCAGCAACAAGATGGAACCTGCGAAAGCGACTGCCAAACCTATCAGCTTGACCATACACCCCACCATCTATATATTTAATATTTCGTTTTATAAAAGATGTTTATAGGGATTGATTATGCCGGTGTTCGCCAGAGCAAAGCTAGTGATGGAAGACTTCTGCATTACGTTGCGACCAAGGCTAGACTTCAGCTACACAGGGCCGAATCCGCAGAAGGCCTACCAAAAGATCATTGACATACTTATAACGCACATAGCGGTTCCGAGGGAGAACATACAGGAAAAGGACTTCAGGTGGGATCGCGGCGGCGAGGAAGAAAAATTTTCTGCTGCTCTGGAAGTGCTGAAGGATTATGACAAATTCTCGTACATGCAGCTGACGATAAGCATGAAGGGCTCGCTCAAGCCGAGCAAGGAATTCGGCAAGGAGGGCACTGTGAGCATAACAATCGAGGGCGTTGTGAGGACGGAATACCCGCAGGACACGCCCTGGGAAAGGAGCTTCCTCTACGAAATCTTCAGGATGCTTTTTCACTCGCTGTTCTACAAGGAGCAGAGGAAACGGTACACAGAAACGTGCAGAGACCAGATGCTGACCGTGCAGAACGAGCTGAAGGCGTTCTTCAACCTGCTGCCCAAGATGGGCGGCTGAAAAGATGGACCGCTGAAAAATTGAATATAAGGGAAAGATAAATTTATATAGGAAGTCTCTATGGCAGATTTTGTGGTTATTGATGACATCCTCGCGCCCAAGGGAAAGATAGTAGTCGAATACAGAGGGCCCAATCCTTTTGCATTTTACCCGAAGATAAGCGGACTGATGCAGAGCATATTCCAGGCAAGAGGTGTTCATTATTTCGAGGATGAGTTCCGCTGGGACGTCTCTTCTGACCCGAGGCAGTTCCTGCTGAGGATGCATCTTGCAAAGGGATTCGACCGTTTCAGCGAGGGCAGGGTTGACCTGAAAATCATAGGCGAACAACCTTCGGACCCGAAAAAAACCGGGGCGATATTTGTTGAGATAGGAAGCACGATTGTCACGAGGTATCCTGCAAGCACGCCGCTCCAGAAGCTGGTAGTTTTGCCATTCCTCATCATTTACCATTGGGTGTACTACAACAAGATACGCAGGCAGTACATACTGAGATACAAGTCCGGTGTTGAGAGGCTAGAGGCAGAGATCAGGAACACGTTCGGGCTGGTGATGAGGGAGAGGCTGGCATAAGAGGGAAAAGGTTGGTATAGGAGGAAAAAAATGGGCATATTCTCAAGGCTGAACATTTTCAAGAAAAAGGAGAAGCCGGTTGACATGGAGGCTGAGCTGTCGAGGATGAAGCTGCCGACTGCAATGGAACCTAGTGCAGAAAATATCCACGCGAAGATGGACCTTGTCGCGACGAAGCTGGAGAGCCTTGGCATAAAGTACGACACGCTCAACGCGCGGCTTGACAGGATCGAGAAAATGCTGGCCGAGATATACGCCTTGGCGAAGCAGTGATCACGGTTTTTTTGTTTTCAGAAATTTTTTCACCAGTTCCACCGGCACTGCCATGACTTCTTCCAGTGTCAAATCGTCGTTGTTTATTATTATGTCGTAAATCGACTTGTCGAACTGGTCGACGCCGTAAAGGGTTACGTATTTTTTGTTGTCTTCCCTGTCGCGCTCCTCTATAATTATTTTGGCTTCCTCCAAAGTTATCCTGTCGCGTTTCGCAAGTCTTTTTGCTTTCACCGGCAAGTTGCATTCGAAAAATATTTTAACGTCGGCCCATTTTCCGGCGACCCACCCAGACAGCCTGGCATCGAGCACGCAGCCACCCCTGATGGCGTACATGAGCGTCCTCCTGTCAATCTCATAATCAATTTCAGGCTCGCGTATCGCAGAGAATTTTTCTATCGGTATTCCGCGCTCCGCAGCTATTTCGCGGAAAACCCTGCCCGCGCTTATATATTCCAGCCCGAATTTCTCAGCAATCGCCTTGGCAGCAGTGGATTTGCCCGAGACAGCAGGACCCGAGACCGTTATGACCAGGCCCCGTTTTTTTGGCGCATCCTTCACCATTTCCTTTTCAAATGGCTCGAGAAACTTGATGAAAGTTTTGGGCATAAAGAGAATTTTATTTTCCAAAGTTAAAAAGGTTGAATCATGCAGCAAGGTTAAACGTAAAAATATTTTTCAGCTTCCTTCTGCTCCCTGTCGAGCTGGCTGTCGAGCTTGTTTGCACGGGGTCGACCTGTCTGCGGGTCCTTGCGGAACGTCACGTTCACCTGCTTGAGGAATCTGTCGAACGCATCCTTGATGCTCGTCTCGCTTGCTCGGCCTTCCACACCTGACACACCCTCAAACAGCATCGCCCTGCTCCCAACCTGGCTCAAAAACAGCAAATCGTGGTCGATTACCATGGCAGACTTTTCGTTCACCTCGGCAACCCTGTTTATCATCTTGGCGACCGCCAGCCTCTGCTCCACGTCAAGAAATGCAGAAGGCTCGTCAAGCAGATACAAGTCTGACTGCTGCGACAGGCATAAGGCTATTGCGACGCGCTGCAACTCGCCTCCGGACAGGTCGCTGACACTTTTCTCCATCAGCCTTTCTATGCCAAGCGGCCTAACTATTTCAGCCTTGTAAGCGTCGCTGCTTGTGTCAGCTGCGGTGGAAAGCAGCTCTTTTACAGTCCCGGCAAAATCGGTTTTTATGTACTGCGGCTTGTAGGAGATTTTTATTTTTTTGTCTATAGAGCCTTTGTCCTGCTCGATTTCGCCGGCAAGTATCTTCGCAAAGGTAGTCTTTCCCAATGCATTCGCGCCCATCACTGCCAGCACCTCCTTTGTCCTTATGTCTCCGTCATTTATTTCAAGGCTGAACCTGTCGAATTTTTTCATAATGCTGCTGAAGGAGACTAAAATCCCTGTGGAAGTTTTCCTGTCTGCGATCGAGGTGAAAAATGTTATCGGTTCACTACGTATTCGAACGTTGTCTTCCTTTATGTATCCCTCGAGGAAGGTGTTTATTCCGACTCTTATGCCATAAGGTTTTGAGACAATACCGTAAGCGCCAGGCACGCCGTAGAAAATGTGAACGCGGTCTGCCAGGAAATCCAGCGTAGCCAAGTCATGGTCGACAACCAAAGCAGACCTGCCTGCGCAGAATTTACGTATCGCTTTTGCTACTGCCAGCCGTTGGAAAACATCCAGAAAGCTAGTGGGCTCGTCGATGTAATAAACGTCTGCGTCTTTTGCAAGGCATGCGGCTACCGCGACTTTTTGTAGCTCGCCTCCTGATATCTCGTTTATTTTTTTATCAATGATTTCTTCCAGAGTTACGGCCTCAGACAAATCGTTTATAATTTTCCTTTCATCAATTTTCTCAAGGAGTTTCGACACTTTTCCTTTGTAGGCAGCCGGTATCTGGTCAACCCGTTGCAGCTTGTACGAGACCTTTATGTCGCTCTTCTCGAGTTTTTCAAAATACGCCTGCAGCTCTGTGCCGCGGAAAGTTTTCACAAGCCCTGCCAGCGATATTTGTCTTCCGAACTCGCCTAGGTTCGGCTTCAACTCGCCGGATAAAATCCTCAGCGCGGTTGTCTTCCCAACGCCGTTCGGCCCGACCAGGCCGACGACTTCATTTACAACAGGCGCGGGCAGCCTGTACAGAGTGAACTCGTTCGGCCCGAACCTGTGGATAGGCAGCTCCTGCAGCTCGCGCGGCAGGTTGACGATTGTTATGGCTTTAAAGCCTGCCTTGTCGCATGCATGCACGCACAGACCGCAGCCCATGCAAACCTCCTCGCTGAACACGGGAAATGCAGTATCCTCGTTTATTTTTATGCAGTCCTCAGAGCTCCTGTTCTTCGGGCAGACCTTCATGCACCTGTAGCTGCACTTCTTGGGCTTGCACAAGTCCTTGTCCAGCGCAACGATTCTTTTTTGCATATATAACCTCTATTCAAAATCTTTCTATAAATTTAAATCTGTTAAAGGGAGGGTAAATAGTGTTTACCTACTATTTTTATTGCTTGCCGTGCAATTGTGGATTATGATAATCGGCCTTGTAGGAAAACCGTCATCAGGCAAGTCAAGCTTCTTCAAGGCAGCCACTCTGATAGACGTGAAAATCACTGGCGTGCCGTTCTGTACTATCAAGCCGAATGTTGGCGTGGGCTATGTAATAATCGACTGCGCGTGCAAGGAATTTGGTGTGAGCTGCAATCCTAAAACTGGCTATTGCAAAAACGGCAAGCGCTATGTTCCTGTCAGGCTTGTTGATGTTGCTGGTTTAGTGCCAGGGGCGCATGAAGGAAGGGGGCTCGGCAGTAAATTTCTTGATGATTTGCGGCAGGCTTCAGCGCTGATACATATAGTAGACGCATCCGGCACAAGGGACGCGGAAGGAAAAATCACAAGCGGTTATGACCCTGAGAACGATATAGGATTTTTGGAGAAGGAAATAGACCTGTGGTTTGCTGACGTGATAAAAAAGGCTTCGCAGAAATTTGAAAAAAGCAAGGATTTAGTGCAAACAATATCAGAACAATTGAGCGGCTTGGAAGTTAGTAGAAAGCAGGTTGAAGAAACGCTGAACAAAACATCAATAACAAACATAGAAGCTTTCGCAACCGAACTGAGAAAAATTTCGAAACCTATTTTGATAGCGGCAAACAAAATAGATTTGGAGCCAGCGCAAAAAAATTTCGAGCAGCTGAAGCAAAAACATGAAAAGATAGTTCCAACATCAGCAGAGTCTGAAATAGCACTGAAAAAAGCTGCGGAGAAAGGTTTGATTGATTATCTTCCTGGTGATAATTTTACAATCGCAGATTCGACAAAACTGGCAGGACCGCAGATTAACGCATTGGAAACAATAAAAAAACAAGTCATAGAAAAATATGGTTCTACTGGTGTGCAAACATGTCTCAACAAAGCTGTTTTCGAACTTTTGAATTATGTTGCTGTCTTCCCAGTAGAAGATGAGGGCAAACTGTCAGACAAACAGGGAAATGTTTTGCCAGATGTTCATCTTGTCCCAAATGGGACAACTGCTCTGGAGCTGGCATTCAGAATCCATACTGATATAGGAAAAAAGTTTGTTTCTGCTATAGACGCTAGAACTAAAAGAAGATTGGGAAAGGATTATGTTTTGAAGAATAATGATGTAATAAAAATTATGACGTCTAAATAATGCCATTATTTTAAGACATTTATTTAAACTTTTCTTTGTAAACTTGTCTAATGAAAGTAGAGGTCAAAGACGATTACATATTGCAAATTTTGAAAAAAGAGCAAAAAGATTTTACAGAACTGGCAGAAGGCGTCGCTCATTTAATTTTAGAAGAATACAATCGAGGAGGCATTAAAGGCTATTTCGGCATTCTTAAAAAAGTTAAATACGAACTACAGGATAAAATCGAAAAAATGATTGAAAAAAAGGAAATTTCTATGGTAGACGGTTTTTATAAATCCTTGAAATAACAATAATTCTTATGCCAAAAGACAAACCGTTTTATTTCAAGCCATGGTTCTTGGCGCTGATAGTGGTAGCGTTCGCAGCGGTCTGGTTCATCGGCACTTACAACAGTTTGGTAACATTAAACCAAGCAGTCGACAACCAGTGGGCGCAGGTGCAGACGCAGTATCAGAGGAGAATAGACCTGATACCGAACCTGGTGAACACAGCAAAAGGATACATGCAGTTCGAGAAATCATTGCTGGAGCAGATAACATCATTGAGAAGCCAATGGATGGGAGCAGCTACAGTGGACGACAAGGTTAACTATGGAAGTTCGCTGGACACTGCATTAGGAAGGCTGCTGGCAGTATTTGAAAGCTATCCAAACCTGAAATCAGACACAGCGATAGCAGGACTGATGGACGAGCTTGCAGGGACGGAGAATAGGATTGCTGTAGAAAGGATGAGGTTTAACGACCGCGTCAAAGACTACGACACAGCGATAAAGCTGTTTCCGACAAACCTCATAGCAGGCATGTTTGGATTTGCAGAAAGGCCGTACTTCCAAGCCGAACCGGGCTCAGAGATAGCTCCAAAAGTCGACCTGACCGTTTCATAAGGTGTAGCAATGAAGCTAAAACCGTGCCTTATTTTAGCCATTTTTTTATTTTCATTTTCATTGGTCAGCGCACAAGAAATCCCAACCTTGCAAAAATATGTAAACGATTACGCAAACGTACTCTCTTCGTCTGATATAGCAAGAATCAATTC
>Ga0315289_10006651_pt1 | contig 16976 bp, 20 predicted proteins | sample YL17G11_40_MG_FD_203452 | JGI IMG/M metagenome (GOLD analysis project Ga0315289, IMG submission 203452) | Sediment microbial communities from Yellowstone Lake, YNP, Wyoming, USA - YL17G11_40 | ecosystem: Environmental > Aquatic > Freshwater > Lake > Sediment | place: USA: Wyoming | collected... | reverse complement strand
TTAACCCCTCCGGACGTGTTATTTGGCCCCCATGAACCCATCCCCGTACCTCCTGTAGTCCCTTCTATGTCTATCGACAATGAAGCCAGGCTGAGGCAGGTGGAGATATCCATGGCAAAAATGTCAGTAATTTTAGAGAACCTTCAAAAGCAATCTGATTCCCACTCAGATAACTTGAATCTTTTCGTTAAGATCCTTGAAATCCTCATAGGGAGTCTCACATCCATATCGGTAGCTTTAATAGGTTTCTGGAAGTTCAAGAAAAGTTAAAAGTGATAATCTTCTAATGACCTTTTCTATAGTATCGCTTTTAAAAAAGGTCAACATAAGGTTGTTGGTCCTCCAATTATTGAAATTTAGAAAGGGGATCCTATGAGCTGGGAACTTTTAACCTTGATTTTCGTAGTAGTATTTGCGGTGGTTATGATAGCTATGAGTAAAAATCCATACGTTAAGAAGTACTGGAAGTATTCCCTTATCCTTGTCCCTGGAGTATTGTTGATTATCTTCAGGTTGATTCTGGTATGGAGAGAAAAAAAGCAGACTTCAGCAGATTCTAAGGCTGACAATACCTTGATCAGTGCTATGGACAATATTAAAAAGGACATCCAGGAAGCCCAGTTGACATCTTCCGTAGAAGTCGCCGTAGCTAAAACTAAGAGTGCAGAGATGATTAAAGCCCTGGAAGAAGTTAAAAAGATTGAAAATAAGGACGAACGTATCAAGAAATTGGCTGAAATGGTAGGTTAAATAAAATCTAAATAGGAGATGGATCATGAGGTATCTGACGATCGCTTTGGTTATGCTGCTGGCATCTTGTTCCGGAAAACAGGTACTTAATAGCTCCCCTCTGGGGTATAGCTTTATGCCAAAGTATTTGTCCCTGGACAGCATCGGCCCAAAGATACCTTCTGATCCGTCTCTTGTTATTGATACCAGCTTTGAGGATTATAAAGCTATCCCTATTAAATTAGGGGTATATGCATTAAAAAATTCTCAAGGAAAAGTAGATTCTATAACTTTACCAAGAGGGGTTCTGTTCAGCGAGAAGAAGACAGCGTATTATCTGTTCTATGAGGCAGAATACAAGAGGATGAAAACCCAACTGTACTATTCCGATTATCTGGCAAAGACGTATTATGACAAATCTTTAGCAGCTGAAAAGTTATATCAAGATGAAATTATTAGACTTAGAAAAGAAGCAGAGCGATCATGGTTAGAGAAAAATATAGGCTATCTTGGGTTTGCCTCGGGTATTTTAACTGCCATCCTGACAGAAGTCGCCGTTATTAAATTATCAAAATGATGCATTAAATTAGGTCATATAGAATAGTATATTACTCTTATGACCTTCACGATAGGGTGAATTGTAACCTATTTATATAACATAGGAGTTTTACTTATGGATTCTCTTGGAGATCGTCAAAAACGCCATGAGGCTGTGTCTGAGTTCTACCTGACCAGAAGGTTACCGTGTCTTTTAAGGTGTGACGGTAAATCATTTCATTCCTGGACGAGAGGTTTAGGTCGTCCTTTTGATGATAACCTCAGGAACTGTATGGAGTATGCTACGTACAGGTTGTGTAAAGAGGTTGAGGGAGCCCGTTTCGGGTATACCCAGTCAGATGAGATAACAATACTTCTGGTGGACTACCAGGACTTGGGGACGGAGTCGTGGTACAATTATAGGGTCCAAAAGATGGCAAGTGTAGGTGCTTCTATATGTACCGCCGCTTTTATTACAGCGGCTATGAAATACCTTCCTGACCAATTGAAGAAGAAAGGTATGCCTAAGTTTGACGCCCGGGTTTATACCGTACCAAAAGAAGATGTATCAAACGCCTTCCTTTGGAGGATGCAAGACTGCACACGTAACTCTATTCAGGCGGTAGGTCAGAACAATTTCTCTCCCAAGCAGTTGCAGGCAAAATCATGTGATATGATTCAGGACATGCTGTTTAAAGAGAAGGGTATCAATTGGAATGATACTCCTACCAGGTATAAAAGAGGGGTAGGTTTCTTTAAGGTTGACCTGGAGCTGGATAAGATTAATTCAGATAAGAATCCTGCAGCCATTGATATGACTATATACAGAAAGAAATGGGTTAAGGACTATGAGATGCCCATTATCACTCAGGATCCGTTTTATGTTAATCAGTGGGTTGAAGAAGAGCCCGCATATCTGAATCATCTGAAAGACGGTTTTATCGTGTGTGAAGATATAAAATAATATCGGAGATAATATGAAAAAGCTATGGATTTTCCTGGCGACAGGAGTGGCGATTGCGGTAGTCCTTTTTATCATTTTTGGTAAGAAGGTTGTGTTAAATGACCAAATGGATGGAGAGCCTTTAGGCGTATGATAGGTATTATTGGTGACGTACACGGCCATTATGAAGAGCTTTTCAAAACCATTGAGAAGCATCCTACCATAAAGGCGTGGATACAGGTAGGTGATTTGGGTGGGGAAGAATACTCCTACCCCGATTTCCCTGTACCATTTTATTTCATTTCAGGTAATCACGAGAGTTGGGATGATATTGAGAAGATAGACAAAGGTCAAGGCCCCAAGAATCTAATCCACATTAAGAATGGTGAAGCTGTTGAAATATCAGATCTGAAAATTTTAGGTTTCGGCGGTAATTACTCCCCTTCGTACTCAGGTAAAAATCAGCCTTTAGTAGGTCTTCGTAGGAGGCACAATACCTCTGCAGAAGTCATGAGAGCTTCCTTGCATAAAGACGTAGATATCTTTATCACGCATGAGCCCCCGGTGCCCTATATGCTTCGTGGTAATGATTGTGGAGTTCAACAGGTAAACAATATCTTAATCCAAGTTAAACCAAAAATATGCTTTTTTGGGCACCACCATTATTATTCTGAGAGTGAGCGGGAAGGTATTAATTGTGTTGGTTTAGAATATGCCTGGAAATCTTTTATAACTTTAGATCCAGACGATATGCTTTATCAAGTCGTTAGATAGGATAATGATGCCAGATTTATATCGGCAGATAAGAATAGCTGTAATTAATTCTACTCTTGATGTTCCTTATCATTCCTATGGGGACCACTGGGTTGATGGCTTTAAAGATGCAGGATGTAAAGTAGATGTCTTTCGGTATGATCAGATTCCGACACTTCCCATAGGCTATGATCTTTATTTTTTCGTTGAGATAAGATATAAGCCTGAAACAATCCCCTGGTACGTCTCTCCGAGAGTTTTGTATTCGTGGGATGCTCACATAGTAGGAGCTGAGTGTTTTAAATCTTTTAGTGCTAATTATGATAAGATTTATTTAGCTTCTAAAATTGATGTAGACTCCTCGAACAAAGACGGTATAAAAAACATAGAATGGGTACCCGAAGCTTGTAACCCAAGATTGCATACGGATCTTTGTCTTGATCGAATATATGAAGTAGGTTTGGTAGGAAGACATAATGATACATATAAAAGAAAAGAATATTGTAAGAGTGATTTTATAAGTTTTCTAAATACTTCAAAGTATACAAATTTTTTTAAAACAGAGATTTGGGGCGAGTCTTATGTTCGGATAATGAACCAGGCTTTATTGGCTTTTGATCGCACGATAAGCTATAACGTAGGTACAAGAGTTTTTGAGTCAGCTGCGATGGGTTGTGTCCCTCTTTGGTCTGAATCAGGTATTACTGAAGCCAACGGTATGTCTTCTTTAATGAAACCCTGGCTACATTATGCCCCATACATGGACACTATAGACAGCCTCATAGATACAATAAATTTCTTATTGTCACACCCGGATAAGATAGAAATTATAAGGGCTAGTGCTCGACAGCATGTCTTAGACAATCACACGTATGCTCACAGGGCTGTCCAGATTTTAGAATCCATGAGTATACCGTATATATCAGATAAAAAGGAAATAAGATGATAGATATATACATTACAAGCTTCTATAGAAGGCATATGACGCAGAGGCAGATAGAGCTCATACGAGACAGGACATACCTAGGTTCCTATCGACTTCATTTATTTGATAATGCTAGTGATAAAGTGACCCGGGATTATCTATATGATCTGCTAGAAAAAGGTATTATAACATCTTTACATTTAGAAAACAGGAATACGGGTTGTCTTTACAATAAGGCAGTATTCCATGCTATGACAGAATCTGATAGTAAATTTTATTGCGTTACAGATAATGATATTTTTCCCCCTCTGTTAACTCCTGATTGGCTTACCCAGATGAAGGATATTATGGAGGCTCATTCTGATCTTGCTTTTTTGACTCCACAGTTTCCACCGGTACAGCTTATGTCACCGGAAAAAATATGTGAGGATATAGTCTATTGTAAAGCAGTAGGTAATGCTTTCAAGATGGTCAGAAGAGAATCCTTATCTATTAGTGACTACGAGCAATCTATAGGATCTTATGGCGATGATGGTTTACTTTCTGAAATAGTTATAAAGAAGGGATGGAAAGTAGCCTTTTGTCGTAAGATTTTTGTGCTCCATGCGGGTCAGTGCTACAACTGGGGGTACTCCCCTGAAGAGGTAGCTAAAGACCCACGAAAGAAAGGTTACGGTACTCCTTTCCTTGTAGATACAAAAGAAGATACCTTTGAGCCTATAAATCCGATATTTGTAATATAGACTTTTATATAAATAGACGTTCTCTACTTTTAAGAAATGAGACACACTATGCTGATGCTACCGCTGTCCCTTAATCTTGGTGGAAGAAGTAAAGTTCCTGATGGAAGACATATAGGAGCTAAAGGGGAACAACTTTATATCAAAAATGGAGAGAAGCACAGGGTAAATGGCCCTGCTGAAATACATCCTGACGGGACTCAGATCTGGTTTAAAAACGGTCTTAAGCACAGAGTTTCTGGTCCTGCTGTTGTTAAACCTAACGGTAGAGAGGAATACTGGGAGGAAGGAAAGCTAATAAAAACCTTGAAAAAGGAGAGATAAATGGACCCTGAAAAAAAGCATGATAAAAAGTTTTTAATCTTAATCACGCTTATAATAGTCGGTTTGTTAACTTTATGCGGTGCTGGGTTATTCTTGCTTAATGCTTTACAGAAGGAGTTGAAAGATATAAAGGCAACACAAAAAGAGAGCCATGTAAACCAGGTCAGGACGAATCAGCTCCTGTTATCATCAATGGACTGGTCTACTAAAAGACAGAAGTATATCCTTTTTATGAGGGATATGATTATAGCAGAGTGGAAAAGGGTAGGCGAGAAAAAGATAGATATCAGCAAGGCTTATAATTATTCTGAGATAATTATGAGAAATGTTGAAAATTTTCCTCATATGGATCCAGCGTTGATTCTTTCAATGATATGCGTTGAATCCGCTTTTGGGGAAGGTGCCACATCTTTTCGTGGGGCTATAGGTATGCTTCAAATTATGCCCCTTACAGCTAAGCCTTATTTCGAGATATACGGTATACCCTATAGTGATTCAGCACTGTATCAACCGTCTTTAAATCTAAAGATTGGCATAAAATATATTGCTGATATTACATCTTGCTACCCTAACATGGAGACATCTGTAGCAGTATATAATGGGGGTAAATGGGGTACCTACTACCCTGATTCTATGAGTAAAGTACCGGAGGAGACAAAGAAGTATGTCCCGGCTGTAGTTGCAAAATGGAAGGAGTATCATAACCTGTTTGAAGTATATCGGGTTGATTCTATGCATGTAAAAGAAGATGAGGTTAAACATTCTGTAATTAAAAGATCATAGAAGGAGCATAACATGTTTATAGCATTTGAAGGTATCGATCGCTGCGGGAAAACGAGCCTGTCCCTGGAGTTTCAGAAATATTTGAATACTGAATTTTCAGACGGTAAGGATGGCGTTACTATTGATAGGAAGTTTGGGTCGTTCGTATGGACTAAAGAGCCTTCTTTTACTACAGCTGAAGCAGACAAGCTCAATAACCTAAAAGATCTTGCCTCACAGTATAAACGAGAGGCATTATTCTTTGAGTCTCGGTTAGGCCACCAGGATTATTTAAGAAAGCATAATGTCATCTGCGATCGGTATGTCTGGTCAGGGATGGCATATGCAAGGGTATTTTCTCCTGGCTGCTTCGAGTTCCTGCGGGAGATTTATCAGAATAACGATCTTTTTGTTCAACCGGATCTGTATGTCTATGTTAACGCCAATATAGACACCTGTATCAAAAGGGATCCTACGTTGAATATGAATACTATGCTGGAGATCTGGAAATCATATGAGATTTGCTATGATAATCTTAAAGAGATAGGGATACCTATTTTGGTAATAAATAATGATGTTGTTGCGGAAACTCCTGAGGAGAGTATGCTGATCGCCCTTAATGACCTTAAAACCCGCTTTAAAGCCCATTTAAAGGTCATACATAAACTATGAATGTAGGAGTAGGGGTATGCTCATATCGTCGTCCAGAGCTAGCTACAGGGGCTTGTAGGAGCATCTTAAGAACTATCGAAGGATCTAAGCACAATATTACAACGGTGTGCTCTCTGGACGACTCTAATACTTCAGGGTATGAGTGGATAGCTGCAAATTTTAATTTGATCCACGGGGAAAATAAAGGGATATCCATTAATAAGAACCGGCTTATACGGAATCTTATTAACAACGATGTCATATTTATTGCAGAAGATGATATTGCGTTTTATAAAAGTGGCTGGGTTGAGTTGTACATTAAGGCGATAGAGCTTACGGGGTTCCAGCATTTTAATTTTATAGTCCCGGATTATAGAAAGTTTATTAAAAGGACTATAAAGTACGGTGATATCTTTATAGGTGATACAGGACCTTACGTTAATGGGGTCCTTATGGTTATGTCTAAGAAGTGTATAGATACTGTAGGTGGGTTTGATGACAGATATGAACGATACGGGTACGAGCACGCTGATTATACCGATCGGTGTAAAAGAGCCGGGATGTACCCCAATTTTCATATGCATGTTATGGAGTCCTCAGAGTATTTGAACTGGGTCCCTTCTCAATCTTGTTTTTCTGAAGAGGAAAAGAAGATTTTTATAAAGGCTAATGCAGTAAGATTTCATGCACCTATAAAAGAGATCTATAACGATTCATATAAAAAGGCCGAGTATAAATGACGGATTTGAGTAATGTGACCTTCCTTATCCCCATCCGAATAGATCAAAGCGACCGCTTCCGGAATCTTCTGATACTTCTACGCTACCTAAAAAAGTGTTTTAATACAAATATTATAATTGGTGAATCGGATACAAAGCCATATTCTAAAGGGGCTGTAAAAGATTTGAGTGTAGGATATGCTAACTGCCGATACCAGTTCTTCCTGGACGAAGATCCTCACTTAAACAGGATGCGTCTGATTAATAAGTTGATATCCTTATCTACTACCCCTATAATAGTTATTCAGGATACTGATGTTTTACTGTATCCTATCCAATACCAAGAGGCTGTTGAAAAAATTCTGGACGAGTGCTATGACCTGGTCTATCCTTATGGTGGAAACTTCTATAATATCCCTAGTAATCTTATCCAACACGATATGAATTTGGATAAGATAGATACGAGAGCATGTATAAATATGCGTCCTGAAGGTAATTCCGTAGGAGGGATACTCTTTTGGAACCGGCAGAAATTTATTGAGTGTGGAGGATGTAATGAAAAGTTAGTATCATGGGGGTATGACGATAATGAGATTTATGATAGAGCTTTAAAGCTTGGAGTACCTATCAGTAGGTGTAAGGGAGGGTTGTTTCATTTAAATCATAAGCCAAGTTTAAACAGCCTGAATGGGTCGCATAAATACTATAAGAGTAATGAGCAGGAGTGGTTAAAGGTTAAGAGTATGCCCACGGAAGAATTGAAGTCTTATATAAAGACATGGGGATATGTATAATGTTTAAAATAGTAGTAGTTGGGGGTCCTGCTGAGAAGTATGTAGAGCGGTGTATGGAATCTATTCTCAGTCAAAAAGAGGAGTTCCAGGCCCAGGTAGTTCTGGATCCAGTAGGTGACAATACATATGAGCTGGCAAAAAAGTATGAGTGTGATAAGTTAAAAGTAACTTTTAGCTCTAATAGAGTCTATGCCCTTCCAAATATAATTAGAAGCATAAATCTTCTTGATTGTTCAGATGAGGACGTTATAGTAACAGTAGATGCTGATGATTGGCTATACTCAAGCGCGACACTATCCAAAGTTAAACAGCGATATGACCAGGATCCTAATCTTCTTGTGACTTACGGAAGCTGGAAGGGATTCCCAGATCACAGCTGTCGAACCAACTGTCGACCATACTCAGCGGAAGAGTTTAGAAAGGGGTTAAGGCATTATGACTGGAAGGGCACTCATTTAAGGACTTTTAAATATAAAGTATGGAAACATGTTAATCATGAGGACCTAAAGGATGCTAAAGGGGACTATTTTAAGACGTCCTGGGATATAGCTATGATGTGGCCTATGCTTGAGATGGCAGGGTATCACAGGACTCTTTTTATAAATGAGCCTTTGTACGTTTATAATATGGAAACTCCTTTTAATGATTTTAAATTATATCTTTCTCAGCAGATGTATTTATGCGACTATATGGCGGCTATGAAGCCTTATCTCTATAAAGAAAGTTTATAATATGCTTAATTTAACTATTTTTTCATATAACCGAGGCTGTCAACTGGACCTTATGCTGCGCAGTATGAAAGAGTTTTTTATAGGGCTGGATAAAGTTAAAGTAAACATACTGTATAGGTACTCTTCTGAAGCATTTAGGATGGGTTATGAAAAGGTAAAAAAGTATCATCCGGAGTTTAATTACGTTCTTGAATCTGATTTTAAAAAAAATGTCATAGATTTGATAGATATAAATAATTGTTATACTGCTTTCGGTGTAGATGATAATGTTTTTAAAGAAACTTTTGATATAAACTGTGAGGAAATGAAATACCTTGAGAGTACTGGTGCAGTATCTTGTCTGTCTCTTAGGATGCATCCGGGAATTAATTATTGCTATACAGAGAATAGACCAACACCAACGCCACTGTTTATATGCCGGGACCCGCTTTTGTGGGCTTGGAAGGGATTACCTGGTGACTGGGGCTATAGCATGTCCGTAGATTGGCATATGTTTAGAACAGTGGATATCTTGGATCTGTGTTTAAAGTTACCTTATAATAATCCAAATTCCTTTGAAGGTCAGATGGCTATGAGGCCTATTAATATGCCTTATATGATGTGCTTTGAAAAATCAAAAGTATTTAACATCCCGGCTAATAAAGTTCAGACATTAAATTCAAATAGGTATGGTAGCATGTCAGCAGACTTTTTAAACAGTAAGTTTTTAGACGGGTATGGCATCGATTTAAATCCAATTAAAGGGTTTAATAATATCTCAGCGCATCAAGAAGTCCCCTATGAGTTTATAATTTATGAAGGTTAAACTATGATTTAACCATATTCAGATCCGCTAAAACACTACCTCAGTTAATAATCTCTTTATATACATCCCTTATCTATAGTATGTGAAAATACTTAGGTGAGGGATTTTTTTATCCCTCCTGGAATACTGTGTCCATATAAAACCCTATATAATAATGTCCGGAATCTAAAAATCTATGCCCATTGTCTTAAAAATTAGGGTTTAAAATATGTCCAAAGTTATAAGAACTTGGCTGGCTGATGACATTATATCCCAGATAACCGGAACGGGTATCGTAAATGGGGGTATAATATCAATTAATGGGGATCCTACAAAGTTTGACGTGTCTGCTGGTTTTGGCTATGTTCTGGACAGTTACACGAATCCCCATAGCCCTTCAGTAACTTATGTTATCTGGGATAATTTTACTGCGGTAGTAGATTCATACCTTGCTACAAATAGCGTAACAAACATAGCTATAGACATAAATGGGGCTATATTTCAGCAGGCGGATGCTTTCACTCTTGAACAATCCCGCGATCTAATAATCTTAGGTAAAACAGTTCATTCTCTTAGGGTAGCTATTACAGATGTTAATAATAATCCTAAGTTCATAAATAACCTGCCTGAGGACTCGTACGACCTTGCCCGATCTTTGGGAGTAGTCAATATAGGCGGAAACGTTTATCGTGCTAATGGGGCTAATTTACGCTTAGATAAGACAGAAGGAAAGCTGCATAGTGTAGGTATTAACTATGGGACATCAAGAAAAGATCCCAACACTAAAATGATACCCTCTCAGACAGCTCTCACTTTTAATTACAGGTATCAAGATGTAACCCCGGGAATTTTCATAGATTCAGCACCTACAACTAATATTGATCCTAACCAGTATGATGATGGTTCAGGTCTCTTAGCTGCTGTTCCAGCCAATAAGTTTACCATACAAAGAACATATCTGTATGGTGAAGATACTATTATAACCTATGGTCAAACTTTATATAGTACTCTTCAGGATGCTATAGGCGGTGCTTTAGTAGAAGAGCCGGTCATAGATTCTAATTTAAGCGATGCCTGCCTAAGAAGTTTTATAATAATAAAACAGGGTACTACTTCTTTACAGGATACTTCAGGGGTGTATCTATCCTCTGCTAGCAAAACCGGAGATCCTTATGTAGCCGTTGGTGTATCCGGATCTTCAGGTATGTCGGGATACAGTGGGTATTCGGGATATAGTGGATATTCGGGATATAGTGGATATTCTGGGGCTCATGGAGATAGGTATACTACAACAGCATCTACTCCAGGAGGGATGGAAATAGGGACGGGGTCTTTTAGTTTTACGGTAGATCCTGATCTTTCGTTTTCTGTTGCACAGCCAATTATAGTAGCTGCTGACAACAATAATTACATGTTTGGTAATGTAACTACATATGACCCTATTACTGGGAACATAACAGTTTACATAGAATCAACAGTTGGTGTAGGTATATATGACTTTTGGTATGTAGCTATAAGCGGTGCTACTGGTATATCAGGATATAGCGGATATTCAGGATATAGTGGATACTCGGGGTATTCAGGATATTCAGGGTATTCAGGATACAGCGGTTATTCAAGTTTTAGTGGATATTCAGGATATAGCGGTTATTCAAGTTTTAGCGGTTACTCTGGTTATTCAGGATATTCAGGATATAGTGGATACTCCGGTTATTCTGGTGAATCGGGATATAGTGGATACTCAGGATATAGTGGTTATTCTGGATATAGTGGGTATTCTGGGTACTCTGGATACTCAGGATATAGTGGATATTCAGGATATAGTGGATACTCTGGTTATTCAGGTATATCGGGATATTCAGGATATAGTGGGTATTCTGGGTACTCTGGATACTCAGGATATAGTGGATATTCAGGATATAGTGGATACTCAGGTTATAGCGGATATTCTGGGTATAGTGGATATTCAGGCTACTCGGGGTACTCGGGAATCAGCGGATACTCAGGATATAGTGGTTATTCTGGATATAGCGGGTATTCAGGCTACTCTGGATATAGCGGATTTTCAGGATATGATGGTAACTCAGCTGGATCAACATATTATAAATACTCAAGTAATACAGGTCCAACGGATCCTGGGGCAAGATATTTGAAGCTTGATAATCTTGATCTAACACTGGCTTCATATATTTATGTTGATTATATAAATAATTATAATGTCGATCTATCTAATTATCTTTCTTTGATAAAGCAGGGAGATAAGATTTACATACAGAGACCTACAGATGCCTCTGTATTCTTTTTGTATGAAGTTATAAGCTCTGTTGATTCGACAGGGTACTACACACTAAATGTTTCTTTTATTAATTACGGCACATCCTCTAGTTTGTCTAATAATGAAGAAGTCTTGTTTTCTAATTATTCTAAAGGATATTCAGGATACTCAGGATATTCAGGTATAAGTGGGTACTCTGGATATTCAGGATACTCAGGGTATAGTGGATACTCAGGAATAAGTGGGTACAGCGGGTACTCAGGATATAGCGGATATAGTGGATATAGTGGGTATTCAGGATATTCAGGATATTCAGGGTATAGCGGATATTCCGGATACAGTGGATATTCTGGGTATTCAGGAGAATCAGGATATTCAGGGTATAGCGGATATAGCGGATACTCAGGATACAGTGGGTACTCGGGGATAAGCGGGTATAGCGGATATAGCGGATACTCAGGGATAAGTGGGTACAGCGGGTATTCTGGCTATAGCGGGTACTCAGGATATTCCAGTTTTAGTGGGTACTCTGGAGAATCTGGATATAGTGGGTATAGTGGATATTCCGGAGAATCTGGCTATAGTGGATATTCAGGGTACAGTGGATATTCAGGATATTCCGGAGAATCAGGTTACAGTGGGTATTCGGGAGAATCAGGATATTCAGGATACTCAGGAGAGTCTGGGTATAGCGGATATTCAGGATATTCAGGGTATAGTGGATATTCAGGGTATTCTGGTTACTCAGGAATTAGTGGGTACTCAGGGTATTCAGGAGCGCAGGCATACGGTCAGACGTTCTATGCCGATGATACTGCGTCAGTTATCGGAGGATTTAAAACAATGGCTCTGTCGCCCAATATGTCAGCGACAGTATCTGGGTATCAGTATGTGAAAGATACAGATGGAGAATTATTAATAGCACAATTTATTACAAATGAGATGGGTATTACTCTTATACCAAAAGGTATAAGAACTCTTATAACAGTAGCATCCACAGATGATACTCACGGGCATTTAACCTATATTCATATTAGACTTTTTAAAAGGACATCGCTAGGTGTAGAGACACCTATGTTTAATATCCAGACTCCAGTAATATCATCGACTACTCCTACGACTTATTCTTGTTCATATGATCTTTTAAGTGATGTTCCTATTTTGGTAACAGACAGAGTTATTGTAAGATACTATGCTGAAACAGACTCAACACATTTTGTTGTTGTAACTCTTTATTATCAAGATAATACACAGACAGAAGTAATGACTCCTGTCCCAGCATACGGTACTTCTGGATACTCTGGGTATAGTGGATACTCAGGTTACTCGGGGTATAGTGGATACTCAGGTTATTCTGGTTATAGTGGGTACTCAGGATACAGTGGTTATTCTGGAGAATCCGGCTATAGTGGATATTCTGGAGAATCCGGTTATTCTGGATATTCTGGAGAATCCGGTTATTCTGGATATTCTGGAGAATCCGGTTATAGTGGATACTCTGGAGAATCCGGTTATAGTGGATACTCTGGAGAATCAGGATATTCAGGATATTCTGGAATAAGTGGCTATAGTGGTTATTCTGGAGAATCTGGATACAGTGGTTATTCTGGAGAATCTGGATATAGTGGTTATAGCGGAGAATCTGGGTATAGCGGGTATAGCGGGTACTCTGGGTACTCTGGATATTCCGGATACTCTGGATATTCAGGATATAGTGGATATAGTGGATATTCAGGGTATTCAGGATATAGTGGATATTCAGGGTACAGTGGATTAAGCGGGTATTCAGGATATTCAGGCTACTCAGGATATAGTGGTTATTCTGGATATTCAGGCTACTCAGGAATAAGTGGGTACTCTGGGTACTCTGGGTATTCGGGATACTCTGGAATTAGTGGCTATTCAGGATATAGTGGATATTCAGGGTATAGCGGATACTCAGGATATAGCGGATACTCAGGATATAGTGGATACTCAGGAATATCTGGATATAGCGGGTATTCAGGATACTCAGGATATAGTGGGTATTCAGGATACTCCGGTTATAGCGGGTATTCCAGCTTTAGTGGATATTCAGGATATAGCGGATATTCTGGAGAATCTGGGTATAGTGGTTACTCAGGTATAAGTGGGTATTCTGGGTATAGTGGATATTCAGGAGAATCAGGTTATAGTGGATATTCAGGAGAATCAGGATATTCAGGATATAGTGGAAACTCTGGATATTCTGGAGCAGCCGGGGCAGCAGTTATAGGACATTCGGGTCTAACAGGGATGCCAGATAGCTTTGGTGTAGATGTAGGCCATGATGTAAGATACATCACAAAAGTAGAAGCTTCTACTCCAACAGTACCTGCGCCTTTTACAGGTATGCTGTGGTGGGATACAGGATCAGACCCTGAGTCTAATTTGGCTGTAATGAAGCAGGTTGAAATTGATTTTGGATCAACGCCTATTGAAGTAATGGATGTTGTCATACCTGATGCTGATATAACTTTAACCTCCATTATTTCAGGAGCCGTAGCCTATGTTGCTCCAACAGGGAAATCTCTGGATGAGTTAGAGTTTGATGCATTTGACTTAAGATTTGCACCAGGTACAAGTCAATGTACATTGCATATCACGTCATTACAAGGTTTAGTAGCCGATAAATTCATAATAAATTACATATTCAGTTAATAGGAGGTTTCATATGGCAGTCATTAAGAGTGGAGCAAGCGCAGATAACTGGACTATAGATCCTACCAGTAAAGCTGGACGAGTAAGTCTATATGATACTGCGGGGAATCCGATAGATTCAACCTTGGACACGAATGGCGAATATCATATTGGTGCGGCCATAATACAATCTGTTTACGCGAGTACAAAAAACTCTGAAGCATCAGCTTCTATTCTGGCTTCTAGTTATTGGGAAGGCGCTTCAGAAGAAACTTTTGGAGTAAATGCCATTCAGGTTAACTCGTTTCTTACCCAGGCTCATACTTCTACGTTATACCAATCTGGGAATGGTACAGATTGGGATATATCCGATTCACACGATGTGCCAGCAAATTATGGGGACAGCAGGACATATCAAGCAACGGCTTCATATTATAAGGTTCGGATTACGAACAAGAGTGGAGCATCAACAGCGACCGGAAGAATCCAAACAGCACTTTGTCCAGTATGCGAAACTCTGCCAAGAGCATTGACCAAAGGCGGAAATCTTAAGGTTTCAGTTGCCGCAGAATGGCAGAGTAATACCAGAACCACGGGACTTTATGGAGTCAACACGTACAGAACTATAGGTGATACCAACGCTACGCAGAATGTGTTCTGTATTTATAATTCAAGCTCCCTCTATTGGGTCGGTGTGAGAAGCCTGACAGGTGCTGCTCATTCTACAGCGGTAAACACTTCTATTCCGTATACATTCAAGACTTACAGAACAACGGGTGCTCCTACAGGTGGCACAGCTCTTACTGCTACAAAATATCGAACCGAGTTTCAAGCATCGCAGATTACCGCATTAGGTCAAGCGTCAGCTGACGGAACTAACGGAACAGCTATTACAGCAACGCCTGTATCAGGTCCGGCTGCGTGGTCACAGTATATGCCATTGTTTTTTACAGCAGTTGGGTGGGCGCAACACGCTCCTTTCAACCTCTTACCAGATGCAGGAGCAGACTTGAGGCAGTTAGTATTAGCACCAGGAGAAGCACTGCTTGTTCAAGTTATTGCAAGCATTCCCGCCACTACACATATGCTTGTTAACTGTAGCTGGTCTGAAATGCTATCATTATAAAGGAGTATTATGAGCTCTGATAATACTATACTTGCAGCTAAATCTGGGACGGTTGTTACTGACGCCAATGCTCGGGCTTATGTGATTTTTAGAGATGGTTTTGCAAACCCAACGGATTATAGCGTTCAATTAACTTGCGGGGGGACTTTGCAGACGGTTGCCTTGGCTACTAATCTGGCCAACACAGGGTTTACGATAACCACATTGAACACTCAAGGTGGTGGTGGTGGTGGAGTGGCAAGAGCCAATGTAACAGTGTACTGGTTAGCAGTAATAAATTCTAATATTTAAGGATTGCTACTATGGCAGTATTAAAAATATACGACGGATCTACCTGGAATCTTATGCGAGGTGGCCAGGGTCCAGCAGGTATATCCGGATATTCAGGATATTCTGGATATATTGGATTATCAGGATATAGTGGAGAGAGTAATATTTCTGGATATAGTGGTTATTCTGGAAAATCTGGATATAGCAGTTATTCTGGGTATAGTGGATACTCAGGAAGATCTGGATATAGCGGATACTCAGGATATAGCGGATACTCAAGTTTTAGTGGATACTCAGGATACTCAGGTATAAGTGGATACTCTGGGTATTCAGGATCAGGTGTTTCTGGGTATTCTGGATCAGGTGTTTCTGGATATTCAGGATATTCTGGATATAGTGGGTACTCAGGAGAATCAGGGTACTCAGGGTACTCAGGATACTCAGGTGAATCAGGGTACTCAGGTGAATCAGGGTACTCAGGATACTCAGGATACTCTGGGTATTCTGGATCGGGTATTTCAGGATATTCAGGTTACAGCGGATATTCAGGTTATAGCGGATATTCAGGATATTCAGGTTATAGCGGATATTCAGGATATTCAGGAATAAGTGGTTATAGCGGATATTCAGGAATAAGTGGTTATAGTGGTTATAGCGGATATTCAGGAATAAGTGGTTATAGTGGTTATAGCGGATACTCAGGAATAAGTGGATACTCAGGAATAAGTGGATATTCAGGAATAAGTGGATATTCAGGAATAAGTGGATATTCAGGATATTCAGGATACAGTGGGTATTCTGGTTATTCAGGGTATTCTGGAAGAAGCGGGTATTCAGGATTCTCTGGATCAGGTGTTTCAGGATATTCAGGATACTCAGGATACTCGGGATATAGCGGATACTCTGGATATAGTGGATATTCAGGATACTCAGGAATAAGCGGATATTCAGGAAGAAGCGGTTATTCAGGTTACTCGGGCTATTCTGGATACTCTGGATATTCAGGATACTCTGGATATTCAGGAAGAAGTGGATATTCAGGATACTCTGGTTACTCGGGTCTTCTAAATGTGATATACGGGTCAGGAGACCCTCCTGCAGCAGCAGGATATGTTTCGGGAACAGTTTACTTTCAATATATACCATAAGGAGAGTCTATGAATAAAGCAGCATTGCTGGCAGACATGGCTACGTTGTATAAAGTTGTAGGTATCCCTGAAGTACTCGAACCCCCTGTGTTAGGGGTAACTCCATA
>Ga0315289_10006650_pt1 | contig 16976 bp, 12 predicted proteins | sample YL17G11_40_MG_FD_203452 | JGI IMG/M metagenome (GOLD analysis project Ga0315289, IMG submission 203452) | Sediment microbial communities from Yellowstone Lake, YNP, Wyoming, USA - YL17G11_40 | ecosystem: Environmental > Aquatic > Freshwater > Lake > Sediment | place: USA: Wyoming | collected... | reverse complement strand
GTTTCGCAGCAAGGCGCTGGTCCTCTGCAAGGCGGAAGGGCCCAAGTTCATTGAAGAAAAAAGGTTTCGGCTGTTACGCGGCGTGGTTCGATCTCGCCCCCACAGAAATAGCATTTCGAGAACAACTCGCTGCAAGTCTCAGAGAGCAAGCGGTGCCGCAAGGGCCGGGCGTTCCCGCTGACCCGCCGGCTGCGCGGACATCACGACTTTCGGCGGGTAACCTGGGGCTGAACTCCACGGGCACCCTTCAGGGTTTCCGCCACTTCTCCGGTAAGCCGACTTTACGGGCAAGTGAGGCAGATTCGTAAACACTACCGCGTTAAGCAGGATCCATCCGGCGTTGCCGGGTGACACGCTGGCATTCGCCAACACCCTCCGCCAAGTCTGCGAAGGCGGCTTGCGGTGGCGGACCATGTACTTGCCGACGCTGGTCTGGCCGATGTCGATGCCCAGTTTGAGCAGTTCGCCGTGAATGCGGGGTGCGCCCCAGAGCGGATTGTCGCGACTCATCTTGCGGATCAGATCGCGGACCTCTTTTGGAACTGCTGGGCGTCCGACCTGGCCGTGTCGGATCTTCCATGTCCAGAACAGGCGAAAGCCTTTGCGATGCCAGGTGATGACCGTTTCCAGCTTGACGATCACCAAAGCAGATCGCCAGTCGCTCCAGATTGTGCATAGCCAGGCCCACAGAATCCGGTCTGCCGCAGTCAGCGTCGGTCGCTTCTTGACTGAGCGCTGGAGGACACCGATCTGGTGGCGGAGGGCCAGGTTTTCTAACTGAAGAGCGGCGCGTGCCCGGAACAAAGACGAGAGGGCGCCGACCAGCACGAGCAGCATTCCGAACGTCGCTAGGCGGAGGTTATGGAAAATGCGCAAGCCCCATGTTCTCAGATTGTTCAGGATTTGCGAGACGGACAGGCACCGGCACCATTTTCTCGTAGGCCTTCATCACGCCGACGCAGTGCTCGTATTCCCCAATCAGGCGATTCAAACGGCTGCGATGGGCCTCGTTACTCGCCGAAGCCAGCGCGGTCTTCACAACGCCGATCTTTTCGCCGTAGCGCCGTGCCAGTTGCCGGCACTCCTCCGGCGTCAAATCCTTGGGGTCTGCACGCTCTCGCCATTCGAACACGGCAGCAAGCGACTCGTTGCCGAACCAATTGGCGCAGAACAGGCGTAATTCCGCGGCAAGATCCGCGTCCGGATTCCACAACAGCGCCCCGTACTGGAACAGCAACGGCGACGTGTATCGCTGCAAATACTGGTGCTCCACGGCAAGCACGTAGGTGGCAATGCTCCGGATACCAAGACCGTGATAGAAGCGCGCGTCCTGTTGCATTGTGGCGCCGTAATGCGGCAGGCGGGTCTTCCAGGGAGCAAAGGGAGCACGGCCATAGAACGACGCATCCAGCCAGTAGTCGGTGATTCCCAGCCTTCCGCCCCCGTACTTTTTCGCGTACGCTTCTATGACCGGCCGGATGCCGTATGGGATCCTCAGGTTGGGCTTTCCATAGCGAAGAGTGGCATTAATCGCGCAGGCCGGGTCATCAACCGCATGGTTGAAGCAGCGGTGGATCGGGTGCAGGTAGATAGTGAGCGATGGGTCCAGCTCGACACTCGGCGGCGGAGCCCAGTTCATCTGGTAGACCGTGTAGTCCCAGTTCATATCCCGCCGAACTTCCCGGCTGGCGCGCGCCATGCGGTTCACGAATTTCGCAAGCTGGTCGGCAACGGTAGTGCCGGCCGTGCAATCCTTGCTAAAGGTATCCGAGGGGCGCAGGCGAACCGACTGATACCCGCTGGGCAGCAGCGGCAAATAGCCTTTGACGCGCGTCGCCTCCCAGGTCAGAATCCTGTCGTCATCGGTACAGAACTCTTCGCCCGCAAAATGGCGCTGGATTCCGAGCAGCAATCCCCGACCGGCCACATCTTGTGGTGCTTCGAGAATCCCCTCCTGGTCGTGGAGCCACACTTTGTTCAGCCCCATCTTCGGCGCCACCTCGATCCAATCGGCATAGCTGTCCATGATCCGGCGCACAATGATGGCGCGCTCATGGAACGCCGGTAGCGATTTGACTTGATGGCCGTCGTACGGCAGCCTGTCCATTTTCGGCAGGAATTCTCCTTCGGCGCCAGGAAAGTACCACCGCGCTCCCAAGAGTCGCAGGAAACCGTACGTGCCAAACAGCAACCCGGGCTCCTGCTTGGAAGCGATGGCGACGCCGCCGTCGATGCTGCGGATGAGGAAACCGTCGCGGCCCAGATCCTGCACAGCAGAAGCAAGGCCCGCTTGTTCCCGATCCGCAATCGTCGGGTCTTTCCCATGGAGGAACAGGTAGCAGCCTCCGCCTGGCAGGCTGCCTGGTCTTACCGGCACTTTCTCCCGGACGATTCGTGCCAGGTATCGCGACAGTTCACGGTAGGCGAAATCAGCCGTGGAGATTGGCTTCTTGGACGGCGGTTCCGAGGCTTCCAGCTTGCGAAGGCCCGCCAGGTAAATCTGCGAGGCCTTTTGCGCGCCTTCCGAGCTGCTGTCGCCTGTGTACGTTGCACCGGAAGGTCGCACGCCTGGGTGCCAGCCGGTCGAAACACTCAGCGGGCCTTGAAACTGATCCACCACTAATGCCCGAATCTGTTGCCCCCATCCCACCAGGCCATCACCCAGAACACACTCCTGAAGCTTGCCGGAGTGCTGCTGGCGGTCCACATCGCGCACGCGGACGAGGGCAATGTGGCGCTTCACGAGTTGATACCCCTCCGGATACGGAATCTCGGGCCGATCGATATCGTAGACGGCTGCGCACGGGTCCCATACCGCTTTCAAGTGCGGAGAGCCGACCGCTTCGATGAAGCGGGCAAGTTCGCGGCCCGTGCCGATAAACGTCTCCGGATCGTTGACTACGCCCAACGTGACGCCGGCATCTCGGGCGCGCCGCAGCGGTTCCCGGAAGTAAGCGGTCAAGTTCGTCCAGTTCTCCTCCAAGCCACCCCTCCGCAGGAACGCGCGCACCACTACAAGTGGGGCGCCGAGCGACCTGGCGAGTTCCAGGCATCGATCCAACTGCTGCAACTGTTGACCGTACGCTTCGTTTTCCAGGGGGCAAAGGAATACGGACGTCGCCAGCGAGGGCACAGTCAAATTGGCTGCCGCAACAGCTGCCTTCAACTCGGCGGTGTCCCGGGGATTGGCGAACTCGTGAAGTGGTTTCCCGCCGATGTTGCCGATTTCCAGACCGGACAGCCTGTTCTCCTTTGCCCAAGCAGCCATCTGCCGGGCATTGCCGGGCAGGCGGTCGGTGAGCGCCAACATCCGGAAAGCGCCCAAGCCGGTGTGCTGGCCCCACAGCGGATGGCCGGTACACAAAGAAGCGGTCCCGGCACTCAGATTCTTCAAGAATTCACGTCTTCGCATATGTCCGCACTCAGAGAGCTAAAGCGCTCCGTCCTCCGGACCGAGCGCCAACTGAAAGCGATGCATCCCCCTATTTCGTGCGCAGGGTAACCCTGAGCCAGTCGATCATCTTCGCCTTGTAGGCCTGAAATGCCGGATCAGTCTCCCATTTGCCGATGCCATGGTCAGCGCCTTCGACCGCGAAAACCTCGCAGGCGCCGCCCGCCGATCGAATCTTCTCGCACATTGTCGGCGACTGGCTATAAGGCACGGTCTTGTCCGCCGTGCCGTGTATGAGCAGGAAGTGCGGAAGCCCCTTTCGGACATGATTGATGGGCGAAGCGTTTCGGATCAGGGCGTAGTAGCTGTCATCGTCCATCCCGACGGCACCGACCAAGTCAGCGAACACCCTCGATGCTGAAGGTGCAACCTGCCGCGCCGCTTCCGCCATCGCCTGCAGATCGAACGGCCCATAAAACGGAACCACAGCCGCCACGCGGGTTGCCGCCTTGTTCTGCACGGCCACCATGGCAACCAGGTGTGCCCCGGCGGACTCGCCGATCAGCACCATCCGTTTCGTATCGACTTTGTACTCACCGGCATGGGACTTGACCCAGCGAACGGCCGTCTCAACATCTTCGACCTGGGCAGTCAGGTAATTCGTGCGGGTGGACGTCCCGGCATCTTCGGCCGACCCGGGAGCGCGCCGCTTCGGAGCCAGCCGGTAGTTGATGGTAAACCACGCAAAGCCGGCTTTGGACAGCGGTTCGAATAGCGGCTTGACGCCCGAGAACTGTTTGTCGCCGGCCCGCCAGGCGCCGCCATGAACAATGATGGCCGTGGGAAAAGGTCCCGGGCCGTTCGGAATGGACGCATCCAGTTTCAGACTCTCACTGCCCACACGAGCAAATTCGATGTCCGTCCGCAGTTCGGCTTGGGCGAGGGTGCAGCACGCGGACACGACAAGCACAAGAAGAAGACGACGGCGACTATACATGGCCGCTATTCTGCGCCAGCATGGCCCTTGTTTCCAAGAACTCGATTTGCTTGAGACCGTGTGACTTGCAGCAGCGGCTGTGGCCGTTTTGGTGTTCTGCTGCTCCGATGCGCTCGCACCACCCAGCCGTTCGGACGGCTGCCGATTTCCATAGCCGCCTAGTTAGGTGAGCGGCAGATCGATGCGAACAGGCCCCGGCAGCAGCACCCGGATTCCCCTCGTTAACTTCGGGCTGCCCCGCGTAGGCCAAAGGCAACGCCGACCGCGAGCAGGCCGGCGTCGCTCAGGGGAAGGACGGTCGTGATGAACGAACCCGCGACCGGCAGCCGCATCCGGTCGTCCGCAAAAACTTTGTCCCGCTCGGTGTCGATCCGCTCGGTGACCACCTGAACGCTCGGCCGTCAGCCAACCCCGTGCGGCAGTCGGATCGGGGGAACCGACGTCAAGTTGGTCGAACTGTGATGCTGCCGGCCGGCACCCACCCGCCAAACCCGTCACGCGCGTGAGCGAGGGCCTTCTGCCTTGGAGCCAGGAGTCCGTCGGTCGAAATCCGACCGGTGTCCATAGCCAAAACCAGATCCGCGAGGCGGAGCGACGTTACGTAACGGCTAAAGTGGCTGTGGATGCGGGTTCGGGGTGGGCGTGAGCAGGAAGGCGAGCACCGATTTCCGCAGACACTCACCGAAACAGCGGTCCGGACAGAGGTCGACTGTAGAGTTGTTGGGTTGGTCTTCAAGGGCGGTGTCGCCCGATTGCGGAAGAAGACTCGGAGTGCGGCCAGGAGCGCAAGGACGAATTCGACCATGAACGCATGGTTGTAACATGCCGTAACGCCGCCTCGCCAGGCCGAGGGCTCCGGACCGCAAGTTGCTGATTCCACAACGTCAAGAGGTTTTGGCTACAGACAGCACTCCATATCGTCCACTTCGCGGCCAAATCACAGTCGGCTAATTTTTGTATTTTCAGTCACCGATGTTCCTAAGTGATTGATATTCCTCAATTGGGGTGCAAGAGGTCTCGCGCCATGAGAGAGAACCGTCCGTTGACCACCTCGACACCGGCTGTATAATTGCTTCCGGCCTGCTAGGAACGAAACTGCACTGGCGCAAGTTCACCCTGTGGGAAGAGTCCACTCGAGTGCCCTTCACAATTTTCGCTCCGGGCGTCACCAGGCCCGTGTCCGTTTGCGATCGGCCGGTGGGGTTCGTCGATCTCTTCCCGACGCTCGTGGATCTGTGCGGACTCCCTAAGAGCGCCGGTCTCGACGGTCAGAGTCTGCTTCCATTGCTGCGGGACCCCGCCCTGCGGTGGGATCGGCCCGTGTTGACTACTTGCGGCAGACAGAACCATGCGCTCCGCACCGAGCGGTGGCCTTACATACGGTACTCGGACGGCAGCGAAGAACTGTACGACCATCACCGGGACAGGCGCGAATGGAAGAACCTCGCAAATCGGTCCGAATATGCAGGCGTGAAGAAGGAACTCGGCCGCTGGCTTCCTGAAAGGAACGCCTTGAACATCCCAGATTCCAAAGGCAGTACCGACATCAAGACTTGGCATATGGAATACGCTCACCTTCGGGGGCGTGAGATTCGGTTTATTCCGTGGTGATCCGGAGGAAGTATCACCGCAAATCAGGAGACCCAAGCATGTTTCTCATATTTCTCTTAGCTCTAAGCTTCGGCGCCGCATTGCAGGCCGCGCCTTTTGGCGCCACCAGCGGCCGCGAAGCGCTCAGCCTCGACGGCTCCTGGCAGATTGTCTTCGACCGGAAGAACGAAGGCCGCGTGTCCAAGTGGCACGTTCAGACTACGTTCGAAGCGTTGAAGGACAAGAAGAAGATCATGGTACCCAGTTGCTGGGAAACCATCGAACAGGACTACGAAGGCGCCGCTTATTATCAGCGCGCGTTCAAGGTCCCGGCGAACTGGGCGGACAAAACCATTCGTTTACACTTCGACGCGGTCAACTTCATGGCCGAGGTCTGGTTGAATGAAACGGCTGTGGGCGTTCACGAAGGCGGGTTCACGCCATTCGAGTTTCGGGTTGACGATCTCCTGAAATTCGATGGGGAAAACACGCTGATCCTGCGGGTGGTCGGCCCGATCCTGCTGCAGGACAAGCGGGTGGACGGCATGGGGCCGATGGAAACGCCGCAATGGCGCGGCGCGATTGCCGGCGGCATCTGGCAGCCGGTCCGGCTGATCGCCACGGGCGACGTTTACGTGAAGGACGTTTTCATCGAACCGAAAATTTCCGATAACACCGCGACCTTCCACCTGGAGCTGGCGCATGAAGGAAAAAAAGCCGCCCCCGCCAAGGTCGGAATTGTCATCCGCTCGGACAACCAGCCTGATAAAGTCGCCGCAACGATTAGCAAAACGTTGGACCTGAAGCCGGGCTCGAACCGGCAAAGCTGGACGCTGAAGATCCCCGATGCGGTGTACTGGTCGCCGGACAATCCCCACCTCTACCGCGCCGAGGTGAGCGTGGCGTCCGGCGGCATCGTCTCCGACCTATCGACTACTAGATTTGGGATGCGTGAATTCACCATTCGCGACAACAAGTTCTATCTGAATGGCAAGCCGCTGTATCTGAAAGCCACTTTTTTCGAGGGGTTGTACCCGGTGAAGCTGGCTTACCCCGACAGCCGCGAAATGGCGATCCGCGAAATTCAACTGGCGAAAGACGCGGGATTCAACATGATCCGGCCATGGCGCAAACCGCCGCCGCCGATGTGGCTTGACTTGGCCGAAGAGATGGGAGTGCTGACTGTGGGCAGTCTGGCAGTTGAATGCATGGATCTTCCGGCGGAATCGGCGCGCCTCCCGGGGTGGGTTGAGAACGAGGTGCGCCAAAGCATCCTGCGCGATCGAAACCGCGCAAGCGTGGTGCAGTGGGAACTGTTCAACGAGCTGAAACGCCCAGTGCTGAAGCGGCTGCTGCATCCCATGTCCATGCTCGCCCGGGAGCTCGATCCGACGCGCTTGATCCTGGACGAGTCGGGCGGTTGGGCGCAAGGCGCGAACATGTATCTGCCCTACGAGTCCGAACCCACCAAGTTCAACGATATTCACGACTATCCCGGACCGCAGATCAACGAGGAGGTTTACCAGAAGCTGCTACTGACCGGCAGCAAAACCCATGAAGAGATGCTGGCGATGGGGTTGGGGGGCCGTTTGCCCGGCAAGAATGTGGTGCCGGGACTGATGACCTTCTTTTCCGAATTGGGGTACGGAAGCCTGCCCGACCTGGTGGACAACAACCAGCGCTTTGCCGAAGCCGGCAATCCCATCGCGCCGCCCACAGTCTACCACCGCCGCCTCGCCGATGAACACAGGCGCGCCTTGAAAGAAAGCGGGTTCGATAAGATTTATCCCGATCTCAAGCAGTTCTGCCTCGACCAGCAGCAGATCCACGGCGCCGCGAACCGGCGCATGATCGAGGCCGTGCGCTGCAATCCCGACGTTCAAGGCTACTGCATTCACGCTCTGACCGCGGGCGACTGGATCATCGGCGCGGGACTTTTGGACCTGTTCCGCAATCCGAAAACCTACGCTTATGAAGGCACGAAAGCCGCAAGCCAGTCGCGCATCCTTTCAATCCGTGTACGTCCGCGCAATGTGTATGCCGAGCGCGGAACGAAGATCGAGATCACCGGTGTGAACGAGCTGGATGCCATCAGCGGGAACCTGAAAGTGGAGGTAGCCGCCGGTGACGGCGGAATCGTTTTCACGAAGACCATCAAAGCAAAGATGGGTTCGGGCATCACACCGCTATTCAGCGAGCCGTTCGATACCAAGGCGCTCCGGGGGACGCATACGGTAAAGGCGTTAGTCACGGCGGATGACGGTTCGCCGATTTCCGGAAACGTGTACAGCTTCGATGTCTTTAGTGCCAAGCAACTGGCCGTTCCCGGGAAGCGTATCGCGGTACTCGACGCGAGCGATTCGCTGAAGCCATTCTTGAGACAAGCCGGGATCGCGTTTGTGGAATTCGACGCGAAGACCGACCGTTCCCTTCCCGTATTTGTTTCGCGCACCGAAGCGAAAACGCCGGAGCAGAGGAAGCTTTTCACCGAACTCGCAGCGTTTATCAAGGCCGGGGGAACCGCAGTCTATCTGCAAGGAGGCGGCCCGAAGGCCAAGTGGGGCGTGGGTGAAAAAGCATCACCCCTGCTGCCCGTTAGCGCGCTCTCAAAACAAGCCATAGGCATTTGGACGGGCATTCCGCACCTGTTGAAGGATCATCCGGTATTCGACGGCCTCCCGGTCAACGGCATGATGGGTCCGATCTACGAAAACGTCTGGGCGGAGAACACGCTCCTGGATGTTGCCGGGGAAACGATCGTCGCGGCCATCGGCTATGACTGGTTTCCTGATTATGACCTGCGCAAACGACACTACTATGGGCCGGGTGACACGTGGTGGGGGGCCGATATGGCCATCGCTCCACTCGGTAAAGGGCGCTGTCTCGTCTCGCAACTCCGTCTGCTCGACAACTTGGGCAAGGACCCGGTCGCCGACAAGATTCTGTTCAACCTGATCCGCTTCGCCGCCAAAGTCGAATGAACCTGATCCTCTTCGCCGCCAAGTTCGACGTGCCCCTCGCCCCGGCGGCACCCTCGTCCCTGGAGCAGCGCGTCGCCGAAGCAGTCGCAAAATTCAAGACGATCCACAAAGCAAACCCCGTTTAACGTAAATAGGAAATCAGTGCATGTATAAACACCTTGTAATGTGGCGGCTCAAAGACGACGCTCCTGACAAGCAGGCTCTCGCGCGGGAAATCATCACACGCCGGCTCGATTCCCTCTCCGCGGTGATCAAAGAAATCCGGCAATACGAAGTGGGGATTAACACTGGCGCTTACGACGCTTCCTTTTTCGACGTCGGCCTCATCTCCGCGTTTGACGACAAAGCCGGCTTTGCGCGTTACGCCGTCCGCATCGCGTTTTCTCAGTTCGAAATCCACACGTCTGGGGTACGGTCGCAACCCCAAGGGTTGCAACCATACCCCAAGCGAAACCGCCTCGAACTCCCACTTTCTCGGTTTTCATTTTGCCGTTGGTTAACAGGCTGCGTCTCACCTGGGCACCCGGGGAGAGTGGAACGAGCACCAATGACCTCTAGCGAACGAGAGAGCCAGGAAGGCAGCGACAAAGGGAGCGATGGAGCGCGAAATGCACGCGAGTTGGCCTGAGGCGCCGGCTGAGTGGTCTGGGCGACGCTCGACGCCCAGCTCTGCGGCTTGGAGATCAGTCGAACGCGATGAGTTGATGTGTTGGGTTGTCGCGCCTGATATATTGAATGGCTCCGGCGCGATGAAATCATGCCGCGGACAGAAAGGACGTCTGTGCTGCGAACTCACATCGCCTTAGCCCTGCTGCTCGCCGGCTCCGGACTCTTCCATCGCAGTCCTGCCCAGGACGCGAAACCCGAAGTCGCCTCGAAGGTTCCCCGCTACACCTTTGCCGACACCCTCGAGGAGCAGGAGCGGCAACTGAAGAGCAACCCGCTGCTGCTGCGCTTCCAGGCCTCCCGCAAGGAACTCGAATCGGATCCCCACCGCCCCATCTACCACTACGTGAACCCCGAGGGCATGCTCAACGACCCGAACGGCCTCTGCTTCTGGAAGGGACGCTGGCACCTGTTCTACCAGGCCTACCCGCCGGAGGATCCGCGGCAGCACTGGGGCCACGCCGTGAGCGACGACTTGGTCCACTGGCGCGACCTGCCCCTCGCCATCTATCCCGGCCCCGAGGAAAAGGTGTTCTCCGGAACAACCCTGGCCGAGGAGAACCGCGTCATCGCCATCTACCACGGCGTTGGTGCCGGCACCATGGTCGCGGTGTCGGACGATCCGCTGCTGCTCAACTGGCGCAAAGTTTCCGGCCAAGCTGTTATCCCGCTTCCCCCAAAGGGCGCCCCTCCGCTTCCATACAACGTTTTCGATCCGGCCATCTGGAAGCAGGGCGGCTACTACTACGCCCTCACCGCGGGCTCCCAGCGCGTCCCCGGTGGCAAGCGTATCCGCGCCGAGTTTCTGCACCGATCAAGAGACCTTGAGAAGTGGGAATACGTGCACCCTTTCCTTGAGAACGACTACTGGGGGCTGGTGGGCGACGACGGCGCCTGTCCCTACTTCTGGCCCATCGGCGCCAAGCACATCCTGCTCCACTTCAGCCATATGAGCGGCGGCAAGTACATGCTCGGCGACTACGACACCAGGCGCGACAAGTTCGTCGTTACCGGCGGCGGAACGTTCAACTTCGGGCCTTACGGGCCGGCCGGAGTGCACGCCCCCTCGGCGGCGCCCGACGGGAAAGGCGGCGTCATCGCCATCTTCAACATGAATCCGGGTAAATCGACCAAGGGCTGGAATCAGATCATGACTCTGCCTCGCCGCCTCACCTTGACGGGAACCGACGACCTCGGCATCGAACCCATCAGCGCCGTTGAATCGGTCCGTGGCGCGCACGTCCGCGTCGAAATGACCAGGCTGCCGGCCAACCAGGAGATTGTGCTCCCGAACGTCTCGGGCAACGCCATCGAAATCGCGGCCGAGTTCGAGCCCTCGGCCGCTTCCGTCCTAGAGCTGAACGTGTTGCGCTCGCCCAACCGCGAGGAGATCACCCGCATCCAGTTCTACCGCAATCGCGGCTTCCTGAACCGCGACACCAACAAACAGGGAAGCGCGATCTCGATCGATTCTTCATACGCCTCTGCGCTCCCCGATGCCCGCCCGCGCATCCCCGAAACTGCCAGCTTCTTCGTCGCCGAGGATGAACCGCTGAAGCTACGCGTGTTCGTCGATCGCAGCGTGGTAGAGGTTTTCGCCAATGGTCGGCAGTGCGCTGCCGTGCGCGTCTACCCGGGGCGCCCGGACAGCGTGGGTGTGTCGCTCCGCTCGCAAGGACGCGACACGGTGCTCAAATCGCTCGACGCCTGGCAGATGGCGAACATCTACCGCTGACGTGTGCGCGCTTCTGCATCCACGCAGACACACACGTCGAGATGATTCAGCAGCGTAGATGGCTGCCACCTCGGCCCCCGGTTGCGCGCAGAGTTCCGCAAAAGAAAAACGTGGCTGAATCTCCCGGTGCTCAAAAGCAAAATGATCCCCCGGCCAGCTCCTCCTTCGTAAAACTCACCCGCCTTTGCGTATATGACTACTGACGGCTGTTAACCAGCCAGCCCACCAGACAACGGCACGACCGCCAGGCGGACAACGCCGTGGGGGATGGATGAGACTGCCAGGTTGGGCGGCAGGCGCCGGGACGCACAGCCAGTCCGTTTCCGTCCTGTTTTCTCCGGCATCCACAGCCTGCCTGATCGCCGCGTGATCGTTCCCAGCTCCACGATCATGCCGGACCGGCAAACCGCGCTTTCTGTTGTTGCTTCACCGGTCCTCCCGTGTCGCCCGGTGTTTGCTGATTGGGGAAGATGGGCCAGAATGGGGAGGGAATCCCGCAGCTTCATGCGGGCGGGAGGTGGAGGTCACTCGCCCTGCCTGGTTGGCATCAGGCGGCTATTGATGATTGATTAAGTAATGTCCTGTTTGAGGCGCAAAAAAAGAGAGCTGTGGTCAAGGAAGGACCGCAGGAGTCTGGGCTTGCGTTGCAGCGATTGGCCGGAACGGCGAGCGGTTTCTGCCAATGCGCTCAGTGCGTCGGTCGGATCGCGGCTCTGCAGCGGGCCAGGCGGGCGCAGGTGAGGGCGGAGAAGGGCGCGCAAGGACCGCGAGGCGCGGTCGTGATCGCAAACGCCCTCTTGCCCAGTGATAGCTGGTGGAAAGAGGTTTTTCATCAAGAGGCATCCGTGGCGAATGCCATCAGTAAACACTGCGGCGTTAAGCAGGATCTATCCGCCGTTGCTTGGTGACACACTGGCATTCGCCAACGCCCTCCGCCAGGTCTGCGAAGGCGGCTTGCGGTGGTGGACCATGTACTTGCCCACGCTGGTCTGGCCGATGTCGATGCCCAGTTTGAGCAGTTCGCCGTGAATGCGGGGAGCACCCCAGAGCGGATTCTCGCGACTCATTTTGCGGATCAGATCGCGGACCTCTTTTAGAACTGCTGGCCGTCCCACCTGGCCGTGTCGGATCTTCCATGTCCAGAAAAGGCGAAAGCCTTTCCGATGCCAGGCGATGACCGTTTCCGGCTTGACGATCGCCAAAGCAGATCGCCAGTCGCTCCAGATTCCGCATAGCCAGGCCCACAGAAGACGGTCTGCTGCGGTCAGCTTCGGTCGCTTCTTGACTGAGCGCTGGAGGACACCGATCTGATGGCGGAGGGCCAGGTTTTCTAACTGAAGAGCGGCGCGTGCCCGGAACAAAGATGAGAGGGCGCCAACCAGGACGGGCAGCACTCCGAGCGTCGATAGGCGGAGGTTATGGAAAATGCGCAAGCCCCATGTTCTCAGATTGCTTGGGATTTGCGAGAGGCACAGACGCTCCTCGATGCCGCCGTAACCGCCCGGAACGTTGTGGTGGGCTGTCGCGCTAGCTCCAACAACGAAGTCCCCCAAAGAGTGAGGCTCCTCCGAAAAGACGGGCGAGCCCCGTCCTTGCTTCACAATCTTGCACCGGCATTCCTGGTTGTTGTGACAACCATCACGAGAAATCATGGCTGCGCTCAAAACCTAATTGAACTTCTCGGATTCTCTTTTCGTTTCTCTGACCGGGGTCGAACAGAAAGGGGCAATGCGATCCAGACAGCAGGAGATGAGCCCATGACTTGCACTATTCATAAGAACCGAGACGCGGTCGCCTATTGCCGCGATTGCGGGCGAGCGATGTGCCCCGACTGTAATCGGGAAGTGCGTGGATTGGTCTATTGCGAGGACTGCCTGGCGAGGCACATGCAGCCGAGTGCTCCCGCCGGCGTTCCCAGTTCCTCATATGATCGGGCGGCAAAGCCGGGGACGCCGAGTCCGGGCCTGGCACTGTTTCTGGGACTCATTCCCGGCGTTGGCGCCATCTACAACTGTCAATATGCCAAGGCGTTTGCTCACGTCGTGATCCTGGGTGTGCTCCTGGGCCTTGCCGGCAACGTCCACGGCATTGGCGGGCCGATCTTTGTCCTGCTGACGATCTGCTTCTGGGCCTACATGTCCGGGGAGGCGTACCACACGGCCAAGAAGCGGCTGGCGGGTGAACTGGTCGATGAATCGGCCGGATTGACGGGACCCGGCTCCCGGCTGCGGGGAGCGGCCGGTGCCGTCATACTGATTGTACTCGGCGTCGTCTTCCTGCTCGACACGCTGAGCATCGTTCGACTGAACGACACCGCCCGCTACTGGCCGGTGATCCTGATTGTGGCGGGCGGTTTGATGCTGTATCAGAAGTTCATGCCAGGCGCTAAGAACCGCAGCCATAGCGAGGCGTAGAGGTTTCAGAAGGTGGTGGCCCTAAGCATCACACCAAACAGAACGAGCAGCCGACGACTTTCAGGACGAGCTCTTGCTGCTATTGAGGTAAGATTCTTGCGATCCACCAGTCGGTCAGGCGACATTCAGGAGGGTGAGGTATGGCTTTCTGTTCGCGCTGTGGCGCCAGTATCGACCAGTCGGCGAACTTCTGCCCGTCGTGCCGTACACCGGTCGGCGCGCCCCCCGTACCGGCACCCGTGGCACAACCGGAAGGCGGATCTGTGCCGCCCGCCAGGCAGGGCAGCGGCGCCCTCAAGGTGGTGCTCATCATCCTTGCCGTTGTTGTCGCACTGGGTGTGTTGGCAACGGCGAGCGCGATTTTCATCGGGTACAGATTTGCCCGCAGCACGCGTGTCATGAAACACGGCCAAAGGGCCATCATCGAGACCCCCGTGGGCACCATTGAAGCGAACGCGGGCGGATCGGAAGGCGCCGACAAGGCGTGTGCCAGCTACTACCCGAAGGCGCGGGGCGCTAGACACGAAGGCAGCGTCAAGTTTGGCGGCCTAAGCGCCGCTGTCTGCGAGTCTGATGACCCACCGGAGAAGGTCGCCGACTATTTCCGCTCAAGAATCTCGGAGGCGAATTTGGTGGTGAGTGATCGTGGGAAGCACGTCATCTCCGGTCGCGCCGACGGCTCGCGCATCACCGTGGTCATCGAAGAGAGGGCCAGCGGCTCAAAGATCACGGTTACCCGCTTCGGCCGGTGAGCGGGTTCGGAGCCAGTGGACGGTGGCGGGCACCACCGTGACGGCGGGGCCCACGACGGCGGATGGCCACGCCACTGGGTAGCCTGGCAACCAGCAGCACGCCCTCCCCGCAGCGTTGTCCGCCTGGCGGTCGTTCCGCTGTCTGGTTGCTAATTCGAGGAGCGTCTGGCTCGGCCACCCAAGGAAGTCGGTGGCGTTAACCAAGCCCGAACGCCGCGCCGAAGAAGTACTTCGATTTTTATCGGCCCGAGGATATTCCACTGCCGGGCGATTGGCCGGTCGCAAAGCCAGAATTCCGAGATCGTGCGAGAATCAGGTGTGGCTGGCGTGAGAATGGACAAATGGCTCTGGGCCGCTCGATGCTCTAAGAGCCGCTCGCTCGCTGCACGGGCATGTGAACTCGGCAGGATTGCGTCCAACGGACAAGAGGCCAAGGCCTCGCGGGAGGTTTGCATAGGCGACCTCCTGCAAGTAAAGAGCGACGCAGGCGAGTTTCAGGTTGAGGTCGTGCTTCTCAGTGAGGTGCGCGGCCCGGCCACGGTTGCGCAGACGCTGTACCGTGAGACAGAAACAAGCCGGCAGTTGCGGCTGAAGTTGGCGGAGGAGCGGAAGGCGATGCCGCATTTCGAGGGATCGTGGGAAGGCAGACCATCCAAACGCAATCGGCGTCAACTCGATCGGTTGCGGGGCAGATTCGATTCTTAAGCATGAGCGACTGTATCGTTATCCTTTTTTCCATGACCATATGGCCGATGCAGCTGTGAATGCTATGCGCAGGCTGCAGGCTTACATGAGCCTCATCTGACCGTGCCCTTCGTACTCACCAGTTCTGCTTCGCGCGGCCAAGCAAGATTAGCTTCGTTGAAGAGGGAACTCGCGCTAGAATTGCGTACCGCGCGCTACGGATGCTTTTCTGCCGTCGAGCGAAAAGGCGACCACATGTTTCGGAGGACTTGCACAGCCATGAACTCTTCCACTCAAGCTTCGACTACCCGTCGTGAATTCATCGAAACCACCGGCAAATTGGCTGCGGTTTCGGCTTTGGCCAACGTTGCCATTCCCCCCGTCCACGCCGCTGGCAGCGACCTGATCCAGGTAGCTCTCATTGGCTGCGGGGGACGGGGCGGCGGCGCGGCGGCGAACGCGCTATCCGTCAAGCGTGGTCCGACCAAGCTGGTTGCCATGGCGGACGTGTTCCCGGCTCGCCTCGAGAAAACGCTGGGCAGTTTGAAGCAGCGGTTCGCCAGCCAGGTGGACGTGCCGCCGGATCGCCAGTTCCTCGGCTTCGACGCGTATAAGAAAGCGATGGATTGTTTGAAGCCGGGTGATATCGCTATCTTCGCCACGCCACCGGCGTTTCGCTGGGTGCATTTCCCCGACGCCATTGAGAAGGGCCTCAACGTCTTCATGGAGAAACCGGTCACTGTCGACGGCCCAACCAGCAAACGCATGCTCAAGCTTGCGCAAGACGCCTCGGCCAAAAACCTCAAGGTGGGCGTGGGATTGATGTCCCGTCACAGCCGGCCGCTCCAGGAACTGGCCAAGCGTGTCCATGACGGCGAGATCGGTCAGATCATCCTCCAACGCGGTTACCGGATGGCTGGTAACATCGGATTCTTCTCCTCGCTTCCCAAGCCTGCTGGGATCAGCGAACTACTCTACCAGGTGCAGCGCTTCCACAGCTTCCTCTGGGCCAGCGGCGGCTGCTACAGCGACTTCTATATCCATATCATCGATCATCTCGGATGGATGAAGAACGCATGGCCGGTCAAGGCACAGACACTGGGCGGCCGCCATTACCGCCTGAGTCCCGAAGGCGTCGCTTACGTGGATCAGAATCTCGACACGTATTCGGTGGAATACACGTATGCCGACGGCACCAAGTTTTATTTCGACGGGCGGTGCATGAACGGATGCCAGCCGTTCTATGCGAGCTACCTGCACGGCACCAAAGGAATGGGGATCGCTTCCAAGAGCGGCGATTGCGGGCAACCATCCAGCCTGTATAAGAGTCAGACGGCGACGCCCGCAGACATGATCTGGGAATCCCAGGTTAACCCGGACGAGCGGGATCCCTATCAAAACGAATGGAACGACCTGTTGGATGCCATTCGAGATGACAAGCCCTACAACGAGGCTGCGCGCGGGGTCGAAGCCAGCATAGTGTCGAGCATGGGCCGCATGGCTGCCCACACCGGCCGTGAAATCACGTTTGAAGAGATGCTCCAATGCGAGCTCGAAATGGCGCCGGGCGTGGACAAGTTGACCATGGATTCCCCGGCGCCACTGATCGCTGATGCCAACGGCAGATATCCCGTCCCGCAGCCGGGCATAGTGACCACGCGCGAATACTGAGCGGCCGACCTGTTGTTGCGCTGTCGGACCCGAGGCACCGGCCCATTACAGACCAGGTCAACGATCCTGTGCTGCTGACGTCGTGCGTCGTCGCT
>Ga0315289_10006646_pt1 | contig 16984 bp, 12 predicted proteins | sample YL17G11_40_MG_FD_203452 | JGI IMG/M metagenome (GOLD analysis project Ga0315289, IMG submission 203452) | Sediment microbial communities from Yellowstone Lake, YNP, Wyoming, USA - YL17G11_40 | ecosystem: Environmental > Aquatic > Freshwater > Lake > Sediment | place: USA: Wyoming | collected... | reverse complement strand
AAAATGCTGCAAGTTGTCAGTGAGGGAGGATCCGGACACTTCTTCGAAACAGCGGCGGAGAAGATTTGCATGATCCGAGACGCATCGGAGACCCCACCGCCCAAGAACAATCACCACCTCCACTGAGGACAGAATTCAACAGACATCTGGCCCGTGCACGCGAGCGTAGAAACATCCTCTGTGCAAGTCAGTACGCCCCCAAATCAGGTAATCTAGCAGGTCTAAGACGTGCACTTGTACCTGGTGGTACTGTTTCTGATGAGAAGTCGAACAAATCGTGGTCATGTGCCCGGGTGATGTCTTCGGCTCGATGGTAAATGCGCTCATTCTAACATGGAACGCACTATTCAAGACGCCTCTGCGGCTGCGTTCATGCCAGCGATGCGACCTAAACACAAGGCGCTTCCAAACGCATCTCCGCCGCAGAATCTGGTTCCGTGCAAACCACCAATGACCTCTCCGGCCGCATATAATCTGGGAAGAGGTTTTAGATACGGATCCAACACCTGGAGCCTGCCGTTCACCTTGATGCCGCCAACAGTAACCATGACTATAGGTTTTCCCGCCAACGCATAGAATGGGGGCGTTTCTATCTTCCGTTGCAGATGCTTCCTATCCCTACCGAACTCGGGGTCCTTTCCAGTTTCTACGTAGCTATTGTACGTCTCGATCGTTTCCCTCAGATTTGCAGGATTCACGTTTATCTTGCTGGCCAGTTCTTGGATTGAACTTGCCTTCTTGACGAAGCATTCTTGCTTTTCTTCTTCTTCAAGGAACTTTTCCTTAGCCCAACCAATGACCGGGAGGACCGGTCTGGTAACGAACGCCTCGAGCATGATGTTGTCGGATATGACGTACAAGGTCTGATCTGGCTGTTCTCTAAGCTTCCAACCGACCAATGTCGGCGAAGTCTCTTCGTTTATGAATCTCTTACCTTGCTTGTTTATCACTATGCCACCGAACGCTGACGCGAGGTCATAACCGCGATGGAGAAGACCTCTTCTTGTTGGTTGCTCAGTTACGAAGCCGCACGCATAGATAGCACAATACTCCAGATGCGTGACACACGCGCCAATTTTCATCGCCATTAGGAGACCGTCGCCCGTGGCAGTTGTTGATGAACCAACGATCGCTCCTTTGAAGGGAATCAGAAACCTATCGATTGTCTCTTTCGCTCCACCAAAACCTCCTGTGGCGAGAATCGTGGCTCTCTTCGCCTTGACGAAGATACTCTTTCCTTCCTTCTCGGCTTGTACCCCTATGATGTTCCCCGAAGAATCGTCTGTTATCAGTCGTCTCGCCGGTGTATTGTAGAAAATTGGGATGTTTCTTTCTTTTGCTTCACGTATTAGTATGTCCATGTACGCTTTTCCGGTTCCCGCGTAATGGATTCGGTCTCCGGAGAAACCTGAATACGGTCTTACGATGAATCTTAGGCCCCTGTTCTTGAACCATTCGATCACGTCTCTGGAGTGTTCCGAAAAAATCCGGACTAACTCTTCATCATTTGTGTACTCGCCTTCTTTCATTATGTCGTTGAAGAATAGTTCGGGGGAATCCTCTATGCCGCCTTCTTGTTGGACAGAAGTTCCGGCGGCAGCGACGCTTCCGCCGCAGATCGCTGATGAGCAGGCAAGAGGAGTGTTTTCTTTTTCGAGGACGAGGACTTTTGCTCCCGCATCGTGCGCCTCAATTGCCGCCGTGTGTCCGGCCGCTCCTGCTCCGACCACTATCACGTCGACTTGATGGTCCCATTTTCTTGGGAATTGCAGTCTTGTGTCTGAGGTCGCGTCGGCGGTAGGTTGATTATGAGTCAAATGCTCACCGAACCAAGGCGCGATTGCGATGACAAGATTTCAAGTTTTCCATGTGCGCCAATCTGCCAGCATGCGAACGACCTTCAGTGATTCTCCAATTCGGGGTTTGCTTGTGACCAAATCTTATATTCGGATGCAAGATACGTCTGCCGGATGAACTGAGATGAGCTATGGTCTCTGGGCTTGTGATTGGCAGGAACGGATAAACAACGAAAGACTCCGGAAGGACAGGCTTGCAAGGGCTAGAGCTGCTATGAAGGAAAGCGGGCTCTCAGCGCTCGTCTGTATGGGTTCCGATAATGTCAGATATATCACTGGAACAGCGACTCCTCCGTGGATGGTCTTCGTCCCGGGCTTCCGGTACTGCCTCTTGGTTGAGGACGAGGACCCAGTGCTTTGGGAGCATGGGGATATCAAGTTCACAACCATGAAGACTTGTCCTTGGCTCAAAGGCCAGGTCAAGTCTGCATATACATGGATCAGAGGGCAGCCGGGTCCTCAGACGAATGAGATTGCGCGAATGTGGGCAGAGGACATCAAGAAAGAACTGAAGGCACGTGGATATCACAAGGATACGATTGGCCTCGATGTCCCTGAGCTGGCATCGATCAGAGCGCTCGAGAGCGTCGGCATAAAATGGGTCGACGGACAAACGCCTATGTTGAACGCTCGAGTGATCAAGACAAACGACGAAATCGAGTGCCTACGAATCGCCGCGGCAATAACGGAGTCGATGTTCGCAAAGGTCCAACAGGCGATAAAGCCGGGCGTGAGAGAGGTCGATCTTGTCGCTCTGGGTCATCAAGTCTTGTTCACAAATGGGTTGGATGGCTTAATGTCCTTCACGGTCTGTTCTGGTCCCAATACTTGGCCCAACTTCAAGTTCTACACGGACAGAATGATCAGGCCTGGCGACATCGTCAACGTAGACGTGGGCGGAGCAGGATACAACGGCTACAAGGAGTGCTACTACCGCGCGTTTTCCTGTGGGAGAGCCTCTCAGAAGCATAAGGAGTTCTATGCGCAGGCGCTGGAGTGGATGAGATCATCAATAAAGGCCACCAGACCTGGCGCTACAGTCGGAGACCTGGTGAAGGAGTGGCCTGACGCGACGAAGGAGTGGGGATACGAGTCAGAGTGGGAAGCCTTAGCGAACGAGTGGGGACACGGCTTGGGACTATCCCTATACGAACCTCCAACAGTCAGCAAAGCATTCACGCTCGACCACAAATTCACACTCAAGGAGAACATGACCTTCGCGTTGGAGACCCAACAGGGAAACATGAAAGACGGCGGTGTGAGAATCGAGGAAATGCTGGCCGTAACTTCGTCCGGCGTCGAGGTCTTGTCAAGATATCCTGTCGACGAGATTATCGAATGCAACTGGTAATCTGAACTGTAAGGTAATCAACCCTCGACCGCACTCAGAAACACGGTCTAACTCCCGGTGAGCGACCTGGAGACAGCGCCTAACATGTACTGCATTAAAGCTTGACTTCATTGCCCGAGCTATTGGCGTTTACGATCCGGCATAATCGGTGAGGATAGTAAGGGTGGTGAATACACTGCGAGAGCCTAGAACACAATTGAAGACTCCGGTCAGCAGGCGGACAACCTTGGCCTGCCCTGGCTGAGCGACACGCAACCTTGGGTATTCCCTTGACTCTCCGTGACTGGTCGACCAGCTCGATTGAAACTGCTCGCGGTGTCGATTTCAAAAATGCAAACCGAATTTGTGATCGCCCTGCCTGATATAAGCTACTCGATTTGGCATGAAGAGCGCTGCTGAGCGTATGAAGGTCAAACTGAAAAAGAGGGGTCGGTTCCACGCACATCTGCGATCCGGAACCGACTGTCCGTGTGAGGACGATCAGGTCACTAAGCTACGTTGATGGGCTGGCTGTTGGGACGGCAATTTCTCCGCTGGCTATCTTGGCGGCCAAATCGTTCGCTAGCTTAACCAGATCAGAGCGCATATTCGGGTTCACGACATTCTTCAGTGCACCGTTTGCGAACGATGGATAGTCACCTCTATACCCGAACTTTCCCTCTTCGAAGCGCTGAACCGCGCCCCAGAACGCCGGAGCCCAGTTGCAGTAACCTCCGACGGCGGCCAGGTCGTTTCCTATGAGACTTGGCCCTTTGCCGGTTGCGTAGTCGGGAGTTCCCCACCATTGGCTACACACGGGGACATTGTGGGCTTTGGCTGCTTCGACGATGCCAAAGGAGGTCCCGTCTCCGCATTCAATTATCACATCCGCCCCTGCTTCTATCATTCCAAGCGTTGCCTCCTTCCCCTTTGCCGGGTCTTCGAAGCTGCCCACCACTGAGTAGAGTCTCTTGATGCTGGGATCGACAGCGCGGATACCAGCCAAACCTCCGGCGGTCCAAAGGTTGATGTCAGGGACTTCCATGCCGATCACCCACCCGATGGTCTTGGTCTTGGTCAAGTGCGCGGCTATTTGCCCCTGTATGTATCCATTCTGTTGAGACTGATCCATAATGATCTGGGTGTTCGGGCCTCTGTCTTCTTCAAACCCCTCAACGAGTACATGCGCTGTGTCAGGAAAGGCCTTGGAAACAGCGAGGAATCCCTCACGAGCCCAGCCGCCTCCGTGGATGATGAAGTTGTATCCCAGAGCTATGTAGTCTCTCGCAACCTTCTCGACTTCCGGTGGTAGGACCAGCTCAGTATAGCCCGTCTCACGACCCTGGTCCGCAATGTACTTCAGTCCTTGGTAATGCTGCATGTTCCAACCTAAGTCATCTATTGGCCCAGAGAACAGGAAAGCGACTTTGGCTTTCTGCCCTCCTTTTGCGACTGTCTGTGTTACGGTCTGTGCCTGCGTTACAGTCTGTGTTACACCAGGCTGCGTCACACCCGGCTGTGCACCTAAGCCTGCATAGTAGCCCCCAGCGGCTCCAATCACAAGGCCCGCGACGGTGCCGCCAGCGGTCTTCATCCAATCCCTTCGACTCACATTCTCTTTCGACAAGAGTTTCACTGACACCAATAATCGAGAAGTTTCCTATATAAGACTGAGCAACGTGAGTCGCGCGCAAGAGGCAGGGGCTGCCGCTTCCGAGGTACCTCGGATTTGAGAGCTCGCGATTCAATCATGTGCACCAGTGGGTTCAACTGAACGCGGCTCGCGAGCTGGGACCCAGCACAGATGTGCCCTCCATTGTTCGCCTTCAGATACTGTTCGTCATCACGCAGCTCATTCGAGAGGTAGTCTTGCCTGGAGTTCAGTATGTTCACGCTGATTCACGCTTGTAGTGTATCATCAATGATGAGGGTACTTCAAGTCGTCCTCTGATCGATGCTATTACCAGTATGCCTATTGTCACAAGATAGGGTAGCATCAGGAAGAATTGATAGGGTATTGTGACAAGCATCGACTGGAGCCGAAGTTGCAGAGCGTCCGTGAACCCAAACATCAAGGCTGCCCATATCGTGTTCAAGGGGTTCCAGTTGGCAAATATGACTATGACAATCGCGATGAAGCCTCTTGAAAGAGTCATGCCGTCTCTGAAGGTACCAACATCCACCAATGATAGGTGAGACCCTCCGAGGCCGGCGAGAGCGCCGCTAATTATGACACAGATGTAGCGAGTGAGATAGACATTGATTCCCATTACGTCGGCGGCTCGAGGGTTCTCCCCCACGGATCTGATTATGAGCCCCCACTTGGTCTTGAATAGGATGAACGCACTCAGAGGAACAAGCAGTATTGCAAAGTAGAGCAAAATGTCCTGTCTAAAGAGCGCAGGACCGAGAATCGGAATGTTCTCGAGAATTGGAATGCTGATCTTTTCCATCGGAGGTACTGTGGGGTACTGCACGCGTCCGGGCACGAAGAACATTATTCGAAACAGGAAGCTCGTTACTGCGGTGAAGAGTAGGGTAACAACAAGTCCTGCCACCATTTGGTCGACGCCAAGCTGGACAGTTAAGAATGCGACGAGTAGACCTACCAGGGCGCCTGCTACCACAGCAGTGAGAATACCTAGTGTATTGCCTAGGAAGACCGTTCCTACGAAACCGAAGAACGCCCCGGCTATCATCGCTCCTTCAAGACCAAGATTCAGTACTCCTGAACGTTCGGCAAATGTCTCTCCGATGGCAGCGAGCAACACGGGCGTCGCCAACCTGAACATAGCTGCAACGAGACCTGAGATTATCATCACGTCGATATCAGCCAAAATCTCTCACCTTGCTCTAACCCGTGAAACTGCCTCGACCGCCAGCATCACCAGCAAAATGAAGCCTATGATGATGTCCACTACGAATATCGGCAACCCAATGGTGCGGTACATGAAGTTGGATCCGGTTGTAAGGCCCGATACAAACAGTGACGCCAGCAACGCTCCGATGGGATTTGTCTTGCCAAGTAAGGTTACCAGGATTGCCGTGTAGCCATACCCAGTAGCGAATCCTTCTGATAAACGATGAGCAGCTCCAAGGAGGACAGCTGCTCCTGCGAGTCCTGCGAACCCTCCACTGAGGAACGCCACCATAATCGTGATCTTCCGCGTGCCCATTCCTGCTGCACGTGCTGCATCCGGATTGGATCCCATTACTCTGATTTGGTAACCGAGTGAAGTTCTTGTTACGAACACATATGTAATAGCAACGAGAGCTAGCGCCAAAATGGCTCCCACGTTGACTCGATATTCCGGCTGCGGCAAGATTCTTGCAAGCTGAGTCGTAAGTGGCATAGGGTCGGACATGGGCTGGCCAGTCCTCTCGAATACGCCTGCTTTCTCCAGCGAGCCCATCAATGGGCCCCATGTCAGATAGCTTAGGATATCTATCGCGATGAAGTTCATCATGAGGGTAGTGATTATCTCGCTGACTCCCAGTCTCGCCCTGAGTAGCCCTGCAATTGCTCCATAGGCTCCGCCGGCGAGAAAGCTCACGATTAGCAGAATGGGAATCGAGACGTAAGAGGGCAGTCCCTGGAAGGAAAGGGCTAAGGGAGTAATTGCGATTGCTCCCATCACATACTGTCCCTCTGCGCCGATGTTCCAGAACCTTCCCTTGTATGCAATGCAAAGTCCCAAGGAGATCAACAGCAAGGGCACCGCGTCTAGGATGGTCTCAGATATGCCATAGCCGGTGCCAATGCTGCCCGTGGCTATGCTGACATAAACCTTGACAGGGTCTCGTCCGACGACCACAAAAAGGACGCTGGCGAGAGCCAGAGCAATTACAATAGATAGTGGCGTGCCATAACGCCAGAACTTCTGTTCGATCCTATTCAAAGATCATTTCCTACCCGCTGCCATCAAAAGTCCGATTTCTTCAATATTCGCGCGATCAGAGGGGAAGACTCCGACTATCTTCCCTTCACTCATAACAGCTATTCTATCGCTGATCCCCATGATCTCCTGAAGATCTTCGGATATCAACAGGACGCTAGTGCCTGCATCTCTGAGCTCAACAAGTTTTGAATGAATGAAGTCGGTCGCGCCTACGTCCAGTCCGCCCGTCGGCTGTGCGGCTATCAACAAACTCGGCGACTGAGATAGTTCCCTCGCAAGAATGAGTTTCTGCAGGTTACCGCCAGACAGGTGCTTTACAGGAAGTTTCGGGCTTGGTGCTGCTATGTTGAATTCCTTGATCTGCTTCTCAGCGAGGGTTCTCATCTTGGAATTGTCTATGAATCCGTTCTTGGTAAGCGTCTTCGAGTCGTACAGTTTGAGGATCAGGTTTTCTCCGACGGACAGATCTCGGGCAACGCCGTATCTCTGGCGCTCCTCTGGGACGTAACTAACACCCATCTTGGCGATCTCTTTGGGCGACTTGTTAGTCACGTCCCGCCCTTTGATCACCAACTTGCCGCCGGTGCTCTTGCGCAGACCGACCAAAACCTCGGCAAGCTCCTTCTGACCGTTGCCGGCCACTCCAGCAATGCCCAGTATCTCCCGCTCCTCCGTAGAAAGGGAGAGACCTCTCACCGCTGGTAGTCCCTCATCATCGAGTGCGCTCAGATCTGTTATTTCCAGCACCGGTTTCGATTTAGCTCCTTGACCTAGATCTTCTGGTCGATGGAGTTCCCTCGGACCTATCTCGGAACCAATCATCAGTCTGACAAGCTGGCTCTCGGTCACTTCGGATGTTGTCATTGTTCCCATCGCTTTGCCTCTCCTTAGGACTGTGACCCTGTCGGTGAAGCTCATGACTTCGCCTAACTTGTGCGTGATGAATATGATCGAGAGGCCCTGCTGGACCATTCTTCGAAGAGATGCTGCCAGTTGTTTGACTTCAACTGGCGTCAGAAGTGAAGTGGGTTCATCCAATATTAGCAGCTTCGCGCCCCTGTAAAGTGCTCTGATTATCTCAACCCTCTGTCGTTCTCCCATTGAGAGTTGCCACACTCTTGTGCGAAGGTCAGGGAATTTGAGGCCGTATTCTTCTTCTAACTGCGCGATCTTGCTCTCAATGGTTTTGAGGTCCAATACGGGCGGGGCCTCTCGGATCCTTGCGAGGATCAGGTTGTCACCCACTGTGAGCCTTTCAACAAGGCTCAGTTGCTGGTGAACCATGCAAAGTCCTAGGTCTAGGGCGTCTCTCGGAACATTGATGGTAACGAGCTTTCCATTCAGGTAGATTCGCCCTTTGTCTGCCTTGTACACGCCAGTCAGTATGTTCATGAGGGTGCTCTTTCCTGCGCCGTTCTCCCCTAGCAGTCCATGTACCTCGCCCTCTGCAACCTCGAGGTTTACTTCATCATTGGCAACGACGCCAGGAAAGGTCTTTGTTACCCTCTCCATCCTGAGTTTCGTTTGATGTGCTCTGGTATTGATGCTAGCTGAAGGTTCCATGTGCAGTCACTCAATCATTCTGGTCGACTCATCAATTGCCTGATAGTCATTTTCTCAAAACTCAGGCGGGGGGTGCTAGAATCACTAGCGATTTGAATGGCGCACTACCTACAACCTGCGCCTCGTGCTCAACTCCTGCCGGAATGTACACCGTGTCGCCGGGCTCTACATCAAAGGTCTTGCTACCGGCTACCATCCTAGCCTTTCCACTCAGGGCGAAGTAGACTTGCTCAGACTGCTGATGCACATGTTTGTAGGCAGCTCCCCCAGGTTGCATCTCGCTTACGTGCACCGCAACGTTCCTCGCGCCTTCGCCTGTTGTCACAAGAGGCCAACTGTCGGTCAAGGAGTGGCCAGGCGGGCTGAAACGCCTTCTATCCTCTCGTCTTGACAAAACTGCTTCCTTCGCCAATCATTTCCCCTCCTAATCTCTGAATCGATCTTCACTCCAGAACAACATCAACGAGCTTCAATTTGTCGACGTCCACCAATCCGTATTCGCTGATCTTGTATGATGGTATCCCATAGGGCATCGCCATGAAAGCCAAAGTGAGAAACGGTGCCTTGAGCTTGCAGCCATGTTCCGCCAACACTTGATGCATCTTTCGTAGGCCCTCCTTGACTGTCTCATAAGGCTTGTCTGAGGCCAGACCAGCCAAGGGCAACTCGAGCTGTGCTATTGTTCTCCCATCTTTCGCAAAAAGGAATCCGCCACCGATTCTGGCCACATTGTTTGCCGCAGTGGTCATGTCAAGATCACTGCATCCAACTACCAGCAAGTTCTCTCCGACAGGATTGAACGTAGAGGCTACGGCGCCTAGTTTCAGACCGAGACCCGTGATGAAGGCCTTTCCAATTCTTCCGGATCCCCTGTAGCGTTCGACTATTGCGATCTTCAGCACATCGTTGTCAGGGTCACATTCGATCTTTCCGGCAGTAACAGGGAGGGTAGCCTCCTTGCGCTCAGAGATCAGAGTTCCCTCGTTGGCGCCGATCACTCTTACCTTGACTTTCTTTCTGCTCGGGGCCGTCTCGATTGCGAAGTCTTCCTGCTTAAGCGTCCCACCTATTTTCACAGTGTTCTTGAGGAAATCCGGATACTCTGTCTTAGCTATGGTACTGACAAGTTGTCCGTCGCGGGCTACGATCTTACCGTCGGCAATAACAATGGAGATCTTGAACGAAGAGAGGTCGTCTAAGACAAGAATGTCAGCGATCTTGCCGGGAGATATGCTGCCCATCCTATTTTCCAGGCGGAAATATTCTGCGGCATTGAGCGTCGCCATCTGAATAGCAGTGATCGGGTCCACTCCCTGTGCTATCGCTTTTCGTATGGTATCGTCCAAGTGTCCCTTCTCTACAAGGTCGATAGTATCCTTCTCATCTGAGCAGAAAGCAAAGAAACGACTGTCTATCCTGTGTTCGCTAATTGCCTTGATCACTTTTATGAGGTCTGTTGCCGCCGAACCCTCTCTTACAAGAATTCGCATACCGAGGCGAACCTTCTCCAGCGCCTCTTCGGCTGTCACACACTCGTGGTCAGACCTTGCACCCATTCCGAGGTACGAATTCAACTGGACACCGTGCAGATCACAGGCATGACCGACAATGATCTTGTTGAGGCTGTTGGTAAGTTCGATCAATTTCAGGAAGACAGGATCTCTCTGAAAGATCGGAGCCGGCGGAGGCTCGTTGATTCCAATTGTTTCTGGCCAGCTGAGGATCTGCTCCAGATCAGCGGAACTCATCTTCTCATTTGTCCCGAAGGGCCTGTTCTGCATGTAGGCAACGAGCGGCGCCACGAAAAGTATCTTGAGCGGCGTTCTGCGCGCCTCCTCGAGAGAATGCTTCACTCCTGGTAAGCCTGTCACGATACCGAACTCGTAGAAATCAGTCGCAACAGCCGTTGTCCCTCTTGGAACGACGACACGGGCGAACTCCGTTATGCTGAGGTGACTTCCATATACGTGGATATGACAGTCTATCAGTCCAGGCGCCAGATACTTCCCTGAAGCGTCAACCACCACAGTGTCCTTTCCCACTAGACCCCCAACATCGCCAACTGCTAGGATTCTGTCACTTTTGATCGCAACGTCGGCTTTGTGAATCTCACCGACGTGTACGTTTACCAGGTTTCCACCCTTGATCACAAGGTCGGCGGGTGCTCCCTCGGCTGCATTCAGGAAAATCTCGTAACTCTTCAAAAACGCTTCCTCTTACGCATCTATAGATGAAGCTCTTCGAAGCAAATAAAGTGGGGAAGCTCGGGAGCACAAGTGCCCGAGCCGTTTAGAGAGGACAGACCGTTATTTCGTCGACCGGATACTTTGAGATGATCTCGACCCCAGATGAGGTGACGATCAGCATCTCCTCGACGCGGACGCCTATCTTTTCCTTCATCGAGCCCTGTTGTGTTTCTAGCGCGAAGGCCATGTTCTCCTTGAGCGTGTACGGGAAGTCGAGGGAGAATATCCTGCTGACTGTCGGAGGTTCGTATAGGGATAGTCCCAAGCCGTGTCCCCACTCGTTGGCTATGGCTTCCCACTCTGACTCGTATCCCCACTCCTTCGTCGCGTCAGGCCACTCCTTCACAAGGTCAGCTGTCGTAGCGCCTGGCTTTACTTTCCGTATCGCAGAATTAATGTAGTCCAGGCTCTGCTGATAGTAGTCTTTCAGTTTCTGGGAGGGCTGTCCGCAACTGAAGGTTCGATAGTAGCAGGTCTTGTAGCCGTTCCAGCTTGCGCCGCCGATGTCATACGTGACAGCATCTCCAGGCCTGATCATCCTGTCTGTGTAGTACTTGAAGTTCGGCCAGCCATACGGACCTGAGCAGACAGTGAATCCGATTATGTCATCCATGCCGTACTCGTAGCCGACCTTGTAGCCGAGACCGACGAGGTCGACCTCTCTGACGCCCGGTCTTATGGTGTGCTTTACCCGGTCGAGTATGGCATCGCAGATAGCCGCACCAATCCTTAGACATTCCAGCTCGTCCTTTGTCTTTATGACACGGGCTTCTATCATGGGGGTTTGTCCGTCGGTCCATTTTATGCCGGCGTCGTTGAGCGCCTTGGTAGAAAGCATTTCAGGGGCGTCTAGGCCGATGGTTTCCTTCTCGACTCCTTGCTCCTTGAGTTCCTTCTTGAGGTCTTCTGCCCAGAGCTTTGCTATGTGCTCGCTCTGAGGGCCTGGTTGACCTCTCATCCACACGATTCCGTATTTGACTTTGTCAAGCCAAGAGCATTGCTCTTTTGTGGTGTACCTGATGTCTCCATGCTCCCAGAGTACTGGAGTGCGACCTTCTACCAACAGGCAGTACCGCCAGCCAGGTACTCTGATCATCCAAGGCGGCGTGATCGTGCTGGTTACGTATCGTACGTTCGTCGGGTCCATACAGAGAAGAGCCTTGAGGTTGTGCTTCTTCATCATAACCCTTGCTCGTTCCAGTCTTTCCTTTCGCATCCGATCGACGTTGACTCCGTCTCTCCAGTCGTACGCATATTGTCCAACACTCATTGTGTTTCGCCTTTTGTTTGCGCGCATGCGGCTATGCTGGGATTGGCTATGTAAGCCTTGTAGTGTAGCATCCACGTGTTGCGCGCACCACTTCCAGGCCGGGAGCCTGATCATCGTCAGTTCTTTTGCTGGGGGAGTTCCAAGTCTGCAAGTCTTATAGGCGGATGGTTCTGTGATTTATGGCGTGATGAGTCGATGCTGATAGATTCGCACTGCCATGTCTTGGGCATTGGAGCACCTCCAGGAGTTGACAGATTCATGAAGGAGATGTTCAGAAGTCAATTTCAAGCCTCAGGAAAACTCCCGGTAGGTCGTGACATAACTGATGAAGAATGGAAGGAACTTGAGTATCTCTGGAAACCTTCAACGCCAGAACAACTCATCGCTTTACACCCGGGATTTGACAGAATAGTGATCCTGGGAATCGCTCCTCAAGACTACACGGACTACGCCCCCAGGGGGACAATTGACCTATCGGGTGTGACCGGAGTAGCGGGGCCCCCGACAATCGAGAAGACGAATGACTACATTGCAGCGATCGTGAAGAAATATCACCCCACCTTCATTGGCTTCGCTGCAGTCAACCCAAGATTCAGAGGAGTCAAAGCTGCCGTTCGAGAACTTGAAAGAGCGGTGAACGAACTGGGCCTGGCGGGGCTGAAGCTTTACCCTTGCTATGATCACTACTCGCCGGATGATCCAGAACTCGCCTTTCCAATATTTGAGAAAGCTGAGGAGCTCGACGTACCTGTCCTCGTTCATCAAGCTGGAGCAACTGCAGTCGACGCACGTCTCAAATACAGCAATCCTATCCTGCTCGATGAAGTAGGAAGAGAATTCAGACGACTACGCGTGATAATGGCTCACGTCGGCTCACCTTGGATGGATGAGTGTATCCTCCTACTGATGAAGCATCCCAACTTCTATGCGGACATAAGCCACTTCCCTGTCCCACTTACGCAAGAGGAGCTGCTGCGTTTCCTTCTGAAGTGCAAATCTTGGGGGGTGCCCTTGTCCAAACTCTTCTGGGCCTCTGATTATCCTAGCTCAGAGCTACCCTTGGAGCTACTGCACAGGTTGCAGACCGTGAATGATGAGGCTCGGAGGCTAGGCCTGGCAAGAATACCAGACAAAGAGCTCGATGCGATCCAGGGCGAGAACTTTGCGAGGATGATGAATATGCCACAGATTGTTGGGTGAATGGAGCGCGAGCGAAGCCCTTGTCGCGAAGAGATCATGTTTATTCCATTCTCTCGGGACTCGTTGAAGAGCCGACAGTCAATCCTCCTGGGCAGAGGTACATTGAGATTCAGAACAAGATCAGAAAGGAGCTTGAGAACGTAGGAGCGAGGGCGAGGATCTCTCAGTTTGCTCGGGGCAAGCCAAACCTGGTAGCTAGCTTCGGACACGGTCACCCAAATCTATTGCTCTCAAGTCACATTGATGTCGTTGCGTCTGGCAGTGCATGGCGCAGAGACCCTTTCAAGGCAACGGAGCATGACGGCAAGATATTCGGAAGAGGTGCCGCAGACGCAAAAGGATCAGTCGCAGCGATGATTGCTGCCATGGCCTATGTTGCCGATAGAGTTCAAGAAATGAAGGGATCTGTCACTTTCGCGTCAACTGTTGACGAGGAAACCGGAGGGATAATGGGCCTAGGAGCCCTTGTCAATAAGAAGCGGGTCGTGCCTGATTTTGCAGTTATTGGCGAACCAACGGATCTGAACGCGGCCTTCTGTGAAAAAGGAGTATATTGGTGTGAGATCGCCATCGAAGGAAAAGCTGCCCATGCCGCAACCCCGCACCTCGGCATAAACGCGATTGAGGAAATGTCAAATGTCGTGCTAAGACTACAGCAATTCAGACCAAGGCAGGAGCACACCTACTTGGGACGCCCAACGAGAAACGTTGGGCTGATAGCGGGAGGGACCGCCATAAACACGGTTGCGGATCGCTGCACTATCTCGCTTGATAGAAGGCTCCTTCCGGGTGAAACGACTCGTGACGCTCGAAATGAAATCAAGAAGGAACTGCTAGCCTCGAGCGCTTCTTTCCCAGGGCTCAAGTACCAGATACACGACATTCTTGCCGCAGAACCATTTGAGCAACGCCCAGAGGAGGAGTTCATCCAACTGGTTCTCAAGGCGACTCAAGAAGTAACTGGAACAGAACCGAGACTCAAAGGGATGTCAGGTTTCACTGATGCGCGTCATCTTCTACCCGGCAAGAAGAGCACCGCAGTGATCCTGGGACCGGGAAGCATATCGCAGGCACATGTCGCCAACGAATACGTGCCAAGAAAACAACTTGAGGACGCTGCCAAAGTCTATTCTAGAATTGTGGAGAATGTCTTGATCTGCGGCAGACAATCCTGGTTTGATTGAGAAGCGAAACGGCGGGGACCTCACGGCCGAAATTCCTGCCGTGGTCGGAACGCTCCTACTTGTGCGAGAGTATTGGCAAACCTATCAAATCTGTTGTTGTGTACCGCGGTCATGAAGAAGGCTTATTGGCCACTCTCGGGGAATCCTGCTCATGCATCCTGATTTGAACTACGATAAGCTCTTCGACCTTCACGATCGAGTGGCTGTTGTTACAGGAGGGGCGAGCGGCTTGGGTAAGGCGATGGCTTGTGGACTTGCTACTTGCGGCGCGAACATCGTGATAGCAGACATCAATGTTAGTGCATCTGAGCAGACTGCTGCTGAGATCAGGAAGCTCGGAAGAAAGTGCCTTGTCGTAGAAACCGACGTCTCTAGGAGTAAGGATGTCGATCAGCTTACGCAGAAAGCACTGGCGGAATTTGGCAAGATCGATGTATTGATCAACAGCGCAGGCATATCCAAGATGGAGGGACCAGCTGCCGACGTATCAGAAAAGGACTGGGATGAGACTCTCGCTATCAATCTGAAAGGAACGTTCCTGTGCTGTCAACGTGTGGGCCGAGTGATGATCCGGCAGGGGCGAGGCAAAATAATCAACATAACGTCGGTCGATGTCGATGCCGCTCTTCCGCAGTTAGCATCATACTGCGCCAGCAAGGGAGGAGTAACAAGCCTGACGCGCGCACTTGCTCTAGAGTGGGCCAGCTACAATATTACCGTAAACGCGATCGCCCCATCTGAGTTTGACACACCGATGCTCGCGAAGTTTGCTAAGAGCCAGGAGTGGCAATCCACAGCTCCGAAGAGAACACCTATCACGCGTGCTCGCGGCTTCATTGGTCAGCCGTCAGAGATTGTAGGGGCTGCTATCTTCCTCGCCTCGGACGCGTCCACCATGGTCACCGGCCATGTCCTGAGCGTCGACGGAGGACTCCTGGCGACATAGATTCTGTAATCAGGCTGAATGCTTGACCTCGAGGCCGCGGGCTCTAGCAGACTGTCCTTCACCTCTCGGTCGGTCTGTCCTTTGCGGGCGGATGCGAGACGGGTCTTATCTCTACTTCTTGTGTGCCTCGATGGCTTTGAGGACTTTCTCGCGCGTCATTGGAAGCTCTTTGACCCTAGCGCCGACAGCGTTGTATATCGCGTTCGCGATGGCTGGGGAAAGTGGAACTAATGCTGGTTCTCCGACCCCTTTTGCTCCGTATGGTCCGTTGGGCTCATTCGATTCAACGAGCATTATCTCGATGGGGGGCATATCAGGCGCCCTCCTGAGGAAATAGTCCCTGAAGTCTGCGACGAGGGTCTTGCCATCTTCTATTCGCAAGTTCTCTGTAAGGGCATATCCAAGGCCGTGCTGCATCGCTCCTTCCAGTTGGCCCTCGCATATGGTTGGGTTCACAGCACGCCCAACGTCATGCGCTGCGACAATCTTCAGTACCTTGACGTTGCCCGTCTCTGGATTGACCTCAACCTCCACGGCTTGACAACCAAATGTGTAAGCCGCCGTGGGCCCCGGAGGTGACCACTTTCTAATATTGGTATCAAAGAGTGTGGAAGGCGCGTCGTAATAGCCCACTCCCACTAGCGGTCTCTTGATCTTGCCATAGTAGGCCACTGTTGCTATGTCTGCAAAGCTGAGTGATCTGCTGGGTTCGGACTTCACGAACACTTGTCCTTCTTTGGCGTCTAGATCCTTTGGGGAGACACCGAGCTTCCGCGCCGCGATTTCGAAGACTTCCGCCCTCGCCTTTGAGGCCGCAATCTTCACAGCGTTACCTGATGTTAGCATTGTCCTGCTTGCATACGATCCCAGGTCGAAGGCTGGTAGATCCGTGTCTCCTGCAACAACCTTCACCTCCTCAAAACGGCTCCCCAGCGTCTCCGCGGCGATCTGCGCCATTGTTGTCCATGAGCCTGTTCCAAGGTCTACAGCGCCTAGGAAGAGTGTTATGCTGCCGTCTTCGTTCACTTTTACTGTCGACATAGAGTTGTCACAGTCACCGTAAGCGCCTCTCTCACCGGAACCATGGAAGAGACAGGCAATTCCGACGCCGCGGTTTGGCAGCTTGTTCTTCCTCTTCTCTTCCCAACCTATGGATTTCGCAGCTTTCTGTATGCATTCGGTCAGACCACACGAGCTGATGTAGAAACCCGGAGCCGTGGAGTCGCCCTTCTGATTGGCATTCTTGAGCCGCAGCTCTACCGGGTCCATACCGAGCTTCTCTGCTATCATATCCATCTGAGACTCTATTGCGAATGTAGCTTGCGGATTTCCAAATCCTCTGTATGCGCTTGGCGGTTGCTTATTCGTGTATGCAATCTTCACGTCAAACTTTATGCTGGGCGGCTTGTACAGGTTGCCCATCGGCATGCTGACCGCGTAGAAAGCGACGGCGGCGCCTTGGGTAATGTAGGCGCCTTTGTCCACGACGA
>Ga0315289_10006645_pt1 | contig 16984 bp, 19 predicted proteins | sample YL17G11_40_MG_FD_203452 | JGI IMG/M metagenome (GOLD analysis project Ga0315289, IMG submission 203452) | Sediment microbial communities from Yellowstone Lake, YNP, Wyoming, USA - YL17G11_40 | ecosystem: Environmental > Aquatic > Freshwater > Lake > Sediment | place: USA: Wyoming | collected... | reverse complement strand
GGCTGTGTTATAATAGGTCATTCAGAAGGATCGCCATGCCGCTCTACGAATACGAATGCAGCCACTGCGGGCACGCCTTCGAGGTCGTCCAGAAAGCCCACGGCCAGCCGCTCAAGAAATGCCCCAAATGCTCGGGCCCGCTCCGCAAGCTCCTGTCCGCGCCGGCAATCCATTTCAAGGGCAGCGGCTGGTACATCACGGACTACGCCAAGAAAAGCTCGGGCGAGGCCGACAAGGCGCCCGCCAAGAAAAGCGAACCGGCCGCCGGGTCCGAATCCAAGGAAACCAAGAAGGATGAGTCGCCCTCAAAATAAGGACGGCCGGGTCCGGCCGTCCTTATTTTGAGGGCAGCCGGACCCGGCCATGCTTTTTGACAATCTCCGGGGCGGAAGAATACAATGGGTCCGATGAAAATCGTCGTCCGGACGCCGAATTGGGTCGGCGACTCCATCCTGGCGCTGCCGGCCATCGCCAGCCTGCGCGACAATTTCCCCGGTGCGGAGGTCTGGATCGCTTCCCGGGCTTGGGTCCGGGACCTGTTTCCCGCCGGCGACGGGATCGCCGGAACGGTCACCCTCCCCGACCGCGCCGACCTTAAAACGCTGAAGCGCGCCAGCCGGGAGCTTCGAGAACACCGCTTCGACGCCGGCCTGCTCCTGACCAATTCCTTTTCCTCGGCCATCCTTTTCTTCATGAGCAAGATCCCCGAACGCTGGGGATACGCCTCGGACGGCCGCGGCCGGCTCCTGACCAAGCGCGTCCCGCGCCGGGAGATCGAGCCGAATCTCCATCAGGCCTATTATTATCTCCGTCTCGTCGACGGACTCGGCCTCAAGACGCGGCCGCCTCAAATTAAGCTGACCCTTTCGGCCTCGGAAAAGAGGGCGGCCCGGGCTCGGCTGCGCAGCCTGGGGATCCGGGCCGGAAGGCCGCTCGTCATCATCGATCCCGGCGCGTCCTACGGGCCGGCCAAGCGCTGGTTCCCGGAACGTTTCGCGGCCGCGGCGGACCGCCTTCGGACGCGCCGGAAGGCGGAAATCCTGCTGGTCGGATCGGAAAGCGAGACGGCCCTCGCCGAGAAAGTGTCGGCGGCCATGAAGACGAGGCCCCATTCGCTCGTCGGCCGGACGACCCTGCGCGAACTCCTCGGCCTCATCGGCCAAGCCCGCCTCGTCCTGACCAACGATTCAGGCCCGATGCACATGGCCAACGCCCTCGGGATTCCGGTCGTGGCCGTGTTCGGCCCGACCGATCCCCGGCTGACCGGCCCCCTCCAGCCGCCGGCCGCCGTGCTCAAAAAGACCGTCCCCTGCTGGCCCTGCCTCTACCGCAGCTGTCCCTACGACCATCGCTGCATGACGGGGATTTCCGTCGAAGAGGTCGTCGAAGCCAGCCGGCCGTTCTTATGAACACAAAGAAAGCCGTCTTCCTCGACCGGGATGGAACCCTCAACGTCGACGTCGGCTACATCCGGGATTACGGCCGGGTCAGGCTCTATCCCCGGGGCATCGAGGCCGTCCGGAGGATCAACCGGGCGGGCCTGCTGGCCCTCGTCGTCACGAACCAATCCGGAATCGGGCGCGGACTTCTGACCGAACAGGATCTCTGGACGATTCACGCGAAGATGAGCGAGACGCTGGCCAAACGGAAAGCCCGGATCGACGGATGGTATTACTGCCCGCACTATGAAGAGTCCGCGCTGGACGCTTTCCGCAAGAACTGCTCCTGCCGGAAGCCGGGGCCGGGCATGGCCCTTCAAGCCGCGCGCGATTTCGGCCTGGACCTCGGGGCCTCCTACCTGATCGGCGACAAGGTCGAAGACATCGAGTTCGGCCGGGCCATCGGCGCGACCCCCGTCCTCGTCCTGACCGGCTATGGAACCCGCTCCTTGGAAACGCTCGGGGCGCGTCCGGAGGGGCCGGCGTTCGTCGCGCCCGACGTCCTTGCCGCCGTTCGCTGGATCCTCGCCCGGGAAAAACGCCGGCGCCCCGGCCCGGGGAAAACCAAGACCTAGCCCGGCGAAAAGACGGAAGACTGCCATGGTCAGGTTCGACGACATCCTCGACAAAGTCTCTCCCAAGTTCGGCGAGAAGGATGTCGCGTTCCTCCGGAAAGCCTACATCTTCGCGGCCCGCGCCCACAAGGGGCAAGTCCGCCGCTCGGGCGAACCCTACCTCAGCCATCCCCTCGAGGTCGCCAACCTCCTGGCCGACATGGGCTTGGACAGGACGGCCCTGGCCGCCGGACTCCTCCACGATGCCCTGGAGGACACCGAGGTGACGGCGGCCGAGCTCAAGGAGGCTTTCGGGAAGGACGTCGCCGCCCTGGTCGAGGGCGTCACCAAGATCGGCCGCGTCCAGGGCGCCCCGCCCGAGGCAAGCCAGGCCGAGACGCTCCGCAAGATCATCCTGGCTATGACCGACGACCTCCGGGTCATCTTCATCAAGCTGGCCGACCGCATCCACAACCTTCAGACCCTTCAACACCTCGACCCCGACAAGCAGAAGCAGGTCGCCCGGGAAACAATCGAGATCTACGCCCCGATCGCCAACCGGCTCGGGATGGGCCGCATCCGGGCCGAGCTCGAAGACCTCTCGTTCCGCTACGTCGCGCCCGAGGATTATGCCCGGGTCGTCGGGCTGGTCGAACCGATCCGCAAAAAAGCGGAGAAAGACCTGCGCCGTCTCCAGCGGAGCCTCGAATCCCTCCTTAAGGACAATGCCGTCCCGGCCCGCGTCTCGTCCCGGATCAAGCGGCCCTATAGCATCCACCAGAAGATGCGGCGCCAGGGGATTGAATTCGGTCAGGTCTACGACCTGCTCGCGCTCAGGATCATCACGGACAGCATCAAGGACTGCTACGCCGCCCTGGGCATCATCCACCAGCGCTGGTCCCACCTTCCCCCGCGCTTCCGGGACTATGTGGCCATGCCCAAACCGAATCTCTACCAGGCCCTTCACACCACGATCTTGACCGAGGACCGGCAGACGTTCGAGATCCAGATCCGGACCGAGTCCATGCACGAGCTGGCCGAGAACGGCATCGCCGCCCACTGGAAATACAAGGACAAAGACCGCGAGCATATCGTCAAGGAGGACAAGCGCCTGCTCTGGCTGCGCCGGATGGTCGAATTCTACAAGGAGCAAAAAAGCCCCCGTGAATTCCTGCGGAGCCTCAAGACGGACCTCGTTCCCGAAGAGGTCTATGTCTTTACGCCCAAGGGCAAAGTCATCAGCCTCCCCCAGGGGGCGACGGGCCTCGACTTCGCCTTCAAGATCCATTCCGAGATCGGGCTCCACGCCGCCGGCTGCCGCATCAACGGCCGGACGGCGGCCTTGAACATGCATCTCAAAACCGGGGATATCGTCGAGATCTCGACCGCCTCCGATAAAACGCCTTCCCGCAGCTGGTTGAACATGGTGACGACTTCAGACGCCCGGCACCAGATCAAGCATTGGCGCAACATCAAGGAGCGAAACCGGTCGGCGGTCCTGGGAAAGAAGCTCTGGGAGCGGGAGATCGCCCGGCAGGGCCTTCCGGCCGGACTTGGCGATCAGGGGCGGCTGCTGCCCCGGATCGAGGCCGTCAGCGGGCTCCGGGTGCAGTCCCTGGAGGACCTCTATGCTTTGGTCGGGACCGGGAAGCTCTTGGTTAAGCCGCTGCTCGAAAGCTTAGCCGGGGAGGAGGGAGGCGCGCCCCAGAAGGAGATTTTCCTTCGCAAAATCGTAACCCGGGTCGCCTCCCGGCCGGTTCGGGGACTCGTCGTCAAAGACGGAAACGGGCCCCTCCTCCGGCTCGCTCGCTGTTGTCTCCCCATCAAGGGAGAACCCATCGTCGGCTACATGACGGCGGGGAAGGGCGTCACGGTCCACGCCCAACGCTGCCCTTACGTGGCCAAAGAACTGCTGGACGGCCGGCGCACGATCGAAGTCGCCTGGGACCCGGCCCTGGCCCGGACCTTCCGGGCCCGGCTCCAAATCAAGGCGGCCGATTCGCCCGGCGTCCTGGCCAAGGTCGCGGCCGTCATCACGGAGCTGGGGGGGAACATCGTCCGGGCCGAAGTCGAAGCCTTCGCGGACGGGAAGGGACAGATCAAAATCGAGCTCGACGTCCGGGATATCGATCAACTCGAGGGTATGTCGAAGCGGATCGCCGGCTTCAAGGAAGTCGATGCGGTGGAACGGTCGTGACCGGCTTAGCGGGCCTTGGCCACTTTCCCGGCCCGGAGGCATTTGGTACAGACCCAGACCCGCTTGACGCCGGAGGACGTTTGGGCCTTGACATGCTGCAGGTTCGGCTTCCACTTCTTCTTGGTCGCCTTGTGGGAATGGCTGACACTCTGTCCGAACATCGGACCTTTTCCGCAGATCTCGCACACTTTAGGCATGGATTCTCTCTCTAAGGCTCTCTCTTATACCACAAAACGTCTGGCCTGACAACCCCTCGACACTCACACTAAGCCGGAAACGGCTTAGTGTGAGTACTGCAAGGCTGCTAGCCCGCCTTAAGGCATTGGCAAGTCTAGGGGTAGTCCTGAGCGTTAGCGAACGGACAACCCGTTTCCCAAAAAAGGCATGTAAAGGAACTTATCTCGGCCGGCGACAATCGTCCTTTAAGGCGCACGCTTCCGGGCTGGATCGGCGTTCCGGCCGGCTTGTTCAACTGGTACAAAACTTGCTATAAAAGAACTAGAGGCCGATGTCGATTATGAACAAACGCGTTCTTTTTCCGGTCGTTCTATTTTGCCTCGCGGCGAGCATCATCGCCACGCGCTGTTCTCGGCCCCTCCGGGAAAACCAGCTCCGGCTGGGGATTTGGGCCGCCGAAAACAACCTCTGGGAGGAAGCCTTCTTCCGCTGGCAGAAAGAAATAGCGGTCCGGCCTGAATCGGCGGCCGCCCATAATAACCTGGCCGTCGCCATGGAGAAGAGCGGGCGCTGGGAGGAGGCGCGCAAGGAGTATGAAGCGGCCTTGAAGATCCAGCCGAACAACGCCCAGATCAAGACCAACTACCAGAAGTTCAAGGAGAACCTCGAGTCGACGGACAAAGACAAGGAACAGAAAGGAAAGGCGGCCGATGAGAAGAAATAGGCTCCTTCAAGCCGGCTTGTTCCCGCTCCTTCTCTTCGCCTGGGCCTGTTCCTCTTCGGTGTCCTATAAAAAGATCCTGGTCGAGATCCCCGCCCCCAAGCCCGTCCCTTTGGATGAATTCAAAATAATCGCGGTGACCGACTTCTGGATCGCCAAGAGCGTTCCCGACCTCGACTTGAACCGGGAGATGAGGACGTACTGGCGGGCGGAGCTGGCTCGGCAATTTGAGAAAACCGCCGTCCTGGTCGAGACGCCGTTCGAGGCCGAGCCGGCTTTCGGCGACCCCGCCTTCTGGCCCCGCCTGCTGTCCGACGGCAAGGAAACGCTGCTCCTGACCGGCAAGGCCCAGCTGACGCAGGAGACGCGCAAGGCCCTCTCCGAGGACGCCATGAAGGAATTGGACGGCCCCTTCGAACGGGGGAAGAAACTCCTCGAGCGCAGGGTCGTCACCCTGGAGCTGTCCCTGTTCTTGCTCCGGGCGGAGACCGGGGACGTTCTCTATAAAAAGGATTTCAAGGAGACAAAGAGCTTCGAAAACACCAAGCAGCCGGCGTCCTTCGCCTTCTTCGAGCTCCTCCATAAGGTCAAATTAAAATTCGTCAGGGCCGTCTTGGGCGAAAGCCGCGCCCAGGATCGGTTTCTCATCTCGGAATAGGAAGGTATCGCCATGAGACTTCCGCGGAGACCGCTCCTCCTCGTCGGCCTGGTCCTGGGCTGGGCCGCCCTCGCCTCGGCCCAGGGTTTTTACGAGCAACCTTATTACGGAAAGAATAAGGTCCAATACGGGAACTTCGCCTGGAAAAGCTATCAGACCGATCATTTCCAGATCTACTTCTATAACGAGGACCTCGAGCTCCTGAAGAGCGTCGCCGAGTTTTCCGAGAGCGCCTACCAGAAGATCAGCCGCTTTCTCAAGCACGAGATGTCCGTTCCCGTTCCCATCCTGTATTACACAACCTACACGGATTTCGAACAGACGAACCTCTTTCCCGTCTCGGAAGGGATACTGGGCGTTTCCGAGCCGGCCCTGTACCGGATCGGCATCTACGGCGATATGCCGCTCGACGAGCTCCAGTCCCTGGTCGAACACGAACTGGCCCACGTCTTCGAGTTCGACCTCCTGTGGGGAAAACCCGGCGCCGGCCTCTACGCCGTGAGCCAGCCTCCGGCCTGGGTTTTCGAGGGCTTCTCCGAGTTTGCCACGGAAACGTGGTCGCCTTGGTCCGCGCTCATCGTCCGGGACGCCGTCCTGACCGACCGCATCCCGGAGATCGGCCCTGGCGGCGAGGTCGTCTCGCAAACGTTCCTCCCCCGGGATCCGGCTTACGACTTCGGCCACGCCATCTACGAATTCCTCAACCATAAATACGGGGAGACGGCGACTCGGGAATTCTGGCAGAGCCTCAAGAACTCGCCGCTCATCGGGAAGCGCGACCCCCTCAAGCGGGCTTTTAACATCAAGGTCCGCGACTTCAATTTCGAGTTCAAGAAGTACCTCCGGGAAAAGAACAAGGAGTTCTTGCTGCGGGATTCCCCCGAGGACTACAGCAACCCGCTCGGGCCGTCCTTCCCCGCCAATCCCTACTATTTCGACCTTTCGCACGCCGTTTCGCCCTCGGGAGACCTTCTGGCCGGCCTGTCCTATAACCTCAAAGACCAGGAAGTTGACGTCGTCCTGGTCGCGACCGACGACGGCCGGGTCCTTAAAAACATCACACGGGGATTCACCAACAGCTGGGAATACATCAAGTACGAGGTCGACGCCTCCAAGGGCAAGAACATCGACTGGTCCCCCGACGGCGACCGCCTGGCCTTCTTCGGCCGGGACGGGGACAAGTACTCCGTTTACATCGTCAGCCCGCTCGGCGGGGCGCTGATCACAAAGATTCGGATTTCGGTCGACCAGCCCCATGCCCCCTGCTTCCTTCCCGACGGAAGGCTGCTCTTCACGGCCTTCCGGAACGGGCTCCACGATATCTACCGCCTCGACCTCGACACAGAGGCCGTCGCGAACCTGACCGGGGACGCGCTCTACGAAAAAGCCCCGGCCGTATCGCCCGACGGAAAAACCCTCGCTTACACGCTCCGCGTCCGGGGCTTCGACAAAATCTTTCTGTCCCCGATCGACAACCTCAAGAAAAAAACCCAGCTGACCTTCGGCGAGGGGAATACAATCACCCCTTGTTTCTCGGCCGACGGCAAGACCCTGTTCTTCTCCGGCGACAGCCGGGGCGCTTTCAACATCTATTCCCTGGACCTGGCGACCGGACAGCTCATGCGGCACGGCGACGTCCGAACCGGGAATTATTTCCCGGCGCCCCTGCCCGGCCGGCCGGGCGAGATCGTTTTCTCCTCCTTCCACCGGGGGGCCTTCCAGATCTTCAAGGTCCGCATCGAGGGAACGGTCGAGGGAACCTCGACCTTCGCCGATCTCCCCGAAGACGCGGCGCCCAAGGCCTTTGAGCCCATCGTCACCCTGGAGATCAAGAAGGACAAGATCGCCCCCTACAAGGGGATCGGAAAACTATTCCTGGCCAACCGGCCGCCCCTCGACGCCTTCCTGGCCAGCGACGGCTCCTTCTACGGCGGGTCGGCCCTCCTGTTCACCGACCTCCTCGCCAACCACACCCTCTATCTCGAAGCCTCCCAGGTCCGTAGCTTCCGATCCTACTCTGCGGCCTACCTGAATCAGCGGCGGCGCATCCAGTTCATGGCCAGCGCGTTCAAGTACACGCTGTTCTATTATCCCCCCTACGCTTATTTCGACCCGACCTTGTATTCCCGCCTGACCTACTCGGATGCCATCGCCACCCAGACGATCTCGGGCGCGACGGTCGCGGCCTTCTATCCGTTCAACAAATACTACCGGGCCGAGGCGAACATCGGATTCTTCCGTTACGCGGAGGAGTTCCTGGATCCTTCTGTCGCCCCCGTCGGCAGCTACCGGTACTTCTGGAACGGGAACGTCCTCGCGGCAGCGCTTTCCCTGACCGGGGAGACGACCCGCTTCCGCTACCCCTTCGGGCCCGTGGCCGGAAACACCTTTCATGTTTCGCTCTCCCAGACCCTCCCGATCATCCGGAGCTTCTACCGGAACACGAGTTTCGAGGTTGACCTCCGCCGGTATCTCTACCTCGGGATGGACAGCCTGTTCGCTTTCCGCTTCCGCGGCTTCGCCAGCTGGGGTCCAAATCCCCGCGTGTTCTATTTCGGCGGGAACAACCAGGTTCGCTCGGTCGACTATCTGAACATGATCGCCACCGAAGGCTGGTACGCCAACGCCGAATTCCGGATCCCCCTCGTCAACGCCGCCTCGACCCTGCTCGGAACCCTCGGTCCGGTTCGGGGGACGATCTTCTTCGACATCTCGCGCTCGAAGGTCAAAGGATACCCGGCCCGCTATTTCGTCTACGCGGATCCCGCCGGGCGTCCGAGCGCGGCTTATGACGCCATCGGGTCATTCGGGTACGGACTCGAGGTCTTTTTCCTGGGCCTTCCCTTCCATTTCGACTGGGTGAAACGCCTCTACCTCCCCAAAATCTCGCGGCCTTTCGAAGTCGAGTCGGCGGGCGGCACCACCCTGCAGTTCTGGGTCGGCTATGACTTTTAGCCGGCCAAAAAAGCCTTGAACTCGGCCCGCCGAAGTGCTATGCTGGCGTAGCCTTTTCGGGCTGACAGCAACCCCCGAAGGTTTTCCACAATTGTGGAAAATTCTGTGGAAATCTAACGCGCATAGGATGGAACCGAAAGACAAGTTCGATCCTTGGGTTCAGATCACTCAAGAGATCCAAAAGAAGATCGACCGGGGCAGTTTCGAGACCTGGTTTGAGCCGACCGCCTTCATCGGCCAGGAGCGGGATTCCCTCTACATTAAAGTCCCCAACGCTTACTTCAAGGATTGGCTCTCCTTCCAATACGTCGGACTCATCAACGAAACGTCCTTAAGCCTGTTCGGGAAAACCCTCGAAATCCGCTACATCTACGATGAAACGCCCTCTTCGTTCAAGCGCGGTCCGGCCCAGGACGGGAAAGCCGCCCGGGCGGTGCTCCTCAACCCCAACTTGAACCCGAACTACGTCTTCGAGCAGTTCGTCGTCGGCTCCTGCAACCAGTTCGCCCACGCCGCGGCGACCGCCGTCGCCAAGAACCCGGCCAAATCCTACAACCCCCTCTACCTCTACGGCGACGCCGGCCTGGGGAAGACCCACCTCATGAACGCCATCGGTCATTTCATCCTCAAGACCAACCAGCGCCTCCGCGTCCTCTACGTGACGACGGAAAAGTTTATGAACGACCTCATCAACCACCTTCAATACGGAAAGATCCTGGATTTCCGCGAGAAATACCGGAGCGTCGACGTCCTCCTCATCGACGACATCCACTACCTGGCCGGCCGGGAAAGGACCAAGGAGGAATTCTTCCACACCTTCAACCACCTCTACGACGGCCAGAAGCAGATCGTCATCTCGAGCGACTGCCCGCCCAAGGAGATCCCCAACCTCGAGGACCGTTTCCGCTCCCGCTTCGAGTGGGGCCTGATCGCCGACCTGAAGCCTCCCGACATCGAAACCCGGATCGCCATCCTCAAGAAGAAAGCCGAAATCGAGGGCGTTCCCATCCCCGAGAGCGTCGCCCTCTTTATCGCAGACAAGGCTCACTCTAATATCCGCGAGCTCGAAGGCTATCTTCGCCGGGTCCTGGCCTATTCGTCCCTGAAGGGAGAGGCCGTCGACCTCGACCTGACCAAAGAGGCCCTCAAGAGTCTCCTCGACTCGAGCGCACATGCCGTGACCGTCGAAAATATCCAGAAGTTCATCTGCCATCACTACAAGATCAAGCTGACCCAGCTCAAATCCAAGAACAACTCGCCCACGGTTTCTTTCCCGCGCCAGATCGGCATGTACCTGTCCAAGGAACTGACCAAGGCCTCCCTTCCCGAAATCGGTAAAAAATACGGTGGAAAACACCACACGACCGTTCTTCACAGCGTTCGAAAGATCGAGAAAATGAGGAACGACGACCCGGAATTCAACAGAGAAATTCACAGTCTAATGAATCAGATTCAGTGATGAAAGCAGGGTCTTGCGCACGTTGTTCACATATCCTCTTTCTTTCTTTTCTTTCTTACTTATATAATATATATATTAATTAAAGATTAAAGAGACCATGAGGAAAGGTGGAAAAATGAAATTCTCAATCCTCAAAGAGAAAATTCTCGAGGAGCTTCAACTTCTCCAAGGGATCGTCGAAAAACGGAATACGATGCCGATCCTGGCCAACATCCTGATGGAGGTTGACGTCAACGACATCGAGCTGACCGGGACGGACCTCGAGGTCGGGCTCAAGGCCCGGATCGAGGCACCGACCGAAAAGCCGGGGTCGATCACGATCCCCGGGAAAAAAGTCTTTGAGATCGTCAAATCCCTCAGGGACGGAGAGGCGGTGACCTTCGAGACCGGGAAGGAACAGACGCTTCGGATCGAATCGGGCCAAAGCGAGTTTAAAGTCCACTGTCTGCCCCGGGAGGATTATCCTCAGGTTCCGGAGCCCAAATTAGAGAAGAACATCGTCCTTCCCCTGGATAAGTTTCAGGAAATGATCGACGGCGTTTATTACGCGATCACCCAGGAGCAGCGCTACTACCTCAACGGAGCGCAAATGACGCTCAAGAACAAGCAGATCGAGCTCGTCAGCACCGACGGCCACCGGCTCGCCTATACGGCCATGGTCCTGGACAACCTCAGGCCGGCCAAAGAGATATCGGTCATTATCGCCAAGAAAACCCTGGGGGAACTCAGGAAGTTCTCGAGCGAGGTCGTCGAGTTCGATCTGGACGAAAGCAACCTGTTCTTTAAGGTCAAAAACCGGACGCTCATATCGAGGATCATCGAGAGTAAATTCCCCAATTACGAGGCGGTCCTGCCCAAGGACAATCCTCACCATCTCGTCGTGTCCAGGCCCGAGATCACGGACGCCATCCGCCGGGTGTCTCTCCTGTCGACGGAGCGGTCCCGCGGCATCAAGTTTTCAATCACCAAGAACAAGCTGGGATTGTTCTCCTCGAACCCGGAGCTGGGAGAAGCCAAGGATGAGCTTGCCGTGGAGTATAAAGGGCCGGATATCGAGGTCGGCTTCAACGCCCAGTACCTGCTCGATTTCCTGATGACCGTGACGGACGAGACGGTCCGTTTCGAGCTCAAGGACGACAACAGCGCCGCCCTCCTCCGGCCCGATTCCGCGGAGGGGATGAAATATCTCTATGTCCTGATGCCGATGAAGATCTGAGGGGAGGCCCGGCCGGGGACGCCCGCAAGCCGGCCAGGATTTCTTTGGCGACCGCCCGGGCGGCCGATCTGACCGGGGCGGACAAAGGAGCCCCCCGGGCGACGGCCTTCGGCTGAATCCCGAGAAGAAGAACCCGGCAACCGATCGTATCTTCAATATAAGCCGACAAAAGACCGAGAGGGATCGCATGCGTTGTCATGGCCTCCTCGGCCAAATCCTTCCGCGCGACGAAAAATACGGACCCGGGCCGTTTTTTCGACAAGGCGGCGTCGACGATGAGAACGAGGGACGGCCGAAAGCGGCGGATGAGTCCGGTCGCACCCTCGGGCGCGTCCGCCCCGACGATGACCTTTATGCGCCGCGGACGGCGGCCTTGAAGTCCGCGCCGTATTTCCTCCGCGCAGAAGACGCCGGCCGCGTCGTCGCCGTTTTCGGGGGCGCCGACGCCGAGGACGACCAACCGCCGGGCGGCGGCGACTTCCCGGCGCAGCGCGGATCTCCAACCGGGGCTCATATCCTCATTCGTTATCGACGGAGGTTCGGACGAGACGGCCCGTTATGTTTCCGATTCCGAGGGCTTAACGGGGGACGGCGAGACCGGAGCGGCGGGGGCGGCTTGCGGAGCCGGGGCCGCGGGCTTGGGCTTGACGACGGCCCGGACGTACTCCCATTCCTCCTTGAGGTCCCAGCGGCTGAAAGCCGAGATCTCGAACTTGTCGTCCATCTCCATGGCGTCGGTCGGGCAGGAATCGACGCACTGGGCGCAGTGGACGCAGCGGTCGTTGTGGATGGTCATCTTGAACCGCTTCTCGGCGGCGTTGACCTCGACGATTTCGATGGCTTCGGCCGGGCAGTCCCGTTCGCAGGCCCGGCAGACGATACAGGTCTCGGGATGGAGGAATGGCGTTCCCCGGAAGTCCTTGGGGACTTCGAGCTTCCGGAACGGATAGTCGACCGTGGCCGGCTTCTTGAAGAGATGGCGGAGAAGTTCGGGGACGAACCCTGCGATTCTCATAGCACGAACCCCTTGAGAAGAATGACGAAGAAGAGCTGGACGACGGCGAGCGGGGCGAGGTAGCCCCAGGCGAAGGAGACGACCTGATCGACCCTGATCCGCGAGGTCGCCGCCCGCAGCAGGGAGAGAAGGAAGATCACGAACAACGTCTTGACGATGAACCGGAGGAACCCGAGGACGAGCCCGCCCGGAAAACCCCCCAGGAAGACGGTCGCCAGCAAGCCGCTCGAAACGACCATCTCGACATCGGTCATCAGCCGGAAGAAGGCCAGCTTCTTGCCCGAGAACTCGGTGAAGGTGCCGCCGACGATCTCGGTCTCGGCGTGGGGGATGTCGAAGGGGGTCCGTTCGAGCTTGGCCTGGACGCAGATAACGGCGATGATGAAGCCCGGCAGGTTGACGAGGAGAAGCACGGGCTTGGCCTGGAAGAAGCGGGCGATCTCGGCCAGCCGCCAGGAGCCGGCCAGCAGGGCCGGGCTCAGGACGGCCAGAAACAGGGGGACCTCGTAGCCGAAAAACATGGTCAGGACGCGGGTCCCGCCCACGGTCGAGAACACATTGGTCGAGGACCAAGCGGCCAGGAAGAAAATGATGGTCGGCAGGCTCAGAAGGTAGAGGAGGACGATGATGTCGCCCGAGAAGGAGTTGAAACCACCGGCCGCCGGGTTAAAATGCCAGACGGGAAGCAGGAGCATGGCCGTGGCGACGACGGCCAGGCCGAAAATGGGGAGAAGCGTGAACATCGTCTTGTCCGCCTTCTCGGGGACGATATCCTCCTTGGCCATGAGCTTGAAGAAATCGGCCACGGGCTGGAGAAGACCCCAGCGGCCGGTGTGGGTCGGACCCATCCGGTTCTGGAGCCGGGCATAGACCTTGCGGTCGAACCACTCGCAGAACGTCGAGTAGACGAACATAAACACCAGTCCGGGATAGACGAAGACGTAGAGCAGAGTTTTCAGAGCGGCCATTCCATGTTCCTCTTCTTAGAAACTCGGCCGGCGCGGCGGGCGGCCATCCGGCGCAGCTCGCTCCAGCGAACCTGCGAGGGACGGCCGCTGCGGCCGTCGATAAGCTCGACCGTCCGCTCGGCGCAACAGATGCAGGGGTCGATGGCGGCGAAGATGAGGGGGATGTCGGCGATGAAGCCGTTCTTGAGCATGGCCAGGGTCGCCGCGTAATTGGCCAGGGTGGGAGCCCTGACCTTGAGCCGTTCGGGTTTGTCGCTGCCGTTGGCTTTGATGTAATGGATGTTCTCGCCCCGGGGCGCTTCGTAGCGGCTGACCACTTCTCCCGGCTTGGCCCGGCGCGGGGCCTTGACGGCGACCGGGCCGTCCGGGAGGTTCCGGAGCAGGTATTCGATGATGTTGTAGCTCTGGCCGAGCTCCTTGATCCGGACCACGGTCCGGCCCAGGACATCGCAGCTGTCGGCCGTGCAGACTTCGAAGGGGATTTCGCCGTAGATGCCGTAGGGATCGTCCCTGCGGACGTCGTGGGCGACGCCCGAGGCCCGGGCCGTCGGGCCGACGGCGCACAGGGCGAGGGCGTCTTCCTTGGACAGGCGGCCGACGCCGGCCAGCCGGCCCACGAAGGAAGGCTCGTTGGCCCCGAGCTTGAAATAATAATCGGTCCTCGCACGGAGGATGCCCAGGGAATCGAGGATTTTCGTCCGGAGCGCTTCGTCGATATCCCGGCGGACGCCGCCCAGGGTGTTGATGGCGTAGTGGACGCGGTTTCCGGAGATCATCTCCAGGATGTCCATGACGACTTCGCGGTCGCGCCAGGTGTACATGAAGAAGGAGTCGAACCCGGCCTCGTGGCCGGCGACGCCGAGCCAGAGGAGATGGCTGTGAACCCGCTCGAGCTCGGCGACAAGGTAGCGGAGGAACTGCCCGCGCCGGGGGGCGACGACCTCGAGCAGGGCCTCGACGCCCTGGACGAAGCAGGTCGTGTGGGAGTGGGAGCAGATGCCGCAGATGCGCTCGGTCAGGTAGATATTCTGCAGGTAGGTCCTCTCCTCGGCGAGTTTTTCTATGCCCCGGTGGTTGTAGCCGAGCCGGAGGTCGGCGTCGCGGATGACCTCCCCCTCGACCGTCATCCGGAGGCTGATGGGTTCCTTGAGGGCCGGGTGCTGGGGGCCGATCGGAATCTGGAACTTCATGACTTGCCTCCGGGGATCTTTTCCGCGGCCCGGACGTGTTTCCAGTCCTTGCGGAGAGGATAGTTTCCGTCCGGCCAGTCGTCGGGAAGGACGAGCCTCCGGCCGTCGGGGATGGCCTCGACGATGATGCCGAACATGTCCTGGAGCTCCCGCTCGTAGAGAACGGCGCCCGGGATGACCGCGCAAATGCTCGGGAGTCGAGGGTCGGCCTTGGGGATCTGGGTCCGGATGTTGAGGTTTCCGCCATCGTAGCCGAAGTGGTAGAGGATCTCGAAGACGTCGCCCAGGTCGACGCCCGAGATTGTTGACAGGTGCCGATAACCCAGCTCGGTCTTTAATTGTTCCAGGGCCGGCACGAGGGTCCGGGCGGGGACGGTCAGGAAGATCCGCTGCGGAGAGGGATTCGTGATCTCGGCGGCCCGCTCGCCCAGGACGGCCTTGATCCGCTCTATGCGTTCGAGGTCGTTCATGATTGCCTCGCTCGTCAGAGTTTGCCCAGGAGTTTGACGACGCTGCCGATGATGGCGTCGGGCCGGGCCGGGCAGCCGGGCACATAGACGTCGACCGGGATGACCTGGTCGATCCCGCCCATGATGTTATACGCCCCCCGGTAGACGCAGCCGGACATGGCGCAGGCCCCGACGGCGACGACGAACTTGGGATCCGGGGTCTGCTCATAAATGCGGATGATCCGGTCCTTCATCTGGCGGGTGACCGGGCCCGAGCAGACGAGGACGTCGGCGTGGCGCGGAGTCGCCTTGAGGAGGACGCCCAGCCGCTCGACGTCGAAGCGGGGGGTCAGGGCGGCGATAACCTCGATATCGCAGGCGTTGCAGGCCCCGGAATTGAGGTGGAGGATCCATGGCGACTTGATCCTCGACCAGCGGACGAGTCGTTTCAGCATGTTAGCTCCTCGTGATCAGGGCCAGGATGGCGAGGAAGATCATCGCCAGGTAGAGGAGTGCGAACAGGGCGATCCGGCCGGAGGGAACGGTCGCGATGACCAGGACCGCGACGTGCATGATGGTGAAGAACAGCGCGACGAAGAAGAACAGCCGGTAGCCGAATTGGACCTTGACGCCGGGGATGTCTTCGCCGCAGGCGTAGGTCGCGAGCTTCCCGCCGGCCTTCCGGACCCGGGGGGCCAGGCTCCGGCCGAATCCGTAGAGGAGGAAAGCGGCGGCCAGGAAGACGAGGAACGCGATCGGCGGGGAGAGGAGGACGTCGATCGGAATCATGTCTTACCCTTTCAATCTGGAAAGCTTCCGGATGTCCAGGCTCTTGGTATGGCGGTAGATATTGATGATGATGGCCAGGGCCGTCGCGACCAGGCTGACCTCGACGACGATGAAGGTCACGGCCAGGCTTTGAGCGACCAGGATATTCTTTTTGGCGAAGCCGGTGGCGACGATAATCAGGCTGACGGACTTGCTGATGATCTCGACGCCGATGAAAAGCTTGATGAGGTTTCGCATGGCCAGCAGGCAGTAGATCCCGGCGAAAAGCAGGCCCGCGGCGACGATGAGATAAGGGACCCAGGTGCTAGTCATCGTTGTCTTTGCTCCTCTTGCGAAAAAGGGCCAAAACGGCCAGGACGCCGGCGAAGATGATGCAGACCTGGCCGACCAGGTCCAGGGTCCGCTGCTTCCAGAGGACCTCGCCGAAGGCGCCGGCCTCGGGCGCCGCCGGGAGCGCCACGATCTTCTGGACCAGGTTCTTGGTGACGATGACGTCAACGACCAGGAAAAGGATGAAGAAGAGCGGGAAGGCGACCGTCGCCAGCTTCGACTCGGCGACGTCGCCGCCCGTCTTGGTCAGGGCGATCGTCAGCATGAACAGGACCGTGATCAGCCCGGCCACGACCGAGATCTCAAAGGCGCCGGCGTAGGGCGCGCCCATCCGGAAGAAAAGGATCCCGAGCACGAGGCTGGCCGCGGCCAGGCAGATGGCGGCCTTGATCAGGTCCTTGAGCAGGACGGCCGCGACGGAAAACAGGACCAACCCGACGAGCAGGAGGATTTGGACGGACATGTCTTACCTTCCCCGGGAGATCATGGCGGTGACGCCCTGTGCCAGGACGTCCGCGGCCGGTTGCACCCAAGATTTGAGGACGGCGGCGAAGAAGATCCCGACGCCGATGCAGAGGAGGGCCAGGATAACGGTCGCGGCCGTCATCCAGAACGGCGCCTCGCGGATATCCTTCCAGCGCTCCTCGATCTTTCCGAAGAAGGCTTTGCGCTGGATGAGGAGGTAGTACCACAGGGTCAGGACGCTGGCCAGGACGGCGATGACGGCGTAGGGCCAGCGTCCGGCCTGGACGAGCGCCATGATGATGACGAGTTTGCTCCAGAAGCCTCCCAGGGGCGGAACGCCGGCGATCGACAGCGATCCGACAAGGTTCGTGGCGGCCGTCCAAGGCATCCGCTTGGCCAGGC
>Ga0315289_10006642_pt1 | contig 16987 bp, 22 predicted proteins | sample YL17G11_40_MG_FD_203452 | JGI IMG/M metagenome (GOLD analysis project Ga0315289, IMG submission 203452) | Sediment microbial communities from Yellowstone Lake, YNP, Wyoming, USA - YL17G11_40 | ecosystem: Environmental > Aquatic > Freshwater > Lake > Sediment | place: USA: Wyoming | collected... | reverse complement strand
CTCTCCAAATCAAATTCAAGCCTCAACCAAAAAATCAACTCGTCCCGCTCATACCCTCGGTCGCGGCGATGACCTCCTCGAGCGTGATCTCCGCGTCCTCGCCCCTGAAGTCGTTGTCCTCGGTAAGAAACAGCATGCAATGGCACTCCTTGCGCTCGCGCATGGGGACGCAGGGACAGTTCCAGAAGCCCTGGGAGGTGTTGAGAGTGCGTTTTTTTGAAAAGAAAAAAATGTGAGTTTTTTTGTCTTTCGATTTTTAACGAAAAAAAACGAAAAAAACAAAAAAAACCAAGAAGTTACCTGCGCCGCCTCGGCCGCCTTGTCGTCGTAGTGGCGGCAGGGGCACAAGGGCGCCCCGAGCTCGTCCTTGTGCTCCGCGAGGCCCTTGATGACGACGGCGGTGACGGACTTGTCGACGCAGAAGTAGGTGCCGGAGCTGTTGTGTTTTTTTTGGGAGCGGAGGAAAGAAGAAGAAGAAAGACGAGGGTGAGGTTTTTTTCTTTTTCGTAGTCCTCCTTCGAGCGAGCCGAGCGAAGCGAGCGAAGCGAAGACGCTTTCTGTTGTCTCCTTCGAGCGAGCGAGCCAAGAGAGCGCACGAAGAAGCTTTCTATTCCTTTTTCGTCGTCGTACGGCCAAGAAAAAAACCTCGACCTCTTCTTCCTCTTGTCGAAAATTTGAACAAGACCACTCTTCTTACCGTTTCGCAAACTGCTCGGAGAACTTGCGCATGGTCTCGAGCGTCTTGACGTCGGGCTCGGCTTTTTTTTGTTTTGTTTTTGTTTTGTTAATAGTGGCAGAAGAGTCGATAGGGAAGAGGAAGGACCAAGAGAAGAAAAAAGAGAGAGGAAAAAAAGGAAAATCAGCGTCAGCAACAGTGACGAACGTCTCAGGCGTTTCCAACCAACCCCGCGAGCCCCTCTGGCTCCTCCGCGCGTGCTTCAGCCCTCGCGTTCGACCTTGCGGAGGCTCGCAGATTAAAATGGGAGGGAGAAAAGGAACGCAGCCAGGAGGAACGAGATGGGAAAAATCGAAAGACAGCGAGAGCCAAGAGAGGTTTGAGCGAGGCAGAAAAAAAACGAAAGAGCCTTCTCTTTCTCCTTCTCTCTTCTCTTACCTTTCGCCGACTGAGCTCTGACGCGGATGGACAGGGAGCGCGGCGCCCTGCTGCTCGTGCTCGTGGTCGCGGAGCTGCTGCTGATGGACTGGCGGGCAGCAGCGGCAGTGGAGGAAGAGACGGAACGCATCATTGTCGTCTTCTGATCGGGAAAAAGGAAAGAAGGAAGAAACAGTCGCTCTGTTCTGCTCTTTTTTTGGGGGGGAAAGTTCCGCTTCTGCTCGAGGAGACAAGGAAGATGAAGACGATGGGACGAAGAAGGAGCAAAGCCAGCTTGATCTCAGAAGAGCCTCACGCGCTGTCGAACCGTGAGAAGAGAGCGGTCGTTTTTTTTTGACTGTGCGTTTTTTTTCTTCAATTTTTTCCCCTTCTTTTTTCCCAGGCACTTCTTCCCCGTCAAGTTTCCCTTTTTCAGTCCCTCTTTCGCCCGCCCCCGCGCGAGCACTTCCCCCTTCTCCAGAATGGCCGAAGAAACCGTCGTCGTCCCCGACGTCGCCGCCGCTGTGCCCTCCGAGGCTGGCGCCGAGGGCGCCGAGACCGTGGTGGTCATCGGTGAGTGAAGGAGGGAGGGAGATGCATTGCATCGGCCAGCTTCAAACAACAATCGAAGCTGGCAAGCTCTCCATCTCTCTCGTGCCCGACGTTCGCAAGGCTTCCCACGGCCGTGCCCCCTCTCCTGGATTCTGCTCACAGAGGGGACACGCCCGTCTGGTGGACCCTGGGGGCGTGGATCCACGATCGCGGCGAGCCAGAGAGCGGGCAGAGATGGATGATGAAGGCACAAAAAAGAAGGGCCGCCGCCGCCTGCGAGCTCTTTTTCGAGCGGCGCGTTCTTCCCTCTCTCTCGCTCTTAACCCCCCCTCCTCTCTTTCTCTTTCTTCCCTTTCACTCCCTCAAACAGGCAAGCGCTGCTTCGTCGGCAACCTCGCGTGGCGTACCTCGTGGCAGGACCTCAAGGACAAGTTCCGCGAGGTGGGCACGGTCGTCTACGCCAACGTGATGCGCGACGACTCCGGTAAGTTGTAGAAAAACTAGCTTTTTGATTTTTAGAATTTTTGCACTCGTCGAACTTTTCGCTCATCCCCCCTCCCAAACCCCAACAACAACAACAACAAAAAACCAACTCAAATTCAAGGCCGCTCCAAGGGCTGGGGCATCGTCGAGTTCGAGGACGTCGACCAGGCCGCCGTGGCCATCTCGACGCTCAACGGGGCCGACCTCGCCGGGCGCAAGCTCTTGGTCCGTGAGGACCGCGAGGACCGCGACGTGCGCGCCGCTCGCGGCGAGGGCGGCGCCGAGGGAGAAGGAGGGGAGCGCCCGCCCAGGCGCGAGAGGCCTCCCCCGAGGCCGCGCGCGCCGCGCCCGCCGCGCGAGGAGCGCCCTGAGGCGTCTTCTGGGCTGCAGGTGGTCGTCCAGGGCCTCCCCTGGTCGTACACCTGGAAGGTAAGGGAGTTTTTTTTTCGTTTTCTTCGATTTTTGTTGGTTTGGAAAAATCAACACGAAACGTTGAAAAACGCCTTTTTTTTTCTCACCTCGCTTTTCCCCTCTCGCGCTCTTTGCTCCCCCCTTTTTCCCCCTCTCTTGACGTCCATCGTAGGAGCTTCGCCCGCTCTTCGACGAGTTCGGCGAGGTCGAGCGCGCTGACGTCGTCATCGGCCGCGACGGCCGCTCGCGCGGCTACGGCACCGTGCGCTTCACGACCGTGGAGTCGGCCAACGCGGCGATCGAGGGCAAGCACGCTACGGACCTCGAGGGCCGCACGCTGACCGTCAAGCTCGACAGGTTTGCGTGAAGTGGCGGAGGAAAGCCGAGGGAAGTTTTTGAGCTCCCTTTCAACGAGGAAACGACCTTTAGATGACTTTTTTCGAGATGATTCTCAAAAACGGCAAGGAGAGAGAGAGAGAGGGAAATCAAACAGCAGGAGAAAAAATGGGAGCAAAAGGAAGAGGAAGAGGCGGCGACGGACGGACGGCGAGCTTGCAGAGCGAAGCGGGAAGCAAACTAAAGCTGACAGCGGGAATACGGCAACGAACCAGAACGACGGCGACGAGACGAGACGATCAGGGGCAATTTCAAAAAAAAAGAAAAAAAAACTAGCACTTGTTTCGTTTTCCTCCTTCCCCCCCCCCTTCCCCCCCCCACCCCACCCTAGGGAGAAAGAAAGAGAGTTTGCAAACAACAAACATTCAGGATCTTAAAATTATCGAAGGCGAGAGAGAATGAGAGAGAGGAGATGGCGAGGAAGAGAGAGAAGAGAGAAAAGAAAGAAAGAAAAACCTCTTCCACTCTCTTTCTTTCCTCTCGTTTTTGCTTCGTTTCTCCTTCTCTCACTCTTCTTCTTCTCTCCTTTTGCTCAAATCTATAAAATTGGGGGACGGGCCTGCTGCCGCATTCTCGTTTTTCTTTTTCTTACACACCACACTCGACAAGAAAAAGAAGAAGAGAAATCGATAAAAAAAGGAAGCAAGGAGCGCGGCGCGCCTGTTTGACCCGCCGACTCTCTCTCAGTCTCCTCTATTCAACTCTTTTTCACTCTCTCGTTTTCCCCCTCATTTCTCCAAAAAGAAAGAAAAGAACGATGCGCAGCTTCCCCCCTTTTTCCTGCCGCGAATAATCCTCTCTGCTGCTCTCTGCTCGGAAACAAAATAAAGCTTTTCCCTTCTTAGTGTCTCATCTCCCTCTCCCTCTCTGTTTTTTCTTGTTCTTGTTTTTTTTTGTTTGCTTCCCCTCCAGTCTCTGCCGAAAACCTCCATCCACTCAGATAAACTTCTTGAGCGAGCCCAGCGCGCCCTCGCCAAAGGCCAGCGCCTGCACGCCGAAGCCCAGGCACGCGATCATCGCCAGGCGGCCGTGCTTGAGCTCGGCCTCGCGGAGTTTGAACACCCTGTCGGGGTCGCCGCTCCCGAGGCCGAGGGGGTCGAACGCGCCCCCGGGGTAGCAGCGGTCCTCGGGCTCGGTGGCGGTGTTGCGGTAGAGCTCGGCGCCGCCGATCAGGACCGGGTTGATGTAGGCGAGGGCGGTCGTCGAGAACGGCAGCGGCAGGCCCAGGTAGGAGGCGGAGTCGAGCTCGACCTTGGTGGCGTCGGCCCACGAGATGCCCGTCGTGCCCTCGGCGACGAGCGCGCCGAGCGCGGCAAGCATGGCCCAGCGGCCGTGGATGAGCTCGTTCTCGCGGAAGCGGGCGAGGGAGAAGACGTCGTCGTAGGGCGCGAGGGAGGAGGCGGTGTCGACCTTGCCCTCTCCGCCTGATTTGATTTGATTTGATTTTTTTTCGAGGAAAAGTGAGTTTTTTTTCTTTCTCTTTCTCTCTTTTTATCCTCGTCACGAGGATACATTTGCGAAATCTCAACAACGACGCACCCTTGAAGGCGCCGACGACGCCCCCCTTCTTGTTCACGGACTTGTTCTGGTCGAGCTGGTCGATGCCGATCTGTTCGTTTCCGAGTTTTTTTTCGTTTTTTTTGTTTTTCCCAGAGGCCGAGGGTGAGGAAAAAGTTTCCGGAAAGGATTTCTTCGAGAAAAAGGGGGAAAAAAAAGACTCAACCTCTCCTCCCGAGAAAAGCACTCGACACATCAGAACGCAGGGACGCAGGAAAAAAAACAAGCTCTCTCTCCTCACCTGGATGTACTCGGTCGGCTTGGAGAGGCCGAGCGGGTCGAAGCCGCGGTCGCCGGGGAGCGAGCCGTCGAGCCACGCGGGCCTCTCGACGTTGGGCAGCCAGAGCGCCTCGCCGCCGCCACGGGAGGAGGACCGCCTCGGGGCGGCCTTCTTGGCGGGGGCCGCGACCTTGGCCTTCTTCTTGAAGACGTTGGCGGCAACGTCGCGGTTGGCGGCGCCGGTGCGGCGGGCGAGCGTGGAGGTCTGCATAGTTGCTGGGAGGAGGGGGGGGGGGTGCTGAAGAGGAAGGGGCTGGGACGAAAGGATAGGGGACTGTTTTTTTGAGAGGAAGAGGAAAAAGAGGGTGAGCTTTTTTTTCTTCGGATCGCCTTCTATCGACGAGAAGAAGACGCTCTGCTTTCTCGCCGTCCTCTGAGCGGATTTCCGTCCTCCTCCCCGGAGAACAGCGGGCCTCGACGGTTAAAGCTCTCGCTCCAATGGGAGACGATGCCAATGGCCGAGGAGGCGGAGCGAAAGAGCTCTCGCTCCTCTTTTTGAGATATCCAAGCGGCGGGCCGGGCGGCGGCGTCTTCGTTCTTTCGTTCCGTCCTCCAGCCTTCTGTCAACTCGGGGCGATCTGCCCCGAATGGCGCCGACACGGGGGGTTTGGAAGCCCCCCTTTCGATCACGCTGGTTTTCATGAACATATAGCTGCAATTGAGCTGGGGGGAGCTAGGCCAGCGCGGCCGAGAGCGTCGAGCGCGGGGGGGCGAGGCGACGAAGTCCAAGAGCAGCCAAGAGCTTGATGCTTTGAGGCTCTTGTCTTTTCTTCACCCTCAATTTCGAATGAGCTCGGCCGTCTCCCCCTCCGCGCCCTCTCGGGCCCGTCGAGGGCTGAGCGCGGCAGCCCTGCCAGGTGCTTCATTGTCCCTTGACCCTTGCCCTGTCTCCGGGAGAGAAGCCGCGCGACACGCCTCCAGGGACGGCGCATACGCGGCGCAGCCAAGAAACAAAAAAACGGAAAACCAAAACTCACAACTTCTTCGATTCTGAGGGGGAGCGAGTCGGCTCAATTTTTTTTTCCGCTTCTCGTTGCGGCGAGTTTCCCTCGCCCGACTGCGTCGTCAAAACTCTCTCTCTCTCTCTCCTCTCTCTCTCTCTCTCTCTCTCTCTCTCTCTCTCTCTCTCTCTCTCTCGAGGCGCACGAGCAAAGTCAGTGCTACTCCCCTCTTCTTCTCTGCTTCGCTCTCACCATCATCTCCCCGCCGTCGTCGAGCTAGCGCCCTCCTCGAGGGGAGCCTTTCCCTCGAGGTTTCCCTCTTTCGAGGGGGACGCCCTCAAGCGAGGGACCGAAGCTCGAGGGGAAACCCTCCCCCCCCCCCCTATGGGGGCGACGATGCCTGCCTCGGCAGAAATGTCCGCTGCCGTCCTCGTCGCCGCCGTGCGCTCGGGAGACTCGCGCACGCTCAACGCCGAGCTCTCGAAGCGCGCCCCTTTTCCCTATGGGCAGCAGCAGCCGGAGGAGGGAAGGACCGTCGACAGGTAAAAGAAAGAAAGAGGGCGAATGCGGTTGCGTCGTCGTTCGAGGTGTTTCATCGACGATGCTCGACGACGACAAGGCGTCTGCTTTTTCAGACGCCCTTGTCTTTTCAGCTCCGAGCCCCCGCCGCTGGCTCAGCCGTCCGGACAGAGGCGAGGGATTTCCAGTCCCGCGGCCTGTGATACGAAGCTGGAGCAATTGAGGTGCCTTGCCGCGACGAGGCTCGCTTGCCCTTGATTAAGGAAAACGACGCGTTTTTTTCTTCGGCCTTGACTTCTCATTTCTTCGTTTTCTCATCCTCTCTTCTCTCTCTTTCTCTCCCGCAAACCTTTGCGCATTCCTATCCACTCCCCAGGCTGGACGAAGCTGGCGTCGCGGCCCTGCATGTGGCGGTAAGGGAAAGATGATATCCTACGACACAGAGGGAGAAAACGGGGGGCCAAAAGAGGGAGAGAGAAGACAAGGTACCTTTCTCTCGTCGCGTCGAGGGGATTTTTCTTCTCCCTCCGCCTCACTCGTTCTCCCCGTCCACCCCACCTCCTCTCAACTCATTCACCCACCCCCAGGCCTGGCGCGGCGACGTGCAGGCCATCGAGGCCCTGCTCGCCGCGGGGGCCACGGTAGACTTGCCGGACTCCGAGAGCGGCTGGTGAGCGTTCGATTTTCCCCTTTTTTTTGGCGGGGGGGCGACGTCGAGAGGGGGCCGAGGTCGAGGCCGAAGTTTTCGGCTCTCTTGTGCTCACCTCGCGTGAGAAAAAAAAAACCGCCCCCCCCCTCCAGGACCGCCCTCCACCGCGCCCTCCACTTCGGCCACGCCCCGGCCGCCGCGGCCCTCCTGCGCGGCGGGGCCTCGCTCGCCGTCCCGGACGCGCGCGGGAGGACGCCCCTCGACGTCGCGGCCGCGGGCGCGGCGGCGGCGGCCCCGGGCTGCCCCTCCCCGCCGCCGCCGCCCCGCTCGTCCTCCCCCGCCCCCGCTCTCTGCGCCGCCGCGGCCTCCCCGCCGCCGACGGGCGACGCCTTCTCGTGGGGCGACAGCGGCCACTTCGCCCTGGGGAGGCCGCTGGCGGCGACGGGCGGCGGGCTCGCGCGGCCGGCGCGGGTGCCGTCGCTGCGCGGCGCCGCCCTTGAGGGTGGCCCCTGCTCTCCCTCCTCCTCCTCCTCCTCCTCCTCCCCCCCTTCGTCGCTCTTCGTCGTCGACCGCAGGGTCTGCCAGGTCGCGGCAGCGAAGTTCCACTCCGCGGCCGTCACCGACGACGGCGCGCTGTGGACGTGGGGCGCCGCGCGCGGGGGGAGGCTCGGGCACGGCTCGGTCGAGGCCGTCGCGCCGCCGCCGAGGAAGAGGGGCCCGCCTCGCTCGGTCTCGGGCTCCGTCTCGCCCTCGGTCTCGGCCTCTTCGCCGGTGCACGAGGAGAACGACGAGCCCGCACCCGCTGCCGCCGCCGCCGCCGCTGCCGGGAAGAAGGGCGGCCGCAGGCCCCCCCCGCTCGCGGCGGCGCCCTCCTCCTCCTCCTCCATGGCCCCTTCGTTTGGCGCCGTCGTCGAGCCCCGGCGGGTGCTCTTCCCCGGCGGCGGGGGCAGAGGAGGAGGGGGGAGCCTGAACAGCCTTCGCGTCGTCGTGGTGGCCCTGGGAAAGCACCACTCGCTGGCGGCGACGGCCGACGGCGGGGCCTGGGCCTGGGGCTCCAACAGGGACGGCAGGCTCGGCCTCGGCGGCGGCGGCGGCGGCGGAGGAGGAAGCTCCTCTCCTTTCTCCTCCTCTTCCGCCGCCTCGTTCTCCTCCTCCTCTTCCTCGAAGAAGCACTTCGGCAAGGGCTCCGCTTCCTCCGCTTCCGCGTCTGCAGCGGCGGCCTCCTCCTCCTCCACGGGTCCCGACTCCGTGGCCTCGCCGCGCCGACTCGGCGCGCTGCGCGGACACCGCATCGTCGCGCTCGCGGCCGCCAACCGCCACTCCGCCGCCGTCGACTCCCGCGGCGTCGTCTGGACCTGGGGCGCCAACGGGCTGGGCCAGCTGGGGTACGGCACGACGGACGGCGCCGCGAGCGGGGTGCCGCGGCGCGTCGACGCGCTGGCGCTGGCCGCGAAGTCGTCAGGCGGCTCGAGCTCGTCGTTCGCCGGGGGAGGAAACAGGCACCGGTCGTCTTCTTTTTCGTCGTCGGCGGCCTCGACCTCGTCCTCGGCGCCGCTCCCGCCCTCGGCCCGCGCCGTCGCCGTCTCGGCCTCGAAGCGGCACACGCTCGCGCTGACGGCCGACGGCTGCGTCTACGGGTGGGGCCACGCGCTCGTCACGCCGCGGAGGATCAACCTGGCGGCCGACGACGGCGCGGCGGCGGCGGCGGAAGGAGGGAGCGACCCGTCGTCCCCGTTCCCTCCCATCTCGCGGGCCTCGGACGGCGCCCCCGCCGACCTCCACCGCGGCGCCGCCTCGGCGTCGAGGCCTGTGGCCGTTGCCATCGCGGCCGGGGCCGCGCACTCGTCGGCGGTCACCGCCGAGGGGGCCCTGCTCGTCTGGCCCTCGGGCGCCGCCTCTTCCGGCTCCGGCTTTGGCTCCGGCGGCGGCGGCGGCGGCGGCGGCGTGCGGCCGCGCAGGGTCTCGGTGCCGATCCCGACCTCGGCGAGCAGGGGAGCTTCCTCCTCCTCCTCCTCCTCCTCCTCCTCCTCCTCCTCCTCGTCCTCGTCGTCCTCTTCCGTCCGCTTCGTCTCCGTCTCGGCGGGCAAGTACTGGACTGCCGCCACGACGGACAGGGGGAGCGTGTTCATGTTTGAGGGGTGGTCGAAGTGGGAGCCGCCGCGGGGGTCCCAGGGCCGAGGAGGGGACCAGCAGAGCCCGGCGCTCTCGTCGTCGTCGTCGCCGGCGGTGGCGGCGGCGGCGGCGGCGGCGGCGGCGGCGGAGGGCTTTTCCTCCGTCGGCCGCCGCGGGAACGGGGGCGGCAGCGGCAGCGGCAGCGGCGCCACCAACGCCTCCGCCCTCTCCCCCTCCCTCCTGAGCCACCACCACCAGGGCCAGGGTCAGGGAGGCAGCGGCGCGGCGGGCCCCGGAGGGGGCGGCGGCGGCCGCGACCACCAGGCCGCGGCGCGCGCGCGGGCCGGCCGCGGCAAGCGCGCGCCGGCCGCGCCGGGCGCCGAGCCGCTGCTCTCGCGCGTCGAGGGCCTCTGCCGCGTCTCGGCCGTCGCGGTCGGTGAGAAGCACTCGCTGGCGCTGAGGAGCTGGCAGGCCTGCCCGCTCGAGGGGGCGGTCGCGGCCGGGGCGGCCGCGGCGGCGCTGGACGCCGGGGAGCAGCCGGAGCTCGGAGGAGGCCGAGGAGGAGGAGGCGGCGGCGACGACAGGCTGCCCTCAACGCCGAGAGGCAACACCGGCGCTTCTTCCGCCTCTGTCTCCTCTCCGGCGCCTTCTTCGAGCCCTTCCTCCGCCACCTCCTCGGCCGGCTCCTCCCCGGCCGTCGGCGGACGCGGCTCTCCCGCGGGAGTGACGAGGCGGGCGAGCGGCGGCGGACGCGCCGTCGCCGGAGGCGGGAGGCTGCTCTTCCCCCCGCCGCGGCCCTCGTCGGCGTCTTCGGCGAGCGCAAACGCCGCCGCTTCTGCTTCTTCCTCCGACGACAGGGGCGCCTCCTCGCCGCTCTCCCCGCGCTCCGCCGCTGCCGCAGTGAGGGCCTCCTCCTCCAAGGCGGCCCGCCTCAGGGCCTACTGGACCCGCCTCGAGGCCGCGGTCGGGGCCCCTGCGGCCGCCGCCGCGACCGCGCCCTGGGGGAGGGGGGGAGGCCCGGGCGACCGCTCCCGCTCCCCCCCTCCCGCGCTCTCCTCTCCTCGGTCCCCTCGTCCCTCTCCCTCTGCCCCTCCCCTCTCCTCTCGCGTCCCGTCGCTCCAGGCCCTGGCCTCCCGCGCCGTGGGAGTCGCCGACGTCGAGCCCCGCACCGCGCTGCCGGCCGCGGCCCTCGCCGACGCCCTCGGCGCCAGGGCCCTGAGGGCGCACGCGCTCGGGGTCGCCGCGGCAAACTTCGACGCTGTGCTTTCCGAGGCGAGACAGGAGGTCGAGCGCGCTCCCGTGAGGCTGCTGCGGGCCGTGGGGTCCGCGCTGAGGGCGCGCGCGCCGAGGCCGAGCTCGGCGGCGTCGGCCGCCGAGGCCGCCGAGGCGCGGAAGAAGAGGCGAGGAGAAGGAGGAGGAGGAAGAGGAGAGGCCGAGCTCGCGTTTGCGTTTGCCGCCGTCGAGAGGTCGCTGCTGCTGTCGGCGGCGGTCTCGTCGTCGGCGACCTCCCCGCCGCCCTTTTCCTTCGGACAGCAGCCCCCGCCGGCCTTCTCCTCGGAGCGCGCCGCGGCCTCGGCCGCCGAGGCCGCCCGGCGCGTGCGCGGCCTCCGCAAGAAGCTGCAGCAGATCGACTCGCTCGTCGAGCGGGAGAGGGTCGAGGCGCTGAGGCTGGACGAGCAGCAGCGGGCCAAGGTGGCGTTGCGGGCGTCGGTCGAGGCCGAGCTCGAGGCGTGGCTGCTGGCCGGGACCGAGGAAGAGGAGGAAGAAGGGGTCGAGGTCGAGGCCGAAGAGGAAGAGGGCGGCGGCGCCTCTCCTGCTGCCCCTGCTCCTCCTCCTCCTCCTCCTCCTCCTCGTCCCCTTGCTTCCGCTCGGAAGCAGCCCCGGGCCGGAGACGACGACAACGGTGGCGAGGGCCCGAGCGGGTCCCGGCAGCAGCAGCAGCAGCAGGCTCTTCCTGCGGCTGCAGCGGCGATGGCTCCGGGCGGCGGCGGAGGCCGCCGCTCAAGGCGAGGCTCCGGCAGCGGCGCCGATGCACCTCCGTCCCTGCCCCCCTCCCCGGCCCTCCCTCGCGCGCTGCCCCCTCCCTCGACCTCTTCTCAGCAGCAGCAGAGGGGAGGCCTCTCCGCAGCCCTGCACGCTGCTGCCGCGGCGAAGCAGCAGCAGCAGCGGGAGCAGCCCCGGAGGGGGGGCCTGAGCGAGTTTCTGTCGGGCGCGCTCGACTCTCCGTCGTCGTTGTCGGCGGCGGCCGCTCCTCCCGCCTCCCCGGCTGGCCCAGCGTGGTCCTCGTCACCGTCGCCCTATCACGCCTCGGGCGCGGCCTCCTCTCCCTCTCTCTGTCCTTCTCCAATGGGAGCGCAGCAGCAGCAGCAGCAGCCGAGAAAGAAACTCAGCCTCCGAGAGATCCAGGCGACGGAAGCCGCGGCAGCGGCGGCGGCGGCGGCAAAGCGGTCGTCGTTGTCGTCGTCGTCGTCGGGAGGGGGCGGTTTAAACACCAGCGCCTTCTCGCCGTCGCCCTCGCCGCCCCCTTCGGCGCTCTCTTCCTCGTCGGCGATGACCGTTCCGCTCCGCGCCCTCCTGCGGGCCTCGAGCACCAGCTCGTCGTCGGCGCCGATAGCGATGCTCGGGAGGTCGCCTCCGGCCTGGAACAGCGGGAACCACGGAGGAGGAGGGGCCCACTTTAGAGGCGGCAGCCCGCCCGCGCCGGCGGGGGGAGCCTTCCCCTCTTCTGCGGCAGCTCTCCCGACGCCGCCGCGCCTCGCCGAGATCGTCGCGGCCGAAGCCGCCGCCGCGGCCGCCTCGGCGGCGATGCTTCAGGTCGGCGGCGGGTCGCCGCAGGCAGCCGGGAGCGGGAGCGGCGCGGGGGCGGTCTCGTTCGCCGCCGCCGCCGCAGCCGCCGCGGCCGCCGCCAACGCCGCCGCCGCGCGCGGCTGCTCCTTCTCTCCGGGCCCTTCCCCTTCGTCCTCGATGCCGCTGCACACTCCGCCGCCGGCGGCGCGCCCGCCCCCGCGCTCCTCGTGGTCCTCGCAGTCCTCTGCCGTCGTGGCTCCCCCGCCTCTGGGAAGCTCCCCGACCAGCCAGGGCGGCTTCGGGTTCTCCGGCGGCGGCGGAGGCATCGGCGGCGGCAGCAGCAGCGCCAGCGGCTCCCTCACCCGCGGGCCCTCCCCGCTCGCCCTCTGCTCCTCGTCCTCCTCTGCTGCCGCCTCCCCCTCGATGATGGCGGCGTTCTTCTCCTCCAATTCTTCTGCCTCGGCTGCAACTTTCGGGGCCTCCCCTCCCGTCGCGAGCGGCTCCTCTTTCGGAGCGAGGCAGCAGCAGCAGCAGCAGAGAAGCGGCGGCGGCGGCGCTGGGAGCGTCGGCGTCGGCGGGTTTGGCGCGAGGGGCAGCAGCTCCTCTCTCTCTTCTTCGTCGAGGGAGGCCCCCTCTCCGGCGCAGAGGAAGACGGGGTGGCCAGGGGGCAGCGGGGGGAGCACCCCGCAGGGGAAGCAGCAGCAGCAGCAGCAGCAGCAGCAGCAGCAGCAGCAGAGTTCGCGCTCTCTCGGGCGGTAGGAAGAAGAAACGCGAGGAGAGACCATTTTTTCCATTCATCCATTCCCCCTTAAGAGGGAAAGAAAAAGAGAGATTTTGCTTTCCACTTCACAAAAAAAGAAAAAACTTGTTTCACTTGTTCCATTTAAAAACGGCACTTGCATTTAAAGAGAAAAACAAACAACTGTACTGAATCGATACCGCGGAGAGAGACCAAAGTGAGAAAGAAAGAGAGAACGAGACTCGTGTGAAATGAAATGAACTATGGAAAAAACTGAAATGATAAGTATTCTTTGTTTTTCCAAATGTGAGTCGCGCCCGTCCCTCTCTGGCTCCTTTGTCTGTCTCACTCTGAAAGCGAAACTTCTCGCGCTGTCTCCATTGCACGCAGAAAAAGAGAAACGAGAGAGAGAGGGAAAACCCGTCCTCTTTCTCGTCTCCCTCGCGTCGCCCTCTCTCCCTCTCTCATCTTCTGCTTCTTCTCTCTGTCTGCACCTTTCCACCTCTCTTTCCTCCCCTTTCTCTACTACTGCTTCGCCGCGGCCCCCGTCCTCGACGCGAACACCCTCTTCACGTCGGCGTACACCTTTTCCGGGTCCCTGTCTGCGTCGATCTTCGCGACCTTCCCCTTCTTCTCGTAGTACTCCACCACGGGCACCGAGCTCTCGACAAAGACGCGAAACCTCTTGGCGATCGTCTCGTCGTTGTCGTCGGTGCGGCCCTGGCCGCGCCCCAGGAGCCTGCGGCGCATGACGGCCTCGGGGCAGTCGAAGAAGAGCACGAGGGCCGGGTCGGAGCCCGTCAGGGCCTCGTAGGCCGCGCGATTCTCGTCGTTACGTGGGAAGCCGTCGACCAAAAAGCGGTGCTTTGACGAGGCCTCTCTTCCGCTCCTCTCCGCCGCCTCTCCGCCCGCCTTCTTCGCCGTCTCGCTCGCGGCCTCGGCCATCGCCGCCTCGAGCAGCCGGATCGTGACAGACGAGGGGACGATCTGCCCCTGGGAGATCATCCCCGCCACGGCGTCCCCGTCTGGCGTCCCCGACTTCGTGTGCGCCCGGAGCAGGTCCCCCGCCGACAAATGCACCACGCCGGGGAAGTCCGCGACGAGCCGGGAGCACTGGGTGCCCTTGCCGGACCCGGGGCCTCCGAGGACGAAGATGACGTCGCGGTCGGGGTTGGAGCCGGGAGGGGCCAGGATGCCGGAGCGGGAGAGGTCAACCTTGGATTTTTTTTTAGAGGGGGTTTCGGGGTTTTCGATGAGGTCGAGAAAGAGAGACAGGGGGAGAGAAGCAAAAAAGAGACAAGACGGAAAGACCCAAAGCTCCTCCTCACCGCGGTCCCCGTCGCCGTCTCTGCGGTCCCTGCCGAGGGCGCGCAGTGGACCCCGCCGACGCCGACGGTCGCCGCCGCGGCCGCGGCGGCGAAGCCGCAGGCCCCCAGGCGGAGGAAGGACTGGAGGGAGTGATTTTTGTTCCGAGAGAGAGAGGGGTCGAGGTTGAGGATGAAAGCGGACGAGATTGGTTTACCTTTTCCCTCGCTGTCTGCAATTCGTCGCCGATCGTTTTCTCGCTCCGGCTTCCTTGTTCTAACTTTCCGATAGGATTTCCGATACCATTTAGCGCCCACAAGAGCGCTCTCTGCGGTTGCGACAACGCCCCCGAAGGGTGGTAAAGTGAAGACGGAGACAGGGGGATACGAAAAGAAAACGTTTTACCTGCTGCGCTCCTGCGAGTGCCATCGCACCCGCGGCGCCCGAATTGCCGCTGGAGGCAGCAGCCGCTCCTCCAGCTCCGGCTCCAGCCGCCGCTGCTGCTCCTCCCCCTTGCCTCAGCGACTGCTGCGAGAGGGAGCGCAAGGCCGAGCGCAGGGCTTGGAGGCGCGCCATTGGGAAGAGAGAAAGAGAGAGAGAGAGAACAAAGAGAGTCCGAAGAGAGAGAACGGAGAGAGAAAGCCAGGAGCGTTCAGAGAGGGAAAAAAAAGTGAAAGAGCCCTTTCCCTCGTCAAAAAAGAAAAACTGCAGAATCGATCGCAATGACCCTTCTGCTCTCGCTCCGGTTCCCGCTCGTCGCGGCCCTCGCGGGCGTGCTGGTCCTCGGGCCAAGCCGCTGCGCTCAGCTGACTCTACTACTCCTGCTCCTGCTCTTGGCGGCATGGGCGGCGCTATGGTGGTCTTTGCGCTCTCCGGCGGGGAGGAGGAGGGAGGTGAGGATTGAATGGTTTTTCCTTTGCTTTTCGTTTTCTCTCGACCTCTTCCCCTCGCTCTCTCAACCTCCTTCTCTCTCCTCAAACAAACAAAAAAACTCCCTCCCTCTCCCCTCCCCCCCCTCTCTGCCTCTCCAGGACACGATCGCCTTCTTCCACCCCAACGCCGCGGGCGGCGGCGGCGGCGAGCGCGTGCTCTGGTGCGCCGTCTCCGCCCTCCAGAGGGCGCTCCCCGACGCGAGGGTCCTCGTCCTCTGCGACGAGAAGCTCTCGGCGGGCTCGCTCCGCGCGGCGGCGCTGCGCACGTTCGGCGTCGAGCTCCAGAGGGACGTCGAGGCCGTCCCGCTCGAGGACGTGGCGCGCCTCGATCCGGCGCGGCACCCCAGACTGACGCTGGTGTCTCAGAGCCTGGCCGGGGCCGCGCTGGCGTTCCAGGGGCTGCGCGCCTGCTGCCGCCGAGGAGAGGGCGCGGCCGGGGAGGGAAGCGGCGGCGGAGGCGGGGTCGGCGGGATGCCGGCGCTCTTCGTCGACACGAGCGGCTGGAGCCTTTCGTACTTCGTCGCCAAGGCCGCGGGGTGCCACGTGGCAGCCTACGTGCACTATCCGATCGTTTCGAGCGACATGCTGAAACGAGTGAAGAGCGGAGGAGCCTGCGGGGAGGAGGACGGGAAGGAGAAGAGCGGCAGCGGCGGCGCGCTCGCCGTTGCCGGCGCCGGCGGCGTCGGCGGCGCTGGCGGCGGCGGCGCCCCTCCTCTCGCTCGGAAACTCCGCTCCGCTGTCAAGACGGCCTACTACCACGCCGTCGCCTCGGTCTACGGCGCAGCCGGAGGCGCCTGCTGCGACGTGGCCGTGGCCAACAGCAGCTGGACGGCGGGCCACCTCGAGCAGCTGTGGTGGCGGCGGCCGAACCTCTTTCGCTTCCTCTCTCGTTCGTCGCCGACCTCTCAGTCGCACGAAGACGAAAAAGACCAAACAGGTCTTTTCTCCTCGTCGACGATCGTCTACCCTCCCTGCGGCGTCTCCTCCCTGCGAGACCTGCCCCTGGAGCGCGCCCCGCTCCCGGAAGAGGTCTTCGGCAAGAGGAAGAAGAAGAAGGGAGGAGAACGACGAGGGGAGGGGAGGCTGCTGATTGCGCTGGCGCAGTTCCGGCCGGAGAAGAACCAGGCGACGCTGCTGCGCGCCTTGGCGCTCGCGCGGCGGCGGGCGACGGAAAGCGGCGACCTCTCGCACCCAGTGCTGTCGGCGAGGCTGGCGCTGGTCGGAGGCGTCAGGGACGCCGCCGACGCCGCGAGGGTGGAGGCGCTGCGGGGGCTCGCCCGCGAGCTCGGGCTGACGAAAGGGGACGGAGGCGGCGGGACCGAGGAGAGCGACGACGACGACGTCGCCGTCTTTGTCACAAACGCCTCCCGAGAGGCGCTCCGCGCGCTCCTGTCCTCGGCGCTCGGCGGCCTCCACGCCATGGTAGATGAGCACTTTGGGATCTGCGTCGTCGAGTACATGGCGGCCGGGGTTGTCCCCGTGGCGCACGACTCTGCGGGCCCGAGGATGGACATAGTGAGGGAAGAAGAAGAGGAAGAGGAAGAGGAAGAGGACGAGGAGGAGGCGGAGGTCGGCGGCGGCGGGAAGGAGAGCAGCGCGGCGGGGACGAAATCACTTTCTCCCGCGGCCTCGAAGAGGAAAAAGCGCTCAATTTCCACGGGGTTCCTCTGCTCCACAGAGGAGGAGTACGCCGACGCGATCTCTGAGCTCCTGCTGCTCTCTTCTCAGCAGGGGGAGGAAGAAGCGGGGGGAGGCACAGCGCGAGCAGGAGGAGGGAAGGTAGCAAAGGCAAAGGCCCCGGCCGCGGCGGCGCCGAGGATGGCGGCGGCGGCGCGGCGGAGGGCCGCGAGGCTCTTCTCCGATGAGCGGTTCGACGAGGGGTTCGTGGAGGCTCTGCGGCCGCTGCTCGCGCGCGTGGAGAGGGGCTGCCGCGAGGAGGCGGAGACGAGGCGGAAGGAGGCTTGAAGAGGAGAAGGGGGAAGGAGTTGACGGAAGAGAAGGACCATGTTAAAAAAAAAAACGAAATGCCGAATAAAAAAATGACGAGAACGGAAACTTCAAAACTCCCGAAAAGACGACCAGGCGCCGCGAAGAACAGCACGCAACAGCTCGAACGGAACCGCGAGATCGGGCTCAGAACAGCGGCGTCGACCCGCGGACGAGCCCCATCAGGTGCTCAAACACGCGCGCGCCGTCGTCGCGGATGCCCGAGTGCATCAGCTCGCTCGTCAC
>Ga0315289_10006641_pt1 | contig 16989 bp, 12 predicted proteins | sample YL17G11_40_MG_FD_203452 | JGI IMG/M metagenome (GOLD analysis project Ga0315289, IMG submission 203452) | Sediment microbial communities from Yellowstone Lake, YNP, Wyoming, USA - YL17G11_40 | ecosystem: Environmental > Aquatic > Freshwater > Lake > Sediment | place: USA: Wyoming | collected... | reverse complement strand
ACGGCGGCGCAGAGGAGCTCCGCCGTCCTCGCTCCCGCTCTTCTCCGCCGCGTGAAACTCGTCCAGGAGGAGCCGAGTCGCGACGCCCGGCGTGACGACGACGACGCGGGCGTCGCGGAACGAGCAGCGCGCGTCCCCTCGTACGGCGTAGCCGATCGGGCACCCACCCCTGCCCAAGCGCAGGGGCTTTTCTTCTTCTCCGCTTTCTTCTCCCTCTCCTCGTGCTCCCTTCTGGAGAAGGCTCACCATCCTCCGCGCCGCGGCCGTCGCCGCGAGCCTCCTCGGCTCGACGACGACGAGCGCTTTCCCTTGGAGCCACGGCGGGTCCGCGGCGAGGATCTCCAGGGGGAGAGCCGTCGTCTTCCCCGCCCCGGGAGGCGCCTCGAGCACCAGGTGCCCCCTGTCCAGGGCGCGCAGGCACTGCGGGATGACCTGCGCGATGGGGAGGTCGGAGAAAGAGGAAGAGGGGGAGGGAGGAGGAGGTTCGTCCGCCGCCGCCGCCGCCGCTGCCGACGCTCTCGGCGCTAAGAAAGTCAGCGGCCTCTTTCCTGCGAGCCTACGGCATCGAATTGCCTCTTTCGATATGGTCGAGATAGGAGAGCATTGTGGGAGTACTGAGGCGAGAGATCGGTAACAGCGAAAGCTCGTGGAGGAGGCGACACCAGGGGGGCGGAGAAGGAGCTGCATCACTCCCCCCGAAACTCGATCTGCTCACCTTGGAAGTGGGCCGGCCTTCGCGATCGGCCAATCTCACATCTCCATTTCAATCCTTTCGCCCTTTGTCACCCTTCCCTCTTCTCGCCCTCCCTCTCCACCCCCTCTCTTGGGATTCTTCCGTCGGTCTCTTTGAAAAGCTCGACGGGAGAATCATGTCGGCCCGCTCCGGTGGCGGCGACCGCGGCGACCGCGGCGGCGGCGGCGGCGGCGGCGGCGGCGGCGGCGCGGGCCGCTCGAGGACGCTCGCCCCGCTCGTCGCGACCGGCGCCCTGCAAGCCGGGGTCAACTTTCTGTCCTGCAGCGTGGCCGGGCGCGAACACTTCGCCGGTGAGTTTGCAGATGAGGATTGAGAGTCTCGTTTGGTGGTCGTGAAATCGCGAAAGCGGGTCCCGCGGGCGCGGTCGACAGCAGTTTTTGCCTTCTGGTTGATGTGTCGAGAGAGCGAGAGAGGAGGAGTCGCCGCAAGACCGGACGACGTCCCGACGGCGAGCATTGAGATCGTCGAAAAGCCTTGTCCGCCCCGCGGCAAGGTCTTCCGAGGTGCTTTGAAGCCCGATTTTACAATATTAGCAATCGCAAACGTCGTGGCACTCGTCTAAAGGCATCGGAGAGATAGCGACGCGCTTGGCTGGTCGTATATCGCGCGGGCATTAACTCTCTCGCCCGAAAGAAAACGAGCTCTCCTGGAGAGCCCTTGGTTTTTTTCTCCTGATGCTTTGAGCGCATTTGACCGCGGTCAGAAGGCCCTGATCTGCAGTCTTGTCTTCCAAAAAGCTCCCGAATCGCTCTTTTGCGATGTCGATCTCCGAATCGGAGTGTCGAGAGGGCAACGCAGTGGTGGAAGGTGGCGCGAGGAGGCGACGCGTTTTCTGTTCCCATGAGAAGGAGGTCGCCGCAAAAAGCCGAACGACCGAATTCTCAATTTCCAATCCTCTCCAACCTCTCTTTTCAACACCATCTCCAACCTCTACACAGAGCTCGCTCCCGACGGCGCGATCCACTTTGAAGGATACGTCTTCAAGAGCCCCTCGGCCTTCTCTGTCTATGTCAAGAGAAAACAGGTGAGTCGAAGAAAGAGAGGGGGATCGGAAGGATTCGCAATTCTCGCTTCTCCAGCGAGCGAGAGAGCGAGAGAGCTTGATGGCCGACCCGTTGGCGGCTGGCTCGAGCGAGAGAAGCTTGCGGCTGAAAAAGCTCCGCCCGGCAAGAAAATCCGCTCGTCACTCGCTTGTCGCTGACCCACCTCCTCCCACTTTCCCCGACTCGCCCCTCGCTCGCTGTCGTTTTTCTTCCCCTCCTCCCTCCCTCTCTCTTTCCCTCTCTCTCTTTCTCCCTCCGCTCCAACCGACTCCACAGAACCCGTCCCGCAAGGCGGACGACGGCTGGACCTCGTGCAAGTACCGGGGCACGCTGCTCTCGCTGTACCGGCCGAGGCTCGAAGAGCTGATTGCGTCGGGGCTCGGCAACGCGCCGGCGCTACCTGGCGGCGGCAGTGCGTCGGCGTCGGCGTCGGCGGCGGCGGTGGCGGCGGCCGCGACGCCCAAGACGTCGTCCCCGAAGCAGTCCCGCCCGAGGCCGAGGACCTCGGCGGGCACGGCGATCGACTCCGAGCTGGCGGGAAACATGACGATGGGGGGGACCGGGAACGCCGACTACGACTCCGACCTCGACGACGAGGGCAGGGGCACTGCGAGCGTCGGCAACGGGACGATCCTCTCCAGGAGCCCCCCGCGAGGGGCCACCTCGGCCGGGGGAGGAGGAGGGGGGGGCTCCCTCTCGAGGCGCGGCTCGCTCGGGCCCGCGGGGGGCGGCGGAGGAGGAGGCGGGCAGTGGCCGGGGTCGTCGCCCGCGGCGAGCCTCGCTTCGCCCAAGCGCGGCGCCGGCGGCGGCGCCGCAGGAGCGCCGAGGCCGCCGCGGCCGGGGGGCGCCCCGCGCGCCGCCGTCTCCGGCGGGAGCAACGCAGGCTGCTTCGCCTTTTGCGGCTCCAACCACAACACCAACGTCACCAACAACAACAGCAACAATAACATCAGCAACCGGGCAACGTTCGCGCGGGCCTCCTCGGCGACGATCGCCGACAATATCAGCGCGCTCGCCGTCTCGACCCCGCCGTCGTCGCTGCCGCCAAACGCGCAGCCCCTCAACGCCGCCTCCTCCCTGCCCCTCCCCGTCGCCCCGCGGGGCCCCCCCGGCCACAACGCCCTCGCGTGGGTCCAGTGCGAGGACCCGGCCTGCCACAAGTGGCGGCGCCTGCGCGCTCGCGACGTCCCGCGGGGCGCCTGGCGCTGCGCGATGAACCCCGACGGCCGCTGGGCGCGCTGCTCGGTCCCGCAGGCCAGCCCCGACGACGACGCCGACCGCGCGCTCGAGGCCCGCGGCGGGCCGCTGCCCGGCCCCGACGGCGAGCTGGGCAGGACCGGCCACGCCGAGGCGTGCAGCAGGCCGGGGCTCGACGAGTGCACCGAGCCCGACTTCGAGGACGACCTGCTCGCGTTCCTCGACGCCGGCGGCGAGTGGGACGCCGCGCGCGCGCTGCGGGCGAGGAGGGTGAGCCTCGCGGGCGCGCCGCTCGACGTGTTCGGGCTGTACAGGGAGGTCGCGGCGCTGGGCGGGCTGGCGAGGCACCTGTCGTCGTCGTCGCCGTCGTCGCTGCCCTCGTCGGCTGCCTCGGCCGCCTCGGCGGCGGCGCGCGCGGGGATCGACTTCGCGGGGCAGATCTTCCCCAAGCTGAGGAACGCGCCGTCGCCGGCCGCCGCGGCCGCGGCTGCCGCCGCCGGGGCGCCGCCGCTGGCGCCTCCGGCCGCCGTCGGCGCGACGCTGCTCTCGCTCTACCGCCGGTACTTGCTGGCCTACGAGGTGGAGCACGCCGCCGTCGACCTGCCGCCCTCGGACGAGCCCGGACAGCAGCGCGAGCAGCACGACCACCGCGCGGCGGCGTCCGCCGGCGTGGAGGACGGCGGGGGAGAGGAGGGCGAGAGCGACGTCGCCGCGTTTGACGGGGGAGGTCGGAGGCCCAAGGGCGGCGGCGGCGGCGCCGACCCGCTGGCTTTCCTCGCCGACGTCGCCTCCGCCGGCGAGCCGCCGATGCACGGGCCTCCCAGGCAGGCGGTCTCGGCGCCCATGGGGGGCGGCGGCGCCCCCTTCTTCGCGTGGAACACCCACACCAACACCGCCGCCGCCGCCAACGGAGCGCCGCGCGGCCCGCGCTGTGCCGCCTCGGCCGGCGGGGGCGCCTGCTCCCCGCTCGGCGCGGACGTCTCCTCCCTTCCCCCCGGAATCGGCGCCGGGGGCACGCCGCTCGCGCCCGGGGCCGGGTGGCCGCTGCCGCGGGCCCCGGGAGCAAACGGGGGAGCGGGGAGCAAGCGCAACTCCAACCAGAACCAAAACGGCCTCTGCGGCGGCGGCAACAACAACAACGACGACGATGCCGCGTCCCCGCTGATGAAGCGCACCCGGTCGGGCTGCGGCGGCGTCTCGGCTTCCTCTGCCGCCGCTGAAGCAGCGGCTGCCGCTGCTGCTACTGCCGACGAGCTCGGGAGGAGGGCCGCGGCGGCGGTCCCGACGACGGCGACCGCGGACGGGAACGACGACGCGGCGGCGGTGGCCCGCGACGCCGCCGACGAGGTAGCGGCCACGCGCGCCGCCGCCGCGGCGGTGACCACCGCGCTCGCCCGCATCGAGCACTCCGCCCCGGGCAGGGCGGCCCCCGGCTCGCTGCTGCTGGCCCCCGACCCGGACGACCTCAACCGTCACTGGCCCGTCGTCGTCGCGGCGGCCTCGGACCTGCCGCTCGCCGTCGCCGCCGGCGGCGCGAGCGTGCGCGGGATGCGCTCGTTCCCGCAGCCGCTGCACGGCGCCGCCCCCTCGGGCCGCGTCTCGGACGCGTACCCCGTCGTGGTCCTGGGCTCAAGGGACATGGGCTGGGCCGAGGCGGCCGCCTGCCGGCCGTTCACGCCCTCGGCCGGGCAGGCCGCGGCGGCCGCCGTCGCGCCCGCGGCGCGGCGCTGCCCCGTGGCCTGCCCCGACAGCGACGCGGACGCGCTCGACGCCGACTGCTCCCGCGCCCTGAAGGTGGCGGCCCAGTGCGCGAGGGGGGGGGCCGCGGGGAGGGCCGCGGCGCGGGCCGCGGCGCACGGGGCCGGGGCCGGCGCGAGCGCCGAGCGGCTGCTCGCGGCCGAGGGGCGGCTGCCGCTCGACGGCGTGGTCTGGTGCGCGCGCCTCGAGTTCTGGGCCGAGTGGCGGCGCGCGGCGGCGCGCGCCGAGTCCGCGGCGGAGCTGGCGCCGCACGTCCTGGCACTGGCGCACCAGCTGAAGCCTTCGGTGCTGCTGGAGCAGGCGGTGGCGGGGGCGGCGGCGGGGGCGGGGGCGGGGGCGAACAGCGGCAGCGACGGAGAGGGAGGTGCGGCGTCGGCGTCGGCGGCCGCGGGCGGGCCCGGCGGAGGCGACCCGGCGCTCGTCGCCCGGGTCAAGGCCGCGCTCGAGGGCGCCCGGCCAAACTCGAACGCCTACGCTTCGACCTCTGCTGCAGCTGCTGCTGCTGCGGAAGCCACATTTTCCGGAGATAGCGTCCCGGCGCTCTTCGCCCTCTCCGCCGGAGGTGCCCCTGGGGTGCCCGCGGTCGAGGCGGCGATCTCGGCAATCGAGGACGCCGTCGACTGGTCTCGGCTCGCCGCCGCCGCTGCCTCGCCCTCTTCCTCGCCGACCGCCGCCGCTGCTTCTGCTGCCGCCGCGGCTGCGATGGTGCCTTCGATGGCCCCTACCCCGCCGCTGCCTCCGCTGCGAGCGGGCGCGACTGCGACACCGGCGGCGACCGCGGCGATGCTGATGACGCCGCCGCGGCTCTTCGCGACAACGGCCGCGGCAACAACGGACCTCAAGCCCAGCGGCAGCGGCCCCGCCATCGCCGCCTCCTCCGCCCGCGTTTCTGCTGCCTCTCTCCCTTCCGGAGGCGCGGCGGCGGGACAGGTCTCGCCACTGCAGAAGCAGCACCAGCCGATCACCCCGGCGAGCCAGCCGCAGGCGAAGCCGATTCAGGGCCTCGAGGAAGACGCCGAGGCAGCGCCGGCATCGCTGCCGCTGCAGGCCGCCGGGAGCGGGGCAGACGTCACTGAAACCGCTGCTGCTGCTGCTGCTGCTGCCGCTGCTGCTGCTGCTTCCCCGGCTTCCGCCGAGGATGCCGCGACCCCGACGGCGGCGACGGCCGCGGCCGCCGTCGAGGAGATCGCGACGCCGGCCGAGGCGACGACGACCGGGAGGCTCGCGGCAAAGAGCAGCGACGACGACGACGACGACGAGGGCAGCGACGGCGGCGGCGGCGGCGACGACGACGACCACCCGAACGACCTCGAGGGCGGAGGCAGCGGGGGCGGGAACGCGGAGGCAGAGGCTGCGGGAGAGGACAAGGACACTCCCACCGCCGCGAACTCGCGCCACCGCGGGGCCGAGGCCGCCGCGGCCGTCGCGGAAGCTGCTGCGGCAGCGGCGGAGCCCGAGGCTCCGCTCACCCGCCGCGGCGCCCGCGCCGCCGCCGCGGCCGCCGCCGCCGCCGCCGCCGCAGAGGCGGCTGCTTCTGCTGCCGCTCGCACGTCGTCCAAGCACTCTCCCCTCCAGGCGGCCGCCGACGGCGCCTCGGCCGACGCAGGGAACACGGCGACGACGCCGCTGGGGCCGGATTTGCTCGAGAGCCTGCGGTCGATGGCCGAGTCCGAGGCGCGTGCCGCCGGCGTTTGATGGAGGGTTTTTTGTTCTGTTCTGTTGTTTCCTCCGTTGAGGAGGAAAAGAAGGAGAAGGAGAAGAAGAAGAAGGAGGAGAAGAAGAAGAGGGAGTAGGAGAAGAACAGCGTTTGATTCCCCTTTTTTATTTACTTGCGGGAGGGAGTTGAGAGAGAGAGACAAGAGAGAGAGTTTCGGGCGAGAACGAAGAGAAAGAGATAGGGGGTGGTGGTGGCGGAGAGATGGAGAGAGAAAGAGAGATAGGGGGAGCGAGAGAGAAAAAACACCAAAACACCAAAAACAAAATCGTTCGCTTTTCCTCTCCAACGCGGACGGAGCGGGTTCGGGAAACCCATTTTGCCATGCAGCCATTTTGATTCACCCCTCCATCGCCCGCGAAACTTCAAAAAAGGAGGGATGAAACCCGTTTTTGACCCCTCCAAGACAACAACACCATCAAATTTTTGACCGTCTCCCCTTTTTTCATTACTTGCGTTCAACTTTTTACATATCTCCCCCGTTATCCTTTTTCCCCGCCGCCTAATTATAATCTCTTTTCACTGTCATTGTCATTGCCAATTTTTGATTGTTCATTTTTCTTTTCCCGAGGAGAGAAAAAGAAAAAACGAAAGAATAAGGGAAGGAAAAAAATTGGGTCTCAGAAAATAAATAAATAAATGAGATGGTCGTCCGAAGCCTTCGCAAGGTAAATTGTCCATACTCCGACTGCTCGTTTGTAGTGATCAAGTTTGACAGAATCATTATCCGCTCGACGTCTGAACGCAAGCGACTTGTTGCTGTTTCTGCCTGAGAATGATAACAAGCCAGATAAAGCTCCCGATGCCACGAAACTTGACCCGCATCGGATCAGATCGCTCACTTTTTGTTTCATTTTCTTCTTTCTTTTTTCAACTTCTTCCCCTCTCTCTTTTCCTCTCAAAAAAATAAAATAAATCATCCACGCACAGCTCCTCGACCTCTGGTCCAACTCGGCTATCCTCACCCGCCTCGACAAGCGCAGCCTCCAGCAGGAGTCAGACCTCCACCGGCTCTTCCTGCTCACCGAGCACCGGGAGCGGGTGAAGGCGTCGGGGTCGGAAGCGTGCCGCGGCGAAGAGTACGCGAGCGCGCTCTCGGCCGAGGCGCAGGCACTGGGGCCGAGGGGCACGGCCGCGGCGGTGCAGCGGCGTTTGTTGCAACAGGCCCTGGAGGCGGCGAGGGCGCTCCACACGTCGCTGGTGGAGGCCGGGGACAGGGAAGCCATCGAAGCGGAAGAAGAAGCGGGGAGGAAGAGGAGGGAGGAGGAGGGAATGGCGGGCGGGAGCGCCGGGCTCGCTGCAGCAGTCGGAGGAGGAGGCGCGGCGGCAGCAACGAAGCCGAAGGCTTCCTCCTCTTCTCCTTTTCCTCCTTCCTCGCCTCCTCCTCTCGCCCTCGTCGCGGAGCGCCTCTCCGAATCTCTCGGGTACTCTCTCCGAGTCGCGCCGTCGAGCATACCCGGAGCAGGCGACGGGGTCTTCGTCGCGAAGAAGGAGAAGAGGAGGACGAGGAGCAGCGGAAGAGAGAGCGAAAGCTTCGGCGAAAGCGAACGCGGTGGAAGCGGCCACGGAGGAAGCGGCTCCTCCGTCGAGCCCGGGACGCTCGCGCTGCTCTACCCTGGCGTGGCCTACCCTCCGCTCTCCTACCGCTCCATGGTCGGCTACCCTCGCGTCGACAAAGGGTCGGACTATCTGGCCGCGAGGTACGACGGGATCGTCCTCGACGCGGTCGCTTGGGGCAGCGGCCTCGGCGGCGGAGAAGGAAAAGGAGAGGAAACTTCCTCCTCCTCCTCCTCCTCCTCTTCCTCTGCTTCCTCTCCTTCCTCCTCCTGCTCTGCTTTCGCCCCCCCCAGGCTTCGACCCGAGGGCGCGCCGAGGCCCTCGGGCCCCGCTGCGGCCGCGGAAGCGCTCCTTATGTCTTCTCCCTCGCCGCCCTCGACCTCGAGGACGAGGCTCGTCGAGGCGCGCAACCCGCTGGCGCTCGCGCACCTTGCCAACCACCCCCCGAGGGGCAGGGCGCCAAACGTCGCCGTCGCCTCCTTCGACGTGCCGCTGCGCGGGGGAGACCTCGAGCGGGAGCCGTGGCTGCGGCGGTACTTCCCCGTAGTGGTCATTGGGCAAGGAGGCGAAGAGGGCGAAGGCGACGACGACGAAACAGGAGAAGAACAAGACAAGAATAGGAGTTTTTCTCTCTTCGGCGAGCCGAGGCTTCCCCCGCCGCCGGCGTTCCTGCCGTGCCTCGGCCTCGTCGCCCTCTCCCGCATCGACCCCGGGTCCGAGATCCTGTTCAACTACAGGCTCAGCTCGAAGCTGAAGAAACCGGAGTGGTATCATATCGTGGACCCGGAGGAGGAGTCGCGGAGGTGGGCCTGAGAGAGGCGTCGATGGGTTAAGATTTAAGACTCTACACTCGAGAGAGGAAAAAAAGAAAAAAACCCTTGTAAGACAACCAGAAACCGCTCCGCTTCCCTCCTCCTCCTCCTCCTCCTCCTCCTTCTACTTCCAATCGGGTCGAATATTTCTCTCTTCCTCTCATTTGCCAATTTACAAGAGGTTTCAAAAAACAAAAATGCAGGCACACGAGCCGCCCGGAGGAGCAGGGCAGCTCTCCAGCTTTTTTTTTTCGTGTCACCTCGGAGCAGGCCGAGGCGGGGAAACCACCGCCGCGGTCGGCAGCAGTGCCCGACCCTGGAGGCTCATCTGCTCCACTCTCGCCCTCTGCTGCCTCGCCGGGGTGGGCACGAAGGGAGACCCCGACCCGCAGCAGCCGCCGGCGCCGAACCAGCAGCTCGCGGCCACGGTGGGGACCAAGAGGACCGCTGCGACGGCCGAGGCGAAGAGCGCGTCGTCCCTGTCTATCGTCCTCGAGCAGTCGCAGCCCTTCGGGACCGCGCGGACAAAGGCCGACCCTCTGGAACAGCAGCAGACGCAGCCGCTGTTTCGTGGATTGGAGCGTGTTTTTTTTCCGTTGGTTTTCGGAGCGGCGGGAAGGAGAAAGAGGCTGAGAAAGAGAGGAAGAGGTCGAGAAGGTGGTGGTGGTGGAGGTTGGGTCGAATTGATGTCGAAACCTTACTTGCACTGCCCGACGAGCCCCTTCTCCTCGCAAGTCTCGGCTCGAACTCTGAGGGCGCAGAGAAGAACAAGGATCGCCAAGACGGATGCGTGTCGAAGCCTCGTCCACATCACGCCACAGCGGCGGCGGCACTGTTTGCTCTCATCGGGCATCGAGTTTTTTCGACTCCGTCGTCGTCGGCGAAAGCTCTGAGACCTCGCACACTTTCTCCCGTCGAAGAGAAAGAGCTTGATCTCTCGCTTCTCGCCATGTCGTTCACCCTTAAAGCCTCCTGCCGACCCGTGGCGGCCATGGCCGCCTGTCGCCCCGTCGCGGCGGCCGGCTCAGCGCGCCGCTTCGCCCCCTCGGCGGCGAGGCTCGCGCCGCTGCGCCCCGCCAGCGCGCTGAAGAATGCGTCGCTCACAGGCCTCTGCTCTTCGTTTGCCGGTAAGGAGGTGATGAGTTATGGACTCGCTTGGGGCTCCTTCTGCTCCTCTACTCTTCTTCCTCGTCGGATCGGCGCACGACATATGCTTAGTTTGGATGCCTGACCCCGAAAGAACGAGTCCAGCGAGGTTGACAAGGGTGCCAATCGTCCGATGGAAGGAGCTCCTTTTGCCACGGCGACGGCGGCGGCGGCCGAAAACGTCGACGAGAATCTAGTCGGCCGCAATTTCGCTCCCGCCTTGAGCCCTTACCTGCTCCCACTTGCGCTCCTTTTCGTCCTCGCGGAACCTCGCTTTCGACATTTTTGCACACCGAGAAGTGATTGTTGGATCGAAAGAGAACACGACGGAGCAGCGCGAGACGCATTCAAGATGACCGTCTTCCTTGCGCGCAAGCCGGCGGCGGCCGCTACCACGAACGTTATTTCTTCCTTCCTCTCTTAATTCCTCACCCTCTTTTCCTTTTCCCTCTGTCCTCTCTCATCATCATCACCACCACCACCTCCACCTCCACCACCACCAGGCGTCTCCCTCGCCCCGGCGCGCAGGCCAGCCACCTCCACGAGCCCCTCCACGGGTTCGCGCTCGCCGCTGACCGTCGAGGCCAACGCAAAGACCTGCCTCGGCTGCACCAAGCGCGGTACGCGGCGCCGCGCGACGCGGACGTCAGGCTTCCGCGCCAGGATGGCGACGCCCACGGGCCGCGGCGTGCTCAAGGCGAGGCGCAAGAAGGGGCGCAAAGTCCTGTGCACCAAGACACTGTACAAGAAGTAGGGGATATGAGCCTTCTTTTTGAGCGGCGCGGCATTCCATCATTTTTGAACTTACTTTTTTTCCATCTTCCGTTTTTTCCTTTTGAAATAAATAAATACAACCTTTCTTTTTGAAACCTTTCCCGCCTCTCCCTTCTCTCGTGCCTCTTTTTTACAAAAAAAAGAGAGCGAAAAGACGGACAGTCCTCAAATGTACAAGCTCGCCGCGAAGACGATCCCGCGCCGGATCGCCCCGCTCGCGTCGGCGAACCTCGCCGCCAGGCCCGCGTCGCCGACCGCCTCGGCCGCGCCGCCGAGCTGCCCGAGGACCTCGTCGAGCCTGCGGATCGCGCGGATCAGCGACCCCTCGAACATCTCGGTGCGGTCGACCGCCTGCTGGAAGCTTCCCCCCGAGGCCCAGGTGGCCACGGCGTCCATGAGCGTGGGCTTGAACGACTCGCAGTAGAGCTCGGCCTCCGCCGAGGCCGGGGCGGGGGCGGAGGAGCTCGAGGGGGCCGCCGCCGCCTGGCCCCGAGCCGCGCCGCCACTGGAGCCTCCTGCGCTCGCGCCGCCGAGTCCGATCCCGCGCCCGCCCCCCTCGGCGAAGACGCCGCACTCCACCTGAACCTCCGCGATCCTCCTCGCCGTGGCCTGCAGCTCGGCCAGCGGGCCCGCGAGGCTCGCGGCGAGCTCCACAACGGTCTGCGACTTCTCGCACGGGACGAGGCAGGAGACCACGGCGGCGAGCTGCGGCGCGTCGAGGCCCGCGAACACGCCGTTGAACATCAGCTCGCTCGCGAGCAGCTCGTCGGCCGCGTCGATCTCGGCCGCGGCGCGGCCTTTGAGCGTCAGCAGCGTGCCATCTTTGTCGAGGTGGCCCAGAATCTTGAGGACGGAGGTGCGCCTGCGCGCCTCGGCGCGGTAGAGGTCGACCTGCGACGAGCGCGCGGCCTCGGCGAGGGCGTCGGCCCTGGCCGAGGCCGCGGCGCGCGCGCGGGCCGCGGCCGCGATCGAGGCGGCCGCGGCGTCGAGTGCCCCCGGAGGGACCGAAGGAGGCGCAGAGCGGAGCAGCTCGGAGACCTCCCGACCGAGCTCGGCGAGGCGGCGGGACGCGGCGAGGACGCCGGCGCCGGACGCGCCGGCGTCGGCGACCGGGTCGAGCAACGGGTAGCACCCGAGCGGCGCAGAGAACAGCAGAGAAAAAGAGGACGCTTCTGTTCCTTCTGCTTCTTTCGCCTTGGTCCCCCCCGGGCCGTAGGTCGCTTCCAGCGCGTCGAGCGTCGCCAGCGCGGCCTCCTTTGACGCCTGCGGACGTAGGTCCGAGGGGATCCCGACCCGGAGGCTCGAGACGGCCTCCACGAGCCGCAGCGGCACCGGGAGGACGTGCGCCTCGGCCGCGACCGCGCCCCGCCCGCGCCGCGCCCTCGAGGCCGGCCTCGGGGGGGCGGCGGCGACTGCTACCCCGCTGCCGTCGTCGCCGCCTCCGGGGACGGATCCCGGCTCGCAGGCGAGGAGGACGTCGACGACGACGCCGTCTTCGGCGGATTCTGCGGCGGCCGCGGCCGCGGCTTCGGCCTCGTCCTTCTTCCTCTCCCCGCGCTGCTCCGCCGCCGCCGGCGCGGCCGCGGCGGCGGTCTTCGCGACGGCAACGGCGATGCCCCAGCCCCAGTCGTCGCCGCCGTCCCGCACCCTCACGAGCCTGCCCGGCCGCAGGAACTCGGCGGCCCTCGTCGCGGCAGGGCTCAGGAGCGCCCCGACCAGCGTGCGACGGCAGCGCTCGGCCTCCGCGAGAAGCGAGACGAGGGCCTCGACGAGGGCCTTGGCCTCCTCGCCGCCTCCGTCCCCCTTCCGCCTCTTTATCTTTTTCTCGGGCGGAGGAGCGGGGGAGCCGTCGCCCGGAACGGCGACGAACGCAGCCACCTCGCGCACAGCGGCCTCCGCGGCGCCCTCGGCGCCCCTCTGCGCCTCCTCCGCGGCCGCTCGCAGCAGCGGGGCCGCGGCCTCGTGTTGGTGCTGCCGGAACGACCGCGATACCACGAACTCCGCGTCCCTGCCTGCACCGCCTCCCGCCCGCCGCGCGAGGTTGAGCAAGGTGTAGTAGGACAGCCTGAACGAGGACAGTAAAGGCGCGGCGCCGCCCTTTAACAAAGCTCGCGCCGCGGGGCCGTCGAAGGCGTCGTCGACGACGGAGACGCACACGCCGCGGTCGTCCTTGCCGCGGCGGCCGGCGCGGCCGCTCATCTGGATGTACTCGCCGCTCGTCACCTTTTTTTGTGTGTGTTTGGGGGAAATCGTAAGAAAAGAAGCGAGAAGAACAAGATAAAAACCGAGAAGCGAAAAAAACCGACCGACCCAAATCCAAAACTCCCTCCTCGTCTTACCCATCGGTGCGCCTGCCCGTCCCACTTCCGGAGCTCCGTGAACACCACCGTCTTCGCCGGCATGTTGAGCCCCATCGCGAACGTCTCGGTCGCGAACAGCGCCTTCACCAGCCCCTCCTGGAACAGCAGCTCGACCAGCTCCTTCAGTATCGGGAGCAGGCCCGAGTGGTGCACGCCGACGCCGCGGCGCAGCATCGGCCGCATCGCGCGCACGGCGGCGAGGTCCCTGTCTCCCGGGTCGGAGATGCACTCGACGGCGCGGTCGAAGACGGCGTCGACGGCGAGGGCCTCTTCCTCGGAGTTGAAGTTGATGGCCCTGTCCCCCGGGCCCGAAGGGCCCCTCCCCGAGGGTGCCTTCCCTCCGCCGGCGTCGGTCCCGGCGCCGACCCCGGTCCCCGCCCTCCTGGCGCCTCCTCCCCCCCCTCGGTCGCCCCTCGACAGGCTCGTCGCGTACGCCTCGCACGCTCTCCTGCTGAACGAGAAGACGATCACAGGGTCGAGGGACTTGTCCTTGACGAGCCTGACCATCTTGGAGACGGCCGCGGACAGAGCGTGCGCCGGCGCGGAGGAGGCGGCCGAGGCGCCCCCGCGGCCCGCGCCGCCGCCGGCGCCCCTTCGTCCACCGCCACCGCCGCGGCCGCCACCTCCGCCGCCTCGGCCCCGGCCCCTCCCGCCTCCCCCCGATCCTCCTCGGCCCCCCCGGATCTCCCCTTCCTCGGTCACATCGCCCCCTTCTTCTCCCTCTCCCTCGCCGTAGCTCTCTCCCTCTTTCTCTTCGACGAGCCCAAACGCCTCCCTGCGCATCCGCGCAAAGGCGTCGGCGCGGAACCCGCCGCGCTCGTCCGCGAGCAGGTAGAGCCCCTTACCCCCCAGGGGGAACGCGTAGTGCTGCAGCGGCGTTGGCCGGTAGTCCGTGTACACCACGTGGCAGGGCTGACTGCGCAGTTTCGCGACCCACGACGCGAACTCCGACGCGTTGGACAGCGTCGCCGACAGGAACACGGGCGTCGCCCCCGGGGGCAGGAAGATGATGGCCTCCTCCCAGACGACGCCCCGCTCTCGGTCCTGCATGTAGTGGATCTCGTCGAAGACGACCCAGGCCGTCTCCCTGAGCCCCTCATCGCCCCGGTAGAGCATCGAGCGGAGGATCTCGGTCGTCATCACCAGGACAGGGGCGTGCGGCGCGATGCACACGTCGCCCGTCAGGAGCCCGACGTCGCCAAACTCCTCGGCCAGCTCGCGGTACTTTTGGTTCGAGAGGGCCTTGAGCGGGGACGTGTAGACCACGCGCTGCCTGTCCCGCAGGGCCATGGCGACCGCGTATTCCGCGACCGCGGTCTTCCCGGCGGCAGTGTGCGCCGCGACCAACACGGCCTCGCGCCGCTCGAGGCAGCCGACGGCGGTGCGCTGGAACGGGTCCAGCTCGAAAGGGAAGGCTTTGGCCGGCGGTCCCTGCCAGAGCGGGTCTGCGAGCGTGCCATGGAGGGCGGCGTCGAGGGAGGCCGCTCGGGAGGTGGCGGGGTCGTAGGAAGGGGGGAAGAGGACTTCGTGGACGGCCGGCGGTTTTGGAGGAGGAGGAGGAGGAGGAGGAGGGGGGGGAGGGTGCGGAGCGGCGGCGGCGGCCGACGAAGGCGATGCATCAGTCGGCGTCCCCGACCCTGCTCCTCGCTTCTCTTCTTTCTTCTCGCTCGCAGAAGCAGCAGCAGCGGCAGCAGCAGCGGCAGCTTCCGACCTTTTGCGCAGCCTGGCGGCCTCGCGCGTGGCCGCGGCCGCGGCGAGGCCCTCCGGGGTCTCTTCCATGGTTCGATCTGTTTTTTTTCTTTGGCTCGTGTTTTTCGAGGGAAAAAAGTGGAGCGGGAGGGTGAGAGGGAGCCGATTCGAAACGTTCGCCCCACTTTTCGTCAAGAGAGAGAAACTTTTCTTCTCTCTTTCTCTCTCGTCCACGCTCCTCAAACGCTCCCCGGCGATGGTCTCCTCCCCGACGCCGCTCGACGCGGCCTCGACCAACCTCCTCATCTCCGCGGCGACCTCGCTCGCCTGCGAGGACCCGGCCGCGGCCCAGGCCCGATGGGACGCGCTCGGCGGCGACGACGAGCTGCTCGACGCCGAGCTCGCCAAGTACAGGGCGGCGCTGGGGGCCCTGTCGCAGAGGCTCCGCGACCTGGGCGGGTACGACGCTTCCTCTCGCGGCGGGTCTGAAGACGGCGGGGAAGGAGGCGGGAGCGGAGGCGCTGGCGCTGGAGCTGGAGGAGCGAGTGGAATCGACGGCGTCGAGGTAAAGAGCGACGAAGTGTTTTTCCCTCTGTGATGCCATCGTCAACGCGAGCGTGCTTTTGCTACTCGTCTTGCGTGCCCTTTGATCGGACCAAATGCGATGCATTGCTAGTTCAGAGTGAACGATGATGACGTCGCGCCGAAAGTAACAGAGAGAAGATGGCGCAGAGCGTGCCATCTCCGAGCGCATCTTCCATCATACTTTCGACGACAGACGCTCGCCCGACGGCGATTCGCGCCTTTTATTTTTTTTTCCTTCTCAACCTCGACCTTGACACCACACTCAAAAACGTGAAAACACCACACCAGGGCGTCGAGGGCGTTGACTACCATCTCGGCTCCGTCGACGACCTCGACCCCTCCGAGTGGCACGTCCCGCCGCACTGCATCCCGGTCCATGCCAACGTCACCACCTACGACTGGTCCCGTCTGATCAACGCCTTCGGGGCCGCCGACGCCGCCGCGGCCGCCGCCGCCGCTTCGGCCGCCGCGGGCGCCGCGGGCGCGGCCTCTTCCTCCTCTCCCGCTGCTGCCGCTGATGCTGCCGCTGCCGCTGCTGCTGCCGCTGCTGCTGCCGCTGCTGCTGCCGCTGCCGCCGCTGCTGCTGCTGCTGCCTCAGCAGCAGGAGAGGCCGGAGCTGGAGCCGGAGGCAACGGCTTCGACGCCATCATGATGGACCCGCCCTGGCAGCTCGCCACCGCCAACCCGACGCGCGGCGTCGCGCTGGGCTACTCGCAGCTGACCGACGCCGACATCGAGAACCTGCCCATCCCGGCCCTGCAGCCGCGGAGCGGCTACCTGTTCGTGTGGGTCATCAACGCCAAGTACAAGTTCTGCCTGGACCTGTTCGACAAGTGGGGATACGAGTGCGTTTTGTTGTTGGCCGCGCCTTTTTTTTTTTTTTTTTTTTGAGAAAGAGCGGCCCCCCCTTTTTTTCCGCTCTCACATAAAAACATAACAAAAAACTCATTTTGACAAAAAAATTACCAACAACAACACAGCCTCGTCGACGAGATCGTCTGGGTCAAGTCCACCGTCAACCGCCGCCTCGCCAAGTCCCACGGCTACTATCTCCAGCACGCCAAGGAGGTGTGTCTGGTCGGCGTGAAGCGCGACAGGGGAGGAGGGAGCAGCGGCGGCGAGGGCGCCGCCGCCGCCGCCGCCCTCAGCTCGTCAGCCGCCGTCGCCGCCGCCGCTAAGCTCTCCTCCGGCTCCGTCGCCGTTTCGAGGGCCCTCTACCCCGCCGAGGGGGTCGGCTCGGACATCATCTTCTCCGAGCGTCGCGGCCAGTCCCAGAAGCCCGAGGAGATCTACCAGCTCGTCGAGGCCGTCTGCCCCGGCGGCAGCTTCCTCGAGATCTTTGGCCGCAAGAACAACCTCAGGGACTTTTGGGTGACCGTCGGGAACGAGGTCACTGGGACGGGCCCGCCCAGGGAGGACGCGACTGTGATCGCTGCTGGCGGGAGGATCCCGGGGGCCGTTTACGGGGCTGCCGGGAGGTAGGATGGTGGTTGATAGTGGCGAGGCGGTGGCGAGAGAGAGAGAGAGAGAGAGAGAGAGAGAGAGAGAGAGAGAGAGAGAGAGAGAGAGAGAGAGAGAGAGAGAGAGAAAAACATAGAAA
>Ga0315289_10006640_pt1 | contig 16990 bp, 12 predicted proteins | sample YL17G11_40_MG_FD_203452 | JGI IMG/M metagenome (GOLD analysis project Ga0315289, IMG submission 203452) | Sediment microbial communities from Yellowstone Lake, YNP, Wyoming, USA - YL17G11_40 | ecosystem: Environmental > Aquatic > Freshwater > Lake > Sediment | place: USA: Wyoming | collected... | reverse complement strand
CGTCATCAAGGGCCCCCAGAACATGATGGGCTACTACAAGAAGCCGGAGGAGACGGCCCAGGCCTTGAAGGACGGCTGGGTCTATACCGGGGACATCGGCTTCTTCGACGCGGACGGCTACCTGAGCGTCGTGGACCGCAAGAAGGACATGATCATCGCCGGCGGCTATAACATCTATCCCATCGAGATCGATAACGTCCTCTTCGACCACCCCAAGATCCTCGAAGCCTGTGCGGTGGGAGTGCCCGACGAATACCGTGGCGAGACCCTCAAGGCTTTCATCGTGACCAAGGAGGGCGAGACCCTCACTGAAGAGGAGGTCCTGGCCTACTGCAGGGAGACGCTCGCCCCCTACAAGATCCCCAAGACCCTCGAGTTCGTGAAGGAGTTACCCAAGAGCGTAGTCGGGAAGATCCTCCGGCGCGAGCTGCGCGACCAGGAGATACAGAAGGCCGAGGAAAAACAGGAGTAAGACAACCACGACGTAAGGGGTCGTGTCTTCGATCTTCGGTTTTCATCCACCGCTACCGACATGACCTCACTCGTAAAATCGAAGATCACAGACACGACCCTACTCGTACCTGTCAACAAGGTCGGCAGCGATGATGCCGGAGCCGACGACCGCCGGTACGCCTCCGCCCGGATGGGTAGAAGCCCCCGCCAGGTAGAGGCCCTCGATACTCTTGGACTTGGAGCGGGGGCGGAAAACGGTCTGGTTGGTGACGTCCTCCTGCAGACCGTAGATGGCGCCCTCGGGGTGGAGCAGCCTGCGCTCGTAATCCAGTGGGGTGATGACCTCAGCCACCTTGACGTGGTCGGACAGCCCTGGCACGACTTTGCGGGAGAGATAATCGATGGCCCCCTCCAGGAAGGATTGCTTCTCCTTATCCCAGTCCGTTCCACTGAGGCGGGAAGGCCCCATGAAGACGGTGTTGAGGACGTGGCATCCCTGTGGTGCCAGTGAAGGGTCGGACTTGGTGGACCAGCAGACGAATCCGAACTGCTCTGTCGGGAGGAGCCCCTTCAAGTAGCGGTTCCACCAGTAATCGTTCATCTCCTCGTAGGGCGCGGTGATGAGGGTGTGGTGGGCATCCAGGGGCGGTTCATAATCCACTCCGAGGCAGATCAGCACCGCGGACATGGAGGGTTGGTAGCTCTTGATGCCGTAGCGGGCCAGCGGGTGCAGATGTTCCTCGCCTATGAGGTCCAGGTAGAGGGTCTTGGCATTGATGTTGGATACCACGGCTCGCGCGGTTATCTCCTCGCCGCCGGCTACCACTCCCTCAACCCGGTGGTTGCGTACCATGACTTTGTCCACCCGCGTGTTCATACGCAGCTCCATACCATGTTTTTCTCCGCACTTGGCCAGGGCCGCGGGTATGGCGACCATCCCACCCTTGGGATAACAGACACCAAAGTGCTCGGAGTAGGCCAGCAGGGAAAAGACACCGGGCGCGAGCTCAGGTGGGAGGCCCACGTACCAGGTCTGGAAGGACATGGTCTGCTGGATCTTGTCGCTCTTGAAGTACTTCCTCAGCACGTCCTGGTAGGAGCTGGTGAAGAGTTCGCGGTACTTCGCGAGCCCCGGGCTGGCGCGGAAGATCTTTCCCATGTCCCCAAAGCTGTTGACCGGGCTGGTGAAGAACCCATTCATGGTCTCAGCGAAGAAGCCGGTGATGTGATCGGCGAACTTGATAAAGTTCTTGCCGTCCTCAGGGGAGATCCTGGCCATGGCCTCTGCCGTCCCCTCCCGAGAGAGCGGTACCGTGAAGTGGGAGCCATCCCGGAGCACGCAGCTGTAAACGGGGTCGACGGGAACCAGGTCCACTTCGTCCCGGAAGGTGGTGCCCAGCATCTGGAAAGCTGTCTCGATGGAGTTGATGACCTCGACGACGGAAGCGCCCACGTCGAAATGGTACCCTTCCCTCTCGAAGGTAGAGCAACATCCTCCCACCAGATCGCTCTGCTCCAGCACCAGGACTTTGCGCCCCTGTTTCGCCAGCAGGGCTCCGGCGGAGACGCCTCCGTTCCCTGCCCCGATCACGATGACATCATAATCTGCCATGTCTCGTACCTCCTGCACAGGGGGTCGTGTCTTCGATCTTCGGTTTTCGTCTGCCGCTACTGACATGATCTCACTCGCAAGATCGAAGACACGACCCTATTCGTTTGTTTATTCATACTTGTCCACCAGCTCGGCCGCGATGATGCCCGACGATATAACGGTGGGCACACCGCCGCCGGGATGGGTGGAGCCACCGGCGAGGTAGAGGCCTTTTATGCTTTTAGACCTGGCCGCCGGTCTTAGAACGGTCGAAGCGGTAAGGTCCATGTCCAACCCCAGGAAAGCCCCCTCCGGCATGAGCAGGTGGCGCTCGTAATCCCGGGGTGTGGCCACGTCCATCACCACGACGTGATCGGCCAGTCCGGGGATGAGCGTCTCGCTCAGCAGCTCCAGCTGCCTCTCCCCGTAGGCCTGCTTGTCGCGGTCCCAGTCCAGTTCCTGCAGGCCGTAGGGGCCAGCCAGGATGATGTTGAGGACGTGGTGGCCCTCTGGGGCCATGGAGGGGTCGGAGAAGGTGGGGAAGCAGGCCAGGCCGAACTGGCTTTCGGGGAGCTGCCCCCTCTCCATCCTCCCGAACCAGTAGTCGTTCAGCTTCTCCATGGGAGTGGTCAGTATGGTGTGGTGGGCGTCGAGGGGAGGCTTGTAGTCCAGCCCCACGTTGATCATGGGCGCGGTGGTGCTGAGCCGGTAGCTCTTCACCCCCACCCGTGCCAGCCAGGGCAGGTGCTCCTCGCCGATCTTATCCAGGTAGAGGGTTTTAGCGTTGATGTTGGAGACGACCACCCGCGAGGTTATCTCGGTCCCGTCCGCGAGTACCACGCCCTCCGCGCGCCGGTCGCGAACCATCACCTTGTCCACTTGCTGGCTCGTGCGCACCTCCAGGCCGAAGCGCTCGCCGCACCGCCGCAGCGCCTCCGGTATCTTTATCATCCCTCCCCTGGGATACCAGACTCCCTCGTGCTCCGAGTAGGAGAGGAAGCCGAAGATCCCCGGGGCGAGGGCAGGCGGCAGGCCACAGAAGAAGCCGGGGTAGTAAATAGACTGCTGCACCCGGTCGTTCTTGAAATACTTTCGGATGACATCCTCGAAGGACTTGGTGAAGAGGGGGAAGAACTTGAGGAGGCGCGGGTCCTTCAGCAGCATCCTGGTCATGTCGGCCATGTTGTTGGCCGGGCTTACATAGAAGCCGTTCAAGGCGGTCTTGAGGAACCCGCCGAAGTAGCGCGCGTATTCCAGCCAGCTCTTGCCGTCCTCGGGGGAGATGCGGGAGATGATCTCCGCCTTGGCCTCGATGGACGAGGGATAAGTCAGGCGGGACCCGTCCTCGAAGATGACGTTGTACACGGGGTCGCAGGGGTCGAGGTCCACCTCCTCCCGCAAGGTGGTTCCCAGCATCTGGAAGGCAGCCTCGATGGGGCCTGTGATCTCCAGGATGGTGGCGCCCACGTCGAAGCGGTAACCCTCCCGCTCGTAGGTGGAGCAGCAACCGCCCACCCGTCCGCTCTGCTCCAGCACCAGCACTTTGCGCCCCTGTCTTGCCAGGAGAGCGCCGGCGGTGATCCCACCGCAGCCGGCTCCGATCACGATGATGTCATAATCCGCCATGAGATCTCCTCTCTCAACCTGTCATTGCGAGGAGGCGTCTTCGCCGACGCGGCAATCTCGTCCGGACGTTGAGCATGATCCGATCGAGATCGCTTCGCTTCGCTCGCGATGACCGGTTATCCTTCCTCCTTGCGAACGAACACGTGCCAGGCCCTGCCGCGCGGCGCGTCGGGGGACTGGCACTGTAGCGCCGCCATCCGGGTAAACATCCGGACGTACACGTGCCAGGCCTGGACAATCGGAATTGTCCAGGCACTGGGACACCGTCGCGCCGAAGACGGCGCTATCGCTTTCGCGATGCAAACTATCGTAGCCTCCTTCTATATCCGTATTCTTAGGTTCTCCAGCGGGTAGCTCATGCAGGGGTGTATGTAACCGGCCACCTCGTCCACCTGGCGCTTGAGCACCCGTTCCGGCACGAATACCTTGCCCGCGATGAGCCTGGTACGGCATACCGTGCACTCACCGGCCCGGCAGATGGCGTCCACCACGATGCCCTCCCGCTCCAGGGAGTTCATCAGCGGCTCGCCCGCCCGCGCTTCGAGGGTCTTGCCGGTGCGCTCCTCGACCACCTCGAAAACGGCTGCGGGGTCGGCTCCCGGCCATCCCGCCTCGGTGGTGATGTCGGAGGGTGAACCGTAGGCTTCCCTGTGTATCCTCCTCGCTGGGACTCCCAGGGACGCCAGGGCGCCCTCGCACAGCACGTACATCTGGGCCGGGCCGCAGATATAGAAGGTTTTGCCCTCCACGCTGCCCACCAGCTTTAAGATCATCTCCGCGTCCAGCAGGCCGCAAGGGCCGCTCCAGCTTTCGATGGCTTCGGAGATGACATAGTCCACCTTGAGGCCGGGGAGCTTCTCCTCCAAGCCCTTTAACTCCTCCCCGAAGATGATGTCCGATGGGTCCTTGCTGCCGTAGATGAGGTGCATCTTCGGGCCTGAGCCCTTCTCCGCCGCCTCCCGGATGATGGAGGCGAAGGGGGTGATGCCCGAGCCTCCCGCCAGGAACACCAGGTCGGCCGAGTCCATGAGGGGCTCGTAGTAGAAGCTCCCGGAGGGCCCCGTGGACTCGAAGCCGTCTCCGGCCTTTACCTTGTCCAGGAGGTAGCTGGAGACGAACCCGTCCGCCATGCGGCGCACGGTGATGTCCCAATAACCCGCTCCAGGGGCAGAAGCGATGGAATAGGGCCGCGAGGTGAGCACCCCGTCCACCTCGCAGAAGAGGTTGATGTACTGCCCCGCCCGGAACCAGGGGAGCCCTCCCTCCGCCGCCCTCATGCGCAGGGTCTTGGTGGTGGCCGTCTCCGCGAAGGTCTCTTGTACCTCGAACTTGACGCGGTCGGGGTGCAGGCCGGCCAAGGCCTGTTCAACACGCGTGGTGGGGCTTTCCGGCAGCTCCACACCCTCCATCTGTTTCTCCAGGTCCGCCCGGAGCTTATGCATGGCCTCGGGTCTGGGGCCGCCTGCCTCCATGTCCTCGAGCACCTTGCGCGAGGTGAGGAAGCCGGAGTAGAGCGAGGGCTCGTAGCCCCCACCGATGTTCACCCAGGCGCCGGAGAAATAGAGCCCCTGCAGGGGGCCGGTAGCGGGCATGCGTACCAGGCCCGTCCCCGCGAAGGTCTCATCGAAGCCGATGATGCTCCCGCCCACGTTACGGGAGTAGCGGATGTTGGTGAGGGGGGTGGCTACTTCTATGACCTCGATGTGGTCCCGCAGGCCGGGCGCCACGTTTTCCGCCAGGTCCAGGGCCCTCTCCGCCACCCGGTTCTTGGCCTCCGCGTACTGGGAGGGAGGTACTTTCATCCAGGGCTCCGCGAAGGCGATGAAGGTACATACAAGAGAGGAGGTACCGGGGGGCGAGAAGCCCGGGTCCACGGAATTGTAGGCGGTAACCGCGACATCCGAGGGCTCGAGCATGACCCCCGTCTTCATCCTCTGCCAGTTTCCATCCACGTCGTAGCCGTCGCTATAGAAGGTCTCGTGGTGGCCCAGTCCCAGCTCCTGGTGGGTGCAGTCCACCCCCAGGTAGAGGTTGACGGTGGAAGCGCCTCCGGACCAGGCCCCCAGGCGTTTGAGGTACCAGTCGGGCGTGTTATCCCGCCCGATGAGCTCGAGGCAGGTGGTGTAGGGATTGGCGTTGCTCACCACGGTGGGGCAGAGGATCTCCGTCCCGTCCTGGGCCACCACGCCCCTTACCTTCCCGCCCTCGGTCAGGATGCGCTGCGCCCCGTTCCTCAACCACACCTCGCCGCCCATATCCTCGATGGAATCGACGAAAGCCTGTGAGAGGGCCTGGCTCTTGCCCTTGACGTGCCAGGGCCCGAAGCGGAGATAGCTCACCGTGCCCAGGGCATAGGTCATGAAAGACAGCCTCGAAGGCGGGTTGCAGTAATAGCCGCAGACCACGCTGAGGACGGTGCGCGCCCTCTCGTCCTTGATGAAGGCCTGCATGACCTCCTGCAGGTTCTTCCCGAAATACGTGAGCAGGGTGGGGAATTCATCCTGGTGCTCCATGACCATCTTCATCCCCACCCGGTTGGCGCGCAGCGCCTCCTGGGCGTACTTGAACATGACGTCAGTGAAATCCCTGATGCCGTCGGCGTCCGCGGGGAAGTACTCGGCCATGGCGTTCTCGAAGTTCTCGCGCCCGATGGGGACCACGAAGTCCACGTCGGGCAGCACGCAGCGGTAGAACTCCGGGATGCGCAGGAACTCCACCCGCCGGGTGATATCCACCTGGTCGAGCAATCTCCATAACGGGCCCTGGTTACTCTCGTCCCCCAGGCCCGAGAGCTCGTGCAGGGAGATCTCGAACTCGAAGCGTCCCCGCAGGAAGGACGAAGCGTACCCGCCGGGCACGTAGTGGCGCTCCAGCAGGAGCACCTTCTTGCCTTCCTTGGCCAGGAAGGCCGCCGAGGAGAGCCCTCCCAGGCCGGCGCCGATGACCACTACGTCATAATCTTTCATCACGTCATCCTCCCTCTTGAACATCACTCAGATCTCCCGCGGCCAGCCGGCCGGCTATGGCTTCCGCCTCCTCCACCATGCCGCCGATGATCTCGCTGACCGGTCTTATTTCGTTGATGATTCCTATATCCTGGCTGCAGACGACGATCCCGGCGTCGGGATCGCCCATCTCGAACATGTTCCTGGTCAAGGAGCCCGCCACCACCTTGATGATCTCCTCGAAGGCGGCGCCTGCCGCCTCGAGCTCCGCCGTCTTCTCCGCCGCGGGGTTCTTCCACACCCGCAGGGTATTATGGACCGTTCCCAGGACGGTCACGGTATCCGTCTCGCAGGCCGCTAGCATCCTGCTCTTGAGGTCATCGTGGATGGGGGACTCCTCGGAGAGGAGCAACCTGGTCCCGATGAGCACGCCCTGGGCGCCCAGGGCCAGCGCCGCAGCCAGGCCCCTCCCGTCGGCTATGCCTCCGGCGGCGATCACCGGTATCTTAAGCAGGTCCACGCAGCGGGGGACCATGGAGAGAAAGGTCAGCCCGGCGTTGCCGATATGGCCTCCTCCCTCGCTGCCGAAGACGGTCACCGCGTCGTAGCCCATCTCCTCCGCGACGACGGCGTGGTGCACGCTGGTGCACTTGTGCATGAGCAAGATGCCGTGCTCCTTCAACCGGCTCAGCAGTTCTGCGGGAGGCCGGCTGCCGCTGGTCTCCACGATCCCCACGCCGCCCTCCCCGAGGATGGCGTCTAAGTAGAGCTCGTTGTCCATGGGGCGCAGGGCCGGGAAGAGGTTGAGGTTCACGGCAAAGGGCTTATCGGTGAGGCCTTTCAGCTCGCGCAGGGCGTCGCGGAATCCTTCCTGGGTGGGGAACATGGCCGACGACATGATGCCCAGCGCGCCGGCATTGCTCACCGCCGCCGTGAACTCCGGACCGGTTATCCACTGCATGCACCCGCCGATGATGGGGTGCTCGATGCCGAAGAGCTCCGTGATTCTGGTCTTGAGCAAATCTCTTCCTCTCTCATACATACAAGCCTAACGGCTCCTTACGATCGCACTCGTGCCAGGCCTTCACGTTCGGAAACGTGAAGGCGCTGGGACACCGCCGTGCCGCCCTTCGGGCGTCACTGTCGCTTACGCGATGCAGAAAGCCTGTATCCATCGGTTATCTCTTCGCCGTTACGTACCCGTGCCAGGCCTGGACATTCGGAAATGTCCAGGCGCTGGGACACCGCCGTGCCGCCCTTCGGGCGTCACTGTCGCTTACGCGATGCAATCTACCGTTACCTATTTCTTTCCTCCGGTGCGTTTCTCGAAGAACTCCTTTACGTCCCTGCGGTGCTCCGGGGCCAGCACCGCCAATGACTGCACGTGCGCCTCCAGTTCCAGGAGGGTCCGCAGGTCCACCGAGTGGCTGGTGTTGAGCATGCGCTTGGTAAGGGCGAGGATGTCGGGGGAGCGGCCGGCCATCTTCCCGGCCAGCTTCATCACCTCGCCCGCTATCTCCTCGTGCAGGACGATGCGGTTGATGAGCCCGATACGCAGCGCCTCCTCGGATTCGACGACCCTGCCGGTGAGAGCGAGTTCCTTCGCCTGGGCCAGGCCCACCCTGTGAGCCAGGAAATAAGCCGAGCCGAAATCCGGCACGATGGAGAGCTTGATGAAACTGAGGTAGAAGCGGGCGCGCTCCGTCGCGTAGGTGATGTCGGAGGACATGGCCAGGCCGAACCCTCCTCCCACCGCCCAACCGTCCACCTCGGCTATCACCGGCTTGGGTCCCTCGTGCAGTTCGTAGATGAGCGAGCCCATGGCCCGCATGTTGTCCCTCATCAACACGGGGTCCATCTTATCGCCCATGATGGTGAGGTCCGCCCCGACCGAGAAATTACCGCCCTCTCCCCGCATGACGATCACCCTGACATCGTCGTCGTCCAGGACGGACCTCAATCCCTCCATCATGGGAAAGAGAAGCTTGTCGCCCATGGCGTTCATCATCGGCCCGTTCATACTGCAGCGCGCGACGCCGCTCTCGATCTCGACCTTGAAGGCTTCAGATTCCATATATTACCTCCATGCTATCTCGCGCCTCATCTCCAACGGTATGGCGAGGGCAGCAGCCGCCCGATAACGTCATTGCGAGGAGCCGCAGGCGGCGAAGCAACCTCTACCACCCACGATCGCACTAACCGCCACCGCTTCTTCAGAAGAAACCCTCACTACCATGTGTTATATCTTCCCATCCGCATCCGACCACACGCCTTGTGCATGAGATTGCCGCGCTCCGTTCGCTGCACTCTCTCCGCTCGCAATGACGTTTTCCGGGGCGCTTTCCCTTGCCTGCAATGGCGGTTGACCAGCCGCTCGCAATGACGCTTAATATCTTCCACAACCCATTTTCCCTTGCCCACGCTACTCGCTACCCGCGCCAAGCGTCAGGCCTGCCCCTCCAGCAGCTCGAAGTGCTTGATGTCCAAGAGGCTGCCAGTACGCTTTTCCTCGAAGACCGCCTTCACGCGGGCTCCGACTTTTATCTTCTCGTGATCGGTCTCGTCGATGAAATGCAGCAGCAGGGTGTCCGCGCCGTCGAGCTGTATGGCCGCGTACCCATAGGGGACATCCCTCTGCTTTCCGGTGGCCGGGTCTACGAAGCCGAAACTGACCACGGTATAGGTGACCAGCTCTCCCTCGTCGGAGACCGGCACCAGCTCCGTCAACTCCACGTAGCATGGCCCGCATACCCGGCGTGGGGGCACGTACACCCTGCCGCACTTGGGGCATTTGGCTCCCACGAACTTCTTGTTGTCCCTCAGCTCCGTGAGGAACTTGGAGCCGTAAGCGCCGGCCGCCCACTTAAAGGGCTGCTCCATCTCGCCGCTCTCCAACGCGATAAGGTCTTTTTTCTCCTCGTTCATCGCTCTCACCCCCTGGCCTTGCCTGGTTTTTCTTTGCCCAGGATGAGCACATCGGACCAGTAGCATCCACCGAATCCCGTGGCCAAAGCCAGCTTCACGTCGGGGACCTGGCGCTCATCGGCCCGTCCCTGGATCTGCCAGGTGCATTCCGCCACCCTGATCAGGCCGGTGGCCCCGATAGCGTTGGAGGACATCACGCCTCCGGAGGGGTTCACCGGGCACTTACCGCCCATGTCGAAGGCGCCGGCCCGGGTGAGCTCGGGGGCACCACCCCTGTCGCAGAATCCCATGGACTCTATGTAACGCAGCCCCGCGAAGGAGTACGGCAGGTACAGTTCGGCCACATCGAACTGCTCCAGGGGATCGGTTATGCCGACCTTTTTAAAGACCTCAGCCGACGCCTTCTCCAGGGCAGGGAACCAGGCCTTCCCCGTCTTCACGTCCATGTAGGGATCGCTGGTGTAGGCCCAGAGATGCCGGTCGGCCACGCCCAGGATCCAGGCCGGCTTCTGCGGAAAATCATCCGCCACGTCCTCGGAGACGAAGACCAGGGCGCAGGCCCCATCGGTACGCGGGCACATGTCCCCCATCTTCACCGGCCAGGACAGATAGGGCGACTTCATGACGTCATCGATGGTCATGTTGATGTGCAGGTGGGCATAGGGGTTGTTGAGGCCGTGTTTGCGCTCCCTCACCGCCACGTAGGCCGCGTCCTCCTCGGTGGCGCCGGTGGCGGCCATGTAAGCGGTGGCCTCCATGGCCAGACCGGCCACCGCACCTGCGAATATGGGGCGGTCCCAGAAGGGGTCGAAGGCAGTGGTGATGGCGCCGGTGGTGTCCGACTCGGAGTTCTTCTCCCACCCGATGGCCAACACCCTGTCGAACAGCCCGGAAGCCACGTGATAATATGCGCCCATGGCCACGGTGGTGCCGGTGGTACCGCCGGTGGTAAGCTTCATGATCGGCTTCATCAAGGCGCCGCTCCCGTCAACCGACCAGGTATCCACGTAGTTGATGCCCTCGAAGTGATCCATGTTGCCGATGACCACGGCGTCGATATCCTTGCGGGTCATCCCGGCATCGTCCAAGGCCATGCGCACCGCCTCGTTGATGAGTTCCTGCCCGTTGACGTCCGGGCGGGCGGAACGCTGGTGGGTCATACCTACGCCCGTTATGGCTACTCTCCTGCCCATCACTTCTCACCTCCCAGTACCCATACGCAATGAGATTGCCCGCAGGGTCCGTTGATGCCGTGGGCCAGCGCGGTCTTCACACCATCGACCTGGTGCTCGCCCGCATTGCCCCTGACCTGCAGGGCGCATTCGATGATGCGGTTGAGCCCGGCTACCAATACCGGGTTTCCGGACAGGCACCCTCCCGAGGCATTGACCGGCAACTCGCCACCCCTGGCCGTCTTGCCGGACTCGGTGAGCTTACCGCCCTCGCCCCGCTCGCAGAAGCCCAGACCCTCCAACCACATGAGCTCCATGTAGGTGAAGGCGTCGTAGAGCTCCACCAGGTCGATGTCCTTAGCGGGATCGCCTATGCCTGCCATCCCGTAGGCCTTCTTGGACGCCTCCCTCAGGGCGCACACGCAGTAGAGGTTACGGTCCCCCAGGTGGTAGGAGGTGCTGCAGTGAGCCACCCCTTTGACCCAGACCGGCTTCTTGGTGATCTTCTTCGCTCTTTTCTCCGAGGCCAGGATGACGGCGGAGGCGCCGTCCGATATGGGGCAGCAGTCCAGGAGCTTGATGGGATCCGCGATATAGGGTGAGGACATGACCTTCTCCACCGTGAGCTCCAGGGGGAGCTGGGCCACGGGGTTTGCAAAAGCGTTGCCATGGTTCTTCACCGAGACCAGGGCGCATTGTTCCTCCGTCACCCCGAATCTATCCATGTAAGCCCTGGCTTGCAAAGCCGAGGAGGTGACGGCGTCGATGCCCAGGGACCTCGCGTAGATGGGGTCGAACATGGCGTTGGTTATGAGAGGCATGACGCTCTCCGAGCCCTTGTGGTGGGCGCACACCAGGGTGGTGCCGAAGCTCCCCGAGAGGATACGCATCAAGCCGTAGAAGGCGCCGAAAGTACCGTCTCCCTCCACGGTGGATACGTTCTTATCGTAGGAGCCGCAGGCGTCCTGGATGGCCATGGAGGAGATGGTGCGCCCGTCGAAGAAGTCGTTGGATATGGTGACGACGTTGTCCACCTGGTCAATGGTCATCCCTGCATCGTCCAGGGCCGCGCGGGAGGCTTCGTAGACCAGGTCGGGATAGCCGTCCGCCTTTCTCTCCCTTCTTATCTCCGTCATCCCCACGCCGACGATGGCCACCGGTTCCATTTACTTCACCCCCTTCACCGGACGGAAGTACTTCACATCGAGGATGTTGCCCTCCCTCGCGTCCGAGAAGAGAGCTTCCACGCGGGCACCTACCGCCAGGTCTTGCTCATCGAATTCACCCAGAAGGTGGAGGAAGCCCGTATCCGCTCCCTCGAGCTTGATGATCCCGTACCCGTAGGGCAGGGGCAGGGGGGAGAGCTGGGGATGATGCTTCCTCACTACGGTAAAGGACTCCAGCGTCCCCGAGGATCCCAGCTCCACCCACTCCGAGCATTCCTCGAAGCAGTCTGGGCAGTTGCGCCTGGGGACGTGGTAGACGATGTCGCACCTGGGGCAGCGGGTGCCCAGGAACTTGCCATCGTCGCGCAGCGACTCCAGGTAACGTGTCCCCACCTCGCCCGCGAACCAGCGGTAGGGTACCTTGATGCGGCCGTTCATGACCAACAGTTCTTGTTCCTCTCTCCAATCTCCCATAACCATCATCCTCCCCTTCTCCAGGCACCGCGTCCGCGGTCCACACGCGTGCTCAAAGTCTACGGATAAGCTATGTTTATTCCCGCGTTCCGGCTCTCTACTCTTCGCATCTCCGAACTGCCTCCCCGTCTTTGCCTCGGACGTCTATCCCTTCATCCCTGCAGGGATGCTTGCGGCCCCGCCCGCTATCGTTTGACGCATCCCATCAGGATGAGGTCGTAGAATACCCCCGCTATGTCTTCCGCGGTAGCCTGCCCGTCCGGCCGGTACCAGTCGAAGAGCCAGTTGCACATGCCGGAGATGGCGCGGACCACCATGTGTACGTCCATCTTCCTGAACTTGCCTTCCTTTATTCCCTTCTCCAGGAGCTCGCGGTACAGGGTCTCGTACTCCCGGCTCAAGGAACGTATGAAGTTCCTCTTGTCCTCCGGCAGCTCGCTCTCCTCGGCCAGGTACACCGTGGTGACGTCGCCGTGCTCCGAGAACATGCTCACGTGCCAGAAGACGAGCCGGCGCAGCTTGTCCTCGGTATCGCCGGGTTCGGCCATGATGCGCCTCACCCCTTCCATGAGCCGCTCTATAGCCGACTCGCAGATGGCGTAGAGCAGGTCGTGTTTGGTCTTGATGTAGTAGTACAGCGCGGGCTTGGTGACGTTGAGTTCGGACGCGATGTCGTCCATGGTGGTGGCGCGGTAGCCCTTGCTGCGGAACAGACGGGCGGAAACCGTGAGGATCTCTTCCCAACGCGATTTGTTCATCGTCTAGCCCCCCCTCAATATAAGCCCATGGTGGTGGCGATTATCTCGCGCATGATCTCGTCCGTGCCGCCACCGATGCGCGCTATGCGCATGTCCCTCCAGGCCTTCTGCGCCGGGTACTCCATCATGTACCCGTAGCCGCCCATGATCTGCATGGCCTCGTCCGCCACCCGGAAGGCGACCTGCGTGCCGATGAGCTTGGCCATGGAGATCTCCTTCACCGGATACTCGCCCCGGTCGTACCTCCATGCGGTCATATAGGCCAGGGACTTGGCCGCCTCCAGCTCCGTGGCCAGGTCTGCCACGCGGTGGGCGATAGCCTGGTTCTTGATGATGGGCTTCCCGAACTGCACCCGCTCCTTGCCGTAATCGATGGCCTGCTGCAGGGTGACCTCCGCGATGGCGATTACCGCGACCGCGACGATGAGGCGCTCGCCCTGCAGTTCCCACATGATGTTGTAGAAGCCGCGCCCCTCCTCGCCCAGCATGGAGTCCTCCGGGATGAGCATGTCCTCGAAGAATATCTCCGCGGTGTCGCTGGACCACTGCCCCACCTTGTCCAGCTTGCGGGATACCGTGTAGCCGGGTGTGTCGGTGTCCACCAGGAAGATGCTCATGCCCTTGTAGCCCTTGATCTTCTCGGTGCGGGCGAGCAGGGTCATGAAGTCGGCGCGGTAGCCGTTGGTGATGAATATCTTGTTGCCGTTGACCTTCCAGCCGCCGCCTGTCTTCTCGGCGAAGGTCTTGACGTTGGAGACGTCGGAGCCGGCCTCCGGCTCGGTTATACCCAGGCACGCTACCTTCTCCCCCATGATGGCAGGCACCAGGTACCTCTGCTTCTGTTCCTCGGTGCCGAAGATGAGGATGGGGGGTGTGGCCATGCCGATCTGCACCGCGATCCCGGTGTTCACGCCGAAGGACCCGCATTTGGCCAGCTCCTCCATGAGGACGATGTTGGTGAAGTAGTCCCCGCCTCCGCCGCCGTACTCCTCGGGAAAGTGCAGGCCCAGGTAACCGAGCTCACCCAGGCGCTGGAAGACCAAGTCAGGGAAGAAGCCCTCCTCCTCCCATGCATCGGCGTTGGGGATGAGCTCCCTGTTGACGAAGTCACGTACGCTCTGCCTGAGCATGTTGTGTTCGTCGGTGAAAAAGAGGTTGTCGGCCACGATCCCTTCCTCTTTCAGGCTTGAAAAGTGCTCTGATAACTGCGCTGCAAGGCTCCTCGTAATGGAGTCGGGCGTTCATGTGATCTGTGGGCCAGACGATCGCCGTAGTTGTGTTTACTTAACGGTCAGTAGATTTATTCTAAGATGGCTTTCTCCGAGTGTCAACTCGTTTATTTCAAGCGAGTGTACGCGTACCAGGCCTGGACGTGTATGGGGTCGTATCTTCGATCTTCGGTTTACCCATATTCTGATCTGTGTGATCTATGTGGTTCATAAACCGAAGATCGAAGATACGACCCCATTCGCGCTCGACCCCATTCGCGCTACAGGCTGCCGGATATGATTGCTCAGATGATAGAGGGATGTGATAGAATTGCTGCGGGTTTACGGAGCTAAGAATTCGATCGTGGGGGGTAAGCATGGGTAAATCTGGAAAGTACGTCAAGTATTCCGTCCTCGCCGCCTCTTCGCTGGGTGCCCTGGCTCTATGGCGCCTGCACGATTCCCCTTTGCCCCAGGAGGACCTCCAGTGCGTCAACTGCATGGAAACCAGGGTGGAGACGATACATACCAAGGACAGGGTCGCCCTCAAGCTCAAGAGGTACGTCAACGAAGGGGCGCAGCCCATCCTCCTGGTCCACGGGTTTTTCGGAAACGGGTTGGAGTTCGATCTCCCGCACCGCAAGCACAACCTTGCTCTTTACCTGGCCGAACGTGGATATGACGTCTGGATATCCAGCTTCCGGGGGTGCGGGAACGGTCCTTATGAATGCAAGATAAGAGATTGGAGCCATTCCGTCGACGAACTCGCCGCCCTGGACGCGCCCGCCCTGGTCGAGGGGATCACCGAGGCCACGGGTCAACGGCCTATCTGGATCGGTCACAGCATGGGGGGGATAGTCCTTTACATGTACCTGCTGGGGGAGACGGTAGAAACGACCAACGGGAGCTACCGAGCCCTGGTCGATCCCAGCCTGATCGAGGAACGCAACCGCTCCATCCTGGGAGGCGTGACCATCGGCAGCCCGCCGTCCTTGACCCACGGCGGCGGGGATTGGATCGCCAAATTGCAGAAACTCCCCTTCTATAAAGCGCAGGCGAGATTCCTCATCCGGTACCTGGGATTCCTGAGCCGCTTTTCGTCCAAGATACCGAACAGTAGACTGAGGGATCTCGTCACTCTCTTCCCCCGCCTGGGAAGGGTGCTGGCCAAGAGGGGTCCCATCGCCATCTTTCTCTACAACCCCGAGAACGTGGACGCGGACGTCGGGTACAGCCTGCTGAAATGGGCCGCCGACAACGTCAGCACGGGCATGGCCGTTCAGATCCTGGCCCTGGCGCTCGATCCTGACTACAAGGATCGTCGCGGAGAGTTCAGCTTCAGCGCGAACATGCACCACATAACCGCGCCCCTGTTCTTCATCACCGGGACGGAGGACTTCGTAGGCGCGGACAACGTCCGCGAGGACGGCTACGAAAAAGTGGCCAGCGACGCCAAGCGCTTTAAGAACTACGAAGGCTACGGGCATACGGACCTGGTGATGGGCAAGCGGGTGTTCGAAGAGGTGTACCCGGAGATCCTGTCGTGGGTGGAGGGGCTGACCAAGCCCGGGGCTAAGTACCCCGTTCCATAAATACGGTGATGCACCGAGAGTGCCGATGCGCCACGCCCGCAAGGCACGCGACCGAGGCGTACTCGGTGAGTACGTCGCAGGGAGCGGAACGCAGCGGGCGGGGATGCAGCGGTGATCGAATGCCGGCGTATTTCTGGAGCGGGGTACTAAAGGTAACGGTCTCGCTCCGCTGCGACATGAGCGATCAATCGAAATGCGATACTCGATCGAGCTTGCCGCGTCGGCTTCGCCTCCTCGCAATACGGCTTATCGCTCCGCGTTAAGCCTAGCTGCGACCGACCTGGTAGTTCCCCGGGCTGGTTGGTTTCTAATCTGATTGGGCTACACCCGGGGCGTGGTCGTTTACTCCAATAGCGCCATATATGCACCCTTCTCGCCCTCTTCCCGGCGGCCGCTGCGACCGACCCATAGTTCTCGGGCAGGTTGTTGATTATGTAGCAGAGCTATGCCCGCTTTGGATATATTATTTCAGATGCCGGCGGAGACACACCTTTCCATACTTTCTTCCAGGCTGTCGCTCCGACCGACCACGTGGTCCCGGAGCTGGTCGGAATATGTAGTAGCCGCTGATGATGGCTACGAGCGGAAATCGTAACTGCCGTGGAGGAGTTTCCGCAGTGCGATCTCGAGGGAACCCTTTCCCACGCCGGGGGCCACTCCCCCACCGCGCTGCCAGGCTATGATCCCCCTCACGAACCGCAGCTTATCCTTGAAGGAAAGCCTGGCGAGGGCCCGGTTGAACTCCGGCCTGGCTCCACCTGAAAGCAGGGTCAGAAGCGACCATTCCCGCGCCGTCCTCTCCCGCTCCGGCACGGCGCTGGCGCGGTAGAGGTAACCAGGAGGAGAACCTCCCGCCTCCACCGCGGCCTTCCCGGCCAGGTAGCCCGTGGCCAGGGCGGAGGAGATGCCCTCCCCCAGTGAATTCATGAAGCCCGCTGCTTCACCGCTTACAAGGACCCGGTTGGTGCCAAGGCAGAAACGGTTGACCGCAGAGGTGAAAGTCTCCCTGCAACCGAGGGCGAAAACCTCCTCCTTGGAGTCGAAAGCGAAATCCCTCTTTAACATGGCGTGGAAGGCGCT
>Ga0315289_10006639_pt1 | contig 16990 bp, 19 predicted proteins | sample YL17G11_40_MG_FD_203452 | JGI IMG/M metagenome (GOLD analysis project Ga0315289, IMG submission 203452) | Sediment microbial communities from Yellowstone Lake, YNP, Wyoming, USA - YL17G11_40 | ecosystem: Environmental > Aquatic > Freshwater > Lake > Sediment | place: USA: Wyoming | collected... | reverse complement strand
AAATAATGAAGAAATAGTGAGGAAAATGAGACTGGATCAAGTCTTTTCAAAACAGGAAATAAAAGATATTGTCATCGCTGTAATTTCTCTTACAATTATTCTTGCTTATCCTAACTTTGAAAGTTTGTCTCTGGTTTTTGTAGCAGTAATTTTCGCTTTTCTTCTCCACGAACTCGGACATAAGTTTGTTGCGATGAGATTCAACTGTCAGGCTTTCTTTAAGCTATGGCCTGAAGGTCTTCTTCTCGGCTTCATCACTTTGCTCATTCCATTCGTCCGTTTTGTCGCGCCAGGCGCGGTCGTCATTTATCCTTACCGTTATGGAAGATGGGGTTATCGAAAGGTTCATCTTGACGCGAATGAAATGGGAATCATCGCATCAGTCGGACCGGCGTTGAATATTTTCTTTGCATTTGTTTTCGGTTTTATTCCGGGATTCGCTTTTGTCGCACGCATAAACGCCCTTCTCGCTCTCTTCAACCTGCTTCCTGTCAATCCTCTCGACGGTGGAAAGGTTCTTCACTGGAAATGGTGGATGTGGATTTTCTTGCTTGGTCTGTCTATCACGGCGTTTTTAATTTTTATTTGAGTTTGATGTGAACTTAATTTCGTTAAAGCTTTTTACTTTAAACAAGCATTTTGTTTATTGATTTTAAAGTGATTTTACATGCAGTTTATAGCAGACCTTCAGATCCACTCGAAGTATTCGAGAGCGACAAGCAAAAATCTCAGCGTGCGCACACTGGCGGAAGGCGCGAAGATAAAAGGAATAAATGTTCTAGGCACTGGTGATTGTACTCATCCGCTTTGGTTGAAGGAATTGAAAGAAAACTTACAACAGGTCGGCGAGACTGGAATCTACAAATATGGAGATATCTTGTGGATGATAACGGGAGAAGTAAGCACTGACTACGAACAGGACGGAAAGCTTCATCGCGTTCATCACTTGTTTCACATTCCATCTTTCGAAGTTGCAGATCAAATCAACGAACAGCTTGCAAAGCATGTTGATCTGAAGATTGACGGAAGGCCGATGATAAAAATAACATCGCCAGAGTTTGTTGAAATTTTGATGAGCATCGACCGAACGATTATGATCACACCCTCACATGCATGGACTCCCTGGTTTGGTGTTTTTGGCAGCAAGTCAGGCTTCGATTCTCTAGAAGACTGCTATCAAGATCAAATCAAACATATTTTCTCACTCGAGACAGGCATGAGTAGCGATCCTGCAATGAACTGGCGGCTCAGCACCCTAGACAAGATAACTCTTGTCTCGAATTCGGACGCTCACTCAGCAAATCCTTGGCGTCTTGGAAGAGAGGCGAATGTTTTCGAGATGAATGAAGACGAGTTCACTTACAAAAATTTTGTTGATGCCGTGAAAAACAAGGACAAGAAGAAATTTTTGTTTACGATAGAAACAGATCCTAACTACGGAAAATATCATTTTGACGGCCATCGTGTCTGCGGATTCAGCTGCGAGCCAGAACAGACGAAAACGCTGAATGGAATTTGCCCTCGATGCAAGAGGAAAATCACAGTAGGAGTTCTCAATCGAGTGGAGCAACTTGCCGACAGGCCTGAAGGATTTGTTCCAAAGGACGCAATTCCTTTCAAAAACCTCTTGCCACTTTACGAAATTATTTCTGCAACTCTTGGTATCGACCAGCTTTACTCAAAGAAAGTTATCGAAGAGCAGGACAAACTCATAAGCAGGTTCGGCAACGAGTTCAATATTTTACTTAACATCACGCATGATGAATTGATTAAAGTTACGAGTGAAAAAATTGCTGATTCGATTCTGAAGATAAGAGAAGGCAGCGTCAAGTTTATTCCTGGTTACGACGGGGTTTATGGAAAGCCGATTTTTAATGAAGTAGGAAATTTAAAGAATAAAATATCTGGAATGAAAATTCAAAGTAGTTTGAAAGAATTCGGCAAGAGCAATAACAAGAGCACGGGTCCGTAGTCTATCGGTAGGACGCGACCCTCACAACACAATGTGAGAACGGTCGAGAGCAGAGTTCAATTCTCTGCGGACCCATTTTTTATTTTGCTATCCTAATTTTATCAATTTAGAAATAGTAATTACTATCGCACCTTTGGCTGGATAACCTTTATTTTCTTTCATACCTTCAACAAATTTTTTCCATTTTCCTGAAGAAAAATATTTGGCATTTCCAACAAGTTTATAGCCATTCCAACTTTTATCCCAAACTGCAAGACACACATTATTATTTTTCTTGAGATTTTTTCTTGTCTGTTTCATGTAATTATCGGTGATTAGAATTTGATTTTTTGAAACAACCTTAACATACGCAACACCTATGACATTAGGCTTACTAGAACTATTGACTGTCGCAAATGCAAGAGGATTTCCTTCAATCAATTTTTTAATTTCTTGAGTTATTCTGGTCATTAGTCTAACCAGCTTTTGGCAAAACGCTTATCGTAGTTATAGAAGTAAGCTGGTAAGTGTAACTGACAGAAATTGTGACACGAAAGTCCTTGAAAGTACTCACTCCGCCTGTGCTTGCATCGCATCTCATGGAAGCATCCTTTCCTTGTATGAGTTTGACAGAGCTTTTTGCGCAACTCACTCCGCTGCCAGAAACTTGAATGTTCAAAGTGTCAATAGCAGGACCGACTACTCTGCCTGAAGCTGTGTTGTGGAATTCAAAATAAACAGGAACGCTTGAGCCTGCGAAGACTGAGTTAGGAGCTTTGACTGAAATTGACACTGGACCATTCGAAACGCTTGAAGGTCCGATAACGCCGGTCTTCGGCTTGTTTGTTCTGTAATAGTCGAAGGAAGTAGCACGAATAAGCGTGTCGAGAGTTGTGCTGTAATCGTAAGTTACTTGAGCAACTGCCTGATAATCAAGTTTGTTCGAAAGGCCTGGGGGAACGAGAGTCCAGTCAATGCTGTCACCAGGTGACGTTGTTATTCCTCTCGCAGAATCGGCATGCCCAAGGTCTGAAATTGTTCTACTTCTTCCATCAATCTGCCAATCGTCTGTCAATCCTCCAAGTTCAACTCTTATATTCCTTGCATCTGCTCCTCCACGATTTTCGACAACAAGAGTCAACAAAACGGGGGTTCCTGGTTCGACTGAAGAGTCAGAAGGAGAAAAGCTGACAATAGAAATGCCAGATCCAGTCCCACCTGTGCCTCCAAGGTTTATGCATCCTGCTAAAAACACGATTGGAAAAAGAATGACAAGTTTTTTTAATTCATTTAGCTGCATGTCTTTCAATCCTTTTGTTTAACCTTTTCCAGTCAATTTACAGTCAACTTATTTCAACTTATTAATTATTATTTGTTGCTTTTGGCTTATAATTTAAACTTTCGTTCTTTCGTTTTTAGTCGCTCTGCCTTCTCTGCTTTATCCTTTCTTTATTTTCTCGATAGTTACCATTATTGTCTCTGAACGCCGTATTAAATAGGTATATGAAAAAGACGCATCTATTGAAACAGTCTTAAACCCAACTGCATTTTCTTGCATAGAAAAACTGGTTGCTTTAAAGGAACAAACAAGGCTGCCAGGAACTGTAACATCAAATTTTGAATAAATTGTGCCACCGCTGCCTGTGAAATCGCAAATTCTCTCCGAATCAACTGTCATCCCTACCAGTTTCAAACTCGCTTTGCCAGCTGTTATATTTGTAGGAATTACTTTTCCTACAGACGTGCTACCAACCTGCTTGAAATTGACTTTTATTTCAAACGGAGAATCTTTCACACCCCAATATTCGTTTATTACTTGATTATCCCGCTTAGTTGTTCTGCCGACAGGAGGATCAAAGTCCGCTGTTATCGGTCCGATTGAAGGCTGACCGGTCTGAAATTTCGTTACTGGCTGCTTGATTTTAGTATCGTCAATTATCGGAATTGTTATTCTTCTTGATCCTTGATAGTCGTAATCTATCTGATAGTTGAAATTGAAAGTCATCGACCCCTTTATCTCTTCAGTGTTAGGAATTTTGAAATTTATTGCAAAACTCCTGTCTTCAAGGCTTGGTATGTTTCTATACTCGCATGCATGATCGTTCAGCTTGTTTCCATTCTTGCATTCTACATCTGTCTTCAGTCCTTTTGTGTCAGGAAAAGCAACAACTGCTCTAGGCACTTCCTTGTCGCCGTTGTTTCTAAGTGAAAATTTTATAGATGTGACGCTTCCTGGAACAGGGGCTGTTTCTGTGACGACATAATCTTCTAGCGTTATCACGTCGTTTTTATAGTAAGTTCCTGTGTTTCCTCCAAAGTCTATGCATCCTGAAACAAAAACTAGTAAGAATACAAGACTCATGAGAAATATCCGACTGGTAAAATTCTTCATAAGATAAATTTAAGCTCTCAAGGTATTATTTGTTTTATGCCTTCATTTATCTCAGCGTTTGAAGATTTTTTTCAAACTTATTTTGTCAACTCGATAGTCCTTAATCAAGGCTACAACCCAGTCAACACAACTGTATACGCAACACTCCTTGTCATCACGGCATATTTCATCTACAAAGCTCTCAACAAACTTAAAGTGAAAATTGACAGAAGACTTGGAATTGCAATCGCGCCTTTTATAGTCTTGGGTAGCTCGACTCGTGTGATTGTCGACTCGGGAATATTTTTCAGCTTTCTCTTTGTAACTCCATTCATTTACGTCCTGATTTTCGCAGTCACATTCATCGTGCTCATTCTCTCATTGTTTTTTGAGAAGAGAACTAAATCCAAGTTTCCATATCACAAGACAATGTTTGCAATCGGAGTCGTCATGGCACTAACTCCTCTGACAATTCTTGCTACTAGTGAAAATGTCACCTTCAACTTCAACGCGCTCCTATATGTCATAGGTTTTTACGTAATTTGGCCAGTTTTGCTTTACTTCATTAAGTGGAAAGATTCCAACAAAGCCGTTTTATCAGTCCAAATGTTCGACGCGACGAATACGTTCGTGTCGCTGACTTTTTTCGGATATGGCGAGCAGCACTTTGTTCCGAACTTTTTCATAAATTCTTTCGGGCCTTTTTCATTCATAGTCGTGAAGGCTGTTGCCGTGATCGCAGCGCTGATTCTCATCGACAAATATTCCAAGGACAAGCAGTTCAACAATTATCTGAAACTTGTAATAGCAATTCTAGGTGGGGCGACTTCTACTCGTGACTTTTTGAGACTTTTGCTGGGAGTTTAGAAGTTTAATTTTTAACGCCGAGGCTGGGATTTGAATAATAAACTAAATTTAAACTAAACTTTTCTAACGATTGTGAGGACGACATTGTTCAACTCGTAAAATGCTTCTTTCTGGACTGAGAAAGAGATTGTATTTTCTCCTGCTTTGAGAGGAATTTCTATTCCAAAAGTTTTTGAGAAAGAAGCGATTGTTGGAATATCGTCGAGTAGTGTTTCATCGTTTATCTTTATCGTCATGGGATTGATTGCCGCTGGGTTGTATCTTCTTATCGCAAACGAGAGCTTACCGAATTTGAATCCTTCTATTTCCTCTGGCTTTAGCTGGAATGATATATCTTTCGAAACAATTCCTTGAAAGTCTATGCTGAACGAAGCGGATTTGATTTTGTAGATTGTGTTCATCCAGAATCTGAAACCTGGAGTATCTGCCCTAAGAACAACATTATTGGATCTTTGTATCAATGAACGGTCGATAGGAATTCTCACTTCTCCTGCCGGCGCGCGCTGGTTGTAAACTTCCTGCCCGTTGAACTGGACGATGAGATTTCCTGCATCATTAGTTTCGTCAATAAGAATAATAATTTCTCCTCCTGTGGTTATGTCAAACTTTTCTTTTGTCATCACTGCTACTATTGTTGCTGGATAGTCTGAGAAATATCCTTTAGAAACTTCGAAACTCTTTCTCTCTCCAATAGTTTCAGAGCCGACTGAATAACTGACACTGAAATCGCCAAGTCGAATGTTCTTAGTAACATCCCTTATCGTTTCAGAAGAAACTTCTACTTTTAATTCGAGTGTTCGCTTGTTAGAGCCGAAAACAACATCGATCTTTCCTTCATGCAATCCCTGTTCTACATAGCTTGGGACTGTTACAAAAACTTCAACATCGACCAATCCTGTCACGTCAACATTATTTCTATCAAAACTTATCCAGTTCGCAATTTCCCCTTTTGGCACAAGCGTAACATTTATAGCACTACCGTTAAGCGTCAAGACAAAATCCTTAGAGTCACCTCTTGCAATCGTTAGAGTTTTTTGAGTCGGACTTATTTCAACTGGCCCTTGAGCAAGACTGCCCCAAGCAATCATAAGAACAAGAATTAGCACAATGCCTGCGAGAAGGACAAATGCGAACTCGTCTACTCTTCCTTGACCTTTCTGCAAAAAACACACCTTAAAATTAATTACTCTTTTAAAGAATAATAAGTTTCTTTTGGCCACTTTGCCGAGTTATTTTGCCGAATTAATATGCATGCCCGCGCTCTCTTCCTTTCAGAGCGGTTATGTAGCCAGCAACTATGTTTCTCGTTCTCTTCGACTTTGTCAACCAGTTGTTTGACTATTTCCTTATTCTTCTTGTAGTCTGTAGAAAATCTGCTTGGCTCTTTTTCTAGCAGATCCTCTGCAAGGTTTTTTATAAAAGTAGTTTTAATTCGTCCCACAAAAATCACTTGTTAATTTTAATCTTATGAGTATTGATGCTAAGGTGTCAGTCGCTTAATTTCGTAATACGTAACTGATCCTTCTCTGTCAACAACAGCCCACCAGAAAATAGCGCGGATGTTGTGAGCGAGACGGACTGCCCGAGACATTTCAGGAAGAGAAAACGCTGCCTCTTCTGGAACAGCATGAACGACTGCTTTTGTGTGCTCACCTGCCTCTTTCGGCCCTCTTCTTAACTTCACACCACGTTCGTAAAGTCTGAAATGAGTGCCAAACTTAAAGCCTGACTTGACAAGATAACCACGCTCGCGAAGATCGCGATAAACGATAAACTGCGAATGAAATTCGTTCACTCGCTTGCTTCCTATCTCCATCAATTCCTTCAGATCAACATTCTTCTTTTTCTTCTTGCCCTCTTCCTTGACAAAAACTTTCAGTTTTCCTTTTTCAACAAGATAAATCGCTTCAATAAGCTCAAGTTCAACTCTGTTCGGATTTTCTTCTGGCAAAGGTTTGCCATAACCAGACTCGTCGTAAATGCTGATTGCTTCGTTATCCCAAAGTATCACACGATTTTCAAGTAATTCTCCTTCCCAGATTTTTTCTTGCATTTTTCCCAACTCGTTAATTAGTTCTTAACTTCTGATTGAATAAAAGTGTGGGGCAGAGGAGATTTGAACTCCTAACATATCGCTCTTCAGGCGATCTAGAGCTGATTTATCATCAGTTGCTCTCCCGGATTGAGCTACTGCCCCGTCAATATCCACTGCAATTTATTTATTCTTATTTAATTCCTAGTCTGTATTTAAATCCTTCTGTTAAAATGAAAACTAACACTCCTAAAACAACTCTTATGCCACGAGGAATTTTGCTTATGTGTTTATAGCTGACGTTTACTTGAACTTGACTCACTTTCAACTTTTTTCTCACTGCTTGAGCAAGCATAGAATTTTCGATTATATAACCTCCATGCACTCTACCAATTTTTCTTATTGCTCCAGTCGTCAATGCCATACATCCACAATTCGTATCATGAAAACTTGCTCCAAACAAAATATTGAAAAAACTTCTCCAAACAAAATTTCCTAGTTGATGACGAAATGGAATCTTGATGAAATTGCGATAACCCATCACAAAATCTGCTTCTCCTTCTTCAAGAGGTTTTAGAGTTTTCATTGCTTCACTTGGCATGTATTGTAGATCTGCATCGATAATGGCTACATACTTTACACTTTTTTGACTTTGTAAAATGTATTTAAACCCAGTGTTTAGGGCCTCTCCTTTTCCTTTGTTCTTTTTGTGTTGTAAAACTTTCACACCTAGAGAACGAGCAATTTCTGCTGTTTTGTCAGTAGAACCATCGTCCACAACAATAGTTTTTATATGTGGGTACTTGTTCATTTCAAAAATTACCTTTAGGATATTCTTTTCTTCGTTCAAAGCAGGAATCAACGCGATATATTTGCTTGTCATAAAAATCAGTTAATCTAAAAATTCTTTCTTCTTCAGTTTTTCTGGAAGATATACCTCTGTCATGAATTTTAATCCGCGGCCGGACAAAGCCTCTAGTTCAGCTTTTATCTTTTTTTGAATCAACATTTTCAATTGTCTCTGCCATTCCGGAGATTTGAACCATTCATAATTCAGCAACTCATGCGCTCGCTTTATGTCAGTCTCTTCTGCTTTGATTGTGAATTTTTGCAACCCGTATTTTTCAATATCATCCATTGTCAGCCCCAAGAATTTTGCATTAGGCGTGCCAAGTCTGTCTGAGACGTGGCTCAGCGAAATCGATCCGCGCTTGATGACTGAATAAATGTACAGCCCGTATGAGTCTATATCTGTCAGAACGTAGACAGGAAGTTTGAATTCTGTAGAGAGTCGTTGAATGAGTCGTCTCACACCACGCGCGGCCTGGCCTTGTGTTGTCAGCAGGATGCAGTTGTGTTTCTGCCAGAATTTGTCTTCGTGAAGTCGTTCGAATGCTGCGTTCTTCTCGATGACAAGAATGAAATTTGCCTTGACTTTTTTGAATTTTATCTCTTCAACATTCGACGGTATGCTCCAGCCGCCAGACCCGAGCTTTGACAAGTCGACTGAATCTCCTCTGTCTTCGATAACAACATCGCCAACCACACGGCCACGAACGTCTGCTGAAAGATGAATTTGTTCTCTCAATATGTCAAGCGCGACTTCAAGATCGACTATAATCGGATCTGACTCGCTCTGCTCGTCAAAAGTATTTTCATTAGAATTTGGGAAAGTTCTCTTCAATGCATAGAACGCGTCTCTGATGCTTGTATGAATTCCCTCTTCGAGCAATTCTTTTGCAAAAGCGGCAACCATCATGGTCTGCGTGAACTTCTTTGCATGCGCGACGTTGAAGAAGAAACGTTTTGCTGACTTGTCCCCGATACTAAGCATTCCTGTCTTTTCATCGTACTTCACATTCGAGAGAGTTCGCAGAGGAATGTCAATGTTCGGATTCTCTCCCTTCTCAACATCTTTCAAAACTTTTTCTCCCATTTCTTTAAGTTTATGTTTTGTCTCTTTCACAAGCTCATCTTCCTTTTATTTTCATTTCTTTTATTTTCTTTTATCATTCTTCCTCTTCTTCATTTTTTTCTTTATCTTTTTCTTTTTTAGCTTCTTTAACTTCTATTTTACTTTCTCCAATAACTTCCTGATTTGTTTCACTTCCAGCTTCTGCTTCTTCTTTACTTTCCATTTCTGTCATAACTGTTTTCTTTTTAATTACATCCTCAAACTTCTTTAAAATACTTTTTTCTTCTTTGCCTGTTATTTTTGCAAGTGATTCTGCAACTACTGGCATGTATCTCTCGAAGATTTGCCTACGCATCGCAACTGCATGAGCTCGCTTTCTCTGGTTGACGAAGTGTGAGAGCTTGCGGCCTGCATCCTGCAGAGCCAGTTTTATCTCTTTGATAATTTCCGGATATTCTGCTATTGCCTGCTTTCCTTCAGACGTGAAAGGCACCCAGACAGATGCAAAGTGGATTAGAATTGTAAGCGGACCTTGAGGCAAGCCCCCACCTGATTGCGAAAGTCCGTACGACCGCCAATTGACGCCTGTAACGGCTGAGCTTGTCGCGCAGTCGCTTTGATGATAAAGAAGAGGAACTTTGTTTGCAAATCTAAACAGTTCGGCAGTTTGCTGCTCTGGCAACTCTCCCCCATATGCAAGTCCTACCTCGACTTGAAATGGATTTCCTCTGTAAACGGTCGGCGGCCTTGTTATCGCTACTAAAAATTCTGCTTTCAATTCTTTCTTCAACCCCTCTTTTATCACATGCTCGCCCATCGGACTCAGAACATCTGTCGGCGGCGCGATGAGCTTGACCATCTGCATTGCCTTGTGAAGTCGCTCCGATTCTTCCGGACTGAGGCTGTTCGGTTTTCTACTGAACTCTATTTTTGCAAGCTTGCAAATTTGCTCCGCAGATCCTTTCCCAACTCGAGAAAATTCTGACGTCATGAAACCAACGATATTTCTCGCTTTTGTGTTCGATGCCATTCTTCGCAAAATTCCAACCTCTATTCCATAAGGATGTGGTTTGATCTCACGCGGTTGCTTCGGCACTTCTTTCAGTACCCTGTCGAATGTAACCTTTCCGTTCGGCCCATCGTAGACAATCTTTGCATGTGGATTCACAATCCCAGTCTGCTTCAAATATTCAGCAACTGACTGACGGCCTTCTATGTAACGGCCTTCTCCTTCCATTTCAATTCTTATGCCATGCCAATTGTCAGGATTTTTTTGCTCTTTATGTGAAAAAATATGTGGCTGATTTTTTGCAACATCTATGCCAAGTTCGAACTCATGAATCATTTTTCCTGTTGATGAAAGTATTTTCGAATGCTTTCCTGTTGTCAACTGCGAGTAAAGTATTGCACCGCTTACTCCGATTCCCTGTGTTCCTCGTGATTGCCTGAGTCGGTGGAACTTGCTTCCATAGAGAAGAGAACCGAATGCAAGAGGAACCTTTTCTGCAACAATCCCAGGACCGTTGTCCTCGCAAGAAATTCTGAAACGATCTGGAGTAACTTCCTTTATGCTAACTTTAATGTCAGGAAGAATTCCCGCCTCGTCAGCGGCGTCCAACGAGTTGTCAACAAGCTCTTTAACAATTGTTATGAGAGCCTTCGTGGTGTTTTCATATCCAAGCAAATGTCTGTTCTTTTCGAAAAATTCTGCGACTGAGACTTCACGCATCGTCTTTGCCATTTCTTCTGCAGTCAAAATTCTTTGTTCTGCCATTCCGACAACTCACAGTTCTTGAATTTTATCACTCTTCGTGAGCTCAACTAATGGAAATTTACATTTCTTATGATATCTTGATGTTTTCGGCCATTCTTGTGTTCTTAAAATTCCTGACCCTAAAAAACTTCCTGCTTCTCCGAACGTCTCGCCAAAATCAACAACTCTCTTGCAATGAGGACAAAAATATTCTATTTTTTCTTTCTTAATAATCTCATTCATCCTTTAGTATTTTATGCTTTAGTCTTTTTTCTTTCTTCCAGCATTCTTCTTTCTTCCAGCATTCTGTAAACAGTTGAATGTTTGCTACCGGAAAGCAGCCTCTCGATCACGACTTTGGCAGCTTTCACCTCATCCCATTTTCCTATAACAGTAATCGTCTTTCCATAAATTGCTGTTTTGCAGTTTGTATCCTTTTCTATCGTCTTCTTAGTGTTTCCTTCCGAGCCAATGAGACGACCCTTCATCGTCTTGACTCTCTCCTTGTCCTTTCCCACGAAATCTGTTATGTCAATAATTTCCAAATAATATTCGTCGTCTAGCAAGTAAAGCGCCTCGTCTGTCGTGAACCCTCTGCCGAAAGCTTTCACAACATCCTTTATCTTCAGCATCCTCAGTCCATCATCACAGTCAACCTGCACTTCTTGGTCTTTTTCATTCAGCCCCAGCTTGCACTCGCACAACTCTTCAATCTTCTTCTGTATTCGAGGGTCTGCTTTGAATAGCTTTATTTTTTCTTCAGGAATTCGTACAAAGTCTATCACGTCAAAGACCTCAATATTTTTTTTATTTTTTAGAAATCAATTGACTTCATAAAACCTTTTCTCTTCAGCCAGTTTGCCTGAGTTGATGTGTAACGGAAAATCACATCTCCACGTTCGTTGGTCTGAACTTTCCAAGGCTCGACAAGAATCAAATCTCCTTCTCTTACCCAGATTCTTTTTCGCAGACGTCCGGGAATTCTCACCAGTCGCATGTTGCCATCATCACATTTCGTCCTTATCTTGTCCCCTCCGACCATCATCTCCGCTATTCCCAGTACCTCTCCCTGTCGCGGCAGGCGTATTCTAGAAACTTCTATCTCTTCCTGGCTCATCTCATACTTTTTTTTCATTCGCCCACCTTCATTTAACTTCATTCACGTCCTATTCTTTTCTTCTTTTCTCCTAATCTTACTAAAACCGTATCTCTATAAACCTTTTGTCCCTGCTCTTTTCCAGCAAGCTTCCTCGACACAACAATGCTTGCGTTAAATTTGTTTTTGATGTTTTTAGCTATTCGCATTGTCACTCTCTTGCTGCCGATATACAGATTAATTCCTTCTTTTTTTTGCTCGATTTTTGAAATGAATGCATGTTGGTCATAGTGACTGAGAAACTCGATTTGTTGCTGAACTTCATCAAACATAACTCCAACTAATTCTTTCGGCGCACGTAACTGTAGAATTGATTGGAAGTAACCGCTTCCCTGCATAGCACAGTTCCTGCAGATAATCGCCTTCACGACAAGCTCTGCATCCTTCTTTTCAATCTTTTCCAAATCCTCCACACGCATCATAAGTGTGATGTGAACTTTTTTCCCTTCAATTCTATATGAAGCGGAATGCAAAAGCTGCATCTGTTTGTCTTGCAAAAGTTCTCTTAGCAAAATGTCGAGTGCCCCTTCGATCGTTTCTGCAAAGTCATCGTTTGCATAAATCTTTCCACAGTTCTTGCACTGCCTTAAGACTACTCTGTCCGGAACTTTGTCTGCTGTGCTAAGCTTTTCAAGAAAACAATTTTTACACGTACTGCTGTAAAAATTCTCTGTCTGCTTTCCGCACTTCGGGCAGAACTTTCCTTTTCTTGCTTGGCTCTGCATAATAATCACTTAACCTCAATACAATAAAAGGCAAAACTTATAAAGTAAATTAATAGGATAAATTTACGAAAACAAGCCACAGTAGCTCAGTTGGTGCTTTGTAAAAAGCAATAAAGAGCACCCGCCCTTCGGGAAACCGAGCGGAATGTAAGCGGAAGGTCGTGGGTTCAATTCCCACCTGTGGCTTTTTTTTCTTAAGCAGAGATTATTAATTATTATGGCAAACTTCGTGAAAGTGGCAACAATCGACAAAATTCCTGAAGGAAAGATGATAAAGGCAGAAATTAAAGGAATAGAAATTTTACTTGCGAAAGTGAAAGGAAAAATTTATGCCATAGACAATGTGTGCTCGCATAAAGAATGTTCGTTGAATGAAGGCTTGCTGAATGGTTCTGTTGTGACTTGTCCTTGCCATGCGGCTAAGTTTGACGTTAGAACAGGCGCTGGCCAGAAAGACACGCCATGGGGTCCATGGCAGGAAAGTTTTGAAGTAAAAGTCGATGGGAAGGACGTTTTAATGAAAATTTAGTTATTTAAATTATAACAGTGTTATATTTTTTAGTGGTTTTGTGAAAAGAATTTATTTAGATCATTCTGCAACAACTCCTGTAGATTCTCGAGTTCTGGAAGCTATGAAGCCTTTTTTCAGTAAAGCTTACGGAAATGCATCCTCTCTTCATAAGTTCGGACAGGAAGCTAAAAGAGCGATGGAAGAATCGAGAGAAAAAATTGCAAATGCAATAAATGCAAAAATTAATGAAATAATTTTTACTTCTGGCGGGACGGAATCGGACAACTTGGCAATCAAGGGAATTTGTCTTGCTAACAAAAGTAAGGAAAAAGGGAAAAATCACATCATCACTTCAAAGATTGAGCATCACGCCGTTCTTCATACGTGCCAATGGATGGAAAAGCAGGGGTTTGAAGTCACTTACTTGCCAGTCGACAAATACGGTCTTGTAAATCCTGCTGATGTTGAAGATGCAATAAAAAAGAATACTTGTTTAGTTTCAATAATGCTTGCTAGCAACGAGATAGGAACTATAGAGCCAGTTGAAAAAATTGGGAAGATATGCAGAGAAAATGAAGTCTATTTTCACACAGACGCGGTCCAAGCGTTTGGAAAAATTCCGATCGATGTAAACAAGATGAACATTGATTTGCTTTCTGCTTCAGCTCATAAAGTTTATGGGCCAAAGGGCGTCGGGGCTTTGTTTGTAAGAGAAGGCGTCGACATTCAGCCAATTATTCACGGCGGTGGACATGAGAATGACATAAGATCTGGAACGGAAAATGTTTCTGGAATTGTTGGGTTTGGTGCTGCAAGTGAAATTGCTAAAAAAGAGATGAAGAGAGAGGGTGAAAGAGAAATTAAACTGCGGGATAAGTTAATAAAAGAAGTATTGAAAATTGAAAATTCCCATTTGAACGGACATCCGACAAAAAGATTGCCGAATAACGCGAACTTTTGGTTTGCTTTTGTGGAAGGAGAGAGCTTGATTTTATATCTTGACGTGAAAGGAATTGCCGGTTCGACTGGATCCGCTTGCTCGTCAAAATCTCTTGAGCCAAGTCATGTTCTGCTGGCGATTGGACTGAAGTATGAAGAAGCTCATGGCTCGCTTAGGTTGACATTAGGGAAACAGAACACAAAAGAAGATATTGATTATGTGCTGAAAATTTTGCCAGATGTTGTAGAAAGATTGAGAGAGATTTCACCATACAAAGGGAAGTGGAAGCAATGAAAGAATATCAAGCATATTCAAAAGAAGTAATGAAGCATTTTCTACATCCAAAGCATTCAGGAAAATTAAAAGATCCTAGCGGAGTTGGAAATGCTGGAAATTTAATATGTGGCGACGTCATGCAGGTTTTCATTAAAGTGAAAGAAAACAAAAAAACTGGCAAGAGAATAATTTCCGACATAAAATTCCAGACGTTCGGATGCGTAGTTGCGATTGCAAACAGCAGCATGATAGCGACGATGGCGAAAGGGAAAAGTTTGGAGGAAGCATTAAAAATTAAAAAAGACGATGTACTAAAAAAATTAGGAAGAGTTCCTCCGATAAAAATTCACTGTTCTGTCCTCGCAGTGGACGCGTTAGATGAAGCGATATATGACTATATGGTAAAGAACGATTTGAAAATTCCAGAAGAGTTGAAGAAGACGCATGAAAGAATAAAGAAAGGACTGAAAGATATTGAGCACAGACATAGAGAATATTTCAAACTTGAAAAAGAAATTTATAGAAAGAAGTGAAAGAAGTGAATGCAGTGACAAGTGATTTGTAAGTGGTTTATCCTTTTCCTATGAAATCTACGTCGAACAAAGAAGCAATTCTTGCCAGCCTGAGATTTTTTATAACTCCGAAAGTGAATGAACTATCTTCAATAGCACTGAAAATTTTCTTAAGCATCATGCCTCTCTTTATTCCTTTCTCCAATTCAGACTTCCATCTTTTGTCGTAATTATCCATTAAAAATTTCTTACTGAAATTATTTTCACGTAAAGCTTTCAAAATAGCAGAACCTGCATGATTCGCTCCAATTTGACCATAAATCAGCCCACCTGCTGAGAAAGGTTTGACTTGACTGGCAGCATCTCCGACAAGAATGACATTGTCTGCAACCGACTTTTCAATCAACCCATAACGAATTACATCGCCGATTCTGTCAGTGATTTGTTTACTTTCGACATTTAGCGGATATCCCATTCTTCTAGCAAAAAACTTTTCGAAGAATTCTTTCGGATTTGAGTTTGCCATAATCCCGATTCGTGCAGTCGTGCTATCTTCAGGAACTACCCATGCAAAATTTCCTTGCGCGATGTCATTTCCAAACCAGAGCTCAACAACTTCAGGATCGAACTTAAGACGAGCTTTGACCTGCATTAGATAGAGCAAATTTTTAGGTAATTTTATTTTAGCAGCATTTGCAACAGGTGAATTCGGACCATCTGCACCTACAAGAATTTTTGCTTCAAAATTTCCATTCGACGTTTTTACTCTCAAACCACTGCCAACTTTCTCATAGCCTAAAAAACGTGTGTTAAATTTGAATTCTGCTTCTGAATCAGCTGCCTGCTTGTAAACAAATCTATCGAATGCGTGACGATCGATAAGAATCATTTCTTCCTTCAATTTCACATCAAAGCTAGTTTCACCGCAGAAAAATCTCGCTGTGTTAAATATGTTTACAATCATTTCTTCTGGAATTTTTCCAATCTTCTCACTCACGAGTCCTGTGCACTGAGTGGGCACTCCAACTTCAGCGTGCTCCTCGACAACAAGAACTTTGTATCCAGCAGAAGCAACAATCTGTGCGGTGCGGCAACCTGCAGGTCCTGCACCTACAACAATCAAGTCGTATTGCACAGCAATCACTTGCCATAGTTCCTTTGCACTTCGCTGAACCACTTTATCGCTTTAATCAATTCTTGCTTAGTAAAATCTGGCCAGAGTGTTTTGGTAAAATAGATTTCTGCATAAGCTGCTTGCCACATCATAAATCCTGACATACGATTCATTCCACCAGTTCGAATTATTAAATCTACTGGTGTTGGAACAAGAAGGTTTTTTTCAATGTCTTTCGGTGTTATAGTAATCATACCCGTCTTCAAAACTTTTTCTGCAATTTTCTTGAAAGTTTCTGTAAGTTCGAACTGAGAGCCGTATGCAATCATAATATTAAGAACTTTCTTCTGATATTTCGCAGTTTTTTGCATTATTTTTCCGATTATTTTTAGCATTTTTGGAGGAAGTCTGTTCAAATCACCGACAAACTTCACACTGACTTCGTATTTGTCGAGTAAAGACTGTTTCTTTTCCAAAGTCTCTAATCCTTTGTAAACAGCTTCTAAAATTGCATCAACTTCCTTCTTCGACCTGTCCAAGTTTTCTGTTGATAAAACCCACATAGAAACTTGTGGCACACCAAGCTCAAGACACCAATCAATAACATCTTCCCCTTTTGGCAAACCACCTTTCAAATGACCCATCCAGCGTGGCATTCCTTGCTTCTCAGCCCATCTTCGGTTCCCGTCAAGGAGGAAACCAATGTGATTAGGTATTTTCAATCCATTTGGTCCATTATTTGTACGTTTCTCGTTAGTTTGCATAACAATCATTTATACTAACCGCCATAAAAGTTTTTAAGCATTTCTATTTGATAGAAAAAGGCCATATTTCTTTTATGAAACATCATTTCATTTCGTTTTTTAA
>Ga0315289_10006638_pt1 | contig 16991 bp, 15 predicted proteins | sample YL17G11_40_MG_FD_203452 | JGI IMG/M metagenome (GOLD analysis project Ga0315289, IMG submission 203452) | Sediment microbial communities from Yellowstone Lake, YNP, Wyoming, USA - YL17G11_40 | ecosystem: Environmental > Aquatic > Freshwater > Lake > Sediment | place: USA: Wyoming | collected... | reverse complement strand
TGCGGGACGCCTACAACATAGGCGTGAACCATCCTCCTCAACTTCGCCCTCTGATAAAGGCTCCCGCGCAGGCTCCGGGGGTTCAGGGCATGTCGGCAACGTTGACAGTAGAGAGGAATGCAATCGTTATACTTGTTGATTTCTCAGACAACGTTGCAAATACCACCTCCTACCCGTCTTCGCACTACAACGACATGCTTTTCAGTGAGGCCACCTATCCCACGCGCAGCATGAGAGATTACTACGTTGAGAATTCCTACGGGCAGTTTGCTGTCTCGGGCTCGGTGACGCAGTGGCAAAGGATGCCGCAGACTTATGCCTACTACGTGGACGGGCAGCGTGGGTTTGGGGTTTATCCCCAAAACGCGCAGAAGCTTGCCGAAGACGCTGTGCTGGCCGCTGACCCCTACGTAGATTTCTCCCAATTCGACAATGACGGACCTGACGGATTCCCTCATTCTGGTGACGATGACGGATACGTGGACGCAGTTTTCATCGTGCATGCCGGGCCTGGATACGAAGAAACGCATAATCCCAACCATATTCACTCCCACCAGTGGAACACCAAGAATCCCGTCACAGTGGATGGGGTGAAGGTTTCCACTTACTCTATGGAGCCGGATAACGGCAAGATAGGAGTCTTTTGTCACGAGTTCGGCCATGTGCTTGGTGTGCCGGATCTCTATGATTATGACTACGACGCAAGGGGCGTCGGGTACTGGTCGGTGATGGGGAACGGTTCGTGGGGAAACGGTGGACTCACGCCAGTGCATTTTGACGCGTGGTCAAAGAGCAAGTTGGGTTTTGTAACGCCGCAGGTTTGCACTACGAATGTGGCAGCTATTAGTGTGCCGAGAGCAGAAACGTCACCGGCGTCATACCTGGTTTGGACGAACGGCATCTTCTCCAATGAGTATTTCATGGTGGAAAACCGACAGCAGGTGCTCTTTGACTCCTACCTCCTCGGTTCTGGACTGGTCGTCTATCACGTGGATGAAGAAGCTCTCAGCAACGACAAACAGTGCTGCGGAACTTGTGCCTTACATTGCATCGTGGCCGTCGAGCAGGCTGACGGCGATTGCGATCTCGAGAACAACATTAACTCCGGCGACCCAGGAGATCCTTTCCCCGGCTCGGGAGGCACGAACAACCCCAATCATATCTTCGATTACTCCTCTGCTCCGAGCAGCGAGGACTATTCTGGCAACGACACGCAGGTCGCCATAACTGATATTAACCTCACGGGTGACGTGGTCCAGATGGGTGTTACGGTGGAGACCTCTCCTGCAATCAGAATCAGCGGTAAGGCAGTGGGCGACACTGTTGCTCTTGGCTCGGGGAATGGTGACGGGATAGCTGACCCAGGTGAAACGGCGGACCTCTCGGCTGATCTCAACAACTACGGTGTTGATGCCGCTGATGTTCGAGCTGGAATACATACGTCTGATTCATTCGTATCTCTGCTCGCGGATACAGCCGTTTATGGGGCGATTCCTGCAGACGAGACCAGGCCTCCATCGCCGCCGTTCAGATTCACCGTTTCGCCGACATGCCCCGTGCCTCATGGAATCATCTTTGACATGAACGTCTCTGACGGATCGGGCTACTCAGCTTCGAGAAGGTTTTTCATCGGCGTGCGTGACACCCTCCATTTCTACGACTGGATTCACTCAAGCGTGACGACAGGCTACAAGGATCAGTGGCACATCAGCACTGAGAAGAACCACACTCCTGGTGACGCAAGCTGCTGGAAATGTGGAAGCACAATTCTTGACAACTACGCAAACTGGCTTGATGCCGCACTCTACACCGTTCCGTTCTACGTGACTGAAGGCACGGAGCTCACATTCTGGCACTGGATAGAGGCTGAAGATTACAACCTCACGACCGCCTGGGACGGAGGTGTAGTCGAAATCTCCATGAACGGAGGTCCGTGGCAGATAATGACTCCGGTTGGCGGCTATCCTTACACAATAAGGGCAAATCCAGACAGCCCGTTTCCCGCAGGGATGCCATGTTTCTCAGGCATATCTGTAGTCTGGAAATACGAGAGGTTCATCCTCTCCGCCTATACCGGCCCGGCGAGGGTGAGATTCAGGTTTGGCAGCGATGCCTCGGTGGTACACAGAGGTTGGTATATAGACGACGTCGCACTCATCAACGCGGAGCTGGTGTCAGCTCCTGAGCAGATGCCAACGGAGGTGCCGGCTGGTGTTATAGCTGCCTATCCCAATCCTTTCAATCCGTTCACAACCATCAAGTTCTCTGTGGCCAAGAAAGTCAGTCCGGTGCGCCTTTTTGTCTACGACGTGAGCGGACGCCTTGTAAGAAAGCTGGTGGATGAGGTTCTCCCGCCTGGTTTGTACGAGGCAAACTGGGACGGAAAAGACCGGCGTGGTAGGCAGCAGGTGGCAGGCGGAATATACGTCTGCCGTCTCGAAGTGGGCGGAGCTTCCCAGACCCTCAAGCTGGTAGTCCTCAGATGATATGGATCTGACACAGACATGACTGCTTTCGACGTTGCCCACAAGAAACCACCGAGTTTTTGTTCCACTGCTGTGACGTCCGTGCAAATGTGTTTCTTGTAGCCCAGGCTACCGGTGTACTTCCCTCAAACCTCTAGACACTGAATTAGACTGTATGTTAGCCTGCCGTTACTGGAGAGAGCTTCCACGAGGCTCTGGGGTGCTACACTCCCCCTTCCTGTGACGATATAGGGCCAAAAGACAAAAAGAACTCGCGAGAGAATCACATGTTCTACACTGAAATCATATCCAATTTTGACGAGTTAGAAGATTACAAGATAGAGTGGAATCAGCTCTTGTTTAAGAGCAACAATAACATTTTCCTAACGTGGGAATGGGTCTCAACCTGGTGGGAGTTTTTTGGGGAGAACTCACTTCTCTTTGTTATCGCGGTTAGAGATGCGAATCGGAAACTAGTTGGTCTTGCGCCGCTCAAGATAAGCTCACGGAAGATTCTTGATCTTATTCCAGTAAGACTGGTTGAGTTTATCGGGTACGGTTCACCCGTCTCACCAGAGTATTTGGATTTTATTGTGGCCAAGCAGAATTATGAGGAGATAGTGACAGAAATAGTCTTGGCTTTGATTGAAAACAAGAGAAGCTGGGATGTTCTGCATTTTTCAGATGTAGACGAGAGCTCTCCGGTCTTGCCTTTACTCAGAAAGGTTCTTTCTGGCAAGAATATGTTCATATTGCAGAGAGATTGCAATGTCTGTCCCTGTTTGCGGTTGCCCTCAAGTTGGAACGAGCTTTTGAATTCATATTCCTGCAAGACGAGAGGCACCATCAGGAGGATGCGTAGGAAATTGGAGCGCTCCTTCGCGGTCAAACTTGTTCTCATAGAAGACGTCACCTCTCTACCCCAAGCTTTTGAGCAGGCAGCCCGCCTACACTATCTGTCACGACAGACGAAAGGTGAGACAGGTAGTTTTTGCAAGAAGGACTACGTGGCCTTTCATCTCAAACTATCTCAGGTTATTGCCAGTAAGGGTTGGCTCTATCTGGTGTTTCTCGAGATTGATCAACATCCGGTGGCATTCCGTTACGGGTACCTCTATGACCAGAAATATTATGACTATCAGGCTGGCTACGATCCTCAATTCGCGAAGAACCGGGTCGGATGGGTCATGCTTGGGTATGTTATGGAAGACCTGATTAGGAGGTCCGTCCGAGAGTTCGATTTTCTACGAGGAGAACATGAGCACAAATGGCGTTGGACGAAGGACTTCCGCAAAACTTTGTTTTTTTGTTGTTTTCAACGAGATCTGACCTGCCTGCCGTTGCTAGTGTGGTGGCGAGCAAAGGGGCTGATCAAAGGGTTACTCTCTCCCCCTGAACCAGTAGATGCACATAGCTGAGATTAGCAAATACGAGGACTTCCTCAGATTAGAACCCGAATGGAATGAGCTCTTGCGAGAACACTCGGATGAGAAACCATTCTACATGCATCAGTGGTTCAGGATCTGGTGGGACAGCTTTGGTGCAAAAAGGAAGCTACATGTTCTCGTTGCCACAAAGGATCACAGGGTTCTGGCAATTGCCCCTCTGATGATTTCAAGAAGGTTCTACATGGGATTTCCCATGAGGGTTATCGAATTCATGGCCAATGACCACTCGCCCAAGATTGACCTCATCTTTCCACGGGATAATACAATCGGCGTGGAGAAAATCATTGATCATCTATTGGAACGCGAAAATTGGGATCTGCTCAAGCTTGAAGACATATTGGAGAGTTCTCCGGTTATCAATCTAATTGAGAAAAGATGCAACGGTGCTCGGCTTCTTTGGGGTAAGAGAACGATTCGCTTTTCCCCTTATATTTCCATTCAATCTGACTGGAATAGCTTCGTAGCTAGACTTTCCAGGAAATTCAGAAAGAATATGAGAAACCGACAGCGACACTTAGGAGAATTGGGGGACTTTCGAATAGAGGAGCACTCGCGGATAGACGACCTGGACGGACTGTTGGCCCAACTTCATAATGTCACCCAAAGAAGCTGGCAGGGACGAAGGGGTAGCTCTGTTTTTTCTACAAAGGAGAACCTGAGTTTTTACGTTAAGTTGGCTAGATGGGCGAATCAGGAAGGATACTTGGTGCTGTGGTTATTGAGATTGAACTCAACTCCAATAGCGTACGAATACCACTTGCGTAGTGGTCAAACGGAGTTTGCACTGAAGGCGGAATATGATGAGCGTTTCAAACAAGATTCACCGGGTGGAGTGTTGGACCAATCCATCGTTGAAAGTCTGTTCAATCGTGGTTTCAAGAAGTATGACCTCCTGGGCTATGACGATCCTTACAAAATGTGCTGGACTGAATCAGTGCACAAGCACCTGAGGTACTACATCTTGCGGAAAAGAGTCTACGCGCACATGCCTTTCTGGCTCGACTTCAGACTGAGAGACTATCTCAGAAGGTTTAAGATCCTTCGGCAGCTTAAGAAGGCGATTTGGCCTAATCGCTGACCTGGTCGCATGCCTGGCAGCATCAGTCGGTCTGCGGTCTAGGTTCATTAGCGGGTGCAAGGTGATCTCAAATCCCATAAGAGAAATCATTCATCAGCTAGGATATCTCCTTCAGCGAGAGATAGACTACCGCCGAGTCAAACCTCGAGATGCGCTCTTCTTTATCACTTATCGTTGTACCTCTCGCTGTAGGACGTGCACTATGTGGCAAAGGGGGAAAGCGGGAGAAGAGCTTAGTTTGGCAGAGTGGCAAAGGGCAGTAGATATGTGTCACGAGTTAGGGGTAAAATACATCGAGCTTTTTGGAGGAGATGCACTCTTGCGAAAGGACATTGTGGTTCCTCTGATAGCTCATATCAAGAAGTATCCTATCGAGGTTGGTTTGGTCATAAATTGTAACCTCATGGATCGGACAACGGCAGAGGGTATGGTTCAAGCTGGTTTGGATAATCTATGGCTATCCATCGATGGAGTTGGAGAAAATCACGACCGCGTAAGAGGTGAAGGAGGTTCTTTCAGCAACGTGCTGGCCTGCATAGAAGCAGTCAAGAAAGCGCGAGGGGAGAAGAAGATACCTCTATTACATTGCAATACGACGGTCTCGAAGTTTAATGTTGATGCGTTTGAGAAAATTCTCTCCTTTGCTGAGGAATCAGGTCTAGATTTCATGCATTTGGAATATGCTGGGGAGTTCCTTCCGGAGATGGTCAACCAAGCAAAAATAAACGGAATCAAGCCCAGGCCCTACTATATCTCCCAGGGGGACTCCATCTTGGTCGATCAAACTCAAGCTCAGATGTTAAAGATGAAAGTGCGGCAGCTGAAGAAGGAAGCGCGTCGCATGAAGATCAACCTGATGACCGAAAACATAGACTGTCTCAAAACTGGAGACTTGGTCGCTGGCGAATTTGGCAACAAGAAGTGCTACGTCGCTCGTTTCAAGGTCACAATTGACCCCTACGGCAACATTGTACCTTGCCCTTTCTTTGGTGACTATCATTTGGGAAATATCAAGAAGGAGCAGATACAACAAATCTGGAAGAACGAGAGGCATCTTAGTTTCGTACGAAATCTCATCAAGATTTGGCCAGTTTTCTGCAAACACTGCATTCTTGGAGTGCAAAGGAATCGCACTTTCTGGCAGCTTTTGCAAGATAGAACCCGCTATCTTCTGGGACGGCCACAAAAGTGAGCTCGATTAGTTTGTTGATAGAAAGGACGCTGAACTCTTATAGAAGCGAAGGGTTGAGGATGCTCTTGAGGAACATCCGACGGAGGATCTGGGATTATCAAAGGGCGGTTTGGCTAGTAAGGGACTTGTCGGTAGCCCTCCGTAGGAATGAGACTTCGCTTCCCGTCGAGATAGATTTTTCTCACCCGGAGGAAACGATAGCGTGGCTAGCAAGGCAGGGCATTTTGGGAACCTTTGACCCCAGGGAATTGGCAGTGGCTCGAAAATACAAACACCTCTTGCCCCTCGTCAGGATGGAAGGCGAAATCGTGGGATATTTGAAGGTCGGATTCGAAAAAGTCTATGTCTTGGACTTTGGCCGTGAGTTCGATTTTCCAAGCGGGGTAGCTTTTGTGTATGACAGCTATGTAGCCCCAGGGTTAAGAGGGAAAAACATTGCTCCTTTTCTGATTGATCGGGCGTCCGAGCTTGTGAAAGAGAAAGGATACACTCAAATCTTCTGCCACATTCGCATTAAGAATCTAGCGTCGATCAAAGCATATCAGAAATGTGGTTTTAAACGAGTGAAAGTCATCTCCTGGTTTCACTTTCTTGGCCTAAGTCTCTTCAGCTTTCCGCCTGAGAGAATGTGGAACAGGCAAGGACCTGCAGTGTAAACGCCTCCCGAATCTTTCTTGGTTGACACGGAATTTTCTTGCCTTATGCTGCGCGAGCAGGGTCTCTGGTCCCTCAGAAGCAGGCGGTGAAACGGTTTTCGGAGCGAAGCGTGATGACTTCGTGAGACAACGCGAGAGGTGTTTTTGGGTATGCATCTGACTGACCGACAGAATGTGCGTCAGTCAAGCAACTTTATACGGCCGTGGAACCACTCTTGGGTATTACATCGCTTCTGCCGAATTGGTGAGAGGCTAGGGGTTTTCCCTCTTGTAATGTCACGCCTGGGCGTTTTGCTCTCAGGACCTTATGCGTCCATCATCACTTTTCATGACATCTGTGCCAGAGGTGACGAGCTCTCCTACGGGATCACGGTTGACGCACTGGAAGAGACCATCCGATATTTCGGACGCTATTTCAACGTCGTTCCGTTGAGCCACGTACTTGAGGCAATGGGTGGCAAGAGAGAGCTCAAACCACCAGTACTCACTATTACTTTCGATGATGGCCGAAAGAGCTTTGTCACCCACGCTCTTCCTATCTTGCGAAAGCACAACATTAGCGCTGCCGTGTCTGTAGTTACTAAAACACTGCAGCCCTCTTTCGTTCTATGGACAGACATAGTAGAGCAGCTTGTAGCAAGGGTGGGAACTGTGCGTCTTCCTAGATATCTTGACTATGTCGGGTCACTCGAAACAGGCACTTTTCCGCTCAAACGCGCTGCAGTAATAAGACTTAAGGCATACCTCCGGTATGTACCGGTCCGCAGAAGAGAATCAGCAGTAAGAGAATTACTCAAACTGAACGAAGTAAGAGAAGACGAGCTCTCCACCTCAGGACTTTATCTGACCAGAGAAGACATCTCGACATTGCTTGAATCTGGCGTCGAAATCTGTTCTCACAGTCACTCTCATGAAGTTTTCTCCTTGCTTTCCACAGAAGAAGCAAGGAGTGAGCTGATTACCTCGAAGAGGATCCTCGAGGAAGTAACCGGGAAGAAAGTAGAGTGCTTCGCATTTCCAAGCGGAACAAGGGCAGACTTCCGACCCCATGATGTGGCTCTTGCTAAGGAAGCCGGCTATTTGGCAGCTTTGACAACCGTGCGCGGCGCAGTGAGACTCTCTAAAGGAGCTTTCCTTCTCCCGCGAATCGAGGCGCCGGGTGGGTATGAGGAGCAACCACTGGCTTTGTTCTCGTGCCTCTCGGCCGTCGAGTCACTCATATGTGCCAAGCGCGAGAAAACACTGAAACGTCTAACAGCAAACAACAGACGATTGAATGTCCTTTATGTAATAGACTCCCTGCACCCGGAATACGCGGGCGGCACCGAGACTCAACTCGAAAGTACCATCAGAAACGCCGACAGGGACTTCGTGAATCCCTTCCTGTGCACACTCAGAGGCGTTGTTCCACTTGACTTCCAATGCCCGGTCAAGATACTGGGAGTTGAAAAACTACTCGGTCCAGGCTTTGTCTGGGCTCTTTGGCGCCTGACCAGATTGATGAGACAGGAGAGGATAGCCGTTGCCCATCTCTCGTTCTTTGACTCCGTGGTTCTGGGCACTCTTGCGGCACGGCTGGCGCGAGTACCTGTGATCATTACGAGCAGAAGGGGCATTAAGAGCCTCGCATCCAAGTGGCTGGAGGTGTTGCTTGTCAGGATGCTTGATAGACTCGCCACATGCATTCTTTCTAACTCGCATGCCGTAAAAGAATCGGTCGTGGGAGAAGAAAAAATCCCCCCACGCAAGGTTCTGGTACTCCACAACGGTGTGGTTGCGCCACGTGGCGTGACGCTCCCAGCGGGTGAGGCCAAGCTGAGGCTTGGACTCAAGCCGGGAGAGCTGAGTGTCGGGATGGTATCAAATCTCCGGTACGTAAAGGGCGTCGATGTCTTTCTTAGAGCCGCATCTCTTGTCTTGAAAGAAGAACCCTTATCGCACTTCTGCATATTTGGAGAGGGAGAACTCCGCGAAGAGTTAGAAAAACTTGCCCTTGAGCTTGGCATCGATCAAGCGGTGAAGTTTCTCGGCTTCAAGCGAGACGCGTACACGCTGACACCAGGTTTCGATGTAGCCGTGATTTCTTCGAGAAGCGAGGGCTGTTCTAATGCCTTGCTGGAATACTGCTCTGCTGGTTCCGCAATTGTTGCAACTGACGTTGGTGGAAATCCAGAAGTAGTGACCCACTGTGAAAGTGGTCTACTCGTCCCAGCAGATGACCCTATGCTGCTCGGAAGGGGAATTGTGAGACTTCTTAGAGACTCTCACCTACGCACGTGGCTCGGGTCGCAGGCAAGAAGGGACGCTGATCAGAAATTTCTGCAAAGGGATGCTCTGCGACAACTGTGGTGTCTTTACTGGAGGCTGATGCAACCTGAGGGTGGCTCAATGCCGAAATGTGTCTGGCGTCAGAATTCTGGTCCTCGAGAACCGGAGATGTTTGGAAGTTGAAGAATACGGTCGACTGGCCCAACACGGCTGTCTCGCCCAGTATGATTAGCTTGCCCAAAGTCAGAGCGATGCATGTCCGCGCGAGCAACTTCTTCGGGGGACCGGAGAAACAAATAGTTGAACACCTGAGGCTCCTCAGAAGGACCCAGACTCAGCCTGTGCTCTGCAGCTTCTACGAAAAAGGCAAAGAGACAGAGCTAGCCGTGAGGAGCAAAGCTCTCGGTATACCGACCTTCTCCGTACGGTGTCTCAGCGCTTATGATCCGACACAAATCCTTCGCCTGAGAGAGCTTTTCAACAGCGAGAGACCGGAGCTGGTTTGCACGCACGACTATCGCTCCACTTTCCTCTGCCTTGTCGGACGAGCGAGGCTTCCCGTAAGGCAGATTGCGTTCTGGAGAGGAACTACGAGGGAGAATCTGAAAGTTGCCCTTTACTACAAGCTCGAGAATTGGCTTATGAGAAGAATGGACCACGTTGTTGTGGTTTCGAAAGAGCAACAGAATTTTCTGATGTCTCATGGTCTGCCGGAAAACAAAGTCTCGCTTGTCCCCAATGCTGTGGAAGTCGAGCAAGACGAAAAGGAAGGCGATGTCGAGCAGGACGAGAAGCAAGACCCTGCTGGACAGTTTAAGAGACAAGACAACAACAAGCAGAGCAGCAGACGAACAACCTTGTTTAGCAAATTCTGTGGGAAGACGATAATTGCAACTGCGGGGAGACTCTCTCCGGAGAAGGGGCATAAGTACCTCATAGAGGCCATGCCACGCGTGGTTGCCAGTGAGAAGGATGCTGTTCTTCTGGTTTTCGGTGATGGTCCCCTGCGAAACTATCTGGCAAGGCTTGCGGAAAGAGTGGGGTGCGGCAATTCAATCCATTTTCTTGGCTTTGTTCCCGATTTCTCGTCATTTCTCATGAACATCGACCTATTCGTTCTTCCTTCTCTAATCGAAGGGCTTCCGAATGCTCTCCTTGAAGCTCTAGCTGCGGCAAGGCCAGTGGTTGCGACAGCGGTTGGTGGTGTGCCCGAGATTGTGGCTGATGGAAAGACTGGAATTCTGGTTTCGCCTGGCGATAGCGGCCAGCTTGCAAGAGCGATCATTGAGCTGCTATCTGACGAGGGGCTCGCGAGAGCTATGGGGCAGGCCGGGAAAGAGTCCATTCGGACATCACATTCTTTCGACAGACAGCTTGAACTCCTGAAGGAGGTTTACACGAAGACCCTTGAAGTAGAGGAGGTTCGAGCACCTCGTGGAAAATAGGCGCACACAGCACCCCCTTTTCATCAGCGTTGTCCTTCCCGTGCTGAACGAAGGTAAACACATAGGCAGTGTTCTTGAAGCACTGTCTCGACAGGAGTATCCACTAGATAGATTCGAGATTCTTGTAGTCGACGGCGGTTCGACAGATGAATCCGTTTCTCTTGCGACAAGTCTGAGCAAGATTCATCGGAATATTCACGTGCTCGAGAATCCGCGGCGCCTTTCAAGCTCTGGCAGAAACATTGGCGCCAGAGCAGCAAAAGGAGACGCAGTAATGTTCGTCGATGGCCACTGTGAGATTCCGAATGAGTTTCTGCTTGGGAATCTAGCAGAGCTTTTTCAGGAGACGTCTGCTGATGTGATGTGCCGACCTCAGCCATTGGAAGTTCAGGGACTGGGCGGCGTCCAGAAAGCTCTCGCCATTGCTAGGGCATCCTGGCTGGGGCACAACCCCTCTTCGTTTATTTTTTCAGCCGCGAAGGAGGGTTTTGTGGATCCCGATAGCTCCGGCGCGGCATACACGCGCCGCGTGTTTGAGCAAATAGGCTACTATGACGAAAGATTCGATGCGTGCGAGGACGTCGACTTCAATTTGAGGGCGAGAAAGGCAGGTCTGAGAGCCTTCACCAGCCCTCGTGTAATGGTTCGCTATTGCCCACGGGCAAGTTTTGGCTCTTTGTTTAGACAAATGCTGCGCTATGGCACAGGCCGTGCTCAGCTTTTCGTTAAGCATCCCAAAGACGCAACTTCGGGCGCAATTCTCCTCGGGATGCCACCAATTCTTGTTCTTGTCCTGGCAATCCTTGTCCCGTTTTCGAGAGCATCTGGGCTGTTCTTGCTTTCTCTTACATGTGCGTATTTCTTCGTCACAGCGGTTGGCTCGCTTGTATTTTCTAAGAAAGACAAATTGCAGTTGATGCCCTCAATCTTCGCGGCTCTGCTGACAATCCATGCTGGGCTTTTCGCTGGTTTCTGGAAAGGTTTGATTGGCTTTGGGCGTCTCGCTAAACGACCAGCAGGATGAACATAACACAAGAAGAAGAGATTCCCGGAGACAATTCAGATCATGCAAAAAACGTTATCCCAAATGTGATACCTTTGAACATACAGACAGAGGGATTATGGCCAGGGGGGTGCTGAAGGGGGAGAAAAACCATTGAACGAGCACGATTCGGAAGAAGGAGAGAGAGCGCGCGCCCCGGATAGATTGGGGTGGCCGCGCAGTGCCGGTCTGCAGCCACTGATACGCTTGCGAACGCTCTCGAGGATATTAGCTATATTCATCATACCTGTGACGGCAGGCATTATGCTTCTCTTCTTTGATCCTGCGCAGGTGCTCTTGATAGCTTTTGCTCTCTACGCATCGCTGTGGTTTCTTCTCAATCCTTTTCCTGCCTTGCTTCTTTTCATGCTTCTTGTCGCTGTGAGGCCTCAGGAGGGGATAGCACAGCTTGAGGCGATACATGTTGAAAGATTGTGTGCGTTGTTAGCCATAATTGGCTGGGGGTTTCAGGCCGCAGTGTGTAGAAAAATCAGGCCGCTGTCAGGCAGCATCAGTGCTTGGTTCTTTGCGTTTGTGGTGGTGTGCTTTCTTTCGATATTTACTTCCGTGTGGAAACTGGGGTCTGTAAATGCTTGGATTGAAATTCTGAAGCTAGGAGTTCTATTTTTCCTGGTTTCTCAGTTGGTTGACACCCCGAAAAGACTGTTCGTTTTTCTGCTGATCTTTGCGATCGGGCATGTCTGGATGGCAGCGGAAAGCCTCAGGTTATACTACTCCGAGGGTTATGACTACGTTAGGATGGGCATTGTTAGAGCAACTACCGGATCTGCATCAAGGGGAGACCCCAACTCGCTTGCCGCCAGTTTGGTTCTCGCCATTTGTTTCGGGCTATATACCTTTAGAGCCAGCCGAAACTTCTTCTTGCGCCTATCATGGGCTGGGGTAATCTTTGCAGGAAGCGTTGTAGCAGTTCTTACTGGTTCTAGGTCAGCGATGCTGGGTTCTCTGTTCTTGCTCTTCTATATGTGGGTTACGAGTAGGAAAAAGTTACTGACTGGTGCGATAATCGCGATAGTTCTTGTAGGCGGATGGTTTGCTATGCCCATGCAATATCGGGAACGATTTCTGACTACCTTTGATTTTCAGAAGAATCCTTCCGCAACGGAATCTGCGATGGGAAGGATCGAAGGGTTAAGGGTGGGAGCTCAGATGTTTATGGATAGGCCGCTCCTTGGTGTAGGAGTTGGCAACTTCGGCGTCGCGCATGCCTTGTTGTATTCACCCCCTCAGGACCGTAGTTGGCTGGAGTCTCATAACTTGGTTGCACAAGTAGGCGGTGAGACAGGGATTCTTGGCTTGGTGGCGTTTGCCGGCTTTGTGATTGCGTGTATGAGGGGAGCTGCCAGGGTGGGGTCAATGCTGTCTTCAGTGGATACTATCGAAGCGAAAGGGATCGTCGCAGTTTGTCGAGCGTGTATGGCCGCCTTCTGGCTTCTCCTCGTATTTGGTCTATTCGGCCATAACATGATGCGTTACAACTGGTACCTGAACGCTGGTCTCGTCTCGGCATGCCTCATCATGGCCACCTCTCTTGCGACTCCGGCTAGCGAGTCCCAGTCCCTCCGAATCGTCTCTCCAGCCGGTAGATTTTCGTAAGTTCCAAATAGAAGTTCACAGCTATCTACAATGCGGCCCAAGATTCCGAACGCGTCCGACGACATCCACTGCGTCCCACAATTCCCACCGTATCCCACGATTTCCACTACATCTCGCAACCAATAGTACATCCTCCACGTCTTGTGCGCTGTTAGGTGTGCATTATTGCGTTGCAATAAGATTCGCCTTCTATAAAATGCGTCCCGTGTGGCATGGAGGAAGTCCCTGCTTATTTGGATGGAACCTTGACGAAGGAGGAAGGATATGTGCGAATACGGAGCCCCTTCTCTGAGCAAGCGATTTCTTGTCGCTGTCTTCGTTATCGCTCTAGCTGCCTTGTCGGCCGAGTCGGCAGTCGCAGCAATCGGCAACGGTAAACTTCAGATTCATCACATCGACGTCAGTCAAGGAGACGGCATTCTAATCATCAGTCCGCAAGGACAACTCGCAATGGTTGATGACGGTACCTACACCAACTGTTCACTATTTGTGAATTACATCAAGGGCTTAGGCATAACGAGCTTCGCCCACGCAGGGTTGAGACAAGGTAGGTGGCACAATCATAATCGAGGCTGATCCTGGTGCTGGAGCGGCTTACACGGTAAAGGGTAACGGCTTCACCGACACGTACTACAACTCAGGAGGTGGCCAGCCGATCACGAAGACCTATTATCCAGCCGGTACCACAATGCTCATGGGTACCATCGCTTCAGGAAGCTATCAGAACCTTGCGGCCAACGACGGGAGTTACATGAAAGTAAACGCCGGCAAGAGCGGGAGCAGCTACTACACGGACTGGTACGCTTCAACAACCATAGCTGGACAGCCTACCAAGCTGACAATTACGTACGATGGAAAGTACTCTACGTCCAGGACGCAGAAGCTCTACCTCTATAACTTTTCTGCAAGCTCCTGGACACAGGTGGACCAGGCAACCGTAAGCACCACGGACTTGACGCGCACATATACCACCACGTCGCCGTCCAATTTTGTATCGGGGACGGGCGAAATTAGGGTGAGAGTGGCTGCCAACACTCGGAGCTCGAGCTACTCATGCTCAGCAGACTACCTGGCGTACACAATCGAATACGTAGCACCAACGATGGCTTCGCTTTCACCCAACAAGGATAAGGATCGGCCGTTTGAAGTCTCCGCATCTCAAAAGCCTGGAAACCTGACAGCGCCGCGGCCTCCACTTGTCAGAGGAATGGAAGCGTGGCCCAACCCATTCAATCCGGTCGTGCGTATCAGCTTCGAGCTTGAGCGACCCATAGATGGGGAGGTTTCTGTCTACGATGTCTCGGGACACAAGATAGCAGTGCTTGTGAAGGGAAGGCTGGAGCAAGGTTCAAACGTTCTCGTGTGGAGCGGAACGGATGCAGACGGTAAGAACCTGGGCTCTGGTGTATACGTTGCCAGACTTGAAGGCGAGGGTGTGTTCAGCTCGGTTAAACTCGTAATTATGCGCTGACGTACCGTTGTGCCCGGTGATTCGCGATGGTGCTCTGTTTTTTGCGATGTATAAAATCGTGTCGGATATCATCGTGTAACACTCAGTGAAACAAAACAGCACGGGGTGCGCTGCGTAATCCTCAAGACTGCGCAGCGCACCATTGTTAGAACGCGACGACATCGTTCTGGAGATTGTCTAATGCGGCTCTCACGGTATCTCACTCCTGAGCTAGTTGAACTTAACCTTGATTCCCTGGTTAATCTTGATTTTCCAGAGGAGATGAGCCCTCAAAGAGTGGTTAGGGAAACAAAAGAGAGGGTGGTTGCGGCCTTGGTGGATCTTCTTGATCGCTCGGGCAAGGTGCGAAACTCCCGCCGCCTCTTCCGAGACTTGTATAACCGCGAGAAAAAGGCTACCACGGGCATCGGTGGAGGGGTGGCGCTGCCTCACATACGAACCGTCCAGGTGAAGGAATTCGTGATCGCCTTTGCCCGTTCGGAGAAGGGTTTGGAATTCGAGGCGCTCGACGGAGAACCTGTTTATATTTTCTTTCCAATGGCAGCGCCACCCTACGATGACACGTTCTATCTCAGGGTTTACAAATCCCTCGCAGACATGCTTAGGTTTGCGAATGCGATTCAAGAGCTTCGGAATGCAGGCGACCCGTACGAGATAATCAGAATAATAAGGAGTTTTGAATAGCGAGTCAGGGCTAGCGGCGGCTTTTCCCTGCCTCGAATTAGCCGCCGCGTTTTCGCAAACTTCGTTGACCAGAGAGAACTCGGCGTTAACAGACTCGAGCACCGGGTTCCTTCCTCGATCTCCGGCGTCCCGCCAAGAACCTGATGATACAACCTCTGTTACAGTGTTTCGCAGTCGATTTTACCACCGCCCGCGTCATGGCATAACATTTGCCGAATCAAGAGATTGGCTTTGTGAGACAAAGGGTCCTTTAACGTGGGGCACCTTTTGTTCTCTCTGCGTCTCGGGGAAGGCGCATCTGAGCGGAGAGGGGCGCCGGCGCCATTCACCGCAAGTCTGTCTCATCTCTGGTGTGGTTCCTGAAGTAAGTGGTCTGGTTCCTTAAACAGGGGGTGGTTGTTGTGGAGAGGAATGAACTCTTGACCTTGTCGGTCACTGCTGTAGTTTTCGTTCTTGGTCTCACGTCGACTGTTATTGCGTCGGCAATGACGGCTGAGACCCGCTTTGCCAGTCCGGTTGACACCGTGGCCCATCCGAGCTATCGTGAGGCACGGGTTACGGCAAAGACTGATGTCAATTCGCCTCATAATTGGGCAGGCCGTTTCGAACAGCGGCGAGAGAAAGAGATCGCAACTCCGTGGTCGCCCGGACGCTCCGCTCTGGACAGGGCGAGGCAGGTGTTGGACTCACCTCGGGCAGGCAAAGTCCTTGCACACTGTCGTGCACGCGGGATGTTTGAGTTACCAGAACAGGCATTTGCAGTCTCGGACCGTGGCATTGTGCCTGAATCAAGCCACGGCTCTAGCTGTAACCTCCAGTCCGATTTCTTAGTCGTGCCAATGAGAGACCCGAGGGGCGATAGGTTCGCCACGGCCATAGTATACCGTGAGGATGACGGAAATGTGATGGCGATTACGATTGACACGGCAACGAACGAGTTGGCAAATGTGATCTCGCCAGACGGCGAAGAAGAATTGACCAGATTCAACAGGAAGAAGTGGGCCGATTGTTTTGTAACTGCTTGCGGTCCGTGCATAGCTGGCTGCGCTTTCACCGGTCCTCTGTGGTTGAAATGCTCGGCGGCCTGCTGTGGGGTTGCCGCTGCCGTATGTGTATACATCGCTATGCAAGATTGAGGTGGTAGATGAGCAAGGCAGGAATTTCATTTTTGCTCACACTTATCGTGGGTGGTGTCATCATCGGTGACACCACCCTCGGCACCCCGTGGCGGTATGTTGTCTGGGGTGTGGGGTTGTGTCTGCCGTGGGTGGTCGTGACGAGGCTACTGCCGCGGCAAGTTACATAGCTCTCTTAGTGTTTGTCCGAGGGGTTGAGAGATTTTTCCAGAAGGAGCTCACGGTGTTGCCTCCGTTACCCTCTTGACCGTGATTTCTTGACCATTTTGCATTCGACGAGAGCAGTGGTGAACTCTTGAGTCAATCGGGAATGGAGCCAACGAAGGGGTCTGATTGGGACCAATCGGAGTGTTTCAAATCGGAAGTCACTCCGTTCGATCAACTCGATGAACCTCCCGATTGCCATCATGTTCAGGCCACCATCGACTTCGGTAAATCGGGTGGCGCCATCGTGCTTGAAGTGTGACCTCCAGCGGATTTGCGCCTCCT
>Ga0315289_10006636_pt1 | contig 16993 bp, 21 predicted proteins | sample YL17G11_40_MG_FD_203452 | JGI IMG/M metagenome (GOLD analysis project Ga0315289, IMG submission 203452) | Sediment microbial communities from Yellowstone Lake, YNP, Wyoming, USA - YL17G11_40 | ecosystem: Environmental > Aquatic > Freshwater > Lake > Sediment | place: USA: Wyoming | collected... | reverse complement strand
GGAATATACAACAGAAAAACCAATTAAGCCAGCCCCAACAACGCAATACTATCCGCAAAGATATTATCCATCAAGAGAAGCAATTGAATCAGCTGAAAGAAGAAGGCTTGCTTTGATATCGATGAGAAAGCAGAGAGAAGAGATGGAAAAAAGAAGGCAGGAATTAGAGAAAAGAAGAGAAGAGGCATTTGCAAAAAGAAGAGAAGAAAAATCATCAAAGAGAGCAAAGTTCTTTGATATATTTGGAATCAAGCAAAAAGAAGCAGCTCTTCCAAAAATACCTACAATGCATGGAAAACCAATAACAAAAGAAGAGATAGAGCCATTTGCAAAAATACTGACAATCCCATCGGAAAAAACAGAATTCAAAAAGCTGGTGGAGATGATAGGAGAATATCTGAGAGAGAAAAAGACCATAGAGCCATTAATCAAAATAACAAAAGTTCTTCCTGGAAAAGAAGATGAATTCAAAAAGCTTACAGAATTGATTGAAGAAAGGCTAAATCTGCCTAAAGAGCCATCAAGGGAATTATCGCCAGAACAGAGAAATGAACTAAACTACATTTTCTACAGATTATCCCGATTGAAAAAAGAAGAAGAAAAGAAGCCGCATTTAGAAACAAAAGCAGAACAAGCCATAAAGAAAACACTGCAAGAAAAAACAAAGAAACAGCCTTTCAAAAGATTAGCAAAAATGGCTGCCAAAAGAAAAGAGCTGACAAAAAAGCCATTTAAAAAATTAGAAAAACTAGCTAGGAAAAGAAAAAGATGAAATCTAAAAAAGCGCAAATAATTGGAGAAGTTTTTCTTTTTATAATGGCAGCAGCCCTTGCAGTTTTGATAATAATCTATGGATACAAAGCATTGTCTGGATTTACTTCAAGAACAGAAGAAATTTCGCTAGTCAACTTCAAAACAGACCTGCAATCTGAGATAAGGACAATTGCTTCTGATTATGGCTCTGTCAAAAAACTTGACCTGACAATGCCAGGCAGATTTGATGTCTTCTGCTTGATTGATATTGAACAAAGAAATCTCGCATCAACAACAGGCTTATGCACCCTAGGCCATCCTGACTACAACCCAGAAGTATGCGATGCATGGGAAACAGAAGGAAATGAAGAAAATGCATTCTTAATCCCAATTACCCCTATCAAAGTCTCCAAAATGGATATTGATGGAGGGTATCTATGTATAAAACCAACAGGAAATAAAATATCCCTAAGACTGGAAGGTCTTGGAGATAGGACAAAGGTTTCTGAATGGGCAGCTGTTCAAGAATGAGACAAAAAAAATCCCAGATATCTACTCAATTTGCATGGATATTCATCTTAATAGCAGGAGCAATAATATTGATTTTCTTTATAAGCTTAGTCTATAAGCAAAAAGCAGTTTCAGAGACAAAACTCTCTGCAACAGTATTGACACAGCTTGAGACAATCCTGACAGGAGCAGGGCTTAGTCCAGGAACAGTAAACATAATTGACACTCCTGAAATAGAATTAAACCTTATTTGCGATGAAACAGGCTATTCTACTTATTTTGTCAATAAAGTATCTGGTCCAGACAATCCTCCTCAAGTAATATTTGCTCCTGATATTATAAAAGGAAAGAAGCTAATAACCTGGGCTCTTGGTTTCAATGCTCCATTCAGAGTTACAAATTTCCTATATCTATCTAGCCCGGATATCAAATATGTTTTGATAAATCCATCCAGTGAAGTGACCAGGAGCTTGCCAGAAGAATTTACTATTGAGATAACATCTTCTATTTCTGAGATAACTACACAAGGATTTGAAAAAATAAGACTGGTATTTTTTGATTTGGATCCAGCTCAAATCCAGGTACCGCTTCAACTGCAGTCAAAGAATACAGATGTTTCAGCAGTAAGGATCAGCCAAGGAACAGCTACATTCTATAAACTATCTGCAGACAGAAGCAGATTTGAGCAAGAAGGCACGTTACCTTGCGTAGACATGCCGTCTTTATACGGAGCAATCTTTGCGCAGGATTTTATTTTCTATGAATGCAGCATGAAAAAGGCATTCAAAAGATTGAACTTGGTTGCAAAAATATATGCAGCCAGGGAAAATGCTCTTTTAGACTATTTTACAAATAATCCAAGTATACAGGACTGCAGGCTGTATTACTACAATAAGACGTCTGATGTAGTTTCTCATTCAGAGCAGTGCAATCAAAATATTAGAAACTGCATCAGCAGCCTGATATTTGATATAGGTGAATTGGAAAATAACCAGATTAACTTGCTGAGGAAATCATGTCCCCTGATATATTAAAAATGAAAGCCCAAATAAAAATAATGAAAAAGTTGCATTTTCAAGCCTTTATTTGCTCACATCTTTCGCAAATAAAAATGTTTGAGACAATTGCAATCTTAGTAGTTTTCTTTATCTTGGTTTTATTTGGCTTTATGTTTTATGCAAGAGTGCAGAAAGGCACGTTTGAAACAGAAATAGAAGAAACAACCGTATTAAAATCAATAGATGTTTCTGGAAAAGTATCTCTTTTGCCAGAACTGCAGTGCATCCAAGAAAAAGACTGCATAGACATACTTAAACTGGATGCTGCAGCAGAAGTGATAAATTCAAACAGGGTGGAGTATTTTAACATATTTGGATATAGCAATACGTATATTCAAGAGATATATCCAGAAGAGGAGCAATGGTATATCTATGATTTTCCTAAGGAAGAAGACCAAGGAAAAATCTCAACCCAGTTTCCAGTTTCATTGTATGATCCAAGAACAGAAAGTTATTCATTCGGGGTGTTGTTTGTAGATGTTTATAGGTAAAAAAGCGCAGATGGAGATAATGGGCCTTGCAATAATTATTATATTGCTAGCCCTGGCAATGCTGTTTGTAGTGCAGTTTGTGATACTAAGGCAGCCATCTGACATTAAAAAGACATTTACACACAAGGAATTGGCTGCAAATACTGTAAATACCTTGCTTGCAACAACAACTGACTGCAGGGAATTGCCAATCTCCCAATTGCTGGAGGATTGTGCGGATGGAGGAAATATACCTTGCCCAACAGGCAATTCATGCTCGCAAGCAGAAGAAGCAATAGAGCAGATACTTGCTAAAACCCTGGATGAATGGAATAAGGAATATTACATGACTGTTAAGGTAGCAAAGGATACAATAGCTGGGCCTTTTGGAAATATTTTAAAAGAAGATATTCCTCAACAATGTCCAGGAGAGAAGATTACATCCTCTCCTTGCTGCATATTGCCAACAGGAGCAGGGCAGATGATTATAAATTTAGATATATGTGGTTAAAAATATGGCAGAACTTCAAGAGATATTAGAACTCGATACTATAATCAAACTAGTCATATTTTTAGTATTTTTATTAGTGGTTATTGCAGTATTTGTCTATGTAACTAAAATAACAATACCATGAAACTAAAAAAACACGCTCAAACATCAACAGTTGTATTTCTTATCATAATCTTAGCTTCTGCATTAGTCATAGGTATCTTGGTCTATAAAGTAAGCACAGGAGCGCAAAGCAAAACAAAAATTGATGCTTGCAGATTCAGCATATTGGCAGCAGCACAGTCAAAAAAGCTCCAGTCAGGCAATCCGCTGACAGAGATGAAATGCCCTAGAGGGGAGTTAGGGGACGTATTGTTAAAAAAGAGAGATATAGTTGAAGATGGAAAAATAAACCAAGACAAAGCGCATAAAATAATAGCAGATGCAATGGCAGAATGCTGGTACATGAGTGGAGAAGGAAAAGCAGATCCTTTTGCTAATTGGGATAAGAGAGGCATCTCCTATTGTTTAATCTGCAAAACAATCAAATTTGATGACGACTTACTGAAGTTTATAAAAGACAATAAAGGAGTAGTTGAAAATCCAATACCTTACTTAATGAGTCATGAATACAGGAAAGGACAGACTTATTATCAATATCTTTTTAAAGAAAATCCTAAATATTCTTCAGAGCAAATTTCAGAAATGAACAAAAATTTCTTAGCTCCAGACTCACAAATTACATTAAAACTGTATAAGTATAAAAGTAAATCTACTGTAAGAGCAATCGCAGAATGGGTGGTTATAGGGGTTGGCGCAATTGCAGTCGTTGTTGGAGGCATTTTAATTCTTACTGGAGTTGGCGCACCCGTAGGATTCGTTATAGCTTCTGGAGGCGCAACTGCAATAAAACTTGGATTAGTTGTTGCAACTGCTGGAATAATACTTGCGGGAGTAACTTATACAGGTGTTGCTATGTTTGATCCGTCCCACGCAAATCCATTTTCAGAATGTGCAGAATGCAATGGAATTGGCACATTAAAATTAATCCCACCTGATTTTAATTTATACCAAGAAGTTACAATTAACTATGGTATAATTAAATTAACTGAAGATGGAAAACCAACTGAAGTTATAGAAAAAGGACCTTATTGTAGCTTTTTAGTTAATTAGTCCTTAATTATCAATAAAATGAACAAAAAAGCGCAGATGGAATATATTAAAATCTTAATCTTAGCTATCATATTTCTCCTGGTTGCAATACCTTTAGTTATTAAAATACAGAAAGTAGAAAAAGAAGCTTCAAGAGAAGCAGCATGCAAAACAAGTGTTGAGATGCATGCAAGATCCCATATAAAAGGTTTTGATTTATCTGGAAATATTAAATGCCCCACAAAAGACCTTACGGTGACTACATCCAAACCAGAAGAAATCAAAAAAACATTTGCAGATGAAATGGCAGAATGCTGGGGCATATTTGGCGAAGGAAAACTAGAATTATTTAGCGGAGAAGGAATATACTGTGCGGTCTGCTCAAGGATAAACTTCAAAGACAAGAATGAGAAAATAATGGGTTTTTCAGAATTTCTTATAAAAACAAAAATGCCTAGCAACAAAGTTACATATTTAGATTATCTTACAGGTTATAAAACACCAAATGCAGAATTATATGCACAGGACATATTATCTAGAAAACCAGTAGACATTCAAATAGATACAAGCAAAACCTATTCAACCATATTCGTCTATGCAAAAGGGAAAGCTGCAATAAACAACTTAGAGGATGCAGTTGGAGGAAAGGGAAAAGCAATGGCTATTACAGGGGTTGCAGGAGGAGTAGCTGCAGGAGCAGGAGCAGTAACAATTGCTTTGTTTCTTGGCTCAAATCCAATAGGTTGGGCAACAGCAGGGGCAATTATTATAGGCGCAGGAGCTGCAGCAGTATTGACATATTTTGCAGGAGAGCCTTCTGTCTGGATGGCTCTAACAACTCTGACAGAATATACCCAACCAGAATTGCAAAGCTATGGCTGCAAATATCTTGAAGTAGAACAATCATAACAATTTATATATGACTAAACTATACTTATACAAAATGAATTTTTATAAAAAAGCACAAGAAGGGGAAGGGGGAGTGCTTCCTTATTTAGGAAAATTAATCCTGTTATTTTTAGCTTTGCTGGCAGTTTTAGCAATAATCATCTGGAAAGCTGCTCCTGTCATAAGGAACTGGAATCCACTTGGATAAAAAATGAAAAAAAGAGGAATGTCTCAGATTATAATCACAGCAATGTTAGTGTTTGCTTTAGTAGCTGTTGCTGGTGCAATATTCTTTCCTAAAATTGCTTCATTAGCTGCTTCTATCTTTGGTGCAGTTGGCATAGAAGGAGAGAAATGTTCAGACACTGGCAAAACAGCCAATGACTATGATTCTACAATGATTCAATTATTAGAGAAAAATAAAGAGAACGAAGCTACTAGTCTTTGTGCAGAATTCAAGAAGTGTTTTCCTGGAAAAGAATTATCTCCTTCTGTAAAGGTTTATTTTGAAAATAAGATTACTCGCCTATCATTACAAACAACTAAAGAATATTTTAGCAAGCCAACACAATCATATGAAACAATGAAAACATATGAAAATTATAAAAAATGCTACACAGAAGAATTAAGCCCTGAACTGACATATGCAATTGCAAATTCTTACTTCAAAGAATTAAAATGCTATGACAGTTGGGGAAACAAAGAAAAAGATAAGTTATTTGTTAGCATAGACGGAGACAAACAAAGAGTAGAAGCAGCAAGACTTTATAAGCTAACATTGGCTTCTGGTAAAAAAGAATTCTCAGTAGATAAGAAAAATGAGATTAATGTTAGATTTGCTAACCTTTATGGAGTAGAACATGCTGAAGCAAATATGCCAAACACCCCATCTACTTATTTAAAAGAGGTTTTATCAGCAGCAAAGACAAAAAAATTTAATGAGCTTAGCATGGATGAACAAATGGCATTAGAATTATTTAGAAAAACTATCTTGCCTATGGATTTGGCATGGGAATATGAGGATAAAATCGGTTTCAAGCCAGAAGAACAATCCACATTGCATGAATGCGACTTTAACTATTATAACGGTGTTTGGGGCTCTAGAGGTACTGCTAATCCCCTGGCAACAGAGGAAGAAAAGTATTTTTGGAGAATCAAAGCATTTTTAGATGATTGCTGCAAAACAACAAGCCAATATGCTTGCGAATATACTGATGAGTTGATAAAAGCATATAATAAAAAGTACAACCCCCTCTTTGCAGATTATAACAAGGATGTTGAAGAATTTAAATTACAGCTTCCAATCTGCAGAGCAAAAGTAGAATTCTTCCTTAGAAACTATGAAAAGGCCATAACAGAATTAAAAAAAGTATTTGCAGACGTGTGCACTAAAAATGGAGGAACTTGCACAAATAAGATTGCTTGCCAAGAACAAATTACTGATATAACTTGCGGATCAGTAGTTGACGTTTGTTGCGTAACTGATACATCAAAATATAATCGTTTTGCTTTGACAGAAATGCCTTCTATCAGAAAAGCAAAAACCCTATATGATGAATTAAGGAAAAAGCTGGATGAAAGGGGATTAGGATATATAGGCAAGTCAGAGGGCGAGATAAGTATAGAAAGGTTTGAAAAGAGGTCAGATTGCGAAAAGCTTGGAAGAATATGTAATGAAACATGTCCTTCTGGATATGAGGAGACATCAGAATTGGGCAACTGCGCAGAACTAACTAAAAAATGCTGCAGAAAAAGAGTGGAAGTTAAATTTGAACTAGTAGATTGCCCAAAAGATATAGCTGAATGCTTGCCAAAAGAAAGTTGTCCAGAAGCAAGACAGGTTACAGGAACAAAATGCGAAGCAACTAATACAATTTGCTGCAAAAAACAAGGCCAAGAAAATAGATGTGCTTATAGAAGTGAAACATTGCCTAATGAAGGAGCCTGCGATTGTGATGGAGACGGCAAACTAAATGAGCCAGAAGACTGCGATGGAGCTCAAAGAAACCTATGCATAGATACAGATTCTACTGCAAATAGCAATTTCAAATGCTTTACAACACAAGATTTGCAAGTAGTTAAATGCGCAATAAGCACATCAACTAATGACTTAAAAAATACAGAACAGTGCGATTGCAACATGGATAACTCGATAGACATAGATTTTACAGATTATTCAACAAACCGTTATCTAGACGATTGTGGTGGAAATCATCCAGTTTATGGTAAAATTAATTATTGCTTATCCAATAAAAAATGTTATAAAGAGCCACTTTGCGTAGGAGGTGTAACAAGTAACTGCAGATGCTATTCTTCATCTGAAAACTTTGTACAATGCACATTCCCAAAGACATGTTCAAATGGTGTTTGCACTTAAACCTATCACAACATTTATATATAAATAATCAAATTATTGAATAATACTTATATTCAAAAACGAGGTGAAACCTAAATGAGATTATTAAACAAAAAAGGAATAGAGATGCCTATTAATGTAATAATAGTAGCAGCTATTGCTTTGATAGTTCTTGTAGTTGTGATATTTATCTTTACAGGAAGACTAGGCATTTTTGGCCAGAAAGTTGGTGAAGTTGGGCAGGAATGTGCAGCCTATAAAGTAACTAAAGACGGCTCAACACAAACAGCACAATGGCTAACAACTACTACATGTGGGACAGGTTATAAAGAAATATTCACAGCAACAGATGCAAGCGCTCATCCAGGAGAACATTGCTGTATTATTGCATAAATACATTTTTATTTTTTAAAATGAAAAAAGCAACAGCAATGCCAATGGAGCTAGTAGTAGCAGCAGTTGTGCTTCTTATAGTTGGAGGTGTTCTTGGATATATATTTATAGTAAAAGGAACAACTCCTTTTTCAAGAGGTCTTGCAGAATGCAAAGAAAAAGGAGGAGCATGTGTAGCAGCATGTGAAGAAGGCAGTTCAGTAAAAAGCTTTAAAGGTTGCTATGATACCAATAACACTTATCAAAAAGAATCGGTTTGCTGCATCCCTATAACTTAAAATGAAGCTAAACAAAAAAGCATTTGAAGTAGACCCCAAAGCAGCGCTTGTTGCCATAATTCTATTATTGTTTGTTCTTGGATTTGGATTCTATATGCTTGGAAAGACAGGAAAACTAGGAGGAGAATTATTAGGGATAGCTCCGGCATCTTCAATCATCTGTGCTCAAACGCTTGGCGTTAAAACACCAGATATAGATAATGATGGTCTTAAAGACACATGCGATAACTGTGTTTGTGCGCCCCCAAAAAAATGCAGAAATCCAGAATATGATTTTTCAAATCCTCTAAGTCCAACAATAATAAACAAAAGAGATGATTCTGACCAGGATGGTCTGCCAGATGCATGTGACGAAAATGACAATGATGCAACTAAAAAAGATTTTAACAGCATATGCAAAAAACAAGTTAAGGCATCAAAGACAGGAACATGCTATCCTGATAAGTCTTAGCCTTATTTTATAGAAAGAAATATAAACCATTTTAATACTATATTCTAATATCATGGAAAAAAGAGGCCAATCAGAAACAACATGGGTAGTTATAGGGTTAGTTTTTGCAGCAGCAATAATACTGCTTTCTGTTTATATCATATTTGCATTTTCAGGAGCTTTTGCAGCACCATCTGCTGAAAAACAAACAGCAATAAACAATTTTAAGGCTTTAACAAATGAAGTGCAAAAAAAATTAAGTACTTCAGCAAAATTGAATACATCTACATTAGATTACCAAATTCCAAAAGGGTTTATCCTGGTTGGTTTTGATAAAGATTGGCATGGGGTTTTTGTATCAAATGCTTGCAATGGCGAAGGCATTATAAAGCCACCACAATGCCAAGACAAGGCTTGTCTTTGCCTATATGAAGATACAATCGGTGATGATTTTGAAGGAGATAGTGACCCAGATAAGCTTGTTGTTCCTTGTGAAACCTTTGATGGAGATATTACAATTTCTGGACCAGCAGATAATTTTTACAATTTTTACCAATGCGAAGGAAAAGAGATTAGTTTTCAAGAAGATGACTATGATAATGACTGCTCAAACGATGGTGCTAAAAAAATCCCAGATTTAACTTATGGGTATGGCATAACAAAATACGAGTTTTTGATAATATATGGAAAATGCGTTGATACATGGGGAATAAAGAAACTTTACATAGAAAAATATGTTGAAGGAGATAAAATATACCTTTTTATTTCTGCAAAAACACCAAGGGTAGAAGAGCTTAGAGAAAAACAAATGAAATCAAGATATTCTTAAAATGTTAAAAAACAAAAAAGCAGTGCAGCATGAACTCTTTTTTTTAATCTTTCAGATAATACTTATAACAGCAACTGCGGTCGTTTTAATGACATATATCAATAAACTTTCAAAATCAACATTCTATGAAAAGGATTTTCTGACAAAAGATTTGGCCCTATTGACAGGCACAATTCTAGCATCACCTGGAAACATCTATTATACATATGACTTGAAAGAAGCAACACCAAACTTTACTTTTATTTTTAATAATCAAGAAGCAATCATTCAAGAGTTAATAGCAGGAAGGCAGGCAACAACTAAATTCCCATATGCTGGCAACAAGCTTCTTAAAATATCTACATTGCCTATGGAAAAACCCAAAAAAATAATGATTGAAAACTCAGGAAATCTTCTAACAATAAAAGAAGAACTAACTCCAAATCCTAAAAAGCTAAAATACCCTTATGTTAAGACAGAAGGAAACTTAGCTGAAAAAAAGATATCATTGCTCTCTGGAATATTAAATAATCCAACAACAGGAGAAGCATACACAGAAGAAAATTCTTTTGCAGAAGCGATTAAAATAAGGCTTAGAGCGCAAGCAACATCAATGACAAAACCACTTTTGGCAGAAGCAGCGGTTGATAAAAGGTTTTCATTAGCCCAAGAAGGAGAAGCGAATTTGGTCATTCTTTTTAATAACAACACAAAAAACCCATTCATAATCTATATTCCTTCAAATCCAGACATAATAAAGCAAAGCAGAAAATTAGCTTCTCTAGTTATAAACAATATAGAAAAAGAAAAAATCAATCCAATAATAATCCCCATAGAATCTGACATCCAAATTCCTTCAATAAATTTAGACATCGACAACAAAATCCTAAAAGAATATATTGTCGATATAAACACAGCAGTTGCAAAGGCAGTAGAGGAATACTACACATGAAAAAAGCTTTAATCTCATTTAACGTTGCAATGTGGATTCCAAGAATAATTTTCCTCACAATAGTCATCCTTTCAGTTGTTTTATTGACAATTGCTTATGCAAACAAAAATATACAAACATGGCAGGTTGAATCAGAAATAATTGCGCAAAGGATATTGTTTGCTCCAGATGGCTTGGCTTATCACGATCCATTAAGCAATAGAGTCTATCCCGGGATAATAGATGTAGAAAAATTAAACACGACTATACTAGAAGAATCTATATTTTATGGGAAAGAAAATAAGCACATAGGAGCAAAAATAACTTTAATCAACAAAGGTACAAACCAAACAATTGCAGAAACAATTTACAACAATATAGTTTATCAAAGAATAGCTGAAAGAGGATTTTTAGGAAGAGGAGGAGTAGATGTTAAAGAAAAACAGTTTTACTATGTTTTAGCTAAAAATAAGGAAAAACTAACACCAGCAACAGCAAAAATAACTGTTGTTGTTCCAAGGAGTTAAGATGAACAAAAAAGCACAATTAGAAGTTCCAGGCACATTAGTGGATGTATATTCTTATATAGCATTTGTGCTAATAATCATGCTTTTCTTTTTGCTGTTCCAGCTAAAAAGTTGCACATCAGAAAGCAGGGATATAATAGCAATCGAAAGTCAAGTTTCAGATTTAGACTATAATATGATGTTATTGAATTATCTAAGGACGCCTGTTATAGTAGATGGAAGCAGCATGACAATGGCTGATTTAATAGCTTTATGGTATTCTGATAAAACAAAATATGAGCAATTACTGACAGACAAGTCAAAGGAAACAATTAATAAATGGACATATGAACGCAAAAACCCATACGCAGATAACCAGGTAATTATGGCATTTAACATACTAATCTATTCAAAAAAACACATCAAAGGAGAAGTTCCAGACATAATTCTCAGGATTCCTTCAGCTGATTATAAATATGATTATTGTATAGGGCTTCCTTGTCAGGATTTAGCAGGAATATATGTCCCAGTATCGCAGTCAAATAAAGTTTATGTCGCATTATGGGCAAGCATGGCAGCAAAAAGCCTATATGAATAAAATGAAAAAACTAAATAAAAAAGCAGTGCTTTTCAATATTTCATTAGTTCTAATAACCCTGCTTGCATTGACAACAGCACTTTTTACATTAGGAAAACTGCCTTGGGACAAGAAAATAGGGCAAGAGCAAATAAAGGTCTTAAGTGTTTATAAAGAATCAGAAAATATACTATTCTATATTGACCAATCAGCAAAATTTTCAGCTCAGCAAACTGCTTATGACTTAGCAAATAATGGCGGTTTTTTAGACATCTCGGGATGCGGCAAATTTGGATATAATCTATGGAACAAAGAAAAAGATTGTTACCCAGACCAATCAGCACTAAAGAAAAACTTCCAAATCCTTTTTAATTCAAATTTTGAAAACTTCAGAAAAGCATTCCAAATAAAAGAAATAGAATTGCCATTTGGAGCAGTAATTGCTCCAAGCCTCTCGATCTTAAAATATGAATTATTTTTTGATAAGACAAATATTATTGGCACTGGAAATGAAAATGTTAAAGTGCATATTTCTCCAGAAGGAACAGAAAAGCTCCAGGCAGGGATTTATTACCTTAACCCCTCATTCAATGTAGACGCAGGATATGATATTAAAGAATACGAAACAATTACTGAAAAAGCAAAGCATCTAGTAACAATCTGCCAACCGCAGCCAGACAACCAACTTAAAACATGCATTGAAACAGAATTAATTAGTTATAATCAAAACTCTTCTTTAATCTGGCATCTGGGCCCTTGCGGCACAGCTCCTGATGAAAAAGGAAGACAATTCAGATTTTGCATAACAACTAAAAACAAATTCCTAATTTATGACAAAACATCAGCAAAAACAGAGCTAAAGCCAATCGATTACAAGTTTGCATTAGATTTTACACAACCTAAAAATATTTAAATAAATAGGCTTTCCGAAAATTAAGGGGGTTTATTCGATGCTCAAGATACCTTTATCAGATATCATATCCAAGATAAAAGAAAAAACAAAGCTTTCTGACGAGGAAATAAATTCTAAGATTAATGACAAGCTTAAGCAATTGTCAGGCTTAATCTCAAAAGAAGGCGCAGCGCATATAATCGCAAATGAATTAGGAGTAAAGATATTTGATCAGGTTTCTGGAAAACTCCAGATAAAAAATATATTGGCTGGAATGCGTTCTGTAGAGACAGTTGGAAAAATCACACGGCTCTTTGAATTAAGGGAGTTCAAGACAGAAAAAAGAGAAGGAAAAGTAGCTTCCATAGTTATTGGAGATGAAACAGGCGTAATCAGGGTTGTTATGTGGGGAGAGCAGGCAGATAATATCAGAAGACTGACAGAAAGCGATATTGTGAAAATAGTTGGTGGCTATGTGAGGGAAAACCAAGGAAGAAAAGAAATTCACTTGAATGACAGGTCTAGATTGATAATAAACCCTGAAGGAGAAAAAATAGGGACTGTGGCAGAAGAATTTGCTCCAAGAGAAGCAGCGCAAAGAAAAACAATCAATGAATTAAAGGAAACAGATGAAAACATAGAGATTTTAGGGACAATTGTCCAGGCATTTGAGCCAAAATTCTTTGAAGTCTGCCCTCAATGCGGAAAAAGGGCAAAACCAGAAGGAGACAGGTTTATGTGCCCAGAGCACAGCATGGTAACTCCTGATTTTTCATATGTCATGAATATTGTCTTAGATGACGGCACTGAAACAGTGAGATGCACATTTTTCAGAAACCAGGCAGAAAGGCTGCTAAATAAGACAAAAGACGAATTGATGAAATACAAGGACAATCCAGAAACCTTTGAGCAGATAAAAACAGATTTATTAGGAAACCAGCTGAAATTGATAGGAAGAGTAAACAAAAACCAGATGTTTGAAAGATTGGAGTTTGTAACGCAGCTAGTATTCACAAACCCTAATCCAGAAGAAGAAATCAAAAGATTAAGCTAGTTCTTTAGAAAAAATTATAAACATTGCTTTAATTCATATTTTTATGTTAGGAAGAACTCATCTAGCATTTGGATTTCTTACAGCTTTAGTAATGAAAAATATAGTCCCAACAGGAAATATCTTTATATTTTTCAGCATGGTTCTGCTAGGCTCTTTGCTACCAGACATTGACAGCCCAAAAAGCAAGATAGTAAATAAATTCCCATGGCTCTTAAAGCCAGTTAGCGCAGTTACAAAACACAGGGGAGTATTCCATTCATTGATACTGGCAATACCTATTTCAGCTCTTGTGTTTTATTTTATCAGCAAACCCTATGGTGTTGCTTTATTCATAGGTTATTTTTCCCATCTGTTAATAGATGGCCTTACGCACGAAGGTGTAAATTTTCTTCATCCATTTTCAAAACTCCACTTATCTGGATTTATTGAAACAGGCAAATTAGTTGAGCATCTAATCTTAATAGGTATAGTTGTGGCAATTCTCCTAAAATTATTCTAAAATAACCTCACTAGACACCCTTCTTCTGCAGAATTCTGCATTTATAGGCTCTATAACCTCAAAATAAGCAAGCACTGGTCACTGGACACTACCTCGCAGCGCTTATAAAGTTCTTTTACCATTAAGATTAGATACTTGGGCCAAACCCAAGCTAAACCCGCTTCCCGGGATCTTAGTTATCCATTATCAAGGGAAGTTTGAAATAAAATGCGAAAAGCAAAACGGGGTGTCTTAAATGACAAACATACCTGAAAAAAAATTTAGAGCAGGAGTAATTTCTGCTACTATTTGGCAAAATCAAGGCCAAAGCAAAAAGACTGGTGAATCAACCAGCTATAGAACAATATCCTTGCAAAGAGGATATAAAGACAAAAACAACCAGTGGCAAAACACTAATTCTTTCAGAATTAATGATCTGCCAAGAGCTGCAGTAGTGCTAAAGCAAGCATATGAATATCTAGTGACAAAGCAGCCTGAAGACTCAGCATCAGTTGAAGAAGAAGCTGTAATGTAAGCTTCTTTACATGAAAATTTTAAAGGCACAGAAAGCTGTTAAGCTTTCTTGTGTTTTCTATTTTCAAAAAAATAACAAAAAAATATATAAAACAAGGTGATATTTATGTTAGCTAAGGAAAAGGGGGACAATGAGGTAATCCACAAGGTGGATGAGGAAAAAGTGGAAGAAAAAAAAGTTTCTAAGAAAGAAGCAAAAAAAGAAGAAAAGAAAGAAATAACACTATCAGATTTGCCAGGAGTAGGTCCTGCAACATTTGAAAAACTTCAAACAGTTGGTTTTGGTGATTTGATGGCAGTTGCAGTCGCAACACCAAGAGAATTGATAGAAGTTACTGGGATGAATGAAGCTTCGGCAAAAAAAGTAATAGCAGCAGCAAGAGCAGCCATTGACATGGGATTTGAATCAGGAATTGATTTATTGAAGAAAAGAGAGTTAGTTCAAAAAGTACCAACAGGCTCAAAAGAATTTGACAAATTGGTTGGCGGAGGCTTTGAAACAGGAGCTATAACAGAATGTTTTGGTGAATTCGGCTCTGGAAAAACCCAGATGGGCCATATTCTTGCAATAAACATTCAGAAGCAAGACCCAGAAGCAATTGTTGTTTACATTGATACAGAAAGCACATTCAGGCCAGAGAGAATAATTGAGTTGTCAAAAGGTGCTGGCATGGATCCAGAAAAAGTCCTAAAAAACATAAGGGTTGCAAGAGCATTTAACTCAGACCATCAGATGTTGCTTGCTGAAAAAGTAGAAGACTTGATAAAAAAACAAGGACTGAAAGTAAAATTAGTTGTAATTGACTCTTTAACAGCACACTTCAGAGCAGAATTTATTGGCAGAGGCACACTAGCAGAAAGGCAGCAGAAATTAAACAGGCATATGAGGGATTTGTCAAAAATAGCCTTTATGCATAATATCTGTGTTTATGTTACAAACCAGGTTATGGCAAAGCCAGACATGTTCTTTGGAGACCCAACTCAGGCAATTGGAGGCCATATTGTTGCACACGCATCAACCTTCAGGCTCTACTTAAGAAAAGGCAAAAAAGGCTCAAGAGTTGCAAAGCTTATTGACTCTCCAAATCTACCAGAAGGCGAAGCATGTTTTATGGTAACAACAGAAGGTCTAAAAGACATCTAATTCAATAATTTTTTATATTTCCTTTTTTTCTATTTCTATTATGAGGCTTTTCATATCTCTAGACTTAGAAGAACTAAAAGATTATTTCAATGAAATCCAGAAACAAATACCTTCTGATATTGCTAAGTTTAAGCTAGTTGATTCTTTCCATCTGACTCTGAAATTCTTAGGAGAAACAGACAAAGTTGAAGAAATTAAAGCAGCTCTTTCAAAAGTAAGCTTTAAGCCAATCAAATTAAAGTTAGACAAATTAGGTCTTTTTCCATCAGAGTCTTACATCAGAGTAATCTGGATTGGATTAAAGGATGATCACAGCCTAATTAATTTACAAAAAGACATAGAAAACGTGCTTGAGCCATTCCACTTCAGGAAAGATTTTGAATTTGTGCCTCATCTGACATTAGCAAGAGTCAAGTTCATAAAAGACAAAAAAGCATTCCAGGATAAACTTAAGGCAATAAAAATAGAGCAAAAAGAAGTTGCATTAAAAGAATTCAAACTGATAAAATCAACATTGACAGAAGAAGGGCCAATTTATGAAGATTTAGAAAGATTTGAGGCAAAATGAATTATCCTTTATTCTTCGCAATACTTTCTCCAGTCATCTGGGGAACAATGAATATCCTTGATAAATATGTTATTGCAAATAAAGTAAAAAGGGCTTTGGGATATGCTGTTGTTGCAGGCATTGTCAATCTTTTTTTAGGAATTGTGTTGGCTTTGTTTATTGATTGGTCTGGAATGACTGCCAAAGATTTGTTATTCCCTGCAATTGCAGGAATCTTACTTGGTCTGCAGTTGTGCTTTTATTTCCTTATATTGCAGAAAGAAGATGTTTCTAATCTTGTTGGATTGATTTACACTTACCCAATTCTTATTGCATTATTATCCTACTTGTTTTTGAATGAGCTGTTATCTCTTACTGCTTATATTGGGATTGCAATCACTTTAGCTGGAACAGTCATCCTTTCTGTAAGAATAAGGAAAGTTGGATTGCTTGTGGGAAGCTGGATAGCTATCATGGTCTTGCTGGTTGCTTTCTATGAATTCTTTATCAAGATTGCAACAATAAATATTCCTGAGATGAATGGGATTGCTGTTAATATTATTTTCACAGGATTGACTGTGATGCCCTTGCTACTTGACAGGAAAACAAGAAATGGATTTTTGTCTGAGCTTAAAAACATAAAATGGGCCTTGCTGAATGAATCTTTGACTTTCAGCGCTGTTTTTGTTACCTATTTTGCAATGGCGGGGTTATCTGCAACAATTGTTGCGACAATAGGTACAC
>Ga0315289_10006635_pt1 | contig 16994 bp, 13 predicted proteins | sample YL17G11_40_MG_FD_203452 | JGI IMG/M metagenome (GOLD analysis project Ga0315289, IMG submission 203452) | Sediment microbial communities from Yellowstone Lake, YNP, Wyoming, USA - YL17G11_40 | ecosystem: Environmental > Aquatic > Freshwater > Lake > Sediment | place: USA: Wyoming | collected... | reverse complement strand
ACTGGATGGTCCGAGGGGAATGGCCTAATGTCTCTCCGACCTCATAACTGCTCATCCCCCGGCAGAGCAGCAACAGCCCATGCAGACGATGATCGTACCTGGACTCGGAGGACCTGGCGATCTCTTGTTGCAGAGCGACCTTCGTCGTCTCTGCATCCTCAAACTGAAATCTTCTCATGGCCACCTCCTTTCGAGGCCGCCATGGTATCATATAAATCATCTATGCGCAACTAATTAGGACGCTATGTATAAGAACACTCAATCATCGAAATGGTCCACCTAACGCCGAACGCAGCAGTTCAGCCGCTGCTTCTTTATGTCACTAATCAATCTTTCAGTTGAAGGCTTGCCATTGATGTTGAACGCCTCAAAGCTCTGATTTCGCGGATATGTGATGCCATGGTGAAGCTTGACTGTCAAATCAAGGAAGTTCCACACATCCTTTGGCGAGAGCCCAGCATGCGCGAATATCTGAGCCTGTGACTGCTCGCTTGAAAGGTGTCCAACTGATTTGTTGCGGATTTTGCAAATCTTGACCCAAATGGGCCTTATTTCTGCCTGGATCCTCACGAGTTCAGGTTCTTGGTCAATATCTCTGTTCTCGATTGCTTTCAGCGCCCTCTTCAACGATGGGAAATTCACGGTGTCGTTTCTCGTCTCAAAAAGCTGATAGCAAGACAGGACGGACGACTCAAAGTGCGCGAGCATGGTCGACGCGAAAAACTCTCGGTAGCAATTCATGGCCCTGGCAGAGGCTTCGTCTCCTCTTGCTTCTTGGAGGGCTTCCCAGACTTGGAAGTGACACCGCGTCTCGGCTATGGTTGCTCCCAGCGAATCAATTTGCTCACCAATGGAAAGGGGCATGATTATAGCTCAACGAACGAATTAACCTGCGAGCAACCGCCACGATGGACTCTGGAGTCCCGCAAAGTGCTCATTCGGTTGCTCGCCAGGTTGTGTCGAGCGAAGAGGACATTGTTCATTATCTTCATTGGACGACCGGAGGGGACGTTGTTCAATTCCTTCATTTATCCCCCATCCTCTCTTTCTTCCGGATGGCCATCGCAACTGCAGAAGTCCCCACACCTAAATGCCGGGCAATCTCGGCCAGGGAGAGTCCCATTTCTCTGGATAGATGATATGCGATCTTGGCCCTCACCTCCGACACCTTCCTCCTCCGCCCACCTCCTAAGCCAAAGAGCTTATCAAGATGGATTTTTTGATATTATTGAGCAACGTTTTCTATTCCATGTACTTCGTCCGAATGTGCCAATAGAGCCTGAGCGATTGTGCGTTTGGTAGGCGAATGAACGATCGGAAACGACGATTCTTTGAGTTTCTCCATCATGAGAAGTCAACCTCTTTGTGTTCTATCACAAAATCGATTTCGCGCTTTCTTCTCGATGCATCCTTAACCTTTTTCCTCGTTTCCGCCTCAAAAAAAGGATCCCTGCAATATCGCCTCATTCTACATCTCGGGCAACAAACTCTCTTGTTGCAGTTTTGATAGCCCACATACCACAACACATCAAGGTCTATTGGGTCAACTTTCCCTGACTGTCTGCAAACTTCGGCTAACTCGGCCTGAAAGCGATCGTTGTGGGACGTGATTTTATCGAATTTTTCCTCTGGCGATATCTTGAGACGATGACAAAGAAGGCTCTTTACATGGATGTCAATTGGCGCCTTCAAAAGTGGGAGGATTTCGTCTCGGTGCACCCCAAAATATTTCACCGTGTCTCCAAAGTAGCAGATATTCTTCACGATGAGGAAAGTAATCTTGCTTCCTATATTTTTGATGCTGGCAAGCTCTGAGTAAAGGAAGTCCCTTAATTTCGTAGCCTTCCCGCTAAACTCTTCCTTCCACCTCACCCCAGAAAAACGAGCCTCTATTTCGTCATATATCTTATACACAGCATGCTTCGTCAACAGGCCGCGCCGGGATTGTATGTCTAACAGAACTATTTTCTTCAGGAAGCAATAAAAACTGTCTCTCTGATTATCAATGTCCAGTAGAGCAATGTTATATTGATGAAACTTATCATGTTCACCCTGATATGCCTTCTTCAATTCTTCAAGAACCTCGATGGTTTCCTCTGCATTAATAAAATACTCCATGAACCTTCCCTCCGCCTCCTCTACTCGTTCTTTCGCCTAACTCGTTAATATCTGCACTGGTTCGCATATCCTTCCAATTAGTGGAATAGGCGAAATACTTCGGATATACCAACTCTGGCTGAACCGTCTTTCAGACTTCTAATCTTCGCTCTCTGATAGCTCCTGAGTACACATCCCCCTCGGCCCTCTACCCCAGCGTCTTGATTGCCTCCAATTTCGCGATGTAGGAGTCGGAGAGGTTGTGCTCCTCGGCGCCAGAGATCAGCTTCTCCATATATCTCCGCGAAGGAGGATAGTCGCCGGTGCCCAAAACGAAGTAGGTGAAGGCCTTCACCTTTTCCCCGGCAAAGGTTTCCACCGTGACTGGCTTGCGAAGGGAGGAGCGGGGATGGTCCTCCACCTGATCCAGGAGTTTCTGGTCCGCCTCGCTCACCTCATGGAGGACCCCCTCCACCACCTTGCCTGGGGCAGGCTTGAGGCCAACAACGCCTCCTCCCCAGAGGTCGGAGCGCCGGGGGAAGATCAACTGATGATCGCGGAGGAGGGCCGCGGAATGAAAGCGGCTCTCCTTGCAGCGGTGCTTCATCTGGGCCCTTTCCATATTGGGACCATAGGCGAAGTAAAGCATCATAGGATCGGCCTCCGTTGATGCCAATCCGTCGCCTGTTGATAAGCGTAGGCCGCGCGCAGGACCTTCGCCTCATCGAAAGGCCTTCCGAGGATCTGCAGGCCAATGGGCAATCCCGCCTGGCTGAAGCCGCAGGGGATGGAGATGCCCGGCAGGCCCGCCAAGTTACAGGGGATGGTGAAGATGTCGGAAAGATACATCTGCAACGGATCGTCCACCTTCTCCCCGATGCGAAACGCAGGGGTGGGGGCGGTGGGGGTGATGAGGGCATCGAACTTCTCGAAGGCCCTGGCAAAGTCTTGGCAGATCAGGGTTCTCACCTTCTGGGCCTTCAGGTAGTAGGCATCGTAGTAGCCCGAGCTCAGGGCATAGGTCCCCAACATGATGCGGCGCTTCACCTCCGCTCCAAAGCCCTCTGCCCGGGTGCGACTGTACATCTCGAGGAGGTCCGCAGGCTTTTTGGTTCGATAGCCATACTTGACCCCATCGTAGCGGGCCAGGTTCGAGCTGGCCTCGGCCGTGGCCACCAGATAATAGACGGCCACCGCATATTCGGTATGGGGTAACGAGATCTCCTCGCAAATGGCCCCGAGATCCTTTAGCACTCCGATGGCCCTTCGCACAGATGCCTCCACCTCCGGGTCCATCCCCTCCACGAAATACTCCGCCGGGATCCCCAGCCGGAATCCTTGTAGCTCCGGGCATAAGGACTTGGTGAAGTCGGGAACCGCCAAATCCGCGGAGGTCGAATCCTGGGGATCATGGCCACAGATGGCATTCAGCACGAGGGCGCAGTCCTCCGCATCCTTAGTAAAGGGGCCGATCTGGTCTAAAGAGGAGGCAAAAGCAACCAGGCCGAAGCGGGAGACCCGTCCATAGGTCGGCTTCATCCCCGTTACCCCGCAGAAGGCAGCCGGCTGGCGGATGGAGCCTCCAGTATCCGATCCCAGGGCGGCAATCGCCTCACCCGCAGTCACAGCCGCTGCGGAGCCTCCACTGGAGCCTCCGGGGACCCGATCTCGATCCCAGGGGTTCTTGGTGGTGAAGAAGGCGGAATTCTCGGTGGAGGAGCCCATGGCAAATTCATCCATGTTGGTCTTTCCAATAAAGGCCACCCTCTCCTCCCTCAGCCGGCGGATGACCGTGGCGTCATAAGGGGGGATGAAATTCCAGAGGATCCTGGAGGAGCAGGTAGTCGGTATCCCCTGGGTGCACATCAGGTCCTTGATCGCTAGGGGGATGCCTGCCAGAGGAGAGAGCGAGCCGCCTTTACCGATCTCCCCATCCACGGCCTTCGCCTGGGCCAGTGCCGCTTCCGGGGCAACCCGTACATAGGCCTTGACCTTCTCCTCCACGGCCTCAATACGTTCTAAGACCGAGCGCGCAATCTCCTCTGCGGAAACCTCTCTCTTGCGGAGGAGTCCGTGCAACTCGTGGATCGTCATCTGATAAAGCTCCACCTCCCGCCTCCCGTTCATTCTATGATCCTGGGGACCTTGAAAAAGCCCCCGGCCCGCTCCGGGGCATTGCCCAGGGCGATCCCCTTTGGCAGGGAGGGCTGGACTTGATCCTCCCGGAACACATTGACCACATCCAGGACATGATAGGTCGGCTCCACCCCCGAGGTATCCAGCTCGTTCAATTTATCGATATAGGTCAGGATGGCATTGAGCTGGTGGGTGAACTTCTCCATCTCTCCTTCGTCGAAACGAAGGCGCGCCAAATTCGCCACATGCTCCACCTCTTCCCTGCTAATCTTCATCCTCTCCCTCCTGAGCCCCCTCCAACAATAGCCATCTCTTTCATCGGGCCTGGCCTCTCTCAGGCCCGCTCCAGGTTCGCATACTTCACGGCCAACCTCTTCCTCCCGGCCCCAGGAAAAGAGACCGTGACCTTCATCCCCTCTCCCTCTCCGATCCGCTCCTGGATAGTGCCGACCCCGAACTGGGGATGCCGCACCCGAAGGCCGGGCCGGAGGCACTCCCATTCGGGCTCATCTGAAAAGTCCTCGTAGGCGGGCACCTGATCTCTTTCGTAGCTTGCCGTCCGGCCTACTTTGCTGTGTAAAGGAATCAATCTCGGCCCGGACTGTCCCTGCTCCACCTTGTGCAACAAGCCCTCTGGAATCTCCTCCAGGAAACGGGAGGGGAGGTTGTAGTTCTCCATCCCGTAGAGGCGGCGGCATCCGGCTGAGATCAGGTATAAGCGCTCCTTGGCCCGGGTCATCCCCACATAGCAGAGCCTCCTCTCCTCCTCGACCTCCGCCTCCTCCAACAAGGACTTGGAATGGGGGAAGACCCCCTCCTCCATCCCCGCCATGAAGACGATGGGAAATTCGAGTCCCTTGGCCGAATGGAGGGTCATCAGGGTCACTGCCCCTTCCTCCCTTCCCAGGGCATCCGTATCGCTGATCAGGGCGACGCTATCCAGGAAGGCCTCCAGGGTGGAATCACCAGAGGCGACTGCAAAATCGCGGCTCGCCTGCACTAGCTCCCGCAGGTTCTCTATCCGGGACTGGGCCTCTTCGGTCCCCTCCTCCGCCAATTCCTTCAGGTATCCCGTCTGCTCCAATACCCCGGCGACAAGCTCCGGGACCTCCAGGGAGTGGGAGGAGGTCTTGAGCTCGGCAATCATCTGGCAGAAACCCTGGAGGACCTTGCGGTGACGGAGAGGGAAGTCATCGCTGCGGCCCGCCATTTGACAGGCCTCCCCCAAAGAGACCTTCTCTCGCCGGGCCAGATCTTCGATCTTGCCCAGGGTGCCCTGGCCAATCCCCCGGCCCGGGCAGTTGATGATCCGCTTCAGGGCCACGGCATCCCCAGGATTGCGGATGAATCGGAGGTAAGCGATGAGGTCCTTGACCTCCTTCCGGGCGTAGAAACGCACCCCACCGATGATGGTATAGGGCAATCCCTGCCGTCGCATCTCCTCCTCGATCACGCGGGATTGGGCATTCGTGCGATAGAGCACGGCAAAGTCGCTGTATCCATAGCCCTGCTCCCGGGCGAGGGCCATGGCCGTCCGGGCGATGAAGGCGCCCTCCTCATGTTCATCCCCGGCCACATAATAGACCGGGGCTTCTCCCTCCTTGTTTTCCGTCCACAGGACCTTCCCTTTCCTTCCCAGGTTCCTGGAGATCACCGAGGAGGCAACCCCCAGGATCCTCTGGGTGGACCGATAGTTCTGTTCCAGCCGGATCACCCTGCACCTGGTGTAGCCCTCTTCGAAGTCCAGGATATTCCTGATATCCGCGCCCCTCCAGCGATAGATGGACTGATCGTCATCTCCCACCACACAGAGGTTCTGACGCTTGCCCGCCAGGAGGCCAATGATCCGATACTGGGCATGGTTGGTGTCCTGGTACTCATCCACCAGGAGGTGTTGCCACAGATCCTGGTAGGACTCCAAGATCTGGGGATGACCCTGAAAGAGCCGGACGACCGCCATGAGCAGATCGTCGAAATCCAAGGCGTTGGCGGCAGTCAGCCTCTCCTGGTAGCGGGTGTAAATCCTGGCGGTCTTCTCGGCCCAGTGATCTCGGCCGAGCAGGGCATATTCCTCCGGGCCATAGAGCTCATTTTTTGCCTGGCTGATCCGGGAGAGCACCGCATGGGGGTTCATCGATTTCTCGGAGATATCCATCTCCTTCAGGCACTCCTTCACCAGCGCTAATTGGTCCGATTCATCGAAAATCGCAAAATGGGATTTATAGCCCAGGTGCCCTCCATGCTGGCGCAGGATCCTGACGCAGGTGGAGTGGAAGGTCCCGATGAAAGGAGCGACTGGCCTGGATGAGTAAGCAGAAGAGGGGGGAAGTGGAGCCCCGTGGAGCAAAGATCCCACCCGCGAACGCATCTCTTCCGCGGCCTTGTTGGTGAAGGTCACCGCCAGGATATGCCAGGGCTTTACTCCGCAGATGCTGACCAGATAAGCAATGCGATGAGCGATAACCCGAGTCTTTCCGGATCCCGCGCCGGCCAGGATCAAAAGTGGGCCCTGGCCGTGAAGCACCGCTTCTCGCTGCTGGGGATTGAGATGTTCTAACAAAGAGATTTCGTCCATGCTGAATCGGCCCCAATCTGGGACCCAACCCATCCTTCCTGGATAAGATGGCCAATCATTAGCTGAGTCGCTTATCGCGGGAATCCTTCCTCAAAAGAGGTATCTCCGCATCCGGATATTCAGCAGCAGGCCAATGGCGATCATCGTGGTAAACATGGAGGTCCCCCCATAGCTCATCAGGGGGAGGGGAATCCCCACCACCGGCATCAGGCCGATTACCATTCCCACATTGACGATGATCTGAAGGGTAATCATGATCACGATGCCGCTGGCAAAGAGGGCGGAGAATAGATCCCTCGCCTGGCGGGCGGCCAGGAAGCCCCGGGATACGATCAAGAGATAGAGGGCCAGGATCAGGAGGCATCCTAAGAATCCCAATTGCTCTGCGGAAACGGCAAAGATGAAATCCGTATGGTGCTCGGGCAGAAAGTTGAGCTGGCTTTGAGTTGCGGCCATCCAGCCATTCCCCAGGAGCCTCCCGGAGCCCACCGCAATCCGCGATTGGATGATATGGTATCCGGAGCCGAGGGGATCGTGTTGCGGGTCTAAGAAGGCCAGGACCCTTTGTTTTTGGTAATCCCGAAGTAGGGCCCACAGGATGGGGAACCCGAGAAAGCCCGCGGTGCCCGAGTAAAGGAAATACCTCAGGGGAAGGCCAAAGAGCAGGATCATCCCCAGAGCGGTAAGGAGGAGCACGATAGCGGTCCCCAGGTCAGGCTGCCGCAAGACCAGGAAAACGGGGAGGAGGGTCAACAAGGCGGGGATCAGGATTTGCCTCGGCCTTTTGATCTCCTCTGCCCGGTCGCCAAGGTATTTGGCCAGGGCCAGGACCAGCGCAATCTTCATCAGCTCCGAGGGCTGAAAGGTGACCGGCCCAAGATGGATCCAACGCTGCGCCCCCATCCCCGTCCTCCCTATGGCCGCCACGAGCAGGAGACAGGCCAGGCAGAAACCATAGATGGCGTAGGAGAAACGGACGATGGTCCTCCAGTTAATGCTGATGGTCACAAGAAGCCCGATGAGCCCAAACAGGATCCAGAGGAGCTGCTTGAAATAGATGACCTTCCGCCAGGGCACGCTGGCCATCCCTTCCGTGCTGTAGATCATGGCAACTCCCAGCAGGGCCAGCAACAGTGCCGAGCCGATAAGGATCCAATCGAAATGGGCAAAGGTCCTCCTATCCAGCATGGCCCCTGCAAATCCCCTTTCCTGGCGGAAGCGTAAAGGAAACCCCGGCCGATCCTGCCTCGGTCCCCGGCCTGGGGGAAAAGATCCCTTCTAATATGTGCCTGGCGGCCTGGGCCGCAGTCACTCCCCCGTATCCACCATGCTCCACCAGGACCACAATGGAAACCTGGGGGTCGGTTTCCGGGGCGAAACAGGTAAACCAGGCGTGATCCATGAAATTGTAGCCCCTCGGCCCGGACCCATCCTTGGAGCGAGAGACCACCTGGGCAGTGGCCGTCTTCCCACAGACATCGAGCCCCTCAATCCGGGCCACCCCGCCGGTTCCACCCTCGTTGACTGCCGCCCACATGCCTTTGCGCACCGCGGGCAGAACCTCTGGGCGCAGGGAGACCTCCCGCATCACCTCCGCTCCATTCCTCTCCACCACCTCCCCGTCAGGGGCCCTGATCTCCTTAACCACCGTGGGTCGAAAGAGGCAGCCTCCATTGGCAATAGCGGAGGTCATCTGGAGGATCTGGAGGGGAGTTGCAGTAATCATGCCCTGCCCAATCCCTGCCTGTACAGTATTACCCAGATACCACTTCTCCTTTTTGACTGCTCGCTTCCATTCGGGTGTGGGCACGAGGCCGCGGGATTCCTCGCACAGGCGCAGCCCCAAAGGTTCTCCGATCCCGAAGGCCCTCGCGGTCTTGGCGATCTCCTCGATGCCTACCCGTAAGGCAACATTGTAGAAATAGACATTGCACGATTGGGCAATGGCCTCTTTCAGGTTGACGCTCCCATGTCCTTCTTTCTTCCAGCATTCGTAACTGTAATCGCCCAGACTAAAGCTGCCCTGGCACCGGAATTGCGTCTCTGGGGTGATTACCCCCTTGTTTAAGGCAGCAATGGCCGTGATCAGCTTGAAGATTGAGCCGGGAGGATAGACCGATTGGAGACCCCGGTTTTGCAGGGGGCGGTAGGGGTTCCCCACCAGGCGGGACCATTGCTCCGGGGTAAGGCGAGAGGCAAAGAGGTTGGGGTCATAGGAGGGCTTGCTCACCAGGGCCAGTATCTCCCCATTCAGGGGATTCATCACCGCTACCACGCCCCTCTGGCCCCGCAGGCCCTCCTCGGCCAAGGCCTGAATGCGAGCATCGAGGGTTAAGATGATGGTAAATCCGGGCTTGGGATCGATCCGGCCCAGGCCTCGCGTTTCGCGGCCAGAGGCATCTACCTCCACCTGCTCTCCCCCTTCTACTCCCCGCAGCAACGCATCGTAGGCTCCCTCAATCCCCCCCTGGCCCAATCGGTCTCCAAAACGAAACCCGCGGTTCTCTTCCCGCGAAAGCTGCCCGGGGTTGATCTCCGAGACATAGCCCAACAGATGGGTGGCAAAGTCTCCCCTGGGGTAAGATCGGAGTGGGCGGACCCGGAGGGTCACGCCTCCCAATTCATACTTCCTCTCCTGGACAGCCACCATGGCGGTCGTATTGACATCCCTTTTCACCAGGATCGGCTCATAGGGACGGCGCTTGCCCTCTTCCATCTGCCGAAGGATCTCCATGGGATCAATCTTGAGGAGTTCGGAGAGGAGCCGTGAGAGGGCCGTCGGATCACGAACATCTCCGGGGGTCACCAAGACATCGAAGGATGGCCGGTTCTCCGCCAAGACCAGCCCATTTCGATCCAGGATCAGGCCGCGACATCCCTCCTCCATATGTAGGCGTAGCCGATTGCCCTTGGAGAGAGTCTCATATCGATCGCCCTCCAGAATCTGGAGCTGCCAAAGTCGGAGCAGCAAGAGAAGGAATCCGCAGATGACCAGGATATGAAAGAGGCGTATCCTTCGCTGCAATTCAAGATGAGTCCGGGAGACCGTATCAGAGCGGGCCATATGGCTCCGTCCTCAGATCCTTCCACCTGGGAAAGATGATAAGAAGAAGAAGCCCCCCAAGGGCGGTGAGAAGGCTCTCGGGCAGGATCAGGCGCATGAAGGTATAGCCGATCGGGCGAGGGATCAAGAAGAAATTGAGGGCGAACAGGGTGGCAGAGCCCGAGAGGAGACCAGCGAAAAAAAGGAGGAGGGTTTGGGCTAAGAGGCTGTCCAACAGCAACTCCCTCCTCGCATATCCCGAAAGAAACCCCACCAGGGAGAAGCCGAAAGCCCTCATCCCCACCGGAGAAATGGAAAGGCAGTCCTCCAAAAGGCCCAGGCCAAACCCAATGATCGCCCCCTTCGCCTCCCCGCTCCTCAGGCCAAGGCAACACACGGAAAAGAGGAAGAGATCGGGTTTGATATCCCCGATGGCAAAATGGGGGAGCAATCTCACCTGCAGAACTATCAGAGCCAGAAAGGACAAGAAGACGAGGATCGCCTTCATCTCAATCCTTATTCCTCTCGCCATCGGATCTCAGGGCGGGGTGGCTTCGCCAAGACCAATACCTCTTCGATGCGGAACAAATCCACCTTCGGTGCCAGTTGAGCCTCCTGAAACAGGGCATTTTCCTTCTTCTGAACCGCGGTCACCAGACCAATCGGAATTCCCTTGGGGCTCAAGCCACCAAGCCCCGAGGTGAGAACCAGGTCCCCCACGGAGACTTCCGCGTCGCGGGGCAGAAACTTGAGCCTGCAATAGGGGCCTACCTCGCCCACCACCACTCCTCCAACCCGGGTCCGCTGGATGAGGGCACCCACTGCGCAGTTTGGATCGGTGATGAGCTGGACCCGGGAGGTCTGCTCCATCACCTCGATAACCCTCCCCACCAAACCCTGGGGACAGAGGACCGCCGAATCCCGGCTCACCCCCTCCCTGGCTCCCTTATCGATCAGGATACTGCGAAACCAATTGCTCGGGTCCTTCCCGATCACCATGGCGGCAACCGTAGGCACCGCGACATTGTCCCGCATTTGCAGGAGTCGGTGGAACCTCTCGTTCTCTCGCTTGGCCTCCGACAGGAGCATCTCTTCCTGCTTCAAGCGGCTGACTTCTTCCTTGAGGCTCAGGTTTTGTCGGCGGACCTCCCTCAGATCGATATAGCTATCCCAGAAAGAGGTCAGGGAGGCTGACGCGCCGTGGATCGCTCGCAGCAATGGGGCGACCACCACCATCACGAGCCTCTTGGGTAGACTCGCCTTCTCCTGAGAGACCCGGACTCCGTGGGTGAGAAACAGGAAGGATAGGACGAGGACAATAATCAAGACGGAGAGACCACGGTGGCGGAGAAAAAACCAGGACTTCAAAATGCATGAAACTCCCGAGCCTTTTCAGCTCAAGTGCGCCGAATAAGGCTCCACGCAAAGGCTGTGCAAGAGATCCAGCTCGTCCAATACCTTTCCAGTTCCTTTAACCACGCAGGTGAGGGGATCGTCTGCCACGCGCACGCAGAGTCGGGTCTCCTGCGCCAGCAGGGTATCCAACCCCTGGAGAAGGGCCCCTCCCCCCGCCAACACGATTCCCTTATCCGCAATATCGGCGGAGAGCTCCGGGGGAGTTCGCTCCAGGGCAATTCTCACTGCATCCACAATGGCGGAAACGGGATCGTGCAGGGCCTCCCGGATATCGGTGTCAGTGACTATCATGGACTTGGGGATCCCCTCGATGAGATCTCGCCCCTTAACCACCATCTCCTGGGGCTTATCGGGGGGATAGGCAGAACCGATCTGGATCTTGCAGATCTCGGCGGTCCTCTCTCCCACCAGCAGGTTGTGCTTGCGCTTCAGGTACTGGATAATGCCCTCATCCATTTCGTCCCCTCCGATACGCACGGATTGACTATAGACAATCCCGGAGAGGGAGATGACCGCCACCTCCGTGGTGCCGCCACCGATATCCACAATCATGTTCCCGGAAGGCTCCTGCACCGGCAATCCGGAGCCTATGGCTGCTGCCATCGGTTCCTCGATGAGAAAGACCTCCGTTGCCCCCGCCTGCTCCGCCGAGTCGCGAATCGCCCTCTTCTCTACCTGGGTAATACAAGAGGGGACCCCGATGACCATCCTCGGTCGCACCATGGTCTTTCGGTTGTGCACCTTGGCGATGAACCGGCGGATCATTTGGCCCGTTATATCGAAATCCGCAATCACCCCGTCTTTCATGGGGCGAATGGCCACGATATTGCCGGGGGTTCTCCCCAGCATCTCCTTGGCCTCTTTCCCCACCTTCAGCACCCGATTGGACCCTTTTTCGATGGCGACCACGGAAGGCTCACAGAGAACGATTCCTTTGCCCTTCACATAGATCAGGGTATTGGCGGTTCCCAAATCCATGGCCAGATCGCTGGAGAACTTGCGGAGTATCCAATTCATAATCATGAAGCGGGCTCCTTTCTTGCCAAACCAAATAAGGATGATAAGGACCCCACTGGAAAAGGCGCGCCAGAAGAGGCCCACTGTCTTCCAAGAAACCTGTTCTGGTCACTCCCTCGCCTGCCGAGGACCGGAGGCATATCCCATCTCCTACCTTTCAGATTTATTAGCACACTGCGGGGGGAAATACAAGGCTCTCTCCAAAAAAGTAGTCCAAAAAAGTATTGCATCGCCCTCCCCTTTGGTCTATGTTAATTAAAACCTACTGCCTCGGATCGAGGAGGAAGGATTTAGGATGCTCAAAAGTATGCGAATGAATCTCAAATCCCTTAGCTTCACCCTTTGGTTAGTGATCTTTGCCTTCATTGGCACGACCTTTCTGGTTTGGGGGATTCGCTCCACGCCGGGAGGAGGAATGGCAAGAGCGGGCATCATCGCCCAAGTGGATAAGCAGCAGATCCCGGTGGAGGAATTCCGAGATGCCTATCAAACCCTCTACGAGCATTATCGGAAGACTCTGGGGGACAAGTTCGACGATGAAGCCGCAGAGAGGATGAAACTGAAACAACGGGCCCTTGACGATTTGATCAACCAACGGCTCATCATGATTCAGGCCCGGAAGATGAGAATCAAGGTAACAGAAGAAGAGCTGGCGGAAACGATCCGGAATTACCCTGCCTTCCAGGAAAACGGGCAATTCTCGCGCAAGAGATATCTGAGCCTTCTGCAATATAATCGGCTCACTCCTCAAAAGTACGAGCGAAACCTACAGGTGGAGCTCCTCCTCACCAAGATGCAGGACTTCGTTAGGGAGGCCGCCAAGACCTCCGATGAGGAAGTCGAAGACCTCTATCTCCTGGCCAATAATCGAGTGAAGGTGGAGTTCATCGAACTTCCTATCAAAGACTTCAAGAAAGAGGAGGCGGAGGCGATCCTGAGGAAAGCCCAAAGGGAGGGGGGATGGACCAGAATAGCGGCAGAGGTCAAGATAAAGCCACGCCAGAGCGGATACATCTTCTACAATCTGCCCTTCCGAGAAGTTCCCGATCCCGTCCCCTTCGTCAAGGCTGCCTTCTCCTTGAAGCAAGGAGAGGTCAGTCCCTTAGTCGAGGGCAAGGATCGCTTTTACATTCTGCGCTCTATGGAGGTTGGGACCGCGGGCAAGAGGGACCTGCAACCCTCCCAGAAGGAGTTGTTGAAGAAGCAGATCGTGCTTGAGAAACGAGATCGCCTTTTGAAGGAGTGGCTGGAGGGAATCAAGAGAGGGTCTAAGGTCCAAGTAGAGGAACGCCTGATCCAGGGATAGATTTCTGGTGGAGCTGAGGGGATTCGAACCCCTGACCTCTTGACTGCCAGTCAAGCGCGCTCCCAACTGCGCCACAGCCCCCACGGTTACTTAACTACCAGCAACCCCCTGTTTTGTCAAGAGAAAAGTTAAGGAGATCCAGGCGGAATTGGGCCTGGCAAGCCTCAGTTAAGATGGGAGAATAGACTGTGAAGAGGATGCAACGGATCGGAGCCCTTCTCCTTTTCCCTGCTCTTCTCCTTCAGGGATGTTCGGTAGCCACTGACAAGGTGCTCATCTCTCCCCAATTGGACTTCGGCTCGGGTCCAAAGGCCACCATCTCAGAAAAGCTCAAGACCTCGCCCCCCAAGACCATCGCCATTCTCCCCCTGGAAAATCTCACCGGTAAAGAGGAGGCCTTTGAAATCGTGCGAGGGACCCTCTTCAATCACTTGAGTTCAAAGACCTATGAGCTGATCAAGCTCTACCGGATCGATCGTCTTCTTCAAGAGCGAGGGCTTACCAAGCCCGAGGAAATCAATCGCAAGGCCCCTCAGGAGCTCGGGCAGATCCTGGGGGTCGATGCCCTGGTCTACGGTCAGATCACCCACTACAACCGCCTCTATGCGGTCCTCTACTCCCAGGTGGCGGTGGGGGTAACCTTGAGGATGTTGGATGCCAGGAGCGGAGAGATCCTCTGGGAGGCCTCCCATGTCTCCCGCAAGCACGAAGGAGGGGTCTCCACCACGGCCTGGGGTATCGCCTTGACGGCGATTTCCACCGCGATCAATATCCGAAAGATCGAACTCTTACGGGCCTCTGACGACCTTTTCCGTGATGTGGTGAAGACTTTGCCCGCCCCTTCCGTAGCCCAGGCCCTCAAGCCCCCCCAGGTTTCCATGCTCGCCTCTGACTCCGGGGGAACCACCAAGAAGGCGGGGGAGGTCATCAAGGCGGTTATGGCCGGGGATCCGGGGTGTCTGGCCACTTTCGATGTCGGCATCCTGAAGGCCAAGCTACCCATGGTCGAATCCCCGGAAGGGGTCTATGTGGGGACTTATCAGGTCCTGCCCGGAGACAATATCAAAGAGGCCATTGTGACCGCTCGCCTCACAGACAAGTCGGGAAATTCCAGCGAGTGGCAGGATGTGTTGGGACCGGTCACCATTGATACCACCCCCCCGGCGGTCCCCATTGGCCTTCGCGCCAAAGGAGCCGACGCGTCTGCTCACCTCACCTGGGAGGCCAATAAGGAGCCTGACCTGGCAGGATATCGTCTTTATCGAAGTCTGACCCCCCTAAGCGGCTTCTCCCAGGTCATCGAAACTGAATTCGCCAAGGCGGAGGATCCAGGCCTGGTCAATGGAAAGGCCTACTTCTACCGCCTCTCGACGATGGATCGGGCCGGCAATGAGAGCGTGCCCTCAGCGGTCATCTCGGTCACCCCGGTGGCCCCGGGCCCCACCGCCATCGGGGGAGAGATGAAGGGGGAGACAACCTGGTTTGCGGCCGCCTCCCCTTATGTCATCACCAAAGAGGTAGTGGTGCCCCTCGATTCCTCGCTCACCATTGAGCCGGGGACAGTCATCCAATCGCAAGGACCGGCTCTACGTATCAAAGGCCAACTCATCGCAAAGGAAAAAGAAGGACAGGGAATTCGAATGATTTCCCAGGGGGAAGGGAATTGGGAGGGCCTCATCTTCGAGGAAGGACAGGGGATCCTGGAAAACTGCCAGGTGCAGCGAGCCCGGACCGGGGTCGCTTGTATCTCCAGCTCACCCCAGCTCAACTCCTGCGATATCTCGCAGAACGACATCGGGATCTCCTTGCAGGGGGCTTCCTGCCGGCCTCGCCTCCTCTCCTCCTCCGTTGCCTTTAACCGAGGGTGTGGACTCTTCGTCTCCTCCTCCGCGGCCGTCGAGATCAAGGGATGCAAGATCACCCACAATGGGAAGGCCGGTCTTCGACTCTCGGGGGCTGCCGCCTCCTTGCAGGGCTGCGAAGTGGCCTTCAACGGGGCCGAAGGGGTTTTCTGTGAGGATTCCTCTCTGGAGGCTCAGGCCAACCATTTCCATGACAACGCCACCTATCAGCTCTATCATGCTCGGTCAAAAGGAAGCCCCCTCTCCGCCGCTGGAAATTATTGGGGTACCAGCAAAATCGAGGCGATCATCGCTGGGATCTATGGGCCGGTGGACTTCTCCCCCTGCCTGGATGGCCCGCCCCCTGAGGGCAAGCCCGTCTTCCTGCCCATTCTTTCTTCCCCGCTCCCCAGTAAGATCGATCAGGCCGCCTATCTGATACCCGCCCACTCCCCTTACCTGGTCAATGGGGTCGTGACGGTGGAAGGAAAGGGTCAATTGCATATCCTGCCGGGGGTCACGGTGAAATATGCCCGAGGGGAGGCTGGCATCTGGGTGAGAGAGGGGTCGGTCGAAGCGAAGGGGCTCCCCACCCTTCCCATTTCCTTTCTCTCGGCCAGCCCCAATCCAGGACCTGGAGACTATGCCTATGCCTTCACCTTTCAAGACCCCCAAGGGGCCAATTCCCTGCAACACTGTCGGATAGAGCACGCGTCCACCGCGCTCTTCATCCAGGCAGGTGCCCCAGAGATCTCTTCTTGTCAACTCCTCCACGGACTGCAGAGTGGGATCGAGTGCAGCGGCCAATCGGCCCCAAAGATCACGGGTTGCCGAATCGCAGGCCACCGGACTGGGGTGGGGATCATCTGTTCCGGCTATACCAAGCCGGTCCTGCGGGCAAACAACATCGCGGAGAATGCCTGGGCCCTGGTTAACTACTCCTCCCTGCTCGTTGATGCACGGGAGAATTGGTGGGGATCTGACCCCCCAGGCGAGGCCCTCTTTATGGGCCAGGTGGACTTTTCCAACTGGCTGAAGGCGGAATCAGCCCCCCATCCTTGAATACATCCTTGACAGGATGGCCGGGAGGCATTAAGAATAGAAGAATAGAAGATGCCAGGCGGTCAACCATGGCGCAGCCGGAGTGGTGAAACTGGTAGACGCACGGGACTCAAAATCCCGCGGGCTTTTAGCCCATGTCGGTTCGACCCCGACCTCCGGCACCAATTCATCAAGGCGCTCATCCCATCAAGGACAAATCCATTACTTCTCCATGGGCGCCGGGCATTTGACGGGGCTCTTTTCCCTTTTTCTAAACATTATCTGACAAATGCCAAGACATCGTAGACGGGAAAACGTGCCACCAGATCGTTAACTTTGCTCTCTGACAATCAAGTAGTCAACCTGCCATACTCATGGACATCCTAACCACTGGGAGGTGTCCATGAAGGGTGACATTCAACAACAACGAATCTGGGCCGTCCAGCGCTTTCTTCACGGGGAAAAGGCAGAATCCATCTGCGCTTCGCTCCATCGGTCGAAACCATGGCTGTACAAATGGGT
>Ga0315289_10006634_pt1 | contig 16994 bp, 12 predicted proteins | sample YL17G11_40_MG_FD_203452 | JGI IMG/M metagenome (GOLD analysis project Ga0315289, IMG submission 203452) | Sediment microbial communities from Yellowstone Lake, YNP, Wyoming, USA - YL17G11_40 | ecosystem: Environmental > Aquatic > Freshwater > Lake > Sediment | place: USA: Wyoming | collected... | reverse complement strand
CCTCGATTTCGTCGAGGAAATAAACGCCCCGCACGCCCCAGGGCTGCGTGCCGCAATGGAAGGCGATCCGCTCGGCCATGCGCTGGCGCCAGCGGATGTGATCCTCGTCCTCGCGAACGGCCGGAAGGCCCGTTTCGCAGGACTTCCGCACCGCCGAATCGGGGCTGGCGAAGAGCCCGACGGCGAGCTCCCGGTCGGCGTTCATGAGCACGCGGAGAATCTTCCCGCCGGTCGCCTCAGGAACATCGATAACCCGGATGGCGTCCGTCAATTGCGCGCATTCGGGGCAAAACTCGCCGAGCTTGTTGGGGGACGTGAGCAGGAAATTTTCGTTGAACTTGATCCCGGGATCGTCCGGGTAGAGGGGCAGGTAGCGGATCCCCGATTCGACAAGGTCCTGGAAAAAATGGGTCCCGAACGACACCTCGGGGATGTAGTTGCCTTTTTTCCGGGCAACCTCGATGAGCATGGCCGAATTGTTGATGTCCGAATACGTCACCCGGACTCCGAGCTTGATGTCGCCGCGGCTGCCCCAGCGCCCCGGGCCCATGAGGATGAACTGATGCCGCGGCAGGATCTTGTTGAGCTTGCCCACGGCCTGGCCGACGAGGAGAAGGTCGGCGTATTTGGCGAGATCCCCGTACTTGTCCGGGTCGACGTAGACGATGTGGGCGATGTCGGTGACACAGCCGTTCGAGACGTGCTTGTTGGCCGTGAATAGGACGGCCTCTTCGGGGATGTTCGCCGGGATCTCCATGGCCACGCCCTCGGCCGCCTGGCTCTGGGGACGGCACTGGAGCAGGTAGAAATCCGTGCCCGTGGAGGCGAATTCGATGTCGACCGGGACGCCGAGGGCCAGGGACAGCGTCTTCAGGATGGCCTCGAGCTGGAGCATGAACGGGGTCCCGGAAATGAGGCCGTCGAAGGTGACGATGGCGTCCGACTTTCCGATGTCCGTGGCCAGCCCCATGGGCCTCTGGAGCAGCCCGTCCTGGTGGATCGAAAAAGTCTTGGTCAGGGCCGGGAATTCGTGTCCGACTTCCTTGAGGATCTCCTTGATGTCCTTGGTCACGAAGGTGTTTTCCTCGAGGTCGATGACGTCGATTCTCTTGGGGGAATAGCGGATGACATCGTCGACCGAGACGTTGACCCGCAGGCTCGGTTGGCTCGGGGCGACGAGAACCGGATAATCGTCGCTGACCCTGTCCACGGCCCGCGTCCCGAGCCCGGGGACGAGACGGAGCAACCCGTCCTCTCTCTTGATCCGCGGCGACCAGCGGAACTCGTTCCGGCTGAAGGCGACGCCGGCGTAAGCCGGGAAGAAGTACTTGCCCACCTTGGTGCCGACGACCTCCTGGATCATGATGCCCATCTCCTCGTAAAAATCGAGGAGGCCTCGCTCGGCCCGGTATTGGATGGGATCGGGGCTGAAGATCGAGGCGTAGACCTCGGCCACGGCGTCGAGAAGGGCTTCGAGCCGCTGCTGCTTGTCGCCTTGGTTAGCCAGGAAGAGGCTCTTGTATTTTCCGGCGAAGGCCGTCCCCAGCCGGTCCTCGAGGAGGCTCGAGCTGCGGACGATGAGCGGCACGTCGTCGAAGTCGTCGAGGGCGACCGACAGGCCCTTGACGATCTCGGGCGGGAAGGTCGAGTTCTTGAAGACCTGGACGAGATGGGGGTATTCCTGGCGGACGACGTCGATGTCCTTGTACTTCTGCTCGTGGACGTCGTCGAGGTTGTTGTAGGTCGTGAAGGCGATCAGCGCGTCGGAGGTGACGTACCACGTCTTGGGTTTCTTTACGGAGCCGATGATCTTCGTCCGGCGCGCCGCTTGCTTGAGGATCCGGCTGGCCAGGAAGAGGCCGGCGCTCTTGCCGCCGAGCTTGCCGTGGCTGCCGGGCGGGAAGACGATCCGCTCCATGAGGCCGAAGAAGTCCTCGAGGTCGACGTATTTCTTGGCGACGTTGATGAACTCGAGCTGTTCGGTGAAGAAGCGCCGGATCAGGGAGACGCGGACGCTGTCGGCCAGGGATCGGGGGAGCTGGAGGCCCTCGGGCGCCAGGAGCTTGATGCGGCGCATGCCGTCGAGGACCTCGGCCAGGTCGGTGTAGACGTTCCCCAGGTTCTTGACGGCCGTGCTCGAACGGTCCTCGTTGATCCACTTCTGGATGCGGTCCAGGATCTCGTCGTCGGTCATGTTGGCGGAGGCGATCCGGAACGTCTCTTCGGTCAGCTCGAAGAAGCGGTCCATCGACTCCCGGCTCTGGGGGAGGTTGGCATCGCCGAAAAGCCCGTCGGCCACCCGGTCCCCGCTGAAGCGCTGCAGGAGGCCGCGGGCCTCGGTGACGCCGCGCCAGCCGAGGTAGTTCATCATTTTGCGGGACACCCGGATAAGGAGGTTCGGGTTGGTGTTGCGGAGGAGATCCAGGGCGATCCGCCAGCCCCGTTTCCCCTCGGCCACGTCGCGGCGGCCGTCGCTCAACTTCTCGTACATCCCCCGCAGCCGTTGGTGCAGGATGAAGTGCCCCAAGCGCTCGGCGATCGTCTGGATGAGCTTGACCTCGCCCCTCATGAACGGGCCGCAGTCGCTCTCGGGCGTCGGCTTCCTGTAGGAGACGCAGAGGCGGCCGACCGACGCGTCCTGGACCCGGATCTCGGCGCAGTGGACGAAAGGAGTTTCCTCGAAATCGGAGGACTCGAAGGTTTCGGAGCCATAGGTGATCCGGGCTTGGCAGCACTCCGGGAACTGCCAGCCGGTCGGGATGGCCTCGCTGATCTGGCGGAATACATCCTCGAGGGCGACATCGTAAATACTGAGGATCTCCTCGATCCGGTAGAGGCAGTTGAGCTCCTTGGCCCGCTCGTGAAGCGTGGAGAAGAGGGTGCTGGCGGCCGTCGGGGTTCGCGGATTGCTCATGTCGACGCCTGCCTCCTTCGCCGCCGCGGCCTTCCCTCACGGGAGGGCGCCAGGGCGGCCCAGTCCAGATTCGGCCCGGAGCCTGGGCGAGAGAAAACCCGCCCCCCGGACCGGCCGGGGGGCGGGGCGATCATGTCGTGGCGTCGATGAGGTTCAGACCCAGCCGCGGTCCTTGCAGGCGTTGGCGACGCGGCTGACGGCGATGACGTAGGCGGCGTCGCGCATGAACAGCTTCCGGGTGCGGGCGAGTTCGCTCACGGCCTTGAAGGCCGCCGTCATCTTCTCGTCGAGACGGGTCAGGACCTCTTCCTTGGTCCAGAAGTAGTTCATGTTGCACTGGACCTGTTCGAAGTAGCTGCAGGTGACCCCGCCGGCGTTGGCCAGGAAGTCGGGGATGACGAAGATGCCGCGGCTCTTGAGGACCGCGTCGGCCTCGGGCGTCGTCGGGCCGTTGGCGCCTTCGGCGACGATCTTGACCTTCGGCTTGATCTTCTTGATGGTGTCGGCGTTGACCTGGTTCTCGATGGCGCAGGGCAGGAGGATGTCGACGTCCTGTTCGATCCAGGCGTCGGCAGCGAGCCGCTCGTACTCGAGGGCCTCGGCCTTGGCCTTGTCGATGCCGCCGAAACGGTCGGTGATGGCCAGGAGCTCCTCCAGGCTGATGCCGCTCCTCTTCCTGTAGGTGTAGGAGGTTTGGTCGGCCTGGTCCCAGCAGGAAACGGCGATGACCTTGCCGCCGAGCTGGGTGTAAAGCTGGATGGCGTACTGGGCGACGTTGCCGAAGCCCTGGACCGAGGCGACGGTCGTCTCGATCTTGACGCCCATCTCCGCGAGGGCCTCGCGGACCGTGTAGATGAGGCCGTAGCCGGTGGCTTCGGTCCGGCCGAGGGAACCGCCCATGCCCACGGGCTTGCCGGTGATGAAGCCGGGGTACTTGGCGCCGTGGATCGTCTCGAACTCGTCGAGCATCCAGAGCATGTGCTGGGGGCTGGTCATGACGTCGGGGGCGGGAACGTCGCGGAGGTGGCCGACGTCGCGGGCGATCGTCCGGATCCAGCCGCGGCAGAGCCGTTCCTGCTCGCGCGGGCTGAGGTCGTGCGGGTCGCAGATGACGCCGCCTTTGCCGCCGCCAAGCGGGATGTCGACGACGGCGCACTTCCAAGTCATCCACATGGATAGGGCGCGGACGGTGTCGATCGTCTCCTGGGGGTGGAAACGGATGCCGCCCTTGCAGGGGCCGCGGGCGTCATTGTGCTGGCAGCGGAAACCGCGGAACACGCGGACGCTGTTGTCGTCCATGCGGACGGGGATCGAGAAATGGTACTCCCGCAGCGGCTGCCGCAGGAGGTCCCGGGTCGGTTGATCGAGCTCGAGAAGGTCGGCCACAGTGTCGAACTGCTTCTGGGCCATCTCGAACGGGTTGAACCCTTTGGTCGCCATGAAAAAACTCCTTATGATATCGTGAAGATCTGTTGACGTGCTTCGAGCGAAAAACGATGAAGCCGCAATAGAAAATGATATCCGATGACGGGCCAAATATCAAGTCCCGGCGGAGGCGGCGCGCGGGGGTGGGACAGGCCGCTTCCGGATTGAAAAAGACGGGGCTTCCGGCTAGGATAGGGCCTGGTTTTCGAGAGGAGGCCCCATGAGCGAATACGACGAGCGCGAGAAGGACGAACGGACGGCCATCAACCGCCGCCGTTTTCTCGGGTATTTCGCCGCGGCCGGCCTGGGAGGGACGTTCCTCCCCGGGGCCCTCCTCGCCGTGGCCCAGGACGCCTCCGAAATCAAGCCCGACATGGTCGCCGCGGCGGCGAAGATCGCCGGCATCCCCCTCACACCCGAGGCCGAAAAGGCGATCGCCGACGGCTTGAACCGGCGCGGTGGCCTGCTTCAGAATTTCCAGGCCCTCAGGGAGATGGACCTGGGCAACGACACGCTGTCGGCCCTAGTCTTCAATCCCATCCTCCCCGGGACGAAGCTCCCGTCCGGGGTGTCCATGCTGAAGATATCCAAGGTCAAGGTCGCGGCGCCCCGGACCGACGAAGACCTGGCTTTTCTGCCGGCGAGCCACCTCGCCGCACTCCTCAAGAAGCGCGAGATCAAGTCCGTCGACCTGACCAGGTTCTGCCTCGAACGTCTAAAAAAATACGACCCCATCCTTCACTGCGTCGTCACGCTGACGGAAGACCTGGCCCTGGAGCAGGCGGCCCGGGCCGACAAGGAGATCGCCGCGGGAAGATATCGCGGCCCGCTCCACGGCGTCCCTTGGGGGGCCAAAGACCTCCTGGCCGTGAAGGGATACAGGACGACATTCGGCGCCTCGCCCTATAAGGACCAGACGATCGACAGGGATGCCACGGTATATGATCGACTGACAGAAGCCGGCGCTGTTCTCGTGGCCAAGCTGGCCCTTGGGGCGCTGGCCATGGGCGACCGCTGGTTCGGCGGCCAGACGAAAAGCCCTTGGGACCCGAAGAACCCCGGCCAGGGCTCGAGCGGCTCTTCGGCCGGGCCGGCTGCGTCCGTGGCCGCCGGGCTCGTGCCTTTTGCCATCGGCTCGGAGACGCGGGGCTCGATCATCTCGCCGGCGAGCCGCTGCGGCGTCACGGGTCTGAGACCCTCCTTCGGCCGGGTCAGCCGCTACGGTGCCATGGCCCTGAGCTTCTCCATGGACAAGATCGGGCCGCTCTGCCGGACGGCCGAAGATTGCGCCGTCGTCCTCCACGCGATCCAGGGGCCGGACGGCCGGGACAACTCGGTCGTCGACGTGCCGTTCGCCTGGGACGCGTCCCGCGACGTCCGCAAACTCCGGGTCGGCTATCTCAAGTCCGACGTGGAAAAGGAGATCCCCGACGATCAGAAGAATCCCGACAGGGCCCAGAGGACGAGGGAGGCGCAGGCGTTCACGAAGGCCTCGCTCGAGGTCCTCCGAGGGCTTGGTGTCAGGCCGGTCCCGGTCGAGCTCCCGAAGATGGGTTCGGGGCCGATGGATTTCCTCCTGACCACGGAGGCGGCCGCGGCCTTCGACGACCTCGTCCGGAGCGACAGGCTCGACCTGATGTCGGCCGACCCCGAGCGCAGCGCCTGGGTCGGCTCCTTCCGGCAACATGAATTCGTGCCCGCCGTCCAGTACATCCAGGCGAACCGGGCGCGCTACCGGCTGATGGAAGCCTACCACGAATTCTTCAAGGATCTGGACGTCCTCGTCGGAAGCGCCCTGGGGCCGACGAACCTCACCGGGCATCCCGAGGTGGCCTTTCCGCACGGCTTCGACTCCAAGGGCCAGCCGGCCGTCCTTCGCCTGACGGGGCGGCTCTTCGGCGAGGCGGACATCCTGCTCTTGGCCCACGCCTTCCAGGGGAAGACGGATTTCCACCTCAAGCGGCCTAAGCTTTAAGTAGCATTGACAACGATTTTGGGGGCTGGTATAGTGCGCCCACAAAGTAGAGAGGAGACCGTTATCCTGGGGAAAGGTCTTATGACGTACGATAGGGAAAAATGATTCCGGTGTCCAATACGGCACGCGCCGCGTCTTCAGCCCCGCCGTCCGGGATAATCAATGCGAGGTGCGGTCCCTATGAGTAAAACCCATTGCCAACACAAGTGGGCGATGACCAATATCCGGGATGGATACCTGGTCACGGAAGGGTGCTTCCACTGCCTGAACCGGATCTCCTTTTTTTCGGGAGAGCCGGTTCCGCCCATCGAGTCCTATCACCAAGGGGATCATTTCTGGAGCTACCTCGGCAGCGCGCAAGCCTCCAAGTTCGACCTCAAATGTGGAAAATGTTCGAGGATCACTCTGCTGAAGGAGCTCATGGCCTTGATGCTGTGTGTCAGCTGCGATTCGGAGTGCGGTGTTTTCAAGGCCGGCCATCGCGATCAGGATCATAAAACGTGGGTTTATGTCGCTCTTTGCGCGGACACGTCACATGCCTCAGGGGCCTGTGTCCCGGATGAGGGCGTCCGGGCCCTCAATGAATATTATCAGGGTGATCTTGAAAATCCGCGGAGGATCGAAGTCGTTCCCTGCCAACTCCGCCGGTCGGTGGATTCCTGTCAGGGAATCGTTCTGGCGGATGTCGGCTTGACGGAGCTTTATTAAATGAAGATGAAGGGATAGGGTGAACATGAAAACATCCGAACTTGTGCAACGGCTCGGTCTCAAGACGTTTAACGAGCAAGGCGACAAGGAGATTCGAGGCGTCTATATCTCCGATATGGTCAGCGACATCATCGGGATCAAGGAAGGAAACCTGCTCGTCACGCTGCAGACGCACAAGAACCTGATCGCCGCGGCCAACCTGGTCGACGTCGCCGCCGTCGTGTACGCCCGCGGCAAGACCCCTCCCGAAGACGTCATCGCCCTGGCCAACCGAGCTAAGATACGGCTACTCGGATACGGCGAGGACACCTGGACGCTGGCCAAAAGCCTTTTCGAACTCGGGGTCAGATAGTGGCGAATCCTCGACCCTGAATCCAATAATACGAGGGTGAATCATGGCTCTCCAGGAACCTCGCACCTTGACAATGGAGATCGATGGCCGGGCGGTATCCTTTCTTGAAGGCGTTACCATCCACCGCGCGGCCGAAATCAACGGCGCCTATATTCCCTCGCTCTGCTCCCACAAGGACCTGTCGCCCTTCGGGGGATGCCGGCTGTGCATGGTGGAAATCGAGGGGATGCGCGGCTATCCTCTGTCCTGCAGCACGATCGCCGAGGAGGGGATGAAAGTCCGGACCGACACGGAAGCCCTCCGGGAATTCCGTCGAGAGATGCTCAAGCTCATCCTGAGCGAACACCCATCGAGCTGCCTCATCTGTGATGAAAGCGCCGAATGCAAGGGTTACCAGGGCACCATCCGGAAGACGGGGGTGACGACGGGCTGCCGTTTCTGTCCGAATGACGACCAGTGCGAGCTCCAGGACGTCATCGACAGGATCGGCCTCAAGGATATCGACTATCCGATCCTGTATCACGGCTTTGAGCCTGAGCACGACGATCCTTTTTACGACAGGGATTACAACATCTGCATCCTTTGCGGCCGGTGCGTCCGGATGTGCAGGGAAGTCCGCGGGACCTCGGTCCTGGCCTTTACGCTCCGCGGATCTCAGACCAAGATCGGTCCGGCCTTCGGGCGGAGTCATATCGAGGCCGGCTGCGAATTCTGCGGGGCCTGCGTGGACGTTTGCCCGACGGGCGCCCTCACGGACAAGGCTTCTAAGTGGGAGGGAAAGCCCGACGGCGTTCACGTCTCGACATGTCCGTTCTGCGCCATCGGCTGCCAGATCGAGCTCAACCACAAGAATGGCCGATTGAGCAGAGTCAAAGCCCATATGGACGCCGAGGTTAACGACGGGCAACTGTGCGTCAAAGGACGCTTCTGTCTCCCCGAAACGACGCACCACTTCGAACGGGCGAGAAAACCCATGCTCATGAAAGGGAAGTTCTTTCGGGAAGTCGGATGGGAGGAAGCCCTGGCCAAAGTGGCCGGCGAACTCCAAGGAGCCGGACCCGACGGCCTGGCCATGCTCGTCTCCCCCGATCTCACCAACGAGAGCCTTTATGCCTCCCGGAAATTCGTCCGGGAATGCCTAGGATCCGGCAATATCGACTCCACCGCGCGGCTGGAGCTCGCCGGGGGGTTGGGGCTCTGGACGACGCTCTTTTCCCTGCCGATATCCATCAAGGACCTTACTCGGGCGGATACGATTCTCGCCGTCGGACTCGACAGCCGGTTCGATTTTTCGGTCGTCGGGACCAAAGTCCGGCAAGCCATCGACGCCGGCGCCCGGCTGGTCACGATCGACCCGAGGGACAGCAACTTGGCCCGATACACGGAGGACTGGCTGCGTCCGATACCCGGGCGGGAAGGCCTGCTCCTAAGAGCCCTGGCCGCCGCTCCGAAAGACCGGGAAGCCTCCCTCTCCCGCGTGGCCGAAGACGCCTCTGTCGACATCCTCATTCTGGAGAGAGCCGCGGAAATCATCTCCTCCAGCGAGCGCTTGGCTGTGATCATCGGCCCGCAGGTCTTCCACTATGGAAACACCGAAGCCCTCGTCGAGGGGCTCATGGCTCTCGCCGAGCGGAAAAACACGAATTTCATCCCCCTCTACTTTGGCGCAAATACCCGGGGTGCCCTCGAGATAGGTGTTTTCCCGGAGTTGACTCCAGGCGGCGTCCTCGGCGAAAAAAGCGGCTTCGGGCTTTCGGATATCATCGCCGGATCCTGGCGGCCCAAAGTCCTCTACCTGGCCGGCGATATCCCATTCTTGGACAGGCCGGACTGCGACTTCCTGATCGTCCAGGATACGTATCTCCCCCCATTCAAGGTTGACGCCTTTCTCCCCGCCTCCTCCTTCGCGGAGGCCGGAGGGACGCTGGTGAACTTGGAGGGCCGGGTTCAGGAAGTCGTCCAGGTCGAAAATCCCCGAGAGAGTACCCAGAACGGGTTCATGAGGCCGGATTGGAAGATCTTCGCCGACCTCGCCAACGCCATGAACTGCCACACGATGAACTATAAAAAGCCCCAGGACGTTTTCAAGGAAATCCACAAAGTCGTCCCGAGCTTTCCGCCGGGGGTCAACCGGAGGCCGAGGCGGATGGTGTCCACCGAAAGCCCGGAGAGGGAAAGGCGGGGAGTCAAGGGACGAGCCTTCGGCTCGCCACTCGCCCGTGGCTTATATCCACGGGCGAGTACTGCGGAAGTGGACCCCCGGGCAAGCCCGGGGCCCCGGCCGCTGGTCGAGAAAACATCGCCGGGCGATTTCCTCCTGGTTGCCCAACCGGGCGGATACCGACATCGGGGCATCGACATCTCGTCCAAGGTCGGGGGTCTGAAGGAACTGGCTCTCGAAGAGGGATTCCGGATGAATCCCGAGGATCTGGAATCGTTGGGACTCCGCGGCGGTGACCTGGTCACCCTGTCCGCCGGCGGCGAGAAGATGAGCGCCGACGGTCCCGTCAAGCCGGACAATGACTGCCCCAGGGGCGTTGTTTACTTCACGCGGCCTGTCGTATTTGGCGGGCTCGAAGCTCGGCGCGGCCTCCTGCCGCTCTACCGGCTCGGAGGAAATCCGGCCCGCGTCGATGTGTTACGCCATGCGGTTTGAACGGGAGACCCGTGACTTGGAGACCCGTCCGGACCGGTCGAGGGAGGTTCCGAATGTATGAAGTGATCGAACGTCGGATGATCGTCCCGAATCTCCATGAGTTCATCGTCCGGGCGCCGGCCGTGGCCCGATCCGTGAAACCCGGGCAGTTCGTGATCGTGCGTCCCGAGGAGCACGGTGAACGGATCCCCCTGTCCGTTGCGGACTGGGACCGGCAGGCCGGGACGGTGACGTCGATCTTCATGCAGGTCGGGGCCTCGACCGCCAAGCTGGCCCGCCTGAAGCCGGGGCAGACCATCCCGACTTACGCCGGTCCGCTGGGGAAGAGGACGGCGATCGAAAAATTCGGCACGGTCCTCTGCGTCGGCGGATGCTACGGCATCGGCTCGATCTACCCCATCGCCCGCGCCCTGAAAGAGGCCGGCAACAAAGTCTACACGTTCCTCGAGGCGCGCAGCGCGTTTCTCCTTTACTGGGAAGATAAACTGGCCGGGACTTCGGACGGGACGTTCATCGTGACCAGGGACGGAACGAAAGGCCGGAAAGGGCACATCGGCGACATGCCGTCCATGATCGCGGGGGCCGGGATCACTCCCGACCTGGTCATCGTCAACGGCTGCACATTTCTCCTCATGCGGACCTCGGCGCTGACCAAACCTCTGGGCTGGAAGACCATCGTCAGCATGAATCCCATCATGATCGATGGAACGGGGATGTGCGGCGTCTGCCGCCTCTCGGTCGGGGGGAAGACGAAGTTCGCCTGCGTCGACGGGCCCGACTTCGACGGGCACGAGATCGACTGGGCCGAGTTCCTGGCCCGGCGCAAGAGCTACAGTCCCGAAGAGGTCGATCCGCTCCGGCGGAGCAGCTGCGCCTCTCATTTTTAACGCCGCGGCGAACACGTTGTGAGAGGAGGGCGTGAAGAGTGACTGACGAAAAACAGACCAAGAAGACGCTGGACCTGAAAAGGCGGCCCATGCCGAAGCAGGATCATCTGGAGCGGATCAGGAATTTTGACGAGGTCGCTTTGGGATACGCCGTCGAGACGGCCCGGGAGGAAGCGTCCCGCTGCTTGAACTGCAAGAATCCGCTGTGCAACAAGGGGTGCCCCGTCGGGATCGACATCCCCGGCTTCATCAAGTGTATCATCGAGGGCGATTTTTCCTCGGGTATCCGGAAGATCAAGGAGACAAACGCTCTCCCGGCGGTCTGCGGCCGGGTCTGCCCGCAGGAGGAGCAGTGCGAGAAGATGTGCGTCCTGGGCAAGAAGGGCGAGCCCGTGTCGATCGGACGGCTGGAGCGGTTCCTGGCCGACTGGGAGGCCGCGCAGGCAAAGATAGAGATCCCGGAGGTGGCCCCAAAAACCGGGAAAAAAGTGGCCATCGTCGGCGCGGGGCCCGCCGGCATCACCGTCGCCAACGACCTCCTCATCCTCGGCCATGACGTGACTATCTTCGAGGCCCTCCACGAATGCGGCGGGGTTCTGATCTACGGTATCCCGGAATTCAGGCTTCCGAAGAGCATTGTCAGCCGCGAGGTGGAATACGTCAAACGCCTGGGGGCCCAGATCCAGATGGACTATATCGTCGGGACGACCAGGACGGTCGATGAGCTCCTCGAGGAATTCGACGCGCTCTTCGTCGGTGCGGGCGCCGGCCTCCCCTGGTTCATGGAGATTCCGGGCGAGAACCTCAACGGGGTGTACTCGGCCAACGAATACCTCACTCGCGTGAACCTGATGAAAGGATACCGGTTTCCAGAATATGACACGCCGGTGAAACAGCCGTCCCGGGTGGCCGTCGTCGGCGGCGGAAACGTCGCCATGGACTCCGCCCGCACGGCCGTCCGCCTCGGCGCCGACGAAGTCCATCTCGTTTACCGCCGGAGCCGGACCGAGCTGCCTGCCCGTCTGGAAGAAGTGGAGAACGCCGAAGAGGAAGGCATCATTTTCGACCTCCTCACCCTTCCGGTCCGGCTGATCGGCGACGAGAACGGGTGGATCAAGGAGATAGAATGCCTGGAGATGGAACTCGGCGAGCCGGACGAGTCGGGCCGGCGAAGGCCCGTTCCGGTCAAGGGGTCGAATTTCCTCATGCCCGCCGACGCCGTGGTGATCGCCATCGGCAACAGCCCCAATCCCCTCGTCCCGATGACGACTCCCGGGCTGGAGATCAACAAAAAAGGGGGGATCGTCACCAACCCCGAGACGGCCCTGACCTCGAAGCCGAAGGTCTGGGCGGGAGGAGACGTCGTCAGGGGAGCGGCCACAGTCATCAGCGCCATGGGGGACGGGAGGATCGCCGCGGCCGCCATCCACAAGTATCTGACAGGTCAGGCGTGACGTGAGACTACAAGACGTCAGGGACATCCTTCAATGTGAGGTCCTCACGGAGGGCGACGACCTCACCGTGGATGTCCAATATGTCGTGGCCTCCGACGGCATGAGCGAGATTTTGGCTTTCGCCAAGTCCAAGGAGCTGATGATCACCGGGCTCACGAACATCCAGGCCGTCCGCACGGCCGATATCGCGGGCGTCACCGCCGTCATCTTCTGCCGGGGGAAACGGCCCGACAGCAGGGTGATCGAATTCGCCAAAAAAAAGAAAATCCCCATCCTCGCGACCAAGATGGTCATGTTCGATATCTGCGCGATTCTCTACAACAAAGGACTCAAGGGCGTCTCCTGATGACAGCCGAGCTGATGCGGGAACGCTATGAGATCCAAGGGGGAAATTTCGACACCGCCGGCGAGATCTCCGGAGAGATCAAAGTCATCCTCCGGGACCTCGGCATCGACGCGGCCAGCCTCCGGCGAGTCGTGGTCGTGGCCTTCGAGGCGGAAATGAACCTGGTCATGTACGCCCGGCGGGGGACGCTGACCTTCATCCTGACGGATAACGAAGTGAACCTGGAAATCCAGGATGAAGGCCCGGGGATCCCGGACCTCGAACTCGCGTTCCAGGAGGGCTACACGACGGCTACGGACGAAATGCGGGAGCTCGGCTTCGGCTTCGGCATGGGCCTTCCGAACATGAAAAAAAACTCCGACGAGCTCAAAATCGAAACGAAAGTCGGGATAGGGACTTCGGTCTTCGCCCGGATACGGCTGGACGCCCATGAATGAACTGACGCATGGATTCCGGATCATCCCGGAAAAATGCGATGGCTGCATGGCCTGCATGCGCGCCTGCCCGACCCGTGCCGTCCGCGTCAAGAAGGGCACGGCGAGGGTGATCCCGGAGCTCTGCATCGACTGCGGGTCCTGTCTGGGAGTGTGCGCCACCGGGGCCATCACCGCGACAACCATCACGTTCGCCGAACTCGACAGGTTCAAATTCAAGGTGGCCGTGGCCTCCCCCGCGCTCTTCACGCAGTTCGGCATGAAGGATACTCCCGTTCATGTGGGCCAGGCCCTCATGGCGCTCGGCTTCGACGCCGTCTGGAAATACGCCGTGGACATCGAGCTCATCGACCGGGCGATCCGGGATTACGTGCAGAAATGGCCCGGCCCGTTTCCCCTGATCTCCAATTCCTGCCCCGTCGTCGTCCGGCTGGTCCAGGTCGCCTACCCCGCCATGGTCGATCAGCTCATCCACCTCGAGGCTCCCCGGGAAATCGCGGGAAGGGAACTCAAGCGTCATTATTCGCGGATGATGGGCCTGGAGCCGGAAGACATCGCCGCCATCTACATCGCACCTTGCCAGGCGAAGACGATCTCTATCCTCCAGCCGGCGGAGGGGGCCGGAAGCCACCTGGACGGCGCCGTCGGCATTTCGCAAATCTACAATAAGCTTCTTGCCATCATGCGGAAAAGCCCGGGCGTTGCGGACGCCGCGAAACTCGATGGGGGTTCCGGCGAGTGGTTCCTTTCGGGGGCCCCGGAGGGGGAATTCCCCAATCTCTCGCGAGAACACTACCTTCCGCTCCAGGGTCTCTCGGACATTACCAAGGTCTTCGACGACGTCGAAAAAGGCAAAATCCGCAACGTCGAGTTCCTGGAGTGCCATGCCTGCCAGGGAGCCTGCATCGGTGGAAACCTTACGGTCGAAAACCTCTACGTCGCCCGCAGCAAGGACCTCCGCCTGGTTTCCAGCCGGTCGGAGCCCTCGCCCGAGTTCCTGCGGGAGGTCGACCGGCGGTTCGCTGAAGAGGATTTTTCTTTGCGGGCCCCGCTGAAGCCCCGGAATACCGAAGGAAAGGACGTCGACCTGCGGGAACGCGTCGAGAGAAAGAAGCGGGCGGCCGAGCTCTTGAAAGCCCTGCCCATGCTGAACTGCGGCCTGTGCGGCGCCCCGACCTGCCGGAGCCATGCGGAAGACGCGGCCCTAGGCAGAGACGAAATCGGGGAATGCGTTTTTCTCTCCCAAGACCGGATCCATGCCCTGAGAGACATCTATAAAAAAAGGCGCCCGGAGGCTGATCGTCGAGCGCGATGAGACCGGAATCTGAGAGGAGGCCGAGATGGCGGTTCTGATGCCCGACGCTGTCCAGCAAAAAATCCGGGAGAGGCGTAAGAGCCTTCTCCCTCTCCTGAAAAAGGTCCAAGAGACGGAGGGATTTCTCTCGCGGGAGACGGTCAGACTCATCTCTCGAAAACTCCGGGTCACCGAGAATGAAATCTACGGTGTGGCCACGTTCTACCCCCAATTTCGCTTTCAGCCGCCGGGGAAGCATCACATCCAGGTCTGCCTGGGCAACGCTTGCCATGTCGGGGGGGCTCCGAATTTCATGGAGGCGATGAAGATCGAAAAGAACCTTGGCCACGGCGGGACGACGCCGGACCGGAAGTTAAGCCTCGAGGGCGTCGGATGCCTGGGCTGTTGCGCCATGGCCCCCGTCATCGTCGTCAACAACGAGATCTACGGCAGGATGAACAGGGTCACTTTCATGCGGCTCGTGGAATCGCTGGATTCTCCGGAGAAACCCTCATGAACGTCCGTCAACCGAAGCCTCCGACACGGCCCTCGGGAGGGAAAAAGGCCCTTGCCCCCAAAACAAGGATTCTCGTCTGCGAGAGCACGGCCTGCGCGTCCTCGAAATCGGCCGAAATCCGGGCGGCCCTCGAAGAGGAGGTTGTCCGGCTGGGCCTTATCGACAGGGTCGAGGTCGGCTTCACCGGCTGCCACGGCTTCTGCCAGAAAGGTCCGATCGTTGTCGTCGAACCCGAGGGAATTTTTTATTGTCAGGTAAAGCTCGGCGATGCGAAGGATATCGCGGAGTCCCACATCGCTGCAGGCGAACCGGTCAAGCGCCTGTTCTACCGCCACCCGGTCACCAAAGAGGCCGTTCCCCGCTTCAAGGATATCGTCTTTTATAAGAACCAGCAGAGGCTCATCCTGCGTAACTGCGGCGTGGTCAACCCCGAAAAAATCGAGGACTATGAGGACCGGGGCGGCTATCGGGGCCTGGAGAAGGCGGTGACGTCCATGACGCCGGAGCAGGTCGTCGAAGAGGTTAAGCGATCAGGGCTACGGGGCCGCGGGGGTGCGGGATTCCCGACTTGGTACAAATGGGACGTCTGCCGCCGGCAGCCGGGAAATGAGAAGTACGTCATCTGCAACGCCAACGAAAGCGCTCCCGGCGCTTTCTCGGACAGGAGCCTTCTCGAGGCGGATCCGCACACCGTCATTGAAGGGCTGGCCATTCTCGGTTACGCGGTCGGCGCCTCTCGCGGCTTCATATACTGCCGCGCGGAATATTCGCTCGCCGCCAAGCGGGCTCAAACGGCCGTCGATCATGCCTATGGGAAGAAATATCTTGGGAAAAAGGTCCTGGGCTCGAACTTCTGTTTCGATATTGAGGTTTTTCAGGGCGGCGGAACTTTTGTTTCCGGTGAAGAGACAGCCCTTCTGAGTTCCCTCGAAGGGTCGCGGAGCATGCCCCGAAGCCGGCCGCCCTTCCCTGCGACCAAGGGTCTTTGGGGGAAGCCGACCATCATCGACAACATCAAGACCTTGGCCTGCGTGCCCTCCATTATCTCTCGGGGAGGGGATTGGTTTGCCTCGATCGGCACGGCCAAAAGCCCGGGGACGGCGGTATTCTCGCTCACGGGCAAGATCGCCAATTCCGGCATCGTCGAGGTCCCCATGGGGACCCGCCTCTCAACTCTGATTTATGAGATCGGCGGCGGCATCCCGAACAAAAAAAGCCTAAAGGCCGTCCAGACGGGCGGGCCTTCGGGGGGATTCCTGCCGGGCGGGAAGATCGAGATGCCGCTCGACTTTGACTCCCTGCAAGAGGCGGGCTCCATCATGGGGTCGAGTGGGATCATGGTCATGGACGAAGACACCTGCATGGTCGACTCGGCCCGGAGCTTCCTGTCCTTCACGCAGAGCGAGTCATGCGGCAAATGTGTTGCCTGCCGGGTCGGTACGCGTCATATGGTCGGGCTTCTCGATAAGATCGCCTCGGGCAAAGCCGCGGAGGAGGACCTCGACAAGCTGGAGAGGCTCGGCCACATCGTCAGGAACAGCTCGCTCTGCGGCCTCGGTCAGACAGCGCCCATCCCGGTGCTCACCGCCCTCAAGTACTTCCGTTCCGAATTCATCGCCCACGTTGTCGACAAACGGTGCCCGGCGGCCGTCTGCCGCGAGCTCGTCACGTTCCGCATCATCCCCGACCGCTGCACGGGTTGCCAGATGTGCGTCAAGGTCTGCCCGACGAAGGCCATCTCCGGCCCGCGGTCCCAAGCGCACAATCTGGACCAGAGTAAGTGCATCAAGTGCCGCTCATGCTACGAGGTCTGCAAGTTCGACGCCGTCGCGGGTGAAGCGATCATTATCGTTTCGTAGGGAACGGGCTTTTGCTGCCTTGGGAGACGGGCTAACTTGCCATTCACCGGAGGTTCGATCATCATGAAACCCTATGCTACGGCGAAGACAATCGGGTCGAAAGCTGCCGGCTGGCTGGCGAAGATTGAAAGCTACAACCAGCACGGGATGCGCTTGAACGCCGCTGCCAGCGC
>Ga0315289_10006633_pt1 | contig 16996 bp, 9 predicted proteins | sample YL17G11_40_MG_FD_203452 | JGI IMG/M metagenome (GOLD analysis project Ga0315289, IMG submission 203452) | Sediment microbial communities from Yellowstone Lake, YNP, Wyoming, USA - YL17G11_40 | ecosystem: Environmental > Aquatic > Freshwater > Lake > Sediment | place: USA: Wyoming | collected... | reverse complement strand
TATTTTTACACAGCCACTTCACCAAAAAACGCCTGGCTGTATCTTCTGTCTTAACAATAAGTTGAAACGACTTTATGTCCATCTGCACCAATATATATTGGTGCCAAATGTTTTACAATTACCTATATTATTATAGTTAAAATAATAATATTGAAGGGGCAATTTTTTAACCCTTTGATTATTAATATGTTACAATGACAGATAAAATAATCTTATAAAATTTGTTTTATATTTCATATTTTATATTGACAAAATGAGCTTAAGATTATAAAATACAAGAACTTTTAGAAAAGATCCTTTAATTTAAAAGGAAGAAGTATAAAAAATAAAAAAAATATAAAAATATCGATGCTTAGCCTTCAGAAAAATAAGATTTTAATAGGAAAAGAAGAACATATCCTCAATTCTGCTGAAATTCATTATTTCAGAGTAAGTAAGAAATACTGGTCGGTTTGCTTTGAGAGGATCAAAAAGGCAGGTTTTAGAATCATAGCAACTGCAGTTCCCTGGAACCTGCATGAGATCTCTATGGGGGAATTTGAATTTGCCGGGGAAACTGATAGTCGAAGAGATCTGGTGGTTTTTTTAGAGCTGGCAAGAGAGTTCGGTTTTAAAGTGATTCTGAAAATTGGACCTTACATAGGTGCAGAATGGGAAAATGGTGGGTATCCTGATTTTGTTTTGGAAAATCTTGCTCTTATTGCGAAAAATCCTCAGGGAGATCCAGTGGCTATATCAGAACAGCAGGAATTCTCAAAAGTAGCACTCCCTTCTTTTAACCATCCATCTTTTAAAAATCATTGCAAGAGATATATAAACGCTTTGAGTGGTGCATTAAAAAATTATATCTATCCAAAGGGACCGGTAATTATAATTCAGTTGGGTAGAAAAACCAGTTTAAATTATTTCACAGATCCATTTCAGCTCGATTATAATATCGATACTATCCACAACCTTTACCCGGCTTTCCTTAAGGAGAAGTATAAGGAGATAAAAATTCTCAATTCGGATTACCAGATAAAATCAAAAAACTTTGGGGAAATATCTCCACCAACGGTTCAGAAGATTAAGAAGTTTTCGGATCTATTAAGATTTCTGGATTGGGTGGAGTTTAAATCTGGCCTGGTTTCAACCTACTTGTTAAATCTAAAAGAGTTCTTAATATCTTCACAGATCGTTCCTCTTTTCTTTAACGATATCTTCTGGGAAGATGGTTTTTTATCCTCCTCAGAATGGCCTTCTCTGCAAAAGGAAAATATATCTGCCGGGTTAGAGATCAACTGGTTTAGAGATTATGCTGGATTCTCTTGGCACCTCAGGTCTTTCACCGGCTCAGCTTCCTTTCCCTGGTCTATCGAATTTGCCAATGGAGCTTCAGCCCAGATCCCGGAGGAGAAAAAGAAATATCTCCCCATTAGAATAAAAGAAATGAAATTTATGCTGATCACCTCCTTAGCCTTGGGGATTAAAGGGTTTAACCATACTATGTTTGTGGAGAGGAGTAACTGGTATGGCTCTCCTTTAGCTGAAGACGGAACGATTCAGGAGGGATATGACCTGATTAAAAACTTCAATCTCCTTTTAGAGAGAATAGATTTGAGAGCCCTGGAAAGCGTAGCTCAGATAGGTCTTTTGAACTATAAACCTTATTTATATTTAAGTCAGGTTAAAGATCAGATGATTTTCCAGTATCTGAATTCTTTGATCCGTAAAACCCATTTTGGTTTAAGTCAGAACCTCAGGGGATTAAAATATGATTACGGAATCTCTGACTCAGAAAAAGAGAAAAGCCTGGAGAGATATAAAGTACTTTTAGTGCCATTGGCTGAGTTTATGGATGCAAGGACTCAATCTCTTCTTTTAGATGAGGTTAAAAAAGGGAAAAGCTTGATCCTGTATGGGCTTTTGCCTAAGTACGATCTAAGGTTAAAAAGTTGTGAGATCTTGGCGCGTGGTCTCAAGATTAAAACCACACCTCTTTCAGAGGTTGAGAAAGTCGAGATCTCCAAAACAGAATTCTCTTCTTTAATCTATGGTTTTATAAAAACTCATCCTAAAAATTATCAAGTAGTAGCTAAAGCGGGGAGAAGGGTTGTCGGGGTTAAGGGGAAGTTAGGTAAGGGAAGGATTTTCCTTTTTACCTTCGATCTATCTATATCCTTTTGTGGTAAAAGGTTAGGTTTTCTAGATGACACTCTACAGGAGGCAGGGGTAAACAGATTTTTTGACTCCTCAGATCCTGATTTAGAGGTGATAATTCAGAAAAATGAGAAAGTTACTTTACTTTATCTGATTAGTCCCGGAACCCCCTTCTCTCCAGAAAATGCTGGGTTCAAGAAAACTATGATTCTTCAATTGGATTGCGGTAGGATTGGAGTAAAAGGTAAGAGAATTACTCTAACTGAACTTTTGGGTGGAGAGATTATAAAGACTACCTCTGATGAATTGAAAAAAGGGATACGTATGGAGATAGGAAAATTAGAAGGTCGGATCTATTTAATCGAAGGGGCTAAATAAAATAATTTCAACTTTGTTAATTCTTCTCCCTTATCTTTTTAAATCCAAGTTAATTTAAAATTTCTCTTTTCCTGCCGATAAACATAAAAAGGGGGACTTTTTAGCTTCATTTTAAAAACATATTTCTGCTCAAATAATTAATTTAGGGGGGTTAAAAATGATTGAGAGATGGACTTTTCGTATTTTTATATTTCTTTTTTTCATACAGTTTTTTACAGCAAGTTTTCTTTCAGCTAAATACTCAGAGGAAAGAAAAGGTAAAGAGGAACTGCTTCTTTTTCAGGAGATCAAAGTAGTCTCTGCCTCAAGGTACGAGCAAAGTTTGAGCGATGCCCCTTCCTCCGTTACTATCATAACTGACCAGGATATAAAATACTACGGGTATAAGACGTTAGCAGATGTCCTCAGGGATGTTGAGGGGCTTGATGTGATTTATGACCGTAATTATGAATATGTAGGGGTAAGAGGGTTTGCCCGGCTGGGAGATTACTCCACCCGGATATTGCTCCTCTTGAATGGGCATATTCTTAACGATAGTTGGATCGGCTCAAACTTAATCGGAACTGATGCGGGGATCGATTTAGACATAGTTAAAAAGATCGAGATAGTGCGGGGACCAGGATCTGCTCTATATGGCACAAATGCTTTTTTTGCTATTATAAATGTGGTTACCTATAAACCTGAAGAGCTTAAAGGTGTAAGATTTTCAGGTGAATTGGGAAGTTATGGGATGAAAAAAGGAATCCTGGGATATGGCAAGAAGTTAAAAAACGGTTTAGAGCTTTTGAGTTCTTTCTCCTTAATGGATACTAAAGGGGATGACCTTTATTTTAAAGAATATAACGATATAGCAGGAAACGGTATTACCCGCGGGACAGACTATGACAGGTCATGGTCTTTTTTTGGACAGTTCTCTTATAAAGAGCTTTCAGGTTTTGCCAAGTTCTCTTCCAGAACCAAAGGAATACCCACAGGTTCTTATGAGACAACCTTTGGAGATGACCGAACCCTAAGCATCGATGGAAGAAATTTTGTGGAGTTAAACCTATCTCATCCTCTCAGTTCTAATAAAAGGGTCTGGGGCAAGCTCTACTATGATAATTTTGAATATAAGGGTTACTGGTATTATACAGATGATCCTGATTTCTATTTGAATACGGATGGAGCTAAGGGTAACTGGGTGGGGATCGAGGGGAATTACACCTGGGAATTTGGCTCAGTAAACAGGTTTACTTTAGGTGGAGAATATCAACGTCACTATTTGAAAACCTTTGTAAAGTATTATGACCAGAATGGTTTTATAACTGAAGTGACCACGGATGAGAACTATTACTCTTCCTTCTGGGCTTTATATTTTCAGCAGGAGTTTAAGTTAAATCACAATCTTAATTTAACCCTGGGCTCGCATTATGATGATTATCCATTGATTAAAGGGATTGTCAATCCCCGGCTTGCCTTTATCTATAAACCATTCAGACAAAGCACCCTGAAGCTTCTATACGGAGAAGCTTTCAGAGCACCCAGCATCTATGAGAAGTATTATAACGATAATGGAGTGAGCATGATTGGGAATGATAGATTGAAACCGGAGAAAGTAGAAACCATAGAAGGAATATGGGAACAGTGGTTAGGGAAGAAAGCACATAGTCGAGTTTCCCTCTATTATAATTCTGTAAGTGATCTTATCACCCAGGTCTTGAATTCTGAAGAAGTGCTGCAATACCAGAATTCATCCGCCATAAACTCAAAAGGATTGGAGCTTGCCTTAAATTGGAAATTAACAAATAGATGGGAGGGCTTTTTCAATTTTGTCCTTGAAGAATCCAAAGATAAAAATACAGGGGAGAAATTGATCAATGTGCCATCGAAGATGGGGAATATCGGGGTAGTGATTCCGGTTTATGGGGAGAAACTTAGAGTTAGCCTTAAGGAAAATTATTCTGATAAGAGGAAAGGGAAAAGGGAGGATATAGAAATAGACCAGTTTTATATTACCACTTTGAGCTTATGGAGTAGAGGTGTAATTCAGAACTTAGAGCTTTCCTTAACAATTTACAACCTGTTCAATCAGACATATTATAATGCGGCAGGTGATGAACATCTGCAGGATAAAATTGAGCAGGATGGCAGGCATATCAGGCTTAAATTTAGCTATCTCTTAAAGTAATAAAAATAAAGGTAAAGAATGAGTTTGAAGAAGCTGAAAGCTTTATTCTTTTGTTTAATAATATTCTTTTTGGGGTCGGTAGCCCAAGGGGCTACTCTTACCATTCAGGTGATAAAAAGCGGTGAGCTGAAAGCTTATGAAGAGGCTTATTCTGGTTTTCAAAAGGTTTTAAAAGAGCAGTTAAAACAGGTTCAATTTAAAGAGTATATACTGAAAAATAACTCAGAAGAAAATGAAAAGACTTTGACAGAGTTACAAAAAAGTTCCTCTTTAATTTTAACGATTGGAACAGAGGCGACTAAACTGGTCAGTCAGCGGATCAAGGATAAACCTGTTATATTTTGTATGGTTTTAGATCCAGTAGGTAGCGGGCTGGTGGAGAATTTAGTTCCTTCAGGGAATAATCTAAGCGGTTCTTCTTTAGATATACCAGTCAAAGAACAGTTAGAGAAATTCAGGTTATTAGTTCCTGGTTTAAAGAACTTAGGAGTACTCTACACTTCAGAGACGGAAAGGAAAGTAAAAACAGCGGAGGTGGTGGCAAAGAGTTTAGGGATAAATCTGGTATCAGTAAAGGTTTCTTCAGAGAAGGAGATTCCTCAATCTTTAGAATGGTTAAAGGAACAGACTCAGGGATTATGGTCTGTCCCAGATGGGGATATATTTTCTCCTTCCTCCACTGAGCAGATATTACTCTTCACCTTAAGAAATGGTATACCCTTTATGGGCTTATCTTCGGTTTATGTGCGAGCTGGAGCTCTTTTTGCCCTGGACTGTGATTATGCTGACATAGGAAGACAGGCAGGAGAGATAGCGCTCTTAGTTTTATCTGGCAAGGATCCTTCTGAGGTTCCTATAGGAACGCCAAGAAAAATATATCTCTCTTTAAATCAGAAGACTGCTGAACGGATAGGGCTGCAGATACCTGAAAGCCTTTTAACCATAACTGAGGAAATCATAAGATGAGGATAAAGATTAAAAAGTTTGGGCTAAGATTTAAATTTATAATCACTTTTTCCCTTTTAATACTTCTGACTTCTATGCTTCTTAGCGTATTTTTGATTAGAAAACAGAGTGATTTAATCAGGAATGAACTATGGAAAAAAGGGAGGTATCTGGTTAAAAACTTAGCCTCTTCCAGTGAATATGGCGTTCTGGTAGAGGATACTCTTTTGCTCCATAAGCTCATTCAAGGAGCGCTTGAAGATGAGGATATCGCTTATATTATAATTCAGGATAATGAGAGCCGTATTTTAGTCAGTTCGGATAAAGGAGTTTTAGCTAAACTCCCTTTAAAACAAAAGGAGACGCTGATAAAAAATGCTTCAGAAAGAGAAGAACTCTTCAAACAAAGTTTTATTATGAAGAAAACGGATAAAGAGTTTTTCGATTTCTCTTTCCCGGTAACCACACACAAGACAATAAAATCTAATGAAATGGTAAGCTTAGGATTAATGATGGAAGGAGATCATTCAAGAGAAATGACTGAGAAGATTGGCACTGTCAGGGTTGGAATCACCACAGAGAAAATGATTAAAAAGATCGGTGAGATGAAAAGGATAGTCCTCCTTTTGACTCTGCAAATAGTTGGATTAGGGATCTTTCTGGCATTTATATTGGTGCGGATAATCATAGGTCCCCTGGAAAGATTGGCTCAGGCTACAAGGAGAGTGGCAGCGGGGGATTTCTCTTCAGAGGTATGTATCAAACAAAAGGATGAGATTGGAGAACTGGCTAATTCTTTTAACCTGATGACTAAAAATCTAAGAAAACTTATCGGGGAGATCGAAGAGTATAACCGGAATTTGGAGAAAAAGGTAGAGGAGAGGACCAAAAAACTGGAAGAGGCTCCAGCCATTTTGATTCAATCCGAAAAGCTTTCCGCTATTGGACAGCTTATCTCTGGGGTTGCCCATGAGCTTAATAACCCTTTAGCTGCAGTTATCGGTTTCTCACAGTTATCTTTAGGTACTGAGGCTAATCCTAAAACAATTTCTTACCTTAAAAAGATTTGCTCGGAAGCAGACCGTTGTGCTAAAATCGTAAATAACCTTTTAACCTTTTCCAGAAAATCTAAAGCAGAGAAACAGCCGGTAGGGATAAACGGGATAATAGAAAGAACCTTAGATTTAATGAGTTATCAATTTCAGGTAAATAATGTTAAGATAATCAAAGATCTGGATGCAGAACTTCCTAAAACCCTGGGAGATTTTCATCAGTTACAGCAGGTTTTCCTGAATATCGTAAATAATGCTTTTCAGGCTATGCAGGAGAAATCAAAAGAAGGCAGTCTTACAGTCAGAACCAAAAGAATTAAAGATATGATTCTAATAGAGTTTACCGATACCGGACCAGGTATACCTAAAGAAAATCTTATTAAGATTTTTGACCCTTTCTTCACTACCAAGGAGATAGGAAAGGGGACTGGTTTGGGATTGAGCGTATCTTATGGGATAATAAAAGAACACGGGGGAAGTATTTATGCTTTATCTGAACCAGGAAAAGGCGCCACTTTTGTGATAGAACTTCCAATTGTGGAAGCTTGCTTACCTGTGGAGGTAGAAGGAGATACCCAGAAGAAGATAACTCCGAGTTTTAAAGCTGATATCCTGGTGATCGATGATGAGGCAAACATCTTGGAACTGCTCTATTATTTTTTGAGTGAAAAAGGATACAAGGTAGATACTGCAAATTCCGGGCAGGAGGCTTTGAGAAAATTAAGGGTAGAGACCTATGACCTTATCATCTGTGACCTGAAGATGCCTGATTTTAATGGTCAACAACTTTATGAGGAAATTCGGAAGACCCGACCAGAGCTATTATCCAAGATAGTCTTCTTTACTGGAGACACGGCGAGTCCTCAAACTGAATCTTTCTTGAAACGGACCGGGAATAAGATTATCCCCAAACCCTTTGACCTTGATTGGCTTTTATCTTTTATCCAGGAGTTCCTAATTTCTCAATCTGAGTTAAAAGTAAAATAGAGAAGAGTATTTATCCCTTTTCTTCTTTTTTTATTCCTGGTTGTATAAGGATAAACCTTTGATTTTTTCCTCTTTTGATAGCAAGAAGGATCTGTTTTTGGTCCTTTACTTTTTCTAAAGCTTTTTTAAAATCCTCTAAATTTGAGATCTTTAGGTCCTCAACTTTTTTAATTACATCCTCTTCTGACAGCTCTCCCTGGCTGGCTGGACCTCCAACCTCCACAAAGGAGACAAGAACACCTTCTTTATCCTCAAGCATATATTCTCTATAGATAACATCCGTTATCTCCTTAACTGTAAAACCAAGGTCTGTTTCATATTCCTCAGCCTTTACCTTAGGCTGAAGAGCAATTTTGACCTTAAGATCAAGGGCTTTTTCTTTTCTCTGGATTCTGATAGTAGCAAATTCTCCTACCGGGCTTTCGCTGACCAGAAGGGAGAACCGATTCAAATCGTCCTCTTTCTCCGCAGAGATTTTTTCTCCCTGGTATTCAAGGATAATATCTCCGGGTAAGAGTCCAGCTTGTTCTGCTGGAGAATTTTGCTCCATATCGCTTATCAATATCCCTTTTAGTTTTTCATCTCCAAAATATTTAGCAAACTCACGGTTTAAAGGCTGAATGGATAAACCGAGCCAGCCTCTTTCGATGACGCCGGCGGCTAATAATTTATCCTTGATCTTTAAAGCGGTGTTGATTGGTATGGTAAAACCCTGTCCACGTCCTAAGCCTATAGAATTTATCCCTATAACTTCACCTTTCAAATTGACCAGAGGTCCTCCGGAGGAACCAGGGTCTATAGCCGCATCGGTCTGTATGAAATCGCTGATTAATCTGGATTCCTCTGGCAGAAAGGGTATGACCCGACCTTTGCCACTAACTATTCCGAAGGAGACGGTCCTATCGAAACCAAAAGGGTTACCCACAGCAATCACCCATTCACCTACTTCTATCTTTTCTGAGTTACCGAATTTTGGGACTGAAAGTTTTTCATCAGCTTTTATCTTGATTAAAGCTAAATCGGTCTGTTTATCAGTTCCGATAACCTCAGCTGGATACTCTAATTTGTTGGTTAAGGTAACCCTTATAGACTGGGCTTTATCCACCACATGCTCATTAGTCAGGATATAACCATTTGGATCAACCACCAGGCCTGAGGCTAAAGATTTGAATTTAAAACTGTCTGATTTCTTGATTACCTCTATGTGAATCACCGAGGGTTGAATCCGGTTGGATAGTGAAATTATTACCTTCTGCAGATCGTCGAATAGGTCTAAAACTTTTTGATTGTCAGCTGGAATTGCTTTAGAAAATTGGAACAAAAAAAGGGTTATGACTGTAATTAAAATATAGCTCTTTCTCATTTTGAATTACTCCTTAACTAAATTAAAGTTCAATTATATAAGGATTTTGAAAAAAGGTCAAGCAAAAAATAGAGTGCAACATTTTTGATATAGTTGCGTAATAATTTTAGTAGTTTTGATTGATAAAAGTTAACATTTGATGAGTTAAGAAGATAGAAAGAAATCAAGTAATAAGTTTAAAGCAAATCAATAATTTTACTTGACAAAAAAGTATTTTTAAATATAATAAAGGTTTATATTAATAGGAGCGGGTTATGACTACTTCTAAATTTAACCTGAGAAGCAAAGATATTTTTCTTTATGGTCTTTTTGCCTTTCTTTTTATTTTAGTCGGGATTTTAATCGCCTCTAATTTAAATTTTTCTTCCCCTTCTAAAGCAGTTGAGAGTACCCAGCCTGAAAATGCATCAAAACTGGTTCAGCTTTTTGAGAAGGAAAGCCCTTTTACCATTGTGGCTGAAAAGGTTAGCCCGGCAGTAGTGAACATAAGTGCGGAAAAGGTCTTAGAGCAAAGATATCATGATTTCCTTCCTTTTGATGATGAATTTTTCCGCAGATTTTTTGGAGAGATTCCACAGCCTAAGTCTCCTTCACCCCGTAAGTATAAGGACTATAGTTTAGGCTCTGGGTTTATTTTCGATAAGAATGGGTATATCCTTACCAATAATCATGTGGTCTCAGGTGCAGATAAAATCACAGTTAAATTAGCAGATGGAAGTCAATATAAAGCTAAGATGATGGGCACTGATAAAGAGACCGATATTGCGGTGATAAAAATAGAAGCGGATAAATCTTTACCTGTAGTGGAGTTAGGTGATTCAGATTCTATGCGAGTAGGTGATTGGGTGATTGCTATTGGTAATCCTTTTCCACAATTAGGATTAGACCGAACAGTGACAGTGGGTGTGGTAAGTGCCAAAGGGAGAAAAGGGTTGAATTTTTCAGGTGAAGAGGGTCCGTCTTATCAAAATTATATTCAAACTGATGCGGCTATAAATCCAGGAAATAGTGGTGGTCCTTTAGTAGATATAGAAGGTAAAGTAATCGGCATAAATGCGGCTATTACCAATCCTACTGGAATGAGTTTTAATATAGGTATTGGGTTTGCAATTCCCATAAATCTGGCAAAATCAGTACTCCCAAATCTGATAAAAGGTAAAGTTGTCTCTAGAGGGTATCTGGGAGTTGTAGTTGAAAATGTTACCAGTGATTTAAAAGATGCCTTGGATTTACCCTCAACTGAAGGAGCATTTGTTCAGCAAGTGCAACCGAATACCCCAGCCGCAAAAGTTGGTATAAAAACCGGGGATCTAATTGTAGATTTTGAGGGAAAGAAGGTAATTGATGCAGATCAGTTCAGGTTCATGGTAGCACAGATTGAACCAGGTAAAACTGTAAATATAGAACTTCTTAGAGATAAAAAGAAACTGGAGTTAAAAGTTAAATTAGGAGAAAGGGAAAAATATCTTGCCGCTACCCCGGAGAAACCTTCTGAACAGAAGAAGGAGCAGAGCTGGTTAGGACTTCAGGTTGAAACAGCAACTGAAGAACTTGCTACTCAGTTCCGGGTCAAGTTTGCCAAGGGGGTGATCGTTACCGAGATTGAGCCTGGCAGTAAAGCTGAAGAGGGTAAAATTCAGGCTGGAGATATAATCTTAGAGATCGACAAAAAGACTATTCAAGATAAAGTGGATTATAATAAAATAGTCAAAGGGCTTGAGAATAGAAAAAAAGCAATAGCCTTTTTAATCAGTCGTAACGGTAATACTATCTATTTAGCAGTTAAACCTGAATAGGAAAGGAGTGATTCCTTGGCCAAAAACTCAAAGAGATATAGGGATGAGGATAAATCCTTAGATCTTTATTTGAGAGAGATAGGGGAAACCCCTCTGATAACAGCAGGGGAGGAGGTCGAGTTAGCTAAGAGGATCAAAAATGGTGATCAATCTGCTTTAGAAAAGCTGACCAAAGCCAATTTGAGATTTGTAGTCAGCGTAGCAAAGCAGTATCAAAATCAGGGTCTATCCTTAGCTGATTTGATCAATGAGGGGAATATCGGGCTAATAAAAGCGGCTAAAAGATTTGATGAGACCAGGGGTTTTAAATTTATATCCTATGCGGTCTGGTGGATAAGACAAGCGATCTTGCAGGCATTGGCTGAACAGTCCAGGATTGTGAGATTACCCTTAAACCGGGTAGGGACTCTGCATAAAATAGGGAAAATCTCCAGCTCCTTAGAACAGGAGTACGGGCGTGAGCCCAGTCCAGATGAGATCGCCAAAGAGCTGGCACTATCCACTATGGAGGTGTCAGATACTCTGAAAATCTCCAACACTCATCTTTCCTTAGATGCACCCTTTTCCACCTCTGAGGATAATTGTTTGATGGATGTCTTAGAGGATGAGCTTCAGCCAGCTCCGGATGAGGCGCTTTTAGACGAATCCTTGAGGGTGGAGATAAGCAGGGCTTTAAGGACATTAAGCAGTAGAGAGGCTCAGGTTATAAGCCTATACTTCGGGTTGACTCACGAGAAGCCTTTAACCTTAGAGGAGATCGGGGCAAGGTTTGGCTTAACCCGGGAAAGGGTTAGACAGATAAAAGAAAAAGCAATCCGAAGGCTAAGACATGCTTCCAGAAGCAGGACCTTGAGGGCTTATCTGAGTTAAATAATAAAAACAAAAAAACTTAAAGCAGAGGTAGGGTTTAAAACCTGCCTCTGCTTTTTTGGTAAAGAAAAAAACGCCCGACATCCACCTCTTGTGTAGTTTTTCAGTATTTTGGTAACATTTTTTATAGGTTTATGATCAGAAAAGAGATTGTTAATTAAGAGGTAAATTATTAAAAAGGGATTCGCATTAAAAAAGATATTGATACTTAACGAGATATCGCGTAGGGGTGGAGCTTGTCTCCACCCTTCCTCCCAGGGCAGAGTTAAACTCAACCCCTACGAGGGTATAAATTTTTTACCAAGATTGTGAAGTTGTACACTCTGGTGGATCGAACGTTAATTTTTTTAGTTTTTAACCCTTCAACTTTTAAACTATTATTAGGGGCAGGGTGGCGGTCCTCCTTTGAAGAGATAGCTTATCAGATAGACCACATCGGAAACAGTCACCTTAGAATCACAGTTTACATCTCCGGATTTTGGGCAGGTGGTTGGAGGAGGTCCAGATTTGAAAAGATAATTTATAATATAGATTACATCCGAAACAGTTACAGAGGCATCTCCATTCGGATCTCCTCTTAAAAGATTAGCTGGAGGGGTAATTTCTATATAGACCGTGTCTATATCTGTTGTTCCGCATCTATCCTTAAGCTCGAAGATAAATGGATAAACTGTATTGGTGCCTGTGGTCTGGAAACAGGTAAAGCCATTGATTAAAGTCGGACTAAGCACTGTGGTTAAAAAGAGACAATTAGGACCTGAGACAAGCTCTAAGCTTAAAGAATCATCCGGATCTGAATCACTACCGATCAGATTATTGAAACAGATGGTGCTATCATCACACAGGTGGTAACTACTGCCCTGAGAAACTAAGACTGGCAGATGGTTAAATTCAATCCTGACGTGGATTGTATCGGTGCGGGAAACTCCACAATTATCTCTTACTTCAAAAATCAAAAGATGAGGATTAGAGAGAGTGTCAGGATAATCTGGTTTCCAAACGAAAATCCCTTTAACTGAATCTTCTCCGGTAATCGGGTTCTGTGGTCTTAGCTCCCCTTCAGTTGAAAATTTAGTAAGATTTAGAGAATCACCCGGATCAGAGGCGGAAATTTCGAAGAGAATAGAGTCGCCTGGAGCACATAACTTATGAAAAGTATCAGCTGGAAGTGTCAGGAATGGGGGTTGATTTAAATTAACAGTTAAGTTAAAAGTGTCTAAGGCAAAAGCTCCGCAAAGGTCCCGGGCTTGAAAAATAAAGGTATAAGTTGAGTCTGAGACCGAAGGTAAGAAACAGCAAAGACCAGAGCTGGAATTATATTCTCCTGGATCTGATAGCTTCTGGATAAAGACTGAATCTTGTGAGTCCGGGTCTTGCGCTGAGATATGATTGAAACAGATAGTATCTACCTGGCATAAATTATAGATTGTATCAGCCGGTAAAGCAAGAATGGGCAGATGGTTGAATCTGACATTTATCAAAAATGTATCCTGAACTTCTTTACCACAGAGGTCCTTAAGACTAAATATAATCTGGTGTGGATTACCTGAAGTATCTGAATAATCTGGCTTCCACAGAAAATGAGCTAACAGAGGTGATTTTCCTGAAGTTGGATTAGAAGGTAAAAGCTCTCCTTCTGAAAAGATTTTTTCTAAAATGAGGATCTGGCTCGTATCCGGGTCTTCACCTCTTACAGACAAATATATGGAATCACCTAAATTGCATAACAAGGTATCAAGGTCTTTAGGCAAACTTAAAATCGGTGATTGGTTAAAATGAATCCGGACATAGGAGCTCTCCTGATCAAATGCTCCTTTGGCATCGGTAACCCTGAAAACGAAAAGATAGGTTGAATCCTTAGGTGCAGGGAAAAAGGAATGAGTAGTATTCAGCGGGGAAGGTCCTGTCAAAGGAGTAAAATCTCCTAGGCCAAAAAGTTTCTCCAGGGTCAAAATATCGGCTGAATCAGGGTCTGTGGCTGATAGATTGAAACTGGTGGTTTCTGGTTTACACAGGAAAAATGCAGTATCCTGAAGAGTTAAGACTGGTGGATGATTAGAAGACTCAGCTGGGCCAAAGTCTACACCGGGCTCTGGTGATGAGTATTTACGTACTCTAACCAGGTCGAAGTACTCTCGGGTTACTCTATTTGCCCGGAGAAATATTCTATCAGAGTTTATGGTTGCGGCTGATACAGGATATTCTGTCCCATTAATGATCGCTTTACTATTTGAGCCGTTCCAGATTATGGTCACTGGGAGCCAGCTATTCCAGGCGCCAGCCTGTAAGGAACTATATGAACCACTTCTGTACCAGCTAAAATCAGCTCTGCCGTTGTTATAAAAGTAGTGCAGGCATCCATCTGCCGGGTTATTGGTCAACAATATCGCTCCCTGTGGTTGAACAGTAGCGGTTCCATAATAATTTGTTATATTCCAATAAACGTCTAAAGCACAAGAAGAGTAATCATGATAATGTTGAGCAGATTCCTCACCATAGGTAGAGGTCTTATCAAAGAAGAAGCCGTATCTACCTTCATATTTTGCCAAAGTGTCCCGTTTAATCACACCGATATTTGAGATAACCCATACTTCACCCTTATCATTGGCTGGATTATACTCTTCCACATAGTTTCTTCCCACTGCACAGGTATAGATGTCTCTTCCACCAACTACATATAATTTGTCGTTGATCACTCCACAGCCAACTCCATCTCTCGGATTTACACCTGATGATTTCTTTGACCAGGAGTTAGTAGATGGGTCATAAACATAATTATTGATAAAAAAGCTTCCATCCCGCCCATGAGTCACATAGATTTTACCCCCGATGACTGGATTCTCTCTGGTCGCTCCATACTTCCTGATAGGCATAGATGATCTTGTAGTCCAGGTATCAGTTGTTGGATCATAGACCTCGTTTACATTTGTGGCACCACTGGGAGAGCCATAAGAATAACCACCTATTACATAGATCAAGCCGTTCACCAAGGCGCAGGTTCCCCAGGTCCTGGGTGTAGGAACATTTGCTTTTGCAGTATAGGTGTCAGTAGCAGGATCGTATTCATAGTGGTATTGCTTTAAGAATAAATGAATCTTGTTGCCATACTTTATCCCCATACCACCTTGGTCTGCCAGTTGAGGAGGGACATTTGACCAACTACTCCAGGTATTAGTGGCTGGGTTATAAACTTCATGTGCTCCAGTGACACCAGTTATAGCTTCTCCAGCAAAAACGTGAATTAAGCCATTGAATTCAACTGCTACTGGTCCCCAGCGGGCGGTGGGCATATCAGCCAATTGCGTCCAGGTATCAGTTACAGGATTATAGGCAAAGGTCTCATCCAGATAATATTTAGCACAACTTAGGTCTCTGTCATACCCTCCAAAAACATATAGCAGGTTATTGTAGACTGCAGTTGCGTTATCCGCTTTAACTAAAGGCAAAGGCGCTTTGACACTCCACCCGCTCTCTGCTAAATAGTCTGATTCGAAATCGTCGAAGAATTCAAAGGTTGTTTTTCCGTTACTGGAGTTAGTTGCACCTAGATTTCCATAGTAAATATAAACTGCGGTTGAGTCTAAAGCTGGAACATTTGGAATCTTCACCCAGACTAAAGCAGACTCAGCCACAGCATTCCAGTATTCTATCCAGTGGTCTATCAGGGTAGTTCCATCACTTGCGGCAAACCTTATGTCTTCGCCTTTAGGCTTTGCCTTGGTGAAGTCAAAGTTGGTGTGGTTCAACCGAACCTTTACCTGATAATCTATTAAGGTGTTTGGATTACCGATGTTTTTGATAGTAACTTTCATCCGGTAGTTCCAATCAGAGCCAAGCCAGGATTGGGATAGAGCACTGCTCTGGGTACTCAGATAAATTAATGCATAGAAAATTACAGGTAATACAAATCCCATGTTTTTTCTTTTTCCCTGCATAGTTATCCTCTATGTGTTTTGTTAAATAAATATATAAAGTGAAATCCCCTCATTGTAGATTATACTCAAATATCGGTAAAAAAGCAAGAGGAATTTAGGAAGTTTAGGTAATTAATTTGTGGTTTAAGATTGTACAGGGTTAGAATCAGGTGCAGGCGTAGCAGTAACCGTTTTATCCTTTGGTCTGGTTCCTAAAAGGGTCAAAATCGCTCCACCAAAGCCAATTGTAAAAGCCACATAAGTGATTAAAAACCCGATTATCACAAAAATAAGAGAGAAAGGTGAGAAGAATCCCCAGAAGATCCTTAAGAACCTGGCAAATAGGAGGACAAACTCTATTGTCAAGATCCCTAAAATAAGAGTCATCATCTGGGTCTGAGGTTTTATATTAGTGTTCTGTCTAAGTTTCTCACCCACTATCAGAGACACACTGGTATAACCGATTAACATTGCTAAAAGGATAGCTAAAGGTAATATAAGGATAGCTACTGGTATTCCGATTATAGTGATGATCAAAAGGATGAATGCTGGCAGGATCAGGATCTCACCTAAAAAACCTATCAGTGCAGACTGCCAGGGATTCCTGGTGATCTTATCCTTTACCTTTTGGACATTTTTCGGGACTAGAGCTAAAACCAATATTCCTAAGAAAAAGAGGAATAAAATTTTAAAAAGCGAGAAAATAAAACCTACACCCCATAAGAAATGAGAGCCAGTATGAAACCCTAAAAGCTTTCCTGGAAGAAAACCAAGCCCTACGCTTTCACCTTTGATAATCGAGCCAGGATCTCTTCTCACATCCCCCCCCACACTGGTAGCATTTTTCTCTATTATGCCAGTGGAAGAGACGAATATGTTACCACCGATTGAGACTACATCCCCTTCAACTAACCCCTTTACCCGTACATTTCCGCCGATAGCCACAACGTCTCCTGTAACTTTTTCACCTTCCTCTATAGTAATATCTTTCCCGAACTTTACAAGATCGCCTCCATTTAGCTCCACGACGGTGGTATATTTGGGTAGTACAATCTTTATTTGAGTAGCAGTGGTTTCTTTAGTGTCGGAAGTTGTTATCTTGATCCCCTCTTTTCCCAGGATTATTTCTCCTGGTTTCTCCTTAACTTCTTTCCCCTCCTGGGTCTTAATGGTAATTCCCTCATCGCCTATTTTTATCTGGGTGATTTTTTGGCCAGTGGTATCTGGAGTTGTTTTTTTTGGGTCTGCACCCCATAAATTCGCATAAAGGGATAGAAATAGAAATAATATTAAAAGGGATGATAGATTCTTGATTATTTTCATTTTTTAATACTCCTCTATGTTTATATCACCACTAACTGTTTGAAGTTCTATCTTTCCCCCTC
>Ga0315289_10006630_pt1 | contig 16999 bp, 16 predicted proteins | sample YL17G11_40_MG_FD_203452 | JGI IMG/M metagenome (GOLD analysis project Ga0315289, IMG submission 203452) | Sediment microbial communities from Yellowstone Lake, YNP, Wyoming, USA - YL17G11_40 | ecosystem: Environmental > Aquatic > Freshwater > Lake > Sediment | place: USA: Wyoming | collected... | reverse complement strand
ATCAGAAACTGCTAAAGTTTTTTTGATGGATGTAGAGAATATTGCCAAAACTGTCTCCCTCGAGCGATATTTGTGGAGATTCTCAATCAATCAGTGTTGGCCTTTGTTTGCCATTGCTCTTGATCGGCTCGAAAGAGGCGATCAACAAGGATTAGGGCGTCTACTACCATATTTAGATGAGGAGAACCAACTTAATACCAGTGAGCAGGTTATTGCAGCACTACATATTTCTAATCGAGAGATGTCCAATGAACAGCAAACGGAATTGTTGCAATTGCTACGATGGGGGAAGAAGATCAATCTACCTCACCTATCACTTATAAATGAAACCATGGGTATTGATACAAATGAGTTGATACAATCTCATATTTCATGGTGGAGCCTGGGTGTGGATAGGGTAGACACTACTTTTCTCAAGCTAGCTTTCTCTGAAATAGAAAATCAATTATCCAATCCTGATGTTTTGTCATCGGTGCTATGGGATGTGTCGAGAGTGAGCTGGGTGATCGATCCAGAAATAATAACGGATGGCAGATGTCTGCTCTCTAAATTGTTGAATAGATGGAACCAATATCCCCGGAATGTCAAACGAGGGATATTAAATCTGTTTTTAACATTGCTTGCTCATGACATTGGTACTCTCGAAGAGGCAAACCGTTTGTTGAGAGCCATAGCGAATGAAAAAGATATAAAAGAATGGCCATTATGGATTGTAATAGGTCGTCTTGAACCAATAGTATACGCAGATAATCTTTCCGGGCTGGAAAGATTTTTAAGTCATCCGGATAAAATTGTTCTCGAGGGTGCATACATACTGTGGGAAGCGCTCATTGATGAAATACTTTCCAGCAGACATTTGGAGCCTGTAAGAGAAGAATTTACATCCTTGCGTCTGAATTGGCAAGCCGGTTGGAATCTCATAATTGATCATGACCAAGAGAAACGTCAGCGAGGGATTACACTATTAACAATTTCTGACCTTCCCGTTGAGGATGAGGCTTTCCGGAAAAAACTACTCAGTGAAATGGCAGCTTGCCAAGAACTGTTAGAATCCGAGACCTGGGCTAGACTATTATTATTCATTCCGATGTCGGAAACTAAAGAAGTACACTGGCGAAGATTGTTGGAATCCATTCTATCAAGTCCTCAAGGATATACACAAGGGATTTTAGCTGCGGCGATGGAACGTTACTCAACCCTTGCTGGTCAGATTGGCCCAGACATCCCAGTTGATGGAGTTGGTTTAGGTCTGCCCGATGTACTTAGGATGTCGAACTGATTTAGTCTTCCCACATCATGGGTGGTGTCTTACAACGATTGGTAATATGTGTGACAGAATTTGTAAGCATACATGAAGATAAATACATTCTGTGAATAAGATTTCGTTAACGACTTCATAATAAGGTAGATAATGACAATGTTGATTACGGCACAATATCGTTCTGGTTGGAGGAAGATGAGAAGGCAAACAAAGGACATCAGGAACAAAAGGCAGCCCAGTATAAGATTGAGCCGGGAGAAGAAAGTAAAAATTATTCACAGTTGAACAGTAAAAGATCTAATTAGCTTACTAATATAAACCAACCAGGGTTCCCTTTCTCAGCGGAACCCTGGTTTTAAAAATAACATTCCTCATCGCCTTGGTGCCTGAGTGCCAAATCTTTATTTCTTCAGATTCTCTTCCACCCTAAACTTCACGATTCTGCGGATCAATTCATAGGGGATGGGCTTATCCAACGGGAACTGCACTGCTCCTTTTGAGCTTTTATACCCGGACAGCTCTTTCTTAAATGCTTCGATCCCCGAGCCCTTGGGGTAAAAGCCAATATGCCGTTTATAGCCTGCAAACCACACCAGGTCGCCTTGTAAATAAAAACAGGGTATCTGGTAGCTTATCTTTTCCACGGCCCCTGGGGTGGATTCCTTGATCACCGTCCTGACCTTTTGGAGGATAAACTGCACATCCTCGGGGAACTGGAAAATGTATTCATCGATCGTAATTGGATGACCGCTTTTCTCATCCATGGTGTATTCCTCTCCTAGGATCAACTACCGGCAAAAAATCTGCCGTGTAATATACCGCGCATCTTCCCCCACCCCCCCGAGCAGCGCCGAGGTCAGTCCGTACTGGAAGTGTAAACCGACGAAGTATAGACCCGGTGCTTCAGGCACCACCCTGACCGCCGCCGATCACAATGGTGTTAAAGGTTTCTTCACTTGACATTTCTCCATACCTCTAATATAATATAGTATAACTCTAATGAGTATAGGTATACTACAACATATGACAGATGTCAATAACGCAGCAAAAATTACCCACCGCCAAAGGCAAGCGCAGGTCACCCGCAACATGATCGTCGCCGCTGCCCAGGCATTATTCCTGGAGCAGGGTTACATCTGCACCACTATCGATGTCATTGCCGAGCGCGCCGGGGTGGCAACCAGCACAGTTTATGCCATCTTCGGCTCGAAGCGCGGCATCCTGCGGGCGATCCGCGATACCTGGCACGAGCGCACCCACATCCGGGAGGTGCTCACCAGCAGCCAGCCGTCATCGAACCCGAAGGATCGGCTGGAACAGCTGGCCGAAGCCACCCGCCGTCAGTGGGAGATGGGTGCAGAAGTGACTGCCATCTATACCGGCGCGGCCGCGGCTGACCCCAGGGCGGCAGCCGAGCTGACCCAAGCCTTAGCCGGCAGGCGCGAAGGTCTGCAGAGCTTCGCCAAAAGCCTGGAACCGCACCTGCGCCCCGGTTTGGATGCTGCTCATGCGGCCTCCATTCTTCAGGCGCTGTGCCTGCCAGAGGTGTTCGATGAGCTTGTCAGGCGTTCCGGCTGGTCGGTGGATGAGTACCAGGCCTGGCTGGTGCAAGCTTTACAGCGGGAAATGCTGGAAAACTAGGAGTATATAATGATCAATATCAAAAGGGTATACGAGGCTGCGTCGGTGGAAGACGGGCAAAGGTTTTTGGTTGACCGTCTTTGGCCACGCGGTATGAAAAAGGAAGTACTTAAAATTGAGGCATGGTACAAGGACGTGGCACCCAGCAATGAGCTCCGTCATTGGTATGGGCATGATCCTGACAAATGGTGTGAGTTCAATGAACGCTATTTCGCCGAGCTGGATGGTGAGCCTGAAGCCTGGCATCCTCTGGTGGAAGCAGCCCGCAAAGGAAATATCACCCTGCTCTTCAGCACCAGAGAATTGAAACTCAACAATGCCGTCACGCTGAGAGCCTATCTCGAAAAACGCCTGAAATCCGGAGGGTAAAATGGCGGGAGAAAGCCGTCCGAGGGTGGTGATTATAGGCGCAGGTTTTGGTGGGTTGTGGGCTGCCCGGGCATTCGCAGGTACTCCCGCGGACGTATGGGTGCTGGATAGAAATAATTACCACTCCTTCCTGCCTCTGCTCTATCAGGTGGCTGCTGCCGAGCTTGAACCCGAGGATATAATCTACCCGGTGCGGAGCATCCTGCACAAGTATCCAAACATCAACTTCCGCCTGGCGGAGGTGACCGGGATCGATACCGCCCATCGCATGGTGCAGACTCGCCATCAGAATATCCCATACGATTACCTCATACTGTCCGTTGGGAGCAAAGCTCACTACTATGGTGTGACCGGCGCAGCCGAACATGCGTTCCCATTGAAAACCCTTGAAGATGCCGTGCTCCTGCGTAATCACATTCTGTGCAGGTTCGAGGGTGCCACGGTTGAAGCGGATGCAAAAATTCGCCAGCAGATGCTGACCTTCACCATTGTGGGGGGTGGACCAACTGGCGTAGAATTTACCGGCGCGCTGGCTGAGTTGGTGCGAAAACCCCTGGCGAGGGATTATCCGGATTTAGATATAAGCCAGGTGCACATCCTGCTCCTGGAGGCGACCAATCGCCTGCTCACTGGCTTGCCGGAGCGCTTGCACACTTATGCCTTGAGGCGTTTTCAACGCATGGGGGTCGATGTGCAGCTTAATTCGACCGTCAGCCAGATCACTTCACAAGCGGTGATTTTAAAAGACGGGAGGGTGATCCCATCCGAAACCGTAGTTTGGACGGCTGGTGTGGGGGGTGTGAGTCTGCCCCAAAATTGGAAATTTCCAACCCGTCGCAATGGACAGGTGGACGTCCTCCCCACCCTGCAGGTGCCAGATCACCCTGAAATCTATGTGATTGGCGACCTGGCGCATGTGGAGCAGGATGGGCACCCACTGTTGCTGATTGCTCCGGTTGCCACTCAGGAGGGGGAATGGGCAACCAGAAACGTCTTGCGCCAAATTGCCGGTGCAGAACCCCAACCATTTCGATACCACGACCCGGGCATGATGGTGACTACCGGACGGAATTCTGCCGTGGTCCAATTGGGTGGACGGGCATTCACTGGCTTCCCCGCCTGGGTTATTTGGCTAAGTGTGCACTTATATCGGCTAATCGGGTTCCGCAACCGCCTGATGGTATTGATCAATTGGGCCTGGGATTACATCTTTTTTGACCGGGTGGTGCGCCTGATCCTGCCGCTGCCAGAAAACGAGCCATCGGGTAAGGGTTGTTGAAGATGGAGCCCACTCCTATCACCACACTATTCCTCGATATCGGGGGTGTGCTGCTCACCAACGGCTGGGACCATTTGGCGCGCCAGCAAGCCGCTGATGCATTTCATCTGGATTACGCCGATGTGGAGGAACGCCACCATCTGACCTATGATACTTATGAGGAAGGTAAATTAAGCCTGGACGAGTACCTGCAGCGGGTGATTTTTTGCCAGGAACGCTCCTTCTCGGCGGATGAATTCAAGTCCTTCATGCTTTCACGCTCACAGCCCAATCCTGAGATGCTGAATTTAATCCGAATTTTAAAAACCAAATTTCAATTAAAGACTATCGCAGTCAGTAACGAGGGGCGCGAGGTCAATGCTTATCGCATTCACACATTTAATTTAAATAACCTGATCGACACTTTTGTCTCATCCTGTTTCGTCCATTTTCGTAAACCGGACCTGGATATATACCGGATTGCACTGGATGTATCCCAATCCGCCCCGGATGAGGTGGCATATATTGATGATCGACCCTTATTTGTTGAGGTTGCCGCGAGCCTTGGCATTCATGGCATCTTGCATATTGATTTTCCAACCACGCGCTCAAAATTAGCTGAGTTTGGACTTAATTCTAAGTAAACAGGTAGAACCGCCCAAAGGAGAAATATGACTGAAGGAAAATGCCGGATCGGTATGGTAGGGTTGGGGGTGATGGGGCGTAACTTGCTGCTCAATATGGCAGAGCATGGGTTTGCCGTGGCAGGTTACGACAAGGACCCACAAAAAGTGGAATTATTACGCTCAGAAGCAGCCGGGCTCCCTATACAATCGGCGCAGGATGTGGGAAGCTTTGTGGCTATGTTACAGCCGCCGCGCGCCGTGATGCTACTCGTCCCTGCCGGGCCGATTGTGGATAACGTCATCCGTGACTTGCTGCCTCATCTCGAGCCCGATGATCTGATCATCGACGCCGGTAATTCCCACTTCACTGATACTGATTTGAGGCAGAGCACCCTGGAAGCCAAAGGACTGCATTTCTTTGGCATGGGTGTTTCGGGTGGAGAAGCCGGTGCCAGGCATGGACCAAGCATGATGCCGGGTGGTCCTGAGCAAGCTTACCATCGCGTCCAGGATATTTTGGAGGCGAGTAGCGCTCAAGTGGAGGGTGAACCTTGTGTGACCTATCTAGGACCCCGCTCAGCGGGTCATTACGTCAAGATGGTGCACAATGGCATCGAGTATGGCATCATGCAGCTGATCGCGGAGACTTATGATTTATTACGACGTGGTTTGGGTCTGACGGATGACCAGCTGGGGGAGGTCTTTTCGAGCTGGAATCAAGCGGAGCTGAACGGATACCTGGTGGAAATAACCGCAGAAATATTCCGTAAAGTGGATGATATCACCGGTAAACGGCTGGTGGATGTGGTGTTGGATGCTGCCCACCAATTGGGCACGGGCATGTGGACTTCACAGGATGCCCTCTCGCTGCACGTTCCGACGCCCACCATTGATAGTGCGGTAGTCACCCGCAACCTGTCGGGGCTGGAAGATCAACGGGCAGCCCTAAGCCAGAAATTTGGGAGGCATATCCATCGCTATTCTGGAGACCGAGATCACACCATCGAACAAGCCAGGCGTGGTTTATACGCCGCGATTATCCTGACCTATGCCCAAGGATTTGCACAATTAGAGGCGGCTTCCAAAACCTATGAATATAACCTGGATTTGTCCGCAGTCGCCCGTATCTGGCGGGGTGGCTGTATCATACGCTCCAAGCTGCTGGAGCCCATCCGCGACGCTTATCACCAACAACCAGTATTGATGCACCTCATGCTGGACCAGGTGCTGGGAGAGGCTGTATCCGAACGACTGGCCGATCTGCGCGGCTTGGTACAGACGGCTACCGGATTGAGCCTGCCTGCGCCGGCATTCATGGCGGCCCTGGCTTATATCGACAGCCTGAGCTCCACCCACCTGCCGGCGAATCTGATCCAGGCGCAACGGGATTACTTCGGTGCCCATACCTACGAGCGCGTGGATCAACGCGGGGTGTTCCATACCCAATGGTCGAAGGATCAGGAATAAGATGATGAACGAACCCAAGCTACCTCCCGTTGAAATGGTCATCTTCGGTGCTGCCGGAGACCTGACGTGGCGCAAGCTGGTGCCAGCCCTGTACAATCTATTTTTAGATAACTTGATGCCGGAGAAATTTGCTATTTTCGGTGTGGATGTCAAATCAATTTCATTGGATGACCTGCGCAAGCGCCTGCTGGATGGGGTAAACCAGTTTTCCCGGCGTGGTAAGGTCAAAACTGACCAGTGGAAAGCTTTTATCAGTCATCTGATAAGCTATGTGGCTGGTGATTTTAATCATGTGGACACCTTTGAAGACCTGGCGAAGAAGTTGAATGCCCAGGATAAATCCTGGGGTGAACATGCTGAACGGGTGTACTACCTTGCCACCCCACCAACCATTGTCGAAACCATCGTCTTTAACCTGGGGCTGTCTCACCATGTCACAGACCGCAAACGCGCCCGCCTGGTGTTCGAAAAACCATTCGGGCATGACATGGACTCTGCCCGCCAGCTCAACCACACGTTGCTCAAGACGCTCGAAGAATCCCAGATCTATCGCATCGACCATTACCTCGGCAAGGAGACGGTGCAGAACATCCTGGCATTCCGCTTCGCCAACGCCCTGTTCGAGCCGATCTGGGACCGCCGATATATCGACCACGTCCAGATCACGGTGGCTGAACAGGTGGGGGTGGAGCACCGGGGAGGTTATTACGATCACTCGGGGGCATTACGCGACATGGTCCAAAACCACTTGCTGCAAATCCTGTCCCTGATTGCCATGGAGCCGCCCGCGGCTTTCAATGCGGATGAGATCCGCGCCCGTAAGGTGGACGTGCTGCGTGCCATCCGCCCCATCCCCACCGATCACCTGCACCAATTTGCCTCACGTGGGCAGTATGGACCCGGCTGGATGGAAGGGGAACGTGCGGTAGGCTATCGCAGTGAGCCGGAGGTCGACCCCGCCTCCAAAACCGAAACGTTTGCTGCCCTCAAGCTATTCATCGATAATTGGCGTTGGCAGGATATCCCCTTCTATTTGCGCACTGGTAAACGTCTTTCTCAAAAAGTCTCTCAAGCTGTCATCCAGTTCCGTCCTGTCCCGCACCAATCCTTCCCAGCCTCAGCCAACCAGGATTGGCTACCCAACCGCCTGGAGATCGAGATCCAGCCCGATGAAGGCATAGACTTGTACTTCCAGGCCAAGCAGCCCGGGGTTGACTTGCGCCTCAGCTCACAGGTGATGCGTTTTCGCTACTCGGAAGCCTTTCATATCACCCCTCCCGAAGCCTATGAAACCTTGCTGCTGGATGCCATGCGTGGGGATGCAACTCTATTCATGCGCGCCGACCAGGTGGAAAGCGCCTGGGGGGTCATCGCACCCGTACTGGATGTGTGGGACAGCGTCGCTCCATCTGATTTCCCCAACTACCCCAGCGGCGCCTGGGGACCTGAAAGCGCTGAAGCTCTTATCGCTCAGGATGGACGGCGATGGCTACAGCCCCTGTTCCTAGACCAGCCAAAATCAGGAGGATGAAATGATCCGTGTCTATAACGATCTGGAAGCCCTCAGCCAGGCAGCAGCTGAACTGTTCACTGTCGAGTCACGTCAGGCGAGTTTGATTTGCGGGAGGTTCAGTGTAGCGCTTTCGGGTGGAGAGACCCCACGCCGCCTGTATGAAATTTTGGCAGCCCCATCCTACCGTGAGCGCATCCATTGGGACGAGGTACATATATTCTGGAGTGACGAGCGCTGTGTGCCTGAAGATGACCCGCGCAACAACGCCAGGATGGCTCATCAGGTGCTGCTCGATCGTGTACCCATTCCGCCAGATCATATCCATCCCATTCGCTGTGACCAATCCCCGCAACAAACTGCGATCCAGTACGAAAAAGAGCTGAAGGATTTCTTCAGTACTCAGAATCCCAATTTTCATCTCGTGCTCTTGGGTTTGGGTGGGAATGGACACATTGCCTCGCTCTTTCCGCACACGTCCGTGCTTAACGAACAGGAGAAATGGGTTTCAGATGTATATGTGAAAGAGTTGGGCGTGTACCGGATCACATTTACCGCCCCATTCATTAACCAGGCCAGTCAGGTGGTTTTCCTGGTCTCCGGTGCGGATAAAGCCCAGGTCTTGGAAAATGTGCTCGAAGGCCCCTACCAGCCCCGCGAGCTGCCTGCGCAGCTCATTCGTCCCGCTGGAATACATCCCATCTGGCTGGTGGATAAGGCTGCCAGCCATAAACTTAAGGCGCAAAATGAGGAGGACATTTAAACGTGAGTAGGATGTTTCCAAAATACTATTCCGTATATCATGTATCGGTATAATAACTAGCCAGGCAAACACAAGTTATTTCGGCACACTTATTATTTTGAAGGTAAATTAATTACGAAAGGTTTACTTCGTAACATGTCTACACCAAACCCAAACTTTCCTGTCCTTGAATTGCGCGTGGCACTCACAACCCATGCTTTTGAAAGATTAACAAAATTCTATTGTGATGGGCTTAACCTTGAACCTGCGCAATTCTGGAACAACGGTCAGGGCCGTGCGGTAATCCTCAATATGGGCAATGCCACTCTGGAGATCTTTGACGAAACACAGGCTCAGACAGTTGACCAAATCGAAACGGGACAACGCATTAGCGGACAGATTCGGTTTGCACTTCAAGTGCCTGACCTGAAGGCGGCAATGGAGCGGTTACTCGCCCAAGGGGCGATATTAGTTCATCCACCCATCATCACTCCGTGGGGTGATTATAACGTGCGCCTCCAAGACCCCGATGGAATGCAAATTACACTATTTCAGAAACTTGATCAGAATGAACAAAGTTAATAGGCTTGGATGGAATTGATGTTGTTATCTGACAAATCAATGCATGCTTGGCATTGTTTGAGATCTATAATTTGATTTTTAGCACGGGTTCGTGTGGGAAAAATACACCCAATCAAACCTGCAGTGGATAACTGCTAGGCCTTCTTTTATAGACTTATTTTAGTAAAAGGCTTCGGCCCACCAAAACGCACCAAATCGGGTATAGTGCAAGCCATCCTAGAGCGCTTGTCCACCAAATTGCATTGACAGTTGTTAATATGTACTCTTTTATATCAATACCGCGGAATATCCCTGGGATTGTCACCAGACCAAGCACCAATATCACACCGCTAATGAGCCCAAAAATTACCAGACCATGAGGGAAGCGAATGTCTCGCAAGGCAGAATAGTTCAGTGCCAGTAGCCACAAGCCAATCAAAGCATTTCCTGCCGCCATGTATAACCCAGAAAGAAACCAACCCGTGACGCCAAATATGGAAAGCGTAGAACCTACCACAACCACAAGGGCGCCAAGCACTGCGACCACGAGTGCAAATTGGCAATCTGGATTGCCAGCCGCGTCTTTCCGCTACCGCCCGCGCCTGTGAGTGTAACGAGGTGCGAGCTTAATAACAGGCGCTTGACGTCAGCTATCTCGCGCTCGCGCCCAATGAAACTTGTCAACTGCACCGGTAGATTTATAGAACCCATTACGATCTGCACAAAAACAGTTGTTAAAGTGGATATCCCATCATTCTATGCTATATTTTATACGATATCCTGCCAGTTAAGCGCTTAACTTCGGAATCATTGATCCTGCTAATAATTCGAGCGAGGCTAATTGAACAGGCACTCAAGGAGCTTTTTCCAGCCGGTGTTCGCTGGAATTTATTCTGAGCAAAAGCTATAGAGGCGGCGTTAATAAACGTCGTTGAAAATCCCTGGCAACCCCTTCAGCTTCCTACCCAGCTTATTCGCCCGAATAAGGCGCCCCCCATCTGGCTGGTGTATAAGGCTGCCAGCCACAAGCTGACCGCACAAATCGATGAAGATATCGAGATAGGATAATCAATTCACCCAAGGTTATGGCAATTTAAAAGGTTAATGCGGTTGGTTGTCGTTCTGGCTGATAAACATCGGAATCGGGATGGCCATACTGGAGACGATTACCTACCTCGCAGTGCTGTTGATGCTGGGCAGGCTGGCGGAATTTGAGTGTGGGCTGGCCTTTGTGGTTGGTTCAAGAAAGCGGGTGAAGACTTTTGGCAGGTGAAGATTTTTTATTGGCAATTAACAATTCTTAAAAACGAAACAACGAGATAAAAATTCCTGTAAAAAGATGTATGATATAGGAAGGTTACACAACCTCAAAGGAGAAAAAAATGGCAAGCCTTACCCAACCCCTCAGAGATGAGCACAAAGAGCTCTACCCGCATGTTGAAGCCCTGCGCTTAGCTGGCGATGCCGTATACGAGAGCCTCACCACCTCAGCCCACGACAAAATAGAAGAGTCCTATAAATTCCTGACCCAACAGCTGCTTCCTCACGCCCAGGCGGAAGAAAAAGCGCTTTACCCCATGGTCCAAAAAGCCATGGGAGCCGCGCAAGCTACCGCGACGATGAGCCGTGACCATGTCGAAGTGGATCGACTGACCCAGGAGTTGGGGACGCTCCGCATCCACAGGACGCAGCTCTCCATCACCTTTGATCAAGCCAGATCGCTACGACGTGTCTTGTATGGTCTCTACACATTGGTGAAGGTTCACTTTGCCAAGGAAGAGGAAATCTACCTGCCCCTGCTTGACTCAAAGCTCACCGCAGAAGAGGCGCATACCATGTTCGAGAATATGGAAGCTGAAGCTCGCGAAGCCAAGGAGCGCTTGCCCCGCTAGACTGGAACCCCCGTCGAATGGCGGACCCTCATATCTATGTCCTGGTTAAGGGATTACATTGTGTATTGCGTGGACGGAGACGAGCAGTAAGAAGGCTCATAGAAAGTCGTTTTTGAATTTTGTTAAAACGATAAAGCCAGCCCCAATTCAGGAGCTGGCTGTAAGAAAATAGATGGTCAAAACCCTTTTTAAGCTTTTGGAAGGATGTTTTGATTTATATGGAAGAAGTTGTTCGGATCGTATTTGGCTTTGATCTGCGCCAAACGCGTATAGTTTTCACCATATCCCGCTTTAACCGTTTCAATCCCTTCATCCATTTTGAAGTTTAGGTAAGCACCCCCAACTGAATACGGGTGCAGTGCAGACCATGAAGCTTTAGCCCACTTGATCATGCGCTCGTTATTCGCTGGGTCTGGGTCAACTGCCACGATGACCTGCGAGAAATTGGCATCACGATAACCCCATGCAGTTTCATGGGGTCCAACACGCCCAGCTGCCCCATTGATCGGATAGATGTGTATATTCGAATAGATCGTAGGCAGCTCATTCCCGTATTTGATGAGCAATTTGATCGCCGTATCATCATAATGCTTAACCAAATCCGCTTGCCAGTACCACTGGTAGCCCGTAGGGAACAACCCATCAAACATACTCTGCAAGGCTGGGAAGGGTATCGGTCCGGTAAAATCGATAGCGGGTTGGCGGAAAGACCGGATGGGTTTGAAAACTTGTTCAGCTTTCTCCATCGGACCGGTATAGCACCAGACAATAGCAACCATTTTCTGAAGGTGATACATCTCCGGAAAGGGTGCCACGGGTGGAACTGTGGTAAACCCGGACCATCCATAAAGCTCGTCAGGGGCTTTCAGGATCAGATCCTGCCAGTAAGATAAGATTTCAGCAGCTGCCTCCATCGGCCAAAACATGGGTCCTCCGTATACTGTGCTGACCGGGTTACCGCGGAACAAGAACGAAGTAACGATGCCAAAGTTCCCACCCCCGCCACGCACAGCCCAGAAGAGGTCTTCGTTCTGTTTACGGCTGGCGGTGACGAAACGACCATCCGCCAGGACCATATCCACACTGAGCAAGTTGTCAATCGTCAACCCATAGCGTCGGCTCAGATAACCACTCCCACCACCCAGGGTCAACCCACCCACCCCGGTGGTTGAAAGGAAACCACTCGGTACAGCCAGGCTGAACGGGTGAGTGGCATGATCGACATCCCCCCAGACAGAACCACCCTCAACACGCACAGTCTTCTCTTCAGGATCAACCCGAATACCCCGCATGCGTGACAGATCAATGACCAAACCTCCCTCCACCGTGCCAAAACCAGGACCGTTGTGAGATCCTCCACGTACTGCCACGTTTAATCCCTGCTCGCGGCCAAATACAACTGCACTACTGACATCCGCGACATCCACCGGGCGCACGATGAGTGCGGGGTGTTTGTCAATCATTGCATTATAGACCTTGCGAGCCATATCGTATTGTGGGTCGCCAGGTTGGATCAAATCACCGCGTATTTTGCTACGCAGCGCGGCTATCGCCTCTTTTTTTAGTTGGGTAGCCATTTTTACATCAGTTTGCATATCAGACATGACTTTCCTCCTTTGTCAGAGAGGGACAATACCCCCTCATAATGAGATTGAAAAAAATTCCTCAGATGTTTATATAAATTCTGAAGTATGACAATTATACCCTAATTTATCTAGATTTGGAAGGATGATTTAGAAACTCTTATCAATGCCATATACCAACAGTACCCCCAAGATTCTCTTTATACGTCTAGATGCTTTTTAATCGAGCATGAATACATTCTTCAGAACGGTCCGGGGGAAATGAGATGCACCAGCCGCTCAGCGAAAGATCTCTCCCACGCCATCCGGCTGTAATCCAGATCCGCCGACCACTGCGAGTCTCTGCTATCAGAGTTCATTTAGAACAATATATCGCTGCAATTCGGAAAGCAGGTCCGCTAATGATGGCAGTTGCGAGGCGGATCAACTACATTTAGCATACCACCAGACGACCAGGATGGAGCAATATCATCGGTATTATTATCGGTCAATGGGCGTTGATCACTGCCATCCGGGTTCATGAGGTAAATTTCAGCATCCCCGTCCCGTTCGGAATAAAAGACGATAAGCCCATTAGCATTATTGGTGAACCCTGGTTGTGGGGTTTTGGTGAATGCAGAGGTACTATGCCATAACAATACCTCACCTTAACGTGCTTTAGTCTGATAGCGCATCAGTTCAATCCCCCACAGCGAAAGGGTTTCCATGTAGCTCATACCGCACTTTTCGATCACCCGCCTTGATGCAAGGTTATCCGGGTGCACCAAGGCGATGATATGATCCAGACCAAAACGCTCAAAGCCGAACTGCACGGAGGCTAATGCGGCTTCTGTGGCATAGCCTCTCCCCCAGAAGGGGCGGTCCAGCAAGAATCCTACTTCAGTTTCATCCAGCTCAGGCAGGAACTGCAAACCCACCCAGCCAATGATCTCGCCTTCGCCAACCGGCACGACCCCCCAGTCACCATAGCCATGCTTTTCCCAGTGCATCTGCTGCCCGGCAATAAATCGCTGGACTTTATCCAGCGGGGGTGGAACGGGGTTGGGGAAGTAATGCAATACGCCTTCCGATTGGTAGATCCGGTACAGCACACCGGCATCATTTGGCTCAAGGGGTCGCAAAGTCAGGTGTGTAGTCTGAATGGATGGATATTCAGCATTCATCGGTTGAAGTAGCCCAATAGTTGGTTACCAGTTTTGTTCCGCCATGGTTCATATTCTGCCACTCGCTTTGGGTCATTCTTGAGGAAAGCTGAAGACCACAGCACCATTGTGGCAAATTGGGTGGCGACGAAAAGGTCGAGCTGGGCCCATTGCGTCTCGGGCAACGTGCGAATTTGAGCATAGCCCTCCCGAAAGGCATCACGCATCCTTTCCCACTCTTTTCCCCATGCCCACTCACATAATGCTACGGCAATATCCCACATCCAATAGCCATAGCCGCAGTCCTCGAAGTCTATAGGAAAGGCTTTCCCATCCTTGAATAGGACGTTCTCTGGGTACAGGTCAGCATGGATCATTCCATAAGCATCAGGACCCATACCGATGGATTCCATAACCCGTTTGGCTTCCTGGGAAATAACCTGGAAAGGCTGCTGGAATTTGGTCGGTATGGACTCGACCACCTCCTCCAGTGAATGCCTGAACATGCTTCCACCAAGCTGCGAGTCCCAATTCCACTGGGGGCGGGTGAACCCAGCGGGAGGCTGCCAGTCGGCGGAAAAATTGTGCATTTGAGCCACAACCTGCCCCAATGCGTTGAGGTGTTTCGGTCGCAGTCCTTTGCGGAACCTTCGCCCATCCAGCCAGCGCATCAACGAGACGACCCGCCCCTTGGGCATGCCCGGAGTCACGATGGTAATCAGGATTTTGCCGTCCGGCGTCATAACCGGTGCGGGCACAGGTATGCCAGCATCCCGGTTAAGTGCAGCCAGCCAGGTTAATTCTGAGGCGATGGCGTCGGAATCGTCCATAGCAAGGATGCGAAGAACATACCGATTTGAAACGTAAGGAGTAGTATCGCTTCTGTGCGCGGTTGAGTTTGGCAGATCCACGCGGTAGATAATATTTTCAAAATATTGAATGAAGCTCAGGCGTGCACCCTGCAGCTCATAAGCTTTAAGAGCTGTGATTGCCAATTTCCTCAGCCTATACAACCGCCCACGACGGGAAAGCTCTCGAAAAGGTCTCATCGCGTAAATTCCATCGAATTAATTTTCAGGCTAGATTTCCCCAGATCAACACGGCTTTCTCGCCATGCTTATGTGATCTCCAGGGTCTCCGGCAGATGAACCACAAACCGGCAGCGAAAATCACCCTTGATCGCCGATTCAAGCACCTCAACCTGGAGTTTCTGCCCAAAAATGACCTCCCATGGCTTCTTACTAAAGCCACCGCTGCAAATGCAAAACACAGCATTCAGGCGAATATTTCCATTCTTGATCGCCTCGCGTGCCCAGGGACAATGGCAGGCATAATACCGCTTAAGGGTCGGATCGGTCTCAGCCAGATATTGCTTGGCGTTATAGGGGATTTTCGATATGTACAAGAGATTGCCTTCACGCACTCCGCACTCGATCTCTTGGCGATCCCTGACAAATTCCACCACCTCGTCTGTGATTTCCTGCGAAAAGAACAGCTCACCATCTTGTTGGCATTTCTGAAGCTGCCTCACGAACGCTTGATGCTTACTTATTAAATAATCGTCTATGCCAGTCGATTTCTTATACTTCTCCCGCTCATCGAGGAAATACTCATCAGGTAAATCCCTCAAGCAGGCAGATAGCAACTGCTCGGTTGGCTCATAACCCACCTTACCAATCAGCCGGTCGATTACCGGGAACATATCAAAGGGCTTTTCGGGGGGTGGTAAACCTAATGCGGATACACCAATACCAGCAAAGACCTCATCACGCACAGCTTCCCCGAACAATGCCCCAACTTTTTGATAAAAATTGGGTTGGGCTTCTGCACCATCCAATAATTCCACGATGGCAATATAGATGACGTTATTTTTGGTAAAACGACCGTAACGCGCTAAGGCCAGCAGATTATCATATGTGTTTTGTCCCTCATGGATGAGGATTTTGCAGAACTTCCAGGTGGATGCTGCATCTGGCTTTCCACCCAGAGAACCAAGATGTTCCTCAAACCGTTCGGCTATAGCGATCGAAGCCTCGATCTTATCATCGGTCAGCTGGCGTGTCTTGAGCAGCTCACGAAACCCCTCTCTATCCATATCTCCTCCTTATTTACTTAACTGAAAACCTACCCACACTTTCTATACTTTCCTACGGGCGATGAAGTTCATCGTGATAGTCTCATCCAGGTGCAGTCCCGGACTGGTTTGATCGGGTTGCCCCCAGGATGGATGACTTCTAGTTAAAAACTGAGTTCAAAGACGGGTAAGATATTTGGCCTGTAATGTCAGTTGAAATGATTAGCATATTATCCAGCGATGGTTCGCTGCAACTCCAGGATATCGTGTGCAAACAGATATTGTGCAAACTCCAGGTAATCAAATCCCTCCACCAATGGGATCAACCCAGCCGACTGCATGCCATGCTGCACCAGCCCCCACATGCCCGTGAAGAGCATCAGCATATATTTCATCCCATTCAATTGCCTGAGCTGCTGGGGGGCGACCTCACCAAAGTAGCAGGCTAACATCACCTGTTCCAGATCAGACGGGATAGGCCCTATATTGTCATGTGTGTAAACCATCGTGGCGAGATCGTAGTAAATGTCACCCATACCGGCGAATTCCCAATCCAGGATTTTGATCTTTGGACCTTGCTCACAGTAGAGATAGTTTACACTTACCAGGTCATTGTGGCAAAAGTGCTGCCAATCGGATAGGTCCCGTTGCTGTACGGCCTCGACCGCATCCATGCTTTCGATGAAACCATCGAATCCTTGCGGAAAGGGGACAGTAAGGTTATGGGACGTCTCGATATATGCCTCGACCCGACGGAAGGGCGAGAAAACAGCCCCGTTGAAACTGTCGAAAAAGTATATGTGGATTCGCGTAAAAAGGTAAGATTCGGTATACTCCTGGCAAGCACAAAGTGCGGAGGAACCGATGGCCAAA
>Ga0315289_10006629_pt1 | contig 17002 bp, 11 predicted proteins | sample YL17G11_40_MG_FD_203452 | JGI IMG/M metagenome (GOLD analysis project Ga0315289, IMG submission 203452) | Sediment microbial communities from Yellowstone Lake, YNP, Wyoming, USA - YL17G11_40 | ecosystem: Environmental > Aquatic > Freshwater > Lake > Sediment | place: USA: Wyoming | collected... | reverse complement strand
TTGCTGCGCTGAGGGGAGTCGTCAGTTCCCAGTTGTCAGTTGCCAGTCACACCACGACAACGGACTGCGGACAACGAACAGTCCACTCCTAGTCGCCGACATCTTTTCTTATCCCACCGATAAAAATCTGCGATTTTACATACGCACTGGCAGCCCGTATTCTGAGAATGCGGCAAGGCTGCCGGCAGGACAGGTGTTAGCCGCTTTGTCCGCAGATAGGGGCACTATGGCGAACCAATCCGTTCTGGTGCGCGTGCCAGCCACCGTAGGAAACTTCGGTGGCGCGATGAACTGCGCCGCGCTGGCGCTGGACGCGCCCTTGAACGTCAGGGTCACCCCGCGGCTTGACGGGCACGTGGGTCTCCGCTACTTCGGCCCGCACGGCGAGCGCGTGCCGCGCGACCGCTCCAACCTGGTGGTCCGCACCTTGGAGGCGGCCCTGCACCTGCGAGGATTTGAGTTCACCGGCGCCGACTTTGAAATCTACAGCTCCCTGCCGGTGGCGGTCGGACTGGGATCCAGCACCGCCGCAGTCTTGGCAGGGTTGCTCGCAGCGGACCGCCTGTTCCGGCTGGGCCTGGATGAAAAGGCGCTTTTCGAGCTGGCGGCAATTTACGAACCTCGCCAGGACAGCTTGCGGGCGGCCTGGCTGGGCGGGTTTGTGGTGACGACCCCCGAAGGGGCCGCGCAGGTCCACCGGCGCACCGTCGTCCCGGAGAACTTCACGCTGAGTGTGGTAGTGCCCGAGGCTCCGCCGGCCTCCCGCGCGCGAAGGCCACGCTCCTCGGTTCGGCCGCCGGGTCTGGGCGCGGCGGCCCATCTGAGCCGGGCGGAGACGCTCGCCGAATTCTTCGCTCGACCGGGGAACGAGGAGTCGTCCTGGTTTGATGCTCCCTTGCCGCCTACCTGCCAGAAGGAGGTCCCCGGCCTGGAAGACGCGCTGGGGGTTCGGGTGCCGGGCGTGTTCGCTGTCTTCGTGTGCGGGTCAGGCCCGGCGGTAGGCGTCCTCGCCCAGGAGGGGTCCGCTAGGGCCGTCGCGGCAGTACGTAAATGCTTTGCCCGGCGGGGTGTGGATTGCTGCACGGCTGACTTCAGGCCCACGAATCCCGGCGCCCGCGAGTGGAACGGGGTGTGGCCACAAGTCGCCCTGCCGCCGCTGCGGGGGCGGGGCGCCGCGCCTCAAAAGCCCACCTTCATTCCGGTCTAAAGCCCACAAGGAAAGGGTTGACGGGGGTGGTGGGGTTGTGCTACGTTACCTACCGACTGGTCGGTATTGAGCCTCGGCCGGGCTCTAGACGCGGGAAACTATGGGAAAGCTCTTCACGGGTGCCGAAATTCTGCTGGAAAGCCTCCGCCGCGAGAAGGTGGAGGTCTTCTTTGGGCTGCCGGGCGGGGCCGTATTGCCCCTTTACGACGCCCTCTACAGCGGCGGCATCCGGCACCTCCTGGTGCGGCACGAGCAGGCAGCGGCCTTTGCGGCGGATGGCTACGCGCGCGCCTCGGGGAAGCCTGGGGTTTGCCTGGGGACCTCCGGCCCCGGCGCCACCAATCTGACTACGGGCCTTGCCTCCGCGATGATGGATTCCATTCCCGTGGTGGCTATGACCGGCCAAGTGGCCAGCAGCGTCCTGGGGAAGGACGCCTTCCAGGAAGCCGACACCATCGGCATCACGCTTTCTTCCACCAAGCAGTCGTTCCTGGTGCGCTCGGCAGCGGCAGTTCCGGCTGTCATCCATCAGGCCTTCAAGACCGCCGTCTCGGGGCGGCCGGGCCCAGTCCTGGTGGATCTTCCCAAGAGCGTGCTGATAGATACGGCGGAGCCCGACTATCCCCCCACCCCCGGGATCGAGCAGCGCCAGAGGGCGCGCGAGTGGCGCGAGGAGGATATCAAGCGCGCCGCGGAAATGATCCTGGAAAGCCAGCGAGCCGTGCTTTACGTGGGCGGCGGAGTGATCGCGTCTGATGCCTGGCAGGAGTTGCGCGAACTGGCCGAATTGACCTTCATCCCGGTCACCACCACGCTGATGGGGCTCGGGTCGTTTCCTTCTGCCCATCCGCTTTCGCTGGGGATGCTGGGGATGCACGGCTCTTACGCCACCAACCAGGCCATCTGCCACTGCGATTTACTGGTGGCCATCGGGGCGCGCTTTGATGACCGCGTTACGGCGCGCATCAGCGGCTTCGCCCCCGAAGCCAAGAAGATTCATCTTGACGTGGACCCCGCGGAAATCAGCAAGAACGTCCGCGTGGACCTCGGCTTGGTTGGCGACGCGCGGGAGGCCCTGCGGACGTTACTGGAGGAAGTAAAGCGACAGGCCCGGGAGGGCAAGCCCCTGGCCCATCCCGGACGGCACCAGTGGTTGCAGCGCATCGAGGCCTGGCGCGCGGAACATCCCCTGACTTACGACAAGTATGGCCACAGCGTGAAACCGCAATACGTCATCGAGACCCTCTCCCGTTACGCCGCCGAGGACGTCATCTGCGCCGTGGACGTGGGCCAGCACCAGATGTGGACCGCCCAGTTCTGGAGCTTCAATGCGCCCCGCACCTGGCTTTGCTCCAGCGGTCTGGGTTCGATGGGTTACGGTTTCCCGGCGGCCATGGGCGCGCAACTGGCCTTTCCCCATCGCCAGGTAATTGCCATTGTCGGCGATGGCGGATTCCAGATGACCCTGAACGATCTGGCCACCGTGGCGCAGTACCGCGTTCCGGTCAAGATCGCCATCATCAACAACCACGCGCTGGGCATGGTGCGCCAGTGGCAGGAGCTCTTCTTCGAGAAGCGCTATTGCGATACCAGTCTGAGCTTTGCGCCGGACTTCGCCAAGCTGGCGGAGTCTTACGGCATCCGGGGCGTCCGAGTCGAGCACCGTACCGACGTGGTGGACGCGGTGCGGGATTTCCTGAGCGATCGCGAGCCGCGCTTGATTGATTTCTCGGTGGATCCCGCGGAGAACGTTTATCCCATCGTTCCTCCCGGAGCCTCGCTGGCGGAGATGGTGGTAGAGCCGCCCCGGGTCTTAGTGGAGGAAGAAGAAGCCCTGGACGATCTGTGGGCGGTGTAGGGGCGATGGCCGCTTATGCCTCCGCGGCCGGCGGGGCGAGCGGCAGAGACTGCTAAGCGGTCCTGGCAACAGCGGCCGGAACTGACTTGGGTTTGAGGAGCACGACATGCAGTGGCTGATGGCGCTGGAAATCAGTGACGATCCGATATGCACCTGCCGGCTGATGAACGTCTTCCGGCGCAAGGGAGTTGGTATCGTGACGCTGGCCATGGCGGCGCGGCCCGCGGGCTTTTCTTTGATCGCCCTGGTGGAGACCCCTGAGGCCGAGGTGGAGCACATCTTCAATTTCCTGCGGCGCTCCGAAGGAGTCTATAACGTCACCTACTACCGGCATGAGCCCGCGGGGGACGCCTCTTTCGTCTTCATCGATGCGGACGAGCATTCTTGCAGCGTGTCGCGCTTCCTCCAGACCTTTCCGGAATCCAAGCTGATTTTTGCCAGCCAGGGCAAGTATCTCCTCGAGATTCCGGGAGACCGGCCGGTGCGCTCCGCCGTCTCGGGTTCCGGCGCGCAGGAATTTCTGCCCTTTGCCCGCGTCAAGAGCAGCGTTGCGCCATCCGAGCTGATTGGCGCGCAGGCGTCATGAAACACTAACGATGAATGACGAGCGATGAATGATGAACAAGGGGGTGATGTGCTCGTCTTTCCCTTCATCATTCCGGAGGATTCAATGGCCAAGGTCTATTACGAAGCAGACGGAGATTTGAAGGCGCTGGCGGGAAAGACCGTCGCCATCCTCGGCTACGGCAGCCAGGGACATGCCCACGCCCTCAATTTGCGCGACAGCGGGCTGAAGGTGATCGTCGGCGAGCTGCCGGACTCTCCGCCGTTTGCCAAAGCCAAGGAGGCGGGGTTCGAGGTCTGCGATGCGGCTGAGGCCACGCGCCGCGGCGATCTGATGGCCGTGCTCCTCCCTGACCCGCTGCAGCCCAAGGTGTACAAGGCCCAGATCGAGCCGAACCTCGGCCAGGGGAAGACGCTGCTGTTCGCTCACGGCTTCAATATCCATTTCAAGTTTGTAGTGCCGCCCCGGGGTGTGGATGTCATCATGATTGCCCCCAAATCTCCCGGCCACCGGATGCGCGAACTTTTCGCGGAGGGACAGGCGGTGCCCGCGCTGCTGGCCGTCGAACAGGATGCCTCGGGGCGGGCCGAGCAGGCCGCCCTCGCCTACGCCAAGGGCCTGGGGTGTCTGAAGGCGGGCGTCATTCGCACCACCTTCAAGGAAGAGGTGGAGACCGACCTGTTCGGCGAACAAGTGGTGCTGTGCGGCGGCGTCTCGGCGTTAGTCACGGCGGCTTTTGAGACCCTGGTCCAGGCCGGCTACCAGCCCGAAATCGCCTACTTCGAATGTCTCAACGAATTGAAGCTGATTGTGGACCTGATTTACGAGGGCGGCATCAAGTACATGCGGTACTCGGTGAGCGATACGGCCGAGTACGGCGACTATACGCGCGGCCCGGTGGTCATCGACGCGCGGGTGCGCAAGACCATGAAGAAGATCCTGGCCGACGTCCAGAACGGCTCGTTTGCCCGCGAGTGGATGGAGGAAAGCGCCCGGGGCAGCCAGCGCTTCCTGGCAATGCGCGCCCAGGCGGCGGAGCATCTGATTGAGAAGGTCGGGACCGAGCTGCGTAAGATGATGCCCTGGACCCGTCGCCCGAGCGCGGAAGTGACCGCAGCGCAGGCGGAAGCCCGCCGCTAATCGCAGGGACAAGGGAGGAGTGACTGGTGGCGAGCGAACGGTCCCACGGCTGCCGGGCTGCTCTCATTCTTTGCTGAGGACGGATAACTGAAAACCGAGAACTAGAATGAAAACAGGAACCGACACCACACACAAAGGCACGCACGCGGGAAGGGACTTGCACGTCAAGAAGCTGGCGCTAGTGGGCGCGGGGAAAATCGGCGAGGCCTTACTCTCCGGCATCCTCAGCTCTCAACTGGTTCCGGTGACGCGCGTGGTGGCGACGGACGCCGACCCGACCCGCGCCGATTACATCGGCGAAAAGTACGGCGTCCGAACGTACACCAACAATCGCCAAGCCGTAGCCGGCGCCGATCTGGTCCTGCTTTGCGTGATGCCGCAACGGGTCAAGGATATCTTGCGCGAGATCCGCAAGGACGTGCGGCAGGGCGTGCTGGTTATCTCGGTCGCCGCTTCGGTGACGACCCGCCTGATCGAGCAGGAATTGGACCGCGGGGTGCGTGTGGTCCGGGTGATGCCTAACACTCCCTGTTTGATTCGCCAGGGCATGAGTGCGCTTTGCCGCGGCAAGCACGCCACCGACGAAGACTTGAAGATTGCCCAGGCCATCTTCGGCTCCATGGGCCGCGCGGTGGTGGTGGATGAGCGGCACATGGACGCCATCACCGGCCTTTCCGCCTCGGGTCCCGCTTACGTTTACATGATCATCGAGTCGCTGGCCGAGGCCGGAGTGAAGCTTGGCCTGCCGCGGGAGCTTTCCACCGAGCTTTCCGCGCAGACGCTGCTAGGGGCCTCCGCCATGGTGTTGCACACCGGCGAGCATCCGGCGAAGCTGAAGGACGTGGTGACCACTCCCGCCGGCTGCACCATCGATGGCTTGCTGGAACTGGAGGAAGGCGGCCTGCGCGTCACCCTCATCAAGGCCGTGGTCCGCGCCGCCGAGCGCGCCCGCGAACTCGTCGAAAGCCAGAATTCGTGAGCATGCCTCTGGTCGCACGGCGGCTCTCGAATGTCACCGAGGGCAGGAACTGCCGGCGCGGGCACGGCAAGCTCCGGCCCGGTCGGTGCCATCTCAGCCGGCACGCTCTCTGATTCGCGTGTGAGCAGGAAGTAAGGGTCAGTCCTCTGGAAGCTGGTCGATGAGGTCGTCGATTTCGTCGACGATAGTCTTCGAACGGACCTCGAGCATGGAGATTTCGGCAGCGTGGTCGCTGAGGTAATCCCAAAATTCTTCCCTCTGAGGGTTCAGAGCGAGAGCCTTCTTGACTATCTTTTCGCTTTCGCGAAGCATCTCCAGGTACTCTTCCATGAGCCTCTTCAGAACATGAGTATCTGGGATGGTAGGGGCTTTTGTTTTCGGCATGGCTATTTCTCCAGTTGCTCTTCCAACTTTCTCACGTTGTTCCGCGCCATGTCAATTTCCCGCTCCCATTTTCTGATGTAACCCAAGTCAGGCGTCGGCTTCCGGAGTTCGGCTTCAATCTTCTCCTGGTGTGAGGCGATCACTCTGCATTGGCCGGCGATGCGCTTCCGTAATTGTCTATTCCTGCCCATCACAAAGAGCAATTATAGCCCGCCTCGGCCCGGCTTCGCATAACAACAGCGACGTCCGTTCTTACCCGGTGCTTTTCATCCCGAAGGCGATGCCGCCCACGGTGACTTGCAGCAGGTGCAAGAGCTCCGAGGGCGCTTGGCGGGCGCGGCGCCAGTCTTGGAGGAAGCGGATTTGGAGGAAGTTCAAGGGGTCCACATAGGGGTTGCGCAGGCGGATGGACTCGGCCAAGACGGGCTGGCGCGCGAGCAAGTGCGAGGACCCACAAGTTTCAAGCACTTGGCGCACGCTGCGGTGGAACTCCTCTTCAATGCGGCGAAAGATAGTGTCGCGCAGGCTCGCGGGGCGTGCCAGCTCCGCGTAACGCCGGGCGATGTAGAGGTCGGTCTTAGCCAGTGACGTCTCGGCGTTATCGATAAGGATGGCAAAGTACGGCCAGCCCTGATGCATCTGGCGCAGCAGGGTGACCCCGTGCGGCGCGTGGTCGGCGGCGAACTTCTCGAGCGCCCATCCCAGTCCATACCAGGAAGGCAGGAAGTGGCGCGACTGCGTCCAGGCGAAGACCCAGGGAATGGCCCGCAAGTCGCGCAGGTCTTCGCTCGCGAAGCGGCGGCTGGGGCGCGAGCCCAAGCGCAGGCGTTCGATGAGGTCGATGGGCGTGGCCTGCCAGAAATATTGGAGAAACTCCGGCGTCTCGTAAACCAACTGGCGATAGTGGTCGCGGCTGGTAGCCGCCAACTCGGCCAGATACGTTTCCCACTGGGCGAGCTGGGCCGCCGGAACACGCCGGGCGTGCAGCAGGTGCGCGTCGAGCACCGCCGTCACCAGTTGCTCCAGGTTGCGCTCGGCGATGGCGGGATTCGAATACTTCAACGAGATGACTTCGCCCTGCTCGGTGATGCGCAGCCGGCCGCCGGGCGCGGCATGCGGCTGTGCCTGAATGCTGCGGTGCGATTGCCCGCCGCCGCGGTCGATGGTTCCGCCCTTGCCGTGGAAGAGCTCCAGGCTTACGCCGTGCCGCTCGGCCACCTCTCCCAGGCGCTTTTGCGCGCGGAACAGCGCCCAGTTAGCTGCCAGGTAGCCGCCGTCCTTGACCGAATCGGAGTAGCCGAGCATCACTTCCTGAAAGTTGGCACGGGAGCGCAACAGGCCGCGGTAGGTGGGGTCAGAGAAAAGCTGTTCCAGGACGCCCGGGCAGGCCTCCAGGTCATCGAGGGTCTCGAAAAGCGGGATAACGTCAACGGACGACCGCAGCCGGCCGTCGGGCCCGGAATCGACCAGGTCGGCTTGATGCGCCAGCAACAGCACATCCCAGATGTCGGCGGCACTCGCCGTCATGCTCAGGATGTAGTGCGGGGCAGCCGCTTCCCCGTAGCGCGTCTGAATCTCCTTCAAGGCCTGAAACTCTTCGCTGGTGCGCTCGACCGGCGGCGAGGCAGCGAATTCCATCCGGGGCCGAGCGAGCAAACGGCGAATCGAACGGCTGCGCGCGGCGGGAGGGTCCGCTGGCAACTGCGCGGCCCGCAGGAGCTCCTCGGCGGCGGCGCGCGTGGCCGACGAGTGCTGACGGAAATCGAGATTCGCGCCGTGGAAACCGAAAACCTGCGCCGCCACGCGCAGCCGTCCCGGCCCCAGCCGTGCCACGCGCGGGCTGGGATGCTCGGCGAGCAGGTGCTCAAGTGTTTCCACGTCCCGCTCGAATTCCCTGGCGTCGCCGTAAGCCCCGGGCGCGTTCTCAGCCGTGCGCTCCAGCCGCCAGATGATGACGCGGAGCTTGCGGCGGTATAGCTCGTGCGGCTGATCGACGTCTTGAAAGGCCCGGGTGGCGGGGAAGCGGCGCATGTCGCGTTCCAGGTCGCGCCGCAGACGCTGCTCCAGCGCCGGACGCGCGCAGGGGAAAGAGACCAGCGTCAGCATGCGCTGGCAGATCTGGATGTAGTAAACGAGGATGCTGTGGCGCAGGCTTTCCGCCGCGTCCAGGCTGGTCTGGGGAGTGACGGCCGGATTGCCATCGCGGTCGGTCCCCACCCACGAGCCGAAATGCAGGAAGGGAGGCGGAGGCTTCAGGCCGGGAGCGAAGCGCGCCAGCTCGTCGCAGAACTTGTCCCAGAACGTTCCCGCCAGCGCGTAGATGGTTCTCTCCAGGAAGACCAGCGCGCTCTCCACCTCCACCGCCGGAGTGATAGGACGCTCGCGCACCTCGTCGGTCAGCCAAAGCGCCTCGATCCAGGGTTCGATGGCTCTCTCCGCCTGGGGGCCAATCTCGCCCCCCAGCTCGTCCAGCGTTCGGCTCAGACGCAAGAGGTGATTCAAAACGCTCCGGCGCTTGGCCTCGGTGGGGTGCGCGGTCAGCACCGGCTCAATACGCATGGAGGCCAGCAGACGACGCACGGCCGCGAGCGGGAGCTTGTGCCGCCGCATTTCGCTGAAGGTGTGCCGGAACGACATCGGCGCCCCGGTCTCCTGGCGCTCGTAGGCCCGCAGTCGGCGAATCCGCTCCCGCTCCTCGCAGAGATTGACCAGGTGAAAGAAGAGGCTGAAGGCGTGCGCCACTTCCGTGGCCCGGGCCAGCGGCAGCCGATCCACTTCGCGCTGCTTCACCTTCAGCAGGCCGGGCTCAATGCGCTGCCGAATCTGCTTGGAGAGTTGCCGCAGGCTCTCGATGGCCGCGAACGTCTTGGGCCCACACTGCTCCTGCACGATCGCGCCCAGGCGCGTGGTCAGCAGCCGTACTTCTTTTCGCAACGCTTCGTCCATCGTCTTTCGCCGCGTGGTTGCCGCAGTTCGTGTATTTCGAGCCGTGGGCTCTCGCGGATGCCCAGAACCCGCGGTTGATTCAAAACAGGAATCAACCGTGGCTGCCGCTGCTTTACGCGGGCACGGCCAGGGCCACATCGAGCGCCTGGCGCAAGGCGTCGAGGTTCGGCTCGACGCGCAGGCGCTGGCCCGTTTCCTGCTTCTCCGAGCGGTGCCGCATGATGTACTCGGTATCCTTCAATTGGGTGCCGGTGAGCACGCACACGATGTCGGCGTGCCACTGGATCTTGCCCGCGCGCACCAGCTTGCGCACGCCCGCCACAGTGGCCGCGGAGGCGGGCTCGCAACCCACGCCATCTCCGGCCAGCATGCGCTTGGCCTCGAAGATCTCCTCATCCGTGACGCATTCGGTGAATCCGCCCGTCCATTCCAGCACGCGCCGTGCCTTCTTCCAGTTGGCCGGGTTACCGATGCGGATGGCGGTGGCCGCGGTGTTGGGATTTTCGACGGGAGTCAATTCCGCCGCGCCGCTGGCGAGCATCTGATGAAACGGGTTGGCGCCGGCAGCCTGCACCACCACCAGGCGCGGCACTTTCTCAATGAATCCCATCTCTTTCAATTCGCGCAGCCCCTTGCCGATGGCCGAGCAGTTGCCGAGATTGCCGCCCGGAACGACAATGTAATCCGGCGGACGCCAGGCGCGCTGCTCCATCATTTCCGCCACAATCGTCTTTTGGCCTTCGATGCGGAAGGGGTTGATGGAGTTCACCAGGTGCAAGCCCAGTTCCGGGGCGATTTGGCGCAGAAGATCGAAGGCCTCATCGAAGGTGTCGCCGACCTCGACGACCAAGGCTCCAAAGTCGAGCGCCTGGGCCAGCTTCGCGGCAGAGATCTGCCGGTAGGGAACAAACAACAGGGCCCTCATCCCCGCCCGCGCCGCGTACGCCGCCATGGAAGCAGACGTGTTGCCCGTCGAAGCACAGGCCACCAGCCGCACGCCGCGCGAGGCCGCGCGGGTTATGCACGCCGTCATGCCCAGATCCTTGAACGAGCCGGTGGGATTATTCCCCTGATGCTTGATGGTCAGGTGGACAGGGCCGGCCCACCAGCCCGTGCGTCGCGTTCCCACCAGCGGCGTCGAGCCTTCCGAAAGCGAGATGATCCGGGCGCCCGGCTCGACCAGGGGAATCAGCTCGCGAAAACGCCAGACGCCGCTGCGGTCGATGGGCTCACCGCTCAGGCGGCGCTGATGCCAGGTGCGGCGAAGTTGTTCAGGATCGAAGGGAGCAAACTCATACTTCACCTCCAGCAGCCCGCCGCAGAAGGCGCACGCGTGTCCTTCCTTCTTTGGATTCTGCCGGCGCTGGCAGGCTTCCTCAATGCATTGGAGGTAGGCGGATGACATTTATCGGCCAAAGCAGTCAGCCCTCAGCTATCAGCTTGCAGCCAGCAGACCTTGTTCTGGTTCTTGCTGATGGCTGATTGCTGACGGCTGAAAGCTCAAAGTTCAAACTCCTCGTGGATCGCCTTGACAGCCTCTTTCACCTCGGCTGATTTTACTGCAAAGGAGATGCTCAATTCCGAAGACCCTTGTGCAATGGCAATGATGTTAATTCCTTTCCTTCCCAGGGCGCTGAAGGCGCGGCCGGCGATGCCTGGTGTGCCCTTCATGTTTTCGCCCACCGCCACCACAATAGCGATTTTCGGCATGACCTCCAGCGTTCCCACGTATTCGTGCAGCATTTCCAGCTCGAAGGTCTTCCCCAGCCGCGCCTTGACGCGTGGCAGGTCCGCGTCGTGAATGGCGAAGCAGAGCACGTTATCGGCGGAGGATTGCGTGACCATCAGCGTGGAAACGTCCTCCAGATGCAGCCCGTTGAACACGCGCGTGGCCAGACGCGGGAAGCTCAACGTGTCTTTGCCGCTGATGGTGACGAGGTCCGCATTGCTGACCGAGGTGAGGGCTTTCACCCCCGGCGTCCGGTCCGTCGGCACCGCGACGATCTTGGTTCCGGGGCACTGCGGGTTGAACGAGTTCTTGATCCAGACCGGAATGCCCTTTTTCATCACCGGCTGGATGGTCTTGGGGTGGAGGACCCTGGCGCCGAAAAACGACAGCTCGATGGCCTCGCGATAAGAAATCTCCGGAATGATGCGCGCCCCCGGCACCAGCCGCGGGTCGGCGCTCATCACGCCGTCGACGTCGGTCCAGATCCAGACCTCGTCAGCGTCGAGTGCGGCGCCCACGAGCGTCGCGCTATAGTCTGAGCCGCCACGCCCCAGCGTGGTGCAGACCCCGTCACGCGTGGCGCCGCGAAAGCCGGTCACCACCGGGATGGCCCCGCGCCGGCGAATCGGTGCTAGGCGCTGGCGCGTCCGGGCATTGGTCTCGTCGAGGAGGGGCGAGGCGTTGCCGAAACTGTTGTCAGTGACAATCAACTCGGTGGCGTCCACCGCTTCGGCCGCCGTGCCCGACGACCTGAGAATGGCGGCCAGCAAGGTGGCTGACATGACTTCGCCCAGACTCGAAAGCGTGTCCATGGCGCGCGGGGTAACTTCGCGCACCAGGGAAAAGCCCGAGCACAGGTTCTCCAGATTGGTCAACTGCTCCGCCAGGCGCGGCAGCACCGTGGCCTGCTCGCTGGCGGAAAGGAGCCGGTCGGCAACCTCACGATGCTTACGCGCCAGCTCCTGCCGGGCACCTCTCCAGTGCTCGCGGTCGCCCTTGCTGGCCTCTGTGGCGGCCCGGATGAGCATGTCGGTCACGCCCCCCATGGCTGAAACCACCGCCACCACTTCGGCCCGCTTCGCGTGCGCGGCGATGATCTCGCCCACGCACTGCACGCGCTCGGGGTTCCCGAGGGAAGTGCCGCCGAATTTCATGACGACTAATGGTTTCTTGCCTCTTGTTTGTGTCATGGTCCTTTCACCCTCGATATCAAGAAAAGGTAGAACCGTCGCTCGGTCGGGCCGGAGAGGGCAACGGGTCTCCGGCCCGTTAGCGAATCGTGTTCGTCTTCGTCGTCAAGGGGGAACCGGAGCTGGTCGTCTTGGTGGACTCGCGCACGACCTCAATGAAAACCTTGGCAGGAAGTGAGTGGTGGCGGTCGCGGCGATAAATCAGGCCCAACTCCCGGTAGAGTTTCTGGCCCTCCAGGGGAATCAGCTTCAGGAGCCCCGCCGCCACTTCCGCCTGCGCGTAGGTGCGGCTGATGACCGAAATCCCCAGCCCCGCACCCACAAACTTCTTGATGGTCTCGACGCTGGCCAGCTCCATGGAGATCTGCACGTGGGCGCGGAAGCCGCGCAGCAAGCGGTCCAGCATCACCCGCGTGTGGCCGGTCTTCGGCAGGATGAGCGGGAAGTGCGACATCTCTTCCACGGTCACGCTGCGCTTCTTCGCCAGCGGGTGATCCTTGGGCACGACCGCCAGGACCTCGTCACGAAAGACCGGGATCACTTCCATATTCTCCGCGGTCTGCGGCAAGGTGACGATTCCCAGGTCCACCGCGCCTTCGTGGACCTTTTGCACAATCTTGTGGCTGAAATTCCGATAGATGCTGATCTGGACCTGAGGATAAAGCTGCTTGAAGTGGGCAAAGGTCTTGGGCAGCACATAGAGGCAGGTGGCTTCGTTGGCGCCGATGTAGAGCTTGCCGCGCGGGGTCTGGTTGAGTTCCGCCACCGCCTGCAGCGCCTCTCGCTGGAGGTCGAGCATCTGCTGCGCGTAACGCCGGAGAATCTCCCCCGCCGGCGTGACCTGAACCTTCTTGCCGCTGCGGTCGAAGAGCTTCTCGCCACACTCCTGCTCCAGCAGCCTGACCTGCGCGCTGATGGCCGGCTGCGTGCGGAAAAGTTTTTCCCCCGCCAACGAGAAGCTTTGCAGCTTCGCGACCTCCAAAAAGCTGGCTAACTGGTCATAGTCCATGGTCTTACGTCTGCAATATGCTGCGATTGTACCAGAACTGCTCCCTGGCCGGAGCGGAAAAGTAGTCGGCGTTGCCAGTCCGCGCGCTTGAGGCGAGCTTTATTAACGGGGCGCGCGCAAGGCGTAGGAGCTCAGCACGCGCACGTAGTTGGCGCGCAGGAAGGCGGCCGGGTCCGACACCGACTGCTGGCTCATGCTGCCCTGCATTTGGCCAATGGACTCGTACTCGTGCTCCTCCATCCAGGCCGCAAGGTCCTGGCGCACCTTCGCCAGATGCTCGATGCCGTGTTTCAGCAGGGCTGAGGTCATCATTGCCACCCGCGCGCCGGCCATCATCGCTTTCAGCACGTCCAGCGCTGTATGCACGCCGCCGGTGACGGCGAGGTCAGCGCGCACGTGCCCATAGAGAATCGCCACCCAGTGCAGGCGGAGGAGGAACTCGTAGGAACTGCTCAGAATCAGGTTGGGCACGACTTCCAGGTTCTCCAGGTCGAAGTCCGGCTGGTAGAAGCGGTTGAACAGCACCAGCGCATCCACGCCCGCCTGGTCCAGGCGGCGTGCCATGTTGACCATCGAGCTGAAGTAGAGGCTCAGTTTCACCGCCAGGGGAATCCGCACGCTCGCCTTGACCTGCACCGCGAGGTCGCAGTACATCCGCTCCACCTCGCCGCCCTCCATCTCCGGGTCCGTGGGGATGTGGAAGATGTTGAGTTCGAGCGCGTCGGCACCCGCCTCTTCGATCTTCTTGGCGTAATCGATCCAGCCGCCCGTCGAGACGCCGTTCAGGCTGCCGATGATGGGTATGCTCACCGCCGCCTTGGCCTTACGGATGTGCTCGAGATAGCCCTCCGGCCCCAGGTTGTAGCTGGTCATGTCGGGGAAGTAGGTCAACGACTCGGCGAAGCTCTCGGTTCCCGCCGAGAGAGAGCGGTCCAGTTCTCGGCTCTCCAGCGTGATCTGCTCTTCAAACAGCGAGTGGAGCACCACTGCCGCGGCGCCCGCGTCTTCCATGCGCCGGAGGTTGCCGATCTCCTCGCACAGGGGCGAGGGGGAGACCACCAACGGATTCTTCAGCTTGAGCCCCAGATAGGTGGTGGAGAGGTCAGTCATTTCTTTGCCTCCTTCTCGGCGGCGTTGACCAGCATGGCGGCCCAGTTCTCATATAAGCGCCAGCGGGTGTTCACGTCTTCCTGCGCAAGCTGCAACAACCGCTTCGCCGCCTCCGGATCGCTGTGGACCAGCATGGTGTAACGCGTTTCGTTGTAGACGTATTTCTCCAGCGGCAACGACGGCGCTCGCGAATCCAGTTGCAGCGGATTCTTGCCCTGCTTGGCCAGCTCGGGGTGGAAGCGGAACAGCGGCCAGTAAGCGGACTGCACCGCGGCCTTCTGCTGCTCCAGGCCGTAAAGCAAATCGTAGCCGTGCGCGATGCAGTGGGAATAAGCAATGAGGAGCGACGGCCCGTCGTAAGCTTCGGCCTCGAGGAACGCCTTTACCGATTGCATGTCGTTCGCCCCGAAGGCCACCTGCGCCACGTACACGTTGCCGTAGGCCATGGCCATCATCGCCAGGTCTTTCTTGCGGGCGGCCTTGCCGCCGGCCGCGAATTTTGCCACCGCGCCGCGCGGGGTGGCCTTGGACATCTGCCCGCCGGTGTTTGAGTACACTTCGGTGTCGAGCACCAGCAAATTCACGTTGTGGCCGGAAGCCAGCACGTGGTCCAGCCCGCCGTAGCCGATGTCGTACGCCCAACCGTCGCCGCCCACCACCCAAACGCTCTTCTTGACCAGCGCGTCGGCCACGGCCAGCAAGTCGCGGGCTTCCAACGTGTCCAGCCCCCGCAATTCCTCCTTGAGCAGCTTGACGCGCTCGCGCTGTTCCTTGATGCCCGCCTCATCGGACTGGTCCGCGGCGAGCAGTCCCCGGGTCAACTCCTCCCCGAGCATCGGGGCCAGCCGCTGCACCAACTCGCGCGCGTACTGTGCCTGTTTATCCAGGGCCAAGCGCATCCCCAGGCCGAACTCCGCGTTGTCCTCGAAAAGCGAATTGGACCAGGCCGGCCCGCGCCCTTCCTCGTTGATCGCGTAAGGCGTGGTGGGCAGGTTGCCGCCGTAAATCGAGGAGCAACCGGTGGCGTTGCCAATCATGGCGCGGTCGCCGAACAGTTGGCTCAGCAGCTTGATGTAGGGAGTCTCGCCGCAGCCCGCGCAAGCTCCCGAGAACTCGAACAGCGGCCGGAGCAATTGCACGTCTTTCACCTGGCTCAGATTCAACACGCGTCGGTCCATCTCCGGCAGCGTGAGGAAGAAGCTCCAGTTCTCGCGTTCCGGCTCGCGGATGGGCGGCTGAGGCATCATGTTGAGCGCTTTGTGCCGGACCTCCGTCTTGCTCTTCACCGGGCAGACCTGCACGCACAAGGCGCAACCCGTGCAATCTTCCGGCGCCACCTGGAGCGTGTATTTCAGCTCCTTGAACTCCTTCCAGCGCGCGGGCGACGACTTGAACGTCGCCGGCGCTTTGGCCACGAGCGCCGGCTCATAAACCTTGGCGCGGATCACCGCATGCGGGCAAACCAGGACGCACTTGCCGCACTGGATACAGAGCACTTCGTCCCACACCGGAATCTCCAGCGCGATGTTGCGCCGCTCCCATTGCGCCGTGGCGCTGGGGAAGGTGCCATCCACCGGGAAGGCGCTCACCGGCAACAGGTCGCCATCGCCCGCGACGATTCTCGCCGTCACCTTCTGCACGAACTCCGGCGCTTCCTCGGGCACGGGCCGCCGGATGTCAAAGCTGCTCGTCACCTGCTCCGGAACCTTGACCTCGTGCAGGTGATCGAGCGTGGCGTCCACGGCGGCGAAGTTCTTCTTCACCACCGCCTCGCCGCGCTTGCCGTAGGTCTTCTCAATGGCGTGTTTGATGGCGGCGATAGCTTCCTCGCGCGGCAGGACGCCGGAGATGGCAAAGAAGCAGGTCTGCATGATGGTGTTGATGCGCACGCCCATGCCGGTGTCTCTGGCCACCTGGTAGGCGTCGATGACGAAGAGGCGCAGCTTCTTGCTGATGATCTGCTGCTGCGCCGTGCGCGGCAGATGGTCCCAAATCTCCGCGGGGCCGTACGGACTGTTCAGCAGGAACGTCGCCCCGGGCGCCGCGGCGCGCAGCATATCGAAGCGTTCCAGGAACGAGAACTGGTGGCAGGCTACAAAACTCGCCCGGCTAATCAAGTAGGTCGAGTGGATCGGCTTGGGGCCAAAGCGCAAGTGGGAGACGGTGATCGCCCCGGCTTTCTTCGAGTCGTAAACGAAGTAGCCCTGCGCGTTGCTCTCTGTCTCTTCCCCGATAATCTTGATGGAGTTCTTGTTGGCGCTTACGGTGCCGTCGGCGCCCAGGCCGAAAAACAGCGCGCGCACCGTCTTGGGATCTTCCGTGGAAAACTCGGGATCAAAGTCCAGGCTGGTGTGGGTAACGTCATCCACGATGCCCACGGTGAAGTGGTTCTTGGGCTTCTCCGCGGCGGCGTTGTCGAACGTGGCCTTGACCATGGCCGGCGTGAACTCCTTCGACGAGAGCCCGTAGCGGCCGCCGAGAATCCTGGGCATGATGCGGAAGGGCGCCTGGCCGCTCGCGATGGCTTCGCTCACCGCCGTCACCACGTCCACGTACAAGGGCTCGCCCGCCGCGCCCGGTTCCTTCGTCCGATCCAGCACGGCCAGCGTCTTCACCGTCGCTGGCAGGGCAGCAGCGAAGTGCTCGACCGAGAAGGGCCGGTAGAGGCGCACTTTCAACACCCCGACCTTCTCGCCCCGCGCCATCAGGTATTCCACCGTCTCCTGCGCGGTCTCGGCGCCCGAACCCATCAGCACCACCACGCGCTCGGCATCCGCAGCGCCCACGTAATCAAACAGGTGATATTGCCGCCCCACCAGGCGCGCGAACTTGTCCATCACGTTCTCGACGATGGTGGGCGCGGCCAAGTAGTAAGGATTGCCCGT